>Ga0075369_10000028_pt1 | contig 39840 bp, 71 predicted proteins | sample EndMethybrTD3034_FD_71400 | JGI IMG/M metagenome (GOLD analysis project Ga0075369, IMG submission 71400) | Populus endosphere microbial communities from Tennessee, USA - Endosphere MetaG P. TD hybrid TD303-4 | ecosystem: Host-associated > Plants > Roots > Endosphere | place: USA: Tennessee...
ACTGAGTCAGGAACCATGTGGCGTCTTTGTTTGGATACCACGTACCTGAATCTCCTTCACATCCCTCATCTGCAAAATCGTTTGCTGCCGACTCGATATCGAACGGCTCACCCGCCTTCGCCAGGTGGGCGTCAATGGCGTCTACATAGGTCCCTAGATTCCAAGAGGTGGCGACGACGCCACTGTTGATCTTTGAGCGCATATCTTCCGCCGCCTGCTCAAGCGTCATTTCTACTGACATTATTTATTACTCCAAGGCGACCAGCACAGCATGAAAAAAAGGGTGAAGGTAAGAACGCATGTGGCGAGGTCGTTCATGTGGTCTCCTTGCGGGCTGCGTCGATAGCTTCGGCGAGAAACGCCTGAAGCTTTTCCTCCGTGATCACTTCCCCTTCGTGGTGATCGATGAGATGGCATATGAATCGAGTCACGCTGATCTTCTCAGCGTCGTCCGCCGCCCGACGAAGTACATCAGCAAAGAATTTCAATTGACGACCAGTTGGTAGACGATTTTCATCGAAAGCACCAGCCCATCCAAGCAACTGCTCCTGCGTATAGCGAGTGGTCATTTCAAAGCCTCCAAGGCAAGGCGAAGTCTGTTAATCAAGTCTTCGTCCGTAGGGCGCCCTTCGTAAAGCAACAGGATGAGAAGCCTCAACCAACTCCCTCACCCGAGCCTTGAGGGAGGCGAGTTCTTCCAGCGTCCGATGGTATTCCGTGTAACCTTCTCGCTCTGTCTTGAGCAACGCTGCGTACTTTTCCTCAAGCGCCTTGTAGTCGGCGTGGGTGACGTAATGCACATCAGGAACTTCAGCAAGAGTGTTGCCTACAGCGAATAATCGCCCTTTAATGCCAATGTAATACCTAACCACCTTGGATTCGTTCATGGCTTGTCCTCCGGGTAAGGCCCTCGACCCTGCATCCAGTCGATGAACTTCCGCTCACGAGCCTGGCGACGCTTGTTGAGCTTGTGCTCTAGCACGAAGTAGCCTATGGCGAAGATGATGGTTACGATAGCGACGACTGTCCGCGTGGTTTCCATCAATCACCCTCCCTCAGCGCGTTGCGGGCGATGACTTGACTGCGAGCATCGGCGTTTAGTCCGCGAGTAATTTCCACCAGAGCCTCACGAAGCCTAGCCACCTCAGCGGTGAGTTCGGCGATGCGGGCGTTGGCTTCGTCGTATGTGGTGTACGTTCCGGTCGGATTCTCGTGAGCCACGGTCTTGGCATACGACACGCCTGTCCCCAGCACTACGCGTTCGATGTGCACGTCATAGCGTTTCATTCGGCATCCCCTCAGCTCGCGCGATGGCGGCTCGGATCTTTTTTAGCGATTTCTTCGCATCGTCAGATATGGTGTATGAACCCATTTGGATGGCGTATTCCTCCACCCATCCCTGCGCCTCCTTCAGCGCCTCAAGCAGATCCGGCGCCGAGGCTATGAGGCGGGCGACTTTTTCGCCACCTTTCCCATCCTCGTCCAGAGGCATGACGTCAGCGACGATACCCACCCCGTCTTTGCCCACAAGATAACCCTTGTGGTTTTCGCTACCGGAAAGTTTCGCCCGGTAAATCCACGGGCCGTCTTCCAATAACCCATCCTTCCCGCCGTTCGTGGTCATGGGGTGCCTCCAGTCAAGTCCTCATCGACATAGCGACCCTTAATACCGCCGTGCAGGTCCAAAACAGACTGGACAAGTTCGGCAGGCACATACCCGTACACGGTATTTAGCGTGTCATCCTTGTCTTCCGCGTAATCATTGATTAGAGCGCCCATATCTTCCGAAGGGAAACCAAGCTCAAAGGCGAAATATCGAGGTTCGCCATTTTCTCTCGGCGTCGAGTAATGGCATCGGCTAGCTTGCACAGACACGTTGAAACCGTCATGGCAAACAAGACGATGCGTAAAAAGCTCCGTGCCGTCTTCCCGGTTAGCGACAACCCAGTCACTTACATCCACCTTCCTCTCCCCGCCCATCGTGTCATTCGTGGTCATGCCATGGCTCCCATCAGTGCCCACTCATCCTGGGCCTTATCAAATGATTCGTGCTTCTCGGTGCTAACGCCACAGGATACGATGTCGCGGCATTCGATCCAATGACTTTCGTGCTGTGTGACGTGCTGGGATACCGTTCCGCATCGTGGGCAACGGCCCAAAGATCCGGCGTGGGGGATGACGCGCTGAAACGGGTTCATCGTGAGTCCCTCATCCAATCGTTAGCCCACTGACGGGCGCGGAGTGCGTTTCGAAGGTAGGACAGCGCCATCAGTGAGTCACCGCTGTCTCGCATGGCCTTGGCGGAACTCAGGCACTGATGTGCAAGTCGGCGGGAGTCTTTTGCCAGGCGACGCCATTCGGCTTTCTCTGAGGGTATTCCAGCGGCTTCCAGAGTCAGTTCACACATCGCTTTGGCCCATCCAGTAAAGGTATTCATCGTCTTTCTGGTCTTGACGAACGTCCTGCTCGTAGATCGTATATGACACATCAAGGATGTCTTCCGGCGTCGGATCGTCCACGCCTTGGTTGAACCAGTATTCCCTGGCGCGATCCTCGATGTCGGACGGGATGCCGTTGTGGAATGGATCGGCTTCGGGGTGGCGGAGGTCGTGGGAGAGTTGGCCTTTCATGGGGATGAATCCTTGAGGGCGTTGCGGGCAATGTCGGCAAGCCATGCGTTGATATCCTTGCTGTTGGCTATGCACCCAAGCGCCTTTCTGTACTTCGCTACCTCAGCGGTGAGTTCACCAATGCGGCCTATGGCTTCCATCAAACTTAAATTGATGTTCTGGCTGCTCATCACTTCTACCTTTTTGTTCATGCCCCAATCCCCCATAGCACGAACTGAAGACCAAGGTACGTCACCACCTCAACGCCGAGGCACCAGAAGATCCCCTTGACGACGCCCCAGTCCTCGCCTTCCTTGCGAAGCCTTTCGAACATATCGATCTGATTCATCACATCACCCTCATCGCGTGTTGGTAGGGCTAGATTGCCCTACCCTTAGGCGCGTGTCAACAGGTATTTTCAATTATTTTTCGGGCATCCTCGACAGACCTGGCAACCCCGGCTCGGCAACCCATGGAGCGTAGGAACTCAAGGAATTTGACCTGTTCCGGCCTGACACGTCCCGTCGCATCTTTGACCTCCACGAATACCGGGACGGTGCCTGTATCGGTCACGGTGAACCCTGTCAGATCAGGCCATCCCTCTGGCATGCCGTGAAGCGGCCTGGCCGTGGCGAGCGTTACCGTGCCTCTCACATTGGAAACCAAGCGGCCAGCCCAGCCCATACCAGCGTTCGTACGCCAAAGCCGCGTAGGACCTTTGGAGCACTCCGCCATGATTTCAGCCTGGATCTGCGCCTCCGTCTTACCGCCTCCGCTTAAGCTCATCCCGAATCGCCTTCTTTTGAATGATCAACAGATTCCGCTCTCGGTCCAGCACAGACAGGCTGGATTTCAGCGTGTTAAGTTGCAGAGACAGTTCCAGTGTCGGCATGTCCCTTAGCGATTTCTTCTCGCTTGACGTACTCATCGGCCTCACCCTTAAGTTCGTTAATGGCGGTCAACCGGCAGGCGTCGGTGTTCTTGACGTCTCGTCGGGCTGAAAGGAACGTGTTACATCGGACCAGCCATAGTTCGTAGTCGATCCTCCCACCGATATTCACCCGGCAGATCGAGAATCGACCGTCTTGGGACTTCACGGCGTAGTCGTTGTGGCGGGGCCAGATCATTTTTTAACCACCATCCATACGGTGTAGTACAGCCATGCCATGGCCGGGACGAAGGAAAGTGCAAGGCTATACGGCTGCGGCACATAAACGATCAGGCAAGCCCAACCAGCAATAGCCAATAGCAACCCCGTCCCGTACAAAAATACCTTTATCGGTGTACTCATACCGGCCTCCCATAATCTTTCAGTTTTTCTTCTTCTTCTTTTTCAAGAAGATATTTCTTCAAAAATGCATCCTTTAAAGCTATGGCGATAATTTCTGAATCTGTGCGTCGATGTTCATCTGGGGTATGCCACCACCAAAAATTACCGTTTTTTGCCGAATCAATGCCTAAGTACTCAAAACCAGAAGGGTTTATCCACCTCCATCTCCATCGCCTAACTCCGAATTTTCCATCCTTGAACCTAACCACTTTTACGCGCATCACCCACCCTCCAAATACGAATCCAACTGCTTAGGCTTCCACTGCATGTACTCGCGTAGCACTGAGTGGTCACCCCGTTTCTCGGCCAGTTCGCGGACCGACGCGCGCTTGAACGCCTTCTCTTTGCGTGCCGCTTCGATGTGCTCGGCGCGGCCACGTGAGTATTTCAACTTCTCGACCATTTCATCGACGGTACGTGCTGCGGCCTGGTCTTTCTTCTGAGCGGATCGGATGGCTTCTAGGTCTAGCCGTTCCAGCGAAGCCGCCGCGTCTACCTCGATCTCTTTCCTGACCTTTACTTTCTTAGGCTCTCCACACGACTTGCAAATCGCGTAGGCCGCTGAATTTGCGGTGTGGCACCGTCCGCACTCCCACAGCGCCAAGGGCTTCTCTGATTGACGCCTACGTCGTCCTTCAAGGGACCACTCCCGTGGATCATCAGGCCTTCCATGCTTTGGCACCCACTCAGGTCCGTTCCAACCGCCCACGTTGCCAACGTGGTCGAGGATGGTGCATGAACTCTTGCCCATCTCGGAGCGAAGACCACGGCCCAAGCTTTGAAGATATACCACGATGGACTCAGTAGGGCGTAGTTGTTGAATTGCCCCGACTCCTTTGACATCGAGGCCTTCCAAAAAAAGGTTGACGCTTGATATCCCGTCAAGTTTGCCCTGTTCAAAATCATGCAGGGCCGACCGAATGTCTTTTCTATCTGAAGCACCGTCAAGGTGTACACACCTGATCTCTTCATTCCTATAAGCCTCCGCCACACGTTCAGAAACAGCAATCGTCGGTGCAAATGTCAGAAACCGTCGACCCATGGCATGCGATTTATACTCAGCCACCGCATCGCCCATGATCTTTCGGTCGTTCATCATCTGGCCGACGTCGTTTAGGTCGAACTCGCCCTTAGAGTTATGCTTGGCGGTTGAAAAATCCCCGGATCCTGGAGAGAGGAAGATTTCGAAAGGGCACAACCCTTCGCCAGGATGACCACGATTCCATTCGATAAGTTCAGCCATGGAAGCCCCGGAGACAATCGTTTCAAAGTAAGCGTCCAAGCCTGTGCCGTCCGGGCGCTCCGGGGTCGCGGTAAGCCCCAAGAATTTCGCCTTGGGATACAGTTCGAAAAGCTTGGCCCAAGTGGTCGCGCTGGCATGGTGTGCCTCATCTAGGATGATCCAGTCAGGCGGCTTTAGCGCATCGATCCGATTGCGCAATACTCCCAGGCTACAAACCAGCACATTATGCCTAGGATCAGGATGACGTCCCGTAGCAACAAGGCCATGCCGAACGCCACATTCCCTAAGCTTCGCGCTAGCCTGCTCAAGGAGGAACGACTTATGGCACACGAACCAGACTTGTTTTCCACGTTCGGCGAGGCCCTTGACTATGAAGGACGCAATAGCCGTCTTCCCGAAACCAGTCGGGCATGACGCGATGATTCTGTCATATCGCTTGAACTCTTTGCGCAGCGATTCGATGATCGGCCATTGGTATTGGCGTAGTTCCAATGGTCACTCCTTGGTTCCATGTGGAACATCAAAAAATCCTGGCAATTCCATCCAGTGAGTAACGTTTTCAAGAACGCAGTAAACACCTCCTCTTTCTGTTTGAGCAAACCTAAGATCGCTACACCAAGTCCAATGCTCGACGGTATCCATACCTGATTTCCATGCCTTGGCAATAGCCGGAACGTCTTCGCCTCCCACTCTTACCAATAACCACACATCGACGGGAGCGGTATTGACCGGGTTCCATTTTCGATCATTCATATTTATCAGTCTCGACACTATTTTCGTCACCCTTACATGCCATAAGATGATTAGAAGGATCGACCACAAGGAATCCATATGGATCAGAGTTGACGTCGCGAATGTCTCTCGCTTGACCGGTGTATGGATTAACTAGCATAACTTCACGCCGTTCGATAAGTGGATATTTCATCATTGATCCTCCGGCCAAATACTCACCCCCTCCTAACCAACGGCACACACCGCGCCACATCCAGCCGAATCCCCCGCCGCTTAGCCCCCGCCATGACATCCGCCAGGCGCTCAGCCGGAATCCATCCCTTCTCACGCCACCGACGAATCGTCTTAGGGTACACGCCTAGCTCATTCGCCAGCTCACCTACCCCTGTCGCCCCGGTGCGGGAATCGCGCGGTCGGTAGGCATCAATCACGTAATCAACAGGATTTTTCACACGCGTTCCTCTCATGGGTTAGGCCGATGGTGGGGCATATCTGACCTTGTGTCAACGCTTGACACGGATATCGGATAGGTCTAGTGTGACCTACCTAGGCCGCATGTGGCGGTGGTGAGGTGATTTGTGAATGGCGGACTCATTCATAGCTTGGAGCTATGCTCATACTTCGCTTCTGATGAAGGTCTTTGGGGTACAGAGGAAGCACTTGTTGCTGCCATTGACAGGATGAAATCTTTGCAGGTCGTAGCAAATGAAGGCCTCCAGCAGATCATCAAAGATGGTGGCATCGACTCATACCAAACTGCGAGGTACACCCTTGAAAAAATCATCGAAATGCTTGAAAGATGAATATTTGGAGGTTAGAGATCACTTAGTTGATTTCAGCCTAGACAAAGACTTTCAGTCTTTCTGGGAAAAAGTATCGAATGCATTAAGCGGCATGGGAGTTTTGCCTGATAAGCAGACTGCCTATTACTTTTGGCAGGCAGGTTACTTCACAGGATCAATGTATGCATACAAGGACATAGACAATGGATAAGAAATACAACCGTTTTTACAAACAGAAGCCATTGCTTTATCAGGTAGAAAGATTTGAGCCTGAGATGCAGGAAAATCGCTCTACAGGAGAATATACAGGAGTCAAGATGGAACCAGACGACGAAGGACGCTGGGTAACCTACGAGGCGCTTGAAGAAGTACTAGACAAATTTGAGCGTCTTGCATCTGATCTTTGCTTGCCGTGGGATAGCTCTTGCCACGAAAACCCCGTGTTTAGTGCCACCATCAACGCCGAGGCTGAGTGTGGCAATAAAATTTTGGAAATCCTTGGAGGTTATAGATATGTTTAGCAACCCAGCGGATCGCGCTAAGTACGTCAACAAGCACAAGACCTGGGATGCAGGTCTAGTCATCAATGCATACCTAAATGGGGCAAAGATCCAGTTTAGGCATAGGAAGGACGCCGAATGGACTGATTGGCATAAACACGGTGAGCCGGTTTGGAACTTTGAGGAAAACGATTATCGAGTAAAACCAGGTCCTCGCGAGTTCTGGATAAATGAATATCCTGAAGAAGCGGGCGACTATTTGGTATGTCACGAATCGGAAGAAGCAGCCATCAATGCGGCACGTCAAGGCGCCCGTCGGGTCAAACTGGTTGAGGTGATCGAATGATCGACTACGAAGACGATTTTGGTGAAGTCGCCATGCTTCAGGACTGGATCAATGATCTTGAAGACCAGCGGCTTACTCTCATAAACCTTATTAAGCGAACACGGATAGATCCTATGTCTCTATGCGATAACGATCTTGAGAGGAAAGCTGTTCGCAGGGCTATGAAGGTGCAAGATGATCGATAAAAACGACATTCGCCGCCAACGGTTCGAGTCTTGGATCAAAGACAGAGATTGGTTTTCCAAGGCGAAGATGCGTCTAGATCTAACATCGAATGGTGACTACAAGGATTACAGGGTTAGCGACCGTTGGCATGCTTTCCTTGTTGGGGTTGACTTCGGGTGGCACAAAGGGTTTTCCCTTGGAGTTTCTGAGAAATGAAAGATCAATTTCACCTTAGATTTGAAAAATGGTTAAAAAGCATGGCTGTCGAAAATACACAGGTTGATGCATACGGATGCTATCGAAATGACCATGTTGCAATGCTTTTTGCTGCGTGGAGCAAAGGTCTTGAAGATGGCGAAGACGATTCCTGGATGTTTGGGGGTGATAAATGAAGAAAGTTCCAGCCATGCTCATTCCGGAAGACATCATAAATATCAAGTATTCAACTTCATATAACAACGGGAATGGTTACGTTTACAGCCGTCCCATTGGAATGCAGGATTGGAAACTTAGGTTCAAGTACGCATGGATGGTTTTCAAAGGAGATCTTGATGTAATTCGATGGCCTCAAGGCCAGTAGTCATGTATATCATCCCACCTTTACAGGCTATCGATTACATGAAAACAAGATACAAAAAGAATTTCATAGAAGGCGAAGAGCTAAAAGAAGAAATCTTCGACCATAGAAAATTGTGGTATGAGCCCATGAGTGGGTGGATGTACTACGACACCAGGCCTCTGATGAGCATGGTTGAGTACTACTCTAAAAAGAAGGATGAGGAATGAGCACTGATGAACTGGTAGATATTTTGGCTAAGAACTTGCAGTTCGACCTTGGATTTGACGAGGACGAAGAAGAGCACGTTCTACAGCTTTGGTTTGGCAACCGTCTCATCGACAAGATCAACCTGCCAAAATGACCGACCTCCTAGGCCGCCACCCCAACCTATCCGAACAGGACTACCACGCTGACCAGGCGCTGGGGAATTCGTCGCTGAGAAAACTGCTGAAATCCCCCGCACACTTCATGTACGGCGAATCGGTCAACACAAGGTCCACCGAAGACGGATCGATCATCCACAAGGCCATTCTTGAGCCTGATAGGTTCGATGAAACATTCGTCATCGCCACCAGCGACGATATCCGGCGTGGTACGAAGGCATGGGATGCGCTGATCGAGTACGGTAATGGACGGATTCCCATCAAACCGTCACAGGCGGACGTGGCCCGTCGCATGCGAGATGCGGCACATTCAGACCCATCGATCCGTGGCATCCTTCGTAAGTTCAATCCAGAGGTGTCGTACTTCGCCGATACCGGTCTAGGCTTCCGTGTCAAGGCCAGGTTCGACATTGACGACTCGCCGGTGCCTGAATACGACTTCGATCTGAAGTCAGTCGCGTCCCTGGCGAAGTGGGAAGCTCATGCAGAGGACTATGGTTACAACACGGCGGTGTACCACTACCCGTTCGTGAAATCTCTGGTGACCGGTAAGCCGATGAAAAAAATGGCGTTCATCGCCATTGAGAAGGAGGCGCCGTATGTGTGTGAGATATTTTACCCCGACGATGAGGCGTTGGATGATGCTGAGAAAGCATCCAGAAAGGCATACGAGATCTATGCCGAATGTCTAAAGAACAACGAATGGCCTAAGCCTAGAGCTAAGGCGACTCAATACAGCAGGCCAAAGTGGGCTACTAAATATGAATGATCTATCCGTGAAAGACCAAGGCAAGAAACTCGCCGACACCATCAACACGCCTGAGATGACCTCGCAGCTTGCGCAGTCGATGGGTGTTCCCAATGACTCGCCCGTTGTCGGCCGTTTCAAGCGCGCCTTACTTGACGCTGTGCAGCGTAATCCCACGATACTTAGCCTTGACCGCGCATCCCTGTTCTCGTCCATCAAGACGGCCGCCTACATGGGATTGATGCCTGACGGCCGGGAGGGTGCTATCGTCCCCCAGAAGGGCAAGGCGACGTTTCAGCCGATGGTATTCGGCCTTCGTAAGATCGCGGCAAATCACGGCGTGGGGATCGAGTCTCATATCGTCTACGCCAATGACAAGTTCGTTCACCACCTTGGCGATGATGCCAGGATCATCCATGAGCCTGCTCCGCTTGGCGTGGATCGCGGCAAGGTGATCGGAGCCTACGCTATCGCAACAGACAAGGACGGGCGTAAATACCGCGAGGTGATGAGCATCAAGGATCTCGACCGCATCAAGGGTCTGTCAAAGACGTCGCGTGAGGATTCACCGTGGAATCTTCACACCGATGAGATGCACCGTAAGACGCCGGTGAAGCGACTGTTCAAGTTCATTCCCATGCCGGATATGACCGAAGGCGAGTATGCGGCTGTAACGCACGGGGATGACGACTATCGTGGATCGGATCAGCGCCGTATCGCTTCGGACGACTCGCTAGCTGGATCACTCGCCGCCCTAGCCGCCGAAACGCCAGAAGAAGCCGATACGGTAGAATACGCGCCGGTAGCGGTGGATTCGGATGAGCCTTTTTAATTCTGCCCGGCTGGCTGCAAAGCCCGAATCTCCCTAAGCTGCCCCGCCTGCTGCTTAACAACCACCTGGCACTGGTCGAGCTTATCGGCCAGTTGCCGGTTCTTTACCGGTCCCGGCGTTAGCACCGAGTAATCCACGTCCGAGGTCAGCCTGGCGTCCAAAGGCACATACACCCGATACGGCACCTCAACGTCCCTAGTTCGTACAGCTACATCACCGCAGGCTGTCAGCCACGGCAGAAGGAACGATGCCGTCAGCCCAATCGCCAGCCGATTTATCCGAAACATAGACCTTCTCCCTCACCGTTTGACGATTCTTTAGCTGTTCGTTCAGTGCGTCGAACATGCGCTTATTTCTAGCCGCCGCGTCCGCCGCCTTGGCTCGGTTCTCGGCGTCTTGGGATGCAAGTTTCCGAGCAACGGCTTCCAGATTAGATATCGATTCCAGGTTCGTGGCCTGAGCCGACTGGTAAGTCACCATGGCTTTCTGGTACCCGGCGATCTCTACTTTTAGGTGCATGGCGTACAGCGTCAGCAAGACCGATGCGCTACCCAGGATCACGATGACCCACATGGGCCAGTTCAATGTCTTCATGGCTCCAACTCCCTCACGATTTGACGCTTACGCCGGTCCGCCTCAGCCACCTCCGATGGCTCCATGACGCTCTCAGGAGCCGCCCAAGGCCATTTGTGGGCCACGAACCGGACGATGGACCCATGGACCGCAGGCGAAAGCATGGCGAACACCAGAGCCCACACGAACGTCGCCACGGTGGTGCTCATGACCAGCGCCAAGTTAAGCGTAGTTCCGCCAGCCACCAGCGCCGTAATTCGCTTGGCCTTGGCCGTATTCATGTTCGGAGGCATCCAGGTCGCCAAGGCGTACGTAGCCGCCACGCCACCCAATAGACCAACCAGCACCGCCTGTAGCTGCGGCATGGACGATATGCGCTCCACCGCGTTCCACAGTGCGTCGATCACCCCATCCGCAATCGCCATAGGTCACCCCACCGTAAGTGCTTCTTCAACACGGATTAGCCATTTGATGCGATCATCCAGGCCATTCAGACCACCGTTCACTTTTCTTGTGACGGCCTTAATGTCATCAGCATCAGCTAGTGCGTTAATGCCATTTCTAGACCAAAACCAAGCCGCGCTTTCTGCGGCACCCGTAGGCGTCTCAAGAAGTTCTGGCTCTACATCAACCCCTCTTCCATACGCTTTGTAAGAGTCCTTCCCAGTCAATTGGATTAGCCCCCTACCCCTGTATTTCCAACCGTCACCAGATTCTTCTGGTCCGTTTCCCATTCGGTTTGCATATACGCGGTTTGCTATCTTTTCAGGGTTTCTTGCGTATAACTTTGAGTTGTTTGAGTCAAAGTACTTAGGAAATACAGAAACAAGTCGTTCAGCAGAATAATTCAGGTTTTCAACAACAGTGGAGAACCCTGATGATTCATGAGCGCATTGAGCGAGAAAGTGACTTGCCCTGAGAAATGTACTGATGTCTCTATTCCTCATGGCATCGAGAAGCGCATCTGAATACTTGGCTATGCCAGGCGATATCGAAACCAACATTTTCTCTGAAAAACTCACGGATGCTTCTTCCTCAACTCGATAAGACGCTTGATGATGAACTCGTAGTTATCCCGGTTCACGATTTCCATATACTCTTTTTTCTTGCCACCACCGATTTCCATAGTACGGATCTCGGCGCACTGAACCAGTAGACCAAGGAGGGTTCGCTCTTCGGACTCTAGTGGGCTTAGCTGGTCGATCAGCCTTCCAGCATGCTCAAGACCTTCCATCGCCGACTGAATGAGTTCGACAGTAGGCTTACCCTTACTCTTGTCCAGCTGCTCCCATAGCGCCGCCAGGTAGTTGCGTGCAGGATGCTCACCTTGGCGGCGTGATTTCATCTGGTTACCTTTCGAAATTGTAGCCAAGTACATCTAAGAAAGTTCCGCTGGTCGCCGGAGCCCCGCTATAGTTGTAAGTAATTTGCAAAGACGGCACAGGTACGTAAATAGATAAATCACGTCCAGCACCAATAGCCACATAACTAGAGCTTCCAGCGGATATGTTTTCAGGCCAGTTAATCAATGCAGAGTTTGCTGTTGAATTATTCTGACAACGCAAAAAAATAGATGAGCAAGAAGCTGGAACAACCGATGAAACTGAAACGGTTGTCACAGCAGTATTCATGCCATTATTAACCACGCGATTGGCCGTCCACATACACATGAACGAACCTGTCGCTGTAAAAGGAGATACCGCGCCACTTGAAGTGGTAATAAAAGATCCTAGGTATCGTCGTGTGGTGTCGGATGTCTTCGTCCTGGCAATACCGTTGTAGGGCGCGGATGGAGCCGTAGTGACGAATTCCACATCAGGGGTTGATCCATTCAAAAATAAATACGCGTGGTACATCGTTGAAGCGGACAAAGACAACGATGTTTTTGCGATGTCAGACGTGGCCCTAAGCGTGTATCCAAGCGATGGCACATAAGCCGACCCAGATGTAACCGTGACCGCCGTATTCGACACCCACTTGAGAATTAGACCATCGATATATGATGTCGGCATGAACCCGGATACAGGTGCCTGCAAATCAGCCCCAGCCCTGACCACCTGCAACGTTTCCGCGCCGGTCAATGCCCCTGATGCTGGATACCCGGTCGCGTACTTCGTCATAGATCACCTGTCGTAAATGTAGCCCTGGATGTAGATATTGACCTGCCCGGCGAGGACTAGGCCCAATACCGAACCCAAGAGGCCTGTTGTGGAAAGTATAGCCGAAATCGTCTGGGTCGAACTTAGCTCGACATCGCAACATACTGATTCGTTGGGCATTGCCGATACAGACCAGTTCGTTGGGCTGGCAGCGCCGTTATCAGGGTTGGCGATGTAAATTTGACGGTTTGAAGCGTTTTTGACGTCTAGCCGGACGTGGGTAGCCGTGGCGGGAATGATCGGATTCAACGGTATCGTCGTCGCGGTGGATGCCACGAATGCCGATAGAAGATTCGTCGTTGCCGGGATGCTTCCGCCCGATGTGGCCGCGCTGAAAAGCACCACGTTCCCGATGTCTGTCGCCACCGTCTGCCTAAATGGCCTAACAAGACCATTTGACTGCACATAAACCGACCCCAGGTATCGACGGGTCAGGTCACCGGTTTTCGTCCTTGCCGTGGAACCTGGCAAAGGATACGGCGTATCGGGCGAAACAGTAGATAGCTCAAGCTGCGCCACGCCAGGGTCGCCCTCATAGGCGTAGGCGAAATACCACGTTGATACCGTGGGAGACGAAAGTGTTACCGCCGAACTACCGTCACTAATAAGTCGCCTGGTGTTAGGCAGGAAACACGATCCCTTACCCATGGAAATGGTCAATCCGTCCAGCCCGACATTCAGCCTCAATCCGCGAATAATTGTATTGCTCGGGTCCGTAAGCGCCATGATTTACACCGCGATAGAGTTGTCGGAAAGTCGCCGCCAGTTTACCCCGTCAGACCAGCAAATACGCGCGCCTTCGGCCAGATTGGTAATAGTCACTGTTCGGTATTGATTACCCGCCGCCGCAGGTACATTTGTAGTAAGAAATGGCGGATGATAAGGAAGATCACCCATCTTAACGACAGCATCGGTGATGCCATATCCGGCCAGCGTTGTTGGCTTACCCGTGACAGTCGCCCATGAGATAGAAAATCCATAGGAGTTCGACTCAAGGGCTACATTGGACTGATCGGTGAGCAATACACCCGATTGGTCGGTAATCATCGATACGGCGATATCGGAGTCATACAGCGCACGGAACGAAGGCGCAGACGCCGTGCCGGATATCGGCCCAGCGAATACCGTCATGGCGGGCTCGTTCGCCAACCCCAATGTGATGGTACCCGCTGTGGTGATCGGATTCCCTGCCAGCGTGAATATCGAAGGTGCCGAGAAGTTGACGGAAGTAACCGTCCCTGTGGCTGCTCCTGCTACCGTGATAGCGATACCGCCCGGCGTGACGCCATCACCTCGCCACAGCGTGTTATCAGACCCCTGGATGACCAGTTCACGGTCAAGAGGGATATCCGACAGTCGGGCTGACGGCGTATCAGCGTATCGGTTTTTTATGCGCTGAGTCGTCATATCATGGGGGGTGCTGATTTATAGGGGTGACCCGATGGAAGAGAGGACTGTTGTCCCCATTGCCAGTTAAGGTAGCCTTCAAGACGCTGCTCATCCGCAAGGGATAAGCCCGCATCGCAGATGACTACCTCGCCAATATAGCCACCAAAGCTGTTAGACGTACCCGCCTGGTTGCCTACCGCCGCGTTAAATGCGCTTGACGTGTTTGACGTGCTCCCCGATGAAGTAAATACATCGCTAATTAACTGGGTACCATTAGCTCGCAAGTCGGCGGTAGCCGTGCTGTAATTGATGTTCACAAGAAGAGATGAAACGGTTGTAACCGTCGTGGGTGATTGGACAGTGGACAAGCTATCCGCATCTAGTCGGCGACCTAAAATAGCGGGCGTTCGCGCTGATGTGTTTGGGTATCTGATATATACCCTAGCGAAGCCGGAGCTATTCGTATCTGACTGGAACAAAGTTCCCTGGCTTGAACCAGTGTAAGTCTGCTGAAGCATGGAACCGAAATGGAATCCGTTCTTATTCCTAAGAATGTCTACAGAGCTTGCTATGACAGCTACGTTGTCAGTGTTTTGCGTAAAAGAAGCCGCCGAGCGGCCGCCAATCGTTCCAGAAACCATCGACACAGTGCCGCTGATGCTCGCATCATGAGAATTTCCGGATAAGTCTTTCCACGTAGTGTAATTCGATCCACTCAACGTATTGAGCGGACTATCTGCCTTATACCAGGCGTACAGATTAGGAAGATTACTCGGCTTCCATAATGTGCTAGATGCACCAAAAAAGGCCACCCCTGTGGTGAACATCAGGCATACCCCACGCCGCCAGAGCACCGCAAAATAGCGCCATCGTAGTAAGCGCTGAAGAAATTCTTAGCTGATGCGGTCGTGACCCAAGTAGGCACAGTGCCGCCAGGCCATTTGTAAAGCGACCCAAGCGTGATGGTTCGTCCACCCGTGGCATCTTCATCCAGGCAGAAATTAAGCACCATACCAGTCTGAAGGTTGGCCGGATTTGCTAGCGTCAGATTTCCCGTAAGCGTCAGCTGGAAGTTGTTGGATGCTGATGCGTCAGGCGTATACGTACCCGTCGCCGAGGCAACCGACACGGGGGTTACGTACTGATTCTTAGTCCATGGCGAGGTATTTGCCAGCGTCACGCCTGTGGTAGGCGTTGCCCACGAAGGAATCCCCGCCGCCACGGTAAGCACCTGACCCGTAGTGCCGATAGCAAGTCGGGTAGGTGCCCCAGATGTTCCGCCACGTATGATGTCTCCCACAGACGTCATGGGATTTGTCAGAGCACCGGCTAGCGCGGCAATCGCCCCCGCTGTCGTTTTCCTAGACGCGCCACCGCCCGTGATCTGGTATTCGATCTCGTCTGTGCCTGAAATCATTCCGGCGCTTAGCCCATTGATGGTGACGTCTGCCATTACGCGGTAATCCGGTGGTCTGCGGTAGAAGTTACGCGGCGGTCACCTGTGGAGGTGATTCGTCCCATGGAAGGCACGGTAATTATCCCACAATCGATGATTCCAACCGATAGATAGATCGAATTTAGCGAATTACGTACGACAATGGATGGGTCGTCATTGGTGATAACCACATCGCCCTTGAATCCATCCATAGATGTGACGACCTCACTCGCGAGGGTGTAAAAACCTCGCTTACCTGTCGCATCCGTCCCATAGTACGAATCGTTCTGCGGATAGGCGGCGTCACCGAACAGGGATAAATTGACGACTCCCGACTCAAGTGTGCCACTGACCTCGATAGACCCTGCGCCGTTGATAACGGCCTGGTTGCCTTGAGGAGGGATACCAGACACCGAGCCATCTGGCGAACCTAATGCCAGCGCAATCGCTTTGATCTGGTCCGCATAGGTATTCCCATTATCCCCATTCGTGCTCACCGCGCCATCGATATACTGGAACCACCGATAGAACGATTGCATGGTCACACCACGCTGATTGACCAGCGTAGTTTGCGACTGAGGAAGGAATACCCTATTTGTCATACGGCAACCAGACCGAAGGCCACCCAATCAAATGGAATGGCGGCGTTAAAATTGAATCCCGATCCCGTATCGTCGCGCTCACCAGCGGACATCACTACTGTAAACGACGTATTGCTGAAAGAGCTAAGGTGAGGAATCGGAGCGTTACCCAAGGCCGACACGGTGCCGCTGTAGCGAGGCGTTACACCAACATACAGAGGATTTCCAGAATATGCCGTGGGGAAATTCACCGAAACCGATGTATCACGCCCACCCACATTGGGAGCCGTCGCGGTGCCAGTCTGGATGAGGATCTTCCGCGTACCATCGCTGATCGAGACATTTGTGGTACCAACAGCCACGTCGGATGTCGCAGGCGGCGGCGTTGCCGGAGGATTCTGCCAGATGATATTGGCGCCATCCGACCCAAGGATTTTACCTACCTGCCCGGCAGGATCGGGAGGCTGGCGAATCGGCACCCACAGAAGATCTTCCCCATTTGTCGATAGGAAATACCCGGCCTGCCCCGATGAGAACGTCGGCAGATCCGCAGGTCCCTCAACATTATCGCGAGTCCACTGGATAGCGCCTTCCGAGTCGGCCAGTACCACCCGATACTCGCCATCCATCCAGATATCCGACGATGCCCTGCCATCGGCATCCAGAGATACCGGGTTGGTGTTTGGGGACGATAGATCCTTGCTGGTGTACGTGTTGAGCTTGATCGACGTGCCGGTGGTGTAAAACGTCAGCGAGCCGCCCGCCAGGACGCGACCATCCCGGGTAAAGAACTGTGGCGCCTGGTCTAGAAATCGGAAGCTCACGGCGAATCCCCTTGCTGTGTGGCAATCTGGTTGAGAATTTTTGCAGCGGCGCGTTCTTCGACGCTACCCGGCTTGGCCTTGGATAGCGCGACAATGGCCTGGCGACCGTCAGAATTGGCGATGGCTCCGGCCACCCGGCGAAGTCCGGCAACAGAACCAAGTGTCGAAGCAATGCCCCTAACCGAAAAGTTCTTCACCGCATTCATGACTTCAGCCTGCGCCGCAGTGCCCGAGTAATTCGCGCCGAACTTATCCCCCAGACGACGCATGGCCGCGAAGGCATCGTCAATCTGATCCATTTCCTGACCTGAAAACAGCGTGCGGAGTTTTGCCACCTGATCAGGCTTGTTACCACCCAGTGCGCGGATGAACCCACCAGCATTCAGCGGTACGTGGTTAGCGCCCGCGCTTGTCGGCAACGACATAGCCGTATCGGCGGCGTTCTGCACCAACAGGCGCTTGTACTCCTGCAAAGCTTCCGGGTTGTTCTTCTGTAGCGCGCCAACCACCGTCTTAAGCTGGCTAGGCTGCAAGCCCTGCATGCGCTTCACCACCTCCTCCGGGGCCAGATTGGAAATCGTATTCCCATCGACAACCACGTCATTCCCAAGAAGCTTCGAAAGAGGGGAATTTTCCACCCCATCGATAAGCTGAGAATAGCGCTTATAGTTCGCATTAGCCGCACGAAGCATATCCCCGACGTTACCGCCACTGTTTACCGTGATTGCACCCGTCTGGGTCTGCAACGGGTTCTGTGAAATCTCGACGTGATTGATAGCCGAAGCCGTATCATCGATATCCTGGCTCATCGCACCGTACAGGCGCTTGGCGATGGTCTGTTGCACCTGCGGATTGACGTTTTCGAAGATGTCGCCAGAGCGACGCGCCGCCTGCCCGTAGGACGTGCGCGCCCGACGCGCCGCATCCAGAGAGAACGCAGGCTTGGCGTTAACGTCGTCCAGAAGGGCCTGAACCTGAGACCTGACCGTCTTCGCCGCTGCACCCGGCACATCGGAATACTGCTGCAAGATGTCTTGCAAGACGCCCTTCGTGTTGTTGTACTGGACAATAGGCGAGTCACCCACGATCTTCTCGACATCGCCGTATAGCTGCTTACCCGATGCCTCACGGGCGTCCGACAGGCTCTTTACGACGTTACGGACCGTGTTCTGGATCTTGTCGCCAACACCCTGAGCCGAAACCTCACCAGGGTTGAGGTTATCCATGAGGCGTCCAAGGTAGGCAATCGCCTGATCGGCCGTTTTCTTATCGCCCTGAAATGCCTTGTCAGCGCTAAAAAACGACTGGCGTGCCGTATTTTCAAGACCCGTCTGAAATTTCGTACCTGTCAGCTGACCCGGCGTGAAGTCGATACCAGTTCGCGCCGCGAGATCGCGGCCTTCCTGAGTGAAACCAGCCGCCGACGGACGGGTGGAGGCGTAGTTAGCCGCACGCTGGACGATGTTGGCCGGGTTGGCGAGGCTCGTAGCTGCCACTGCTGCGGAAGGGGCCAGCGCGCCTCCCACAGAGGCCGCAAGCTCGCCCACGGGACCGAATCCCGCATCCTGTGCCGCCTGCCCAGCCGAAGCGCCCGTAGTCGCCGCTAGCGCCTGCTGAGGCACATTCGCCGCGATCTGTTCGGCCACGCCAGCGGCCACCGGAGATGCTGTGCTACGCAGCGCTGAAGCCACGGTACCGGCGCCTCCCGCTACACCAGCTACAGCCTGCCCCGCGCGGTCGATGTACCGCTCTGCCGTGGATTCAGGTACGGGCAGACCGGCCTCTTGAATGCCCTGATCTAGAACCTGATTGAGCGTCGCCTGGTGATACTTCGGGTCAACGCCAAGCGCGTCCAGTCCCTTATTGACCAGACCAGCGGCAGGCGCGATCACCATATCCGGAATCGCCGCCGCACCCTTGACCAAAGACCTCCCAGCCAGCGCGATACCCCGGCCTACCTCTCCGGCCACATCCGAGGCAACCTCGCCCGTGGACTTAGGCCGTTCTGGCGCCATGGCCTCCGGGTTGAGATCCGCAGCTGTGTACGGGCTGGCGCCGGATGCGTAAGGAACGTCCTCAGCATGGTTAGCATTCGGTGCAGAGGATGCGGCGGCAGGCGTGGCTGATCCACCATATTTTTCCCATGGGACGGGCTCGGCGCTGGCCTGACTGGCCGGTGCCTGAGAATACTTCTCCCAAGGCGCCTGATCGGCCATTAGAGCTTCTCCCAGTTCTGATGGTTACCCGGATCTCCGCCAAGGAAGCGGTAGCCGCCTTCGACGTGGCCCACGGCAGGTGAGCCACTGGAAGGCTGCGCGGCAGATCCTGACTCCTCTTCAGGTAGGCGGACCTGCGTGCCATTGATCCGGTCGCGAGTGCGTACCAGCTTGCGACGAAGATCCTCGATGTTCGCTCGCAGCGAAGCGTTATCCTGACCGCCCGTTTCAAGGTTGGCGGCAGCGGTACGCAAAATACGACCTTCGGAATCAGACAGTGCGCCGAAGCCTGATGCACCAGTTGGCGAAAGGGACTTCAGCGAACCGAGCGTATTAAGCAATGACTGGCTGCTGATTGTCTCCAATGCAGCCTGGGCGTTCTTGGCATCGGTTCGGATGAGCGGCGTTTTCACCGCAAGGTCGCCCATGGCCGTACCCAACTGACTAAATCCCGGAGAATTCAGAAGCTGGTCGATACGGTCAATCGAATCCTGCGCCGAAGCCACAGCCTCACGCTTAGCATCCTCCGCCTTCTGCCGCTTAGCCGCCACGTCAGCCTGCTTATCTGGCGACAGCTGAGACCCACGCGACAACACATCCAGCTTGCCCGTATTCGTGTTCACCTGAGCAGACGATCCAGCGGGCAAGCCAGCCGCCTGGATTTCCTGCTGCGTCGCGGGGCGGAACGAATCGGTCGTCGCGGATTTCGAAGGGGTAAACCCGAGGCCACCAGAGGCACCCTGAGATCCGCCAACCTGACCACCACCAGCTTGAATCTGCTGCTGTAACCACGACTCGACCTGATCAGGCGGCGTACCCTGTTGCACCATCTGGTTAGCCTGCTGGATGAGCGGGTTCACCGGATCGCCCGATCCACCCGCCTGACCACTAGGCGCGGCAATCGGCTTCAGTCCCGAAGGCGTGTTGTAGAACTGCTGAGTGCCACCTGGGACGCCAACAGAGACGATCTGATCGGGCTTTGGTGCAGAAGGATTCGCAAACATCACCTGACCGGTATTCTTGTTGGTGAGCACGCCACCCTGTCCGACCACAACACCCTCGGCCGGACCCAGCCCCGACGCCTTCAACACCTGATCAAAAGACGCCACATGCGTGTAAGCCGCCTTCAGCCCCGAATCCACGTCATCAGGTAGCCACGACACATCACCGCCGTCCGCTGCAAGCTTAGCCTTCGCCGCCTGATACGCCGGCTGACGCTGTTCGGGGGGAAGCTGGGAAATCTCCTGCACCTTACGGAATATTGCCTGGTTTGACTGTTGCAGCTGCGCGGCCTTGCCTGCGTCAAGCTGTGAGACGTACCCCTGGTAATCGGGCAGCGCTCCCGGCGCCTGGGTCGCCAGGAAGTTCTGACCACCTGTACGGTCGCCCGTAGCCGCCATGCCAATGGCCTTGGCGAACGCGTTACGGTCGTTCTGGTTCTGCGTAAGGGTCTGAATTCGCATAGCCTGCTCGGCTAGCTGATTCTTAGCCTGCACGCCCTGATTGATGGCGGCGAACGGGTTGGCCTGTACGATGTCGGGGAGTGCCATATCCGTTCCTTATGCCGCCGAGAATTTGCCGTAGGCCGAACCCGTACCATATTGGCCGTAGGCTGAAGCAAACTGGTTGATCGTGTTGTTCGCAATATTACCCTGATTAATGGCATTTGCGGCATTTGCCTGCCCAGCTGCCAGCGTATTGGCCGCTGACGCGTTGGCGTAATTCTGCCCCGCCGCTGCCGTACCCGCCGCTGCCGACTGCCCCAGCGACTGCTGTCCTGCGATCTTGTTGTAATAATTGTTGTACTGCTGCGAGGCGACACCAGAGGCGTAATTCAGCAAATCCTTACCATATCCAGTTGAATTCAGCACACCACGAGCCGCCGCCGACTTGTCCAGCCCCGCGATGCCCTGGTTCAATGTGAACTGGTAATCAGGCGATGCGGTGAATGACGTATAGTCGCCCGAGTTAAGCGCATTGATCTGATTCGTAGCGTTAACGCCCTGCTGAGCATAAGGCTGTAGATCCTCGCGCGTCTGGTTGTACATCTGAAGCTGCGTAGCCGAGGCATTCTTGGCGGCGTTGGACGACGATTTGGCGGCGTTGGACGAAGCGTTGGAGCTAATCGCGGCACCCGCAACTGCCGCCGACCCAGCAATAGCGATTGCCATGACTTAATCTCCTATGTACTTAGTGAAAACACGTTCTGTCGCATGAAATCCCTGCGACTCAAACAGCGCCGAGTGATCGTGTGAGATCTTCGTCGCATTGATGATTTTCTTTACCCCTCGACGCTTCAATTCGCGCTCGACATACACGAACAGTTCCGTTCCGACACCCGACTTTCGATGCTCGGGCGCGACGTAATAGATGTCGTTGAAGGCGTGCAGTGTACCGCTGTAGTGGAGATGACCCTTGATAAAACCGATCCAGTAGGCCGCAACCTGGCCCTTGTCACGACCCACAGCGATGAACAATTCGCCGGACGCATCAGCCATCTCATATCGGTCATAGTCCACATCCAGGGGAATTTTATCGCGATGTTTCGCCAGTTCTTCCCAGTGACGCGGCCACAGTTCTTCCGCGTCAGGCGCGTAAACGGACCATGGCTCGACCGCAAACGTGATCATTCCAGCACCGAACGCATCAGGGCTTCGAAGAATTCTTCGCCGTCTTCAAGGTCGTAGTAGCTCATTTCCTCACCCCATCTTTGTGGTTATGACGCCTCATCATCGCGGTCGAACGGTTGTTCCTGTCGGCCCTGAATTGCACCCTTCCTTTGTAAACACGAAAGTCCAAGGTGTGTACCAATCCACAGTCACAACATGCCAGCTTGTAACCCGTTCTTACAGGTTGAACCCATTCTCCGGGAGCTGGCCTCGTATATACGGTCATAGCCTCACCTACTAGTCCGAATATCAACAATCATATGAATACGGTCATCAGCGGAGTTGTTGATCACCGTGTGGACTTCCTTGTTGTTGAACCAGTACCAAAAACCCGTCTTCATGTAGGTTTCTTCATCCCCCGCACGGAACACAACACCGGGAGTGGACTGCAAGACCAAATGGAACCGCGAGTAATAATCCGCATGTGCCGGAGTATCCGCATGGGGCGTAATCGAACCACCCGGTTCCAGCTTATTGATCATCACCCGACCAAGTCGCTCGCCGCCGACGTAATGCATCAGATTCATCACCAGAGGCCGTGCCTCGGTCAGAATCTTGTACTCAGGATGGTCAACGCTCTCGTGCTGACGATCCGAAGTCAGATATGCCTTAACATCCTCCTCCGACATCGTTGAACCGTCTTCGATGACCGGCCAACGCAGAAAAATCGTCTTCATGCAGCCGAACGGGACGCCCTGGTTGTAATCCCGGAGAAACGTGTCCTTCTCCCACAACTCTGGACGCCTCTTCACCGCCAGGAGCAGCGGCATGATATCGATGTTTCCGGCGATCTCCTGAAAATGGTTCATGCGAACGCACCGGATGCACTGATAATGTCTCGTTTGACATTTGACGACACCATAATCTCGTAAACCCTCTGGTAAAACGATCCAAGACGGGTAAATCTCACCCTATACCCACGATTATTGATATCTTCCAGCGAGATCTGCCGGTAATTCGACCACGTATATCCGTTGTCATCAGAATACCGCAAATTCACGCACGAATCCCCATCGACCGGCCCCCTGCCCGTGTCCATGACGATTTCCAGTGCGGCATTTTTTACCCGGTTCTGGTTGGACGACAGATAAGAAGTCCGGCGCATCGCCACGAGCGGCGCACCATTCTCGGTATATTCGTCCCAATCAAGGTGATAGATATTTCCGTTGGCAAAATCCGTGCCATACCATCCGCCGTTCCAGTAAATAGCGTCATTCACGCGCCACCGGGTCAGCCCATGCGACTCACGGCGGTGCCAAAGACCCGATGAAACATCGAATCCCCAGGTATGGCCGTCGGGAAAGTCCAGGTAAAACACCGAGTGCCCCCGGTCAATCCACACGAAGGCCTTGGCGCTTGCCAGGTTGAGACCGTCAATCGCCTGCTCGATGGCATGCGTGGATACCCGCGTGGGTGCATACCCCGATCCTGCCGAATACACGATCCCATCGTTACCCAGCCAGTAAACCGTGTTATCCATACGCGCGAAACAGTAACGACCCGCCACGCCCTTCTCGATGACAGTTCCTTTATTTGGCTGGAACGCTATGTCGTTCGAACCGGTGTCCTGAAAATGCTCAATCGTGCGCTGGCCGAATACCCAGACCTCAGAGTGCGATACAAGCAACCCTAAGATCCCATCAGGCGCGGATTCCGCTGAGTACCGATTGGTGTCATCGTACGATGTCGCGTTCGCCAAGTCAGAGGTAAACCAATACCGCCCAAGCGGCTCGACGGCGCAGATGTAACTATCGATGTAACCCGCCGAGAACGCCCCAGGAAACGCATCATCGGTGATCTGCGTAAACGTCTTGGCGTAGGTATTCCACACAAATCCATCGGACCCGGTGAAAATCACGACCTCGTTGCCTCCTGCAATCTGGTTGTGCTCCATATCAACCGGGCCAGAACCGGGAACAGTTCCACGTGAAACAGCACTGGAATCAGGCTGGATCTCGTAGAGCGTCGTGCCGTTGACGACGAACAACGTGCCTTCGCAGTTATGCCAGCCACGGCTACCGAATGAGCCACCCAGCGCCTTGAACAGCCTGAGTCCGGGGCATCCACGCAGGACACCCTTAGCGCGCGCTTTGGGGTCTTCCGCAGGCTCGGGAAGGAAGTTGACGCAGTCCTGAAGGTCGAATGCCTTCGTCTCGTCGGTGAACGATCCGCCGAAGATGTCCAGAGGGGCGAGCGGAAGGCTCATCGACGGAACCCGTAACCGTCATAATAAACGTTGTATCCGTACCATCCATTCGACGGCGCAATCGTGTAATTCGCCGCCGACAACGGCATTTCCGTGAGACGACGTGCCGCCAGGTTCTGCCGCAACTGAGACGCCATCAATACAACCGTGCCAGGCGCTTCCATATCCCACTCAGGCGCCAACCTAACAGCCAGGTTATACACGATAGCCGATTCGTCTTCGCGCGGCACAGGGATGGGATCAGATGGGTTTTCGACGTCAGTCCAACCTGTGGCGGTGCCTTCGGATTCCCACTCGATCATCATCGAGTTAAGTTCTTCCAAGGCCGTCTCGAAATCCACGGCCGTCGCGGACTCGCCAGCGTCGATAACCCCGATCTTGCGGAGTGCCCGCGTCACGATTTTTGAAACCGTCGTCATAACACTCCCCACATAAAGAAACCGGGCCATTGCGACCCGGTTCCATTTTACCTTACTTCTTGGATTTCGGCTCAGCGGCGTGCTGGACGACCTCAACGCGCATATCGGCCTTCGGCTGGGCCTGCGGGGCGTTCTTCTCCGCCTCGGCACGTGCCTTTTCAGCCTCTTCGGCCTGCTTGGCATCCTTTTCAGCCTTGGCATCGGCGGCTACCTTCGCCTGATCGGCTGCGGCATTCGCCTGCTCCTGAAGCTCTTCCGAGTTCCAGTCGGCACCATTCGCCATCTTGCCTTCCGGGTCCTTCCAGCCCTTACCCTGACGATCTTCCACGTCATCGGCGTGCACGAGTTCGACGTGGTTGGTATCCGGGTTGACGAGGTAACGTGCGTGCTTCTCGTCAGCCTTTTTCTTTGCAGTGGTCATGTTCTATCTCCGGTAGATAGGGCGGGCGCCCTGTAAAATCCTGGAACACCCGCCGTATCCATGCAGTGATTACGCCGTGGTCTTGACCAGATTCAGCGAGGCGAGAGCCTGGACGATCTGAGTCGTGGTCGCCGAACCAAGCGACAGGGTCGGCTGAATAGCCGGAACGCCACCGAAGAACGCATCCTTGGAGGTGGTGTCCCGACCCATGACGGCACCATCGGTGGTACCAGGGGCGGTGTGGAACGTGAGATCGTGAGTGATAGCCATGTCTATCTCCTTACAGGGTCGGGTTGTTCGGTACGCGGATCGCCAGTTCCGGACGGAGCACCGCCGAGCCGAAGATCACATCGACGCGGGTAATGAACATGTCGTTCACCGTGTCGAAGTCGTTGATGGTACGCAGAGAAATGCCCTGGAAGCTGGCACGGGCGGCATCCTTCTTCGGCGGGAGCGGAAGGTCGGCGGTCGCAAACACGAACGCGTCACGCGCGAACGCGACGTTCTCGCCCCAGGTCTGACCCGAGGTGCCGAAGACCGAAACCTGCGCATTGTCTGCCGGAGCCGCCGAGACGTTCTGGTACTCACCAGTGGTCACGATAGCCGGGCTGATCGACACCGTACCACCGCCACCGGAAAACGCTGCCGTCACGGTGAACTGCTTCAGATAACCGAGCGGAGCCTTGGTCTGCGACTGCACGTCGAATACGCCGGCAATGGTGATGACATCACCCACCGTAAGCGTACCAGTACCCGTATCCACAATGAGCGACGATCCGGTCTGGCCCGCACCATTCACCAGATAAGAACCGTTCGCGGTACCACGCGTATGCGTCGGCATCAGCGAGGACGAATACCAGTCGAAACCACCCATGCGACCCATCACGCCATCTTCGTACTGATTGGCGATCTGAGTCTGGCTGTTGAAGTACGTCTTGAACGCATCCGCCGCCTGACGCTGCGCGGAGTTGGTGGTCATGAACGTACGCGGGCTGATGGGGGCCAGGTTGTTGTTGAGACGCTCCGTCGCTTGGAGCACCGTGGCATAGTCATCCAGCGCGCCGCCATCGCCCACGACACCCGGAATACCCGGGATCACGTTAGCCATGACCGAACCTTCGATGGCTGCGGCCAAGTCGGTCATGCGCGGCTCGATGTAACGGTCGCGAATCTCGTCAATCGAGAGCGCGTAGTCGGCGGAGGTCATGCCAAGATCAACGCCAAGCTGGTTGTTGATCTGAAGCGGGACGGTCTTGTCGTTGAGATCCTGAAGGTTCATGACGCGACCATTACGGACGATGCCGTGACCGGGCACACGAATATTCAGTGTATCGCCAATCTTCGCGCCATTCTTCGCGAACGACGAGTCATACTGGCGGTTGATGCGCTTCAGGAAGCCGAGCTTTTCGGCGAGAACCATCAGGGACTCTTTGGTCACCATCTGGATAACGGCAGTGTTATTTGCCATGAGGTTGGTCCTTTAAAATCAGAGGAAGCCGTTTGACTTACGGCGGGTTCGCTGCCTCTCCGCTGCGTAATCCTCCATGGTCATATCGGCAAGATTTCTCTTGACCGGTGCCGATGGATTCAACGTCTTGATCGGAGGTGGCGCCTGGGTGACTTTTTTCTCAGGCTGCTCACGCTCGACGGTATCGGTGAACTGGACTTCGGAGGGCTTGATAAGGCCAGCCTCAATGCGCCCAAGGGCGACACCTACGGCATGCGGCTTCATCTGTGCGATTCGCGCAGCTTCTTCCGGGTTCTTTCCAAGGAAATACAGAAGCTCGTGGCCCACTTCGGAGTCGCGAATGACCTCTGCCATTACCTCAGTGACCGGAAGCGAAGGATTCAACGCCACTTCCTGAAAATCGGGATGATCTTCAGCAAAAGCGTCGGCCTTTTCCTTCCATGCCTTCGTCTTTTCCGCGACGGTTAGCTGCTCTTTCTGCTTTTCGTCATTCTCGCGAAACTTCTTAAGCTCCTGCGCGACGTTGTACGCCGTGGCAGCAGCCAAATAAGCCTCTTGATCGTAATCGAACTGCTCAAGGGTCGGCTTGGTGTCACTGGAAGGCTTGGATGGTGCCTCGGGACCGCTCTTACTGGCCTGTTGCGCCTTAAGCGCCTCAGCACGCCAGTAATCCCTCTCCTGCTCAGCCGTCTTCGAACGCGCTGTCAGCTTATCCAGCTTCTTCTGAACCCCTCGCGGCGTTTTCGCCTTGCCAGGTTCGCCGGGCTGCTGTTCGCCCCCTACTTCATCACCGGCTTCGTCGCCGTGCTCGTCATCGCTTACTTCTTCTGACCCTTGGGAAGGATCAACCGGCTTGCCCGCCGTGGGTTGTTCCGATGCGACGGGCGTGCTCTTTACCGGAGCCTCACCCAACGTATCGGAGGAACTTTCGACTTGGATACTATTCTGTTCGTCGGCCATTTTCAATATACCTATCAGTAGGTTCCGCCATTAGGGTCTGCTGGCGTGGCAGTATCAGGGCTCATCCCCGGCATGATGTCGTTTGGATCTTGTTCGGTCAGACCGGTATTCAACGGCGGTGGCGAGGCGATACCCGCCATCAGACGGTCTTCAATCGCATGGTGCGTGTCAGCGGCATTACGCACTGCCTTGGCGTTCTGCTCATTCGCGGAAGCCTGATCCTTGGCAACCTGCCCCGGGATCGTGGCGGTGATCTGCGCAGTTTTCGCCTTGAAGTTCTCGGCCTGCGCGGCCTTGAGGTCAGCATCCGCCACATCGGATGGATTGGGCTGCGGAGGCGGCGGCGGCGTATCGCCTTCACCGGGCTTGAGCAGTCCCTGGTTGACCAAGAACTGACGCGACGCGGCGACCACTTCGTCCATGTTCGGAAAGTCGGAGTTCTTCAGGAACGCATACTGCATCAGCATGCCGAACGGACCCGGATTGTTCGACAGCTGCATGGCGGCATCGGCGGCTTCCATCCGCTGCGTGGTGTAAGACGGACCCGTGGTTACGGTGACATCGTATTTACCTAGCGACAAGTCGTTTACGGTCACCCATTCGCCCGTCTGCGGGTCCTGCATGGCCTTATTGACGGTGACCCACTTCTGAGCTCCGTCCTGGCCCAGGATACGCATCGCCCGTTCTGTGTCGATCACACGCGGAATAAGGTCCACCAGGATCTCGCCGGTATACTTCAGCGCCTTCGCCAGGTTGTCCGTGTAGACGAAATTCGCGACGTCGCCCTCTCGCTGGCGAGCCATGATAGCCCGCCCCGACGTTTCGTTCGAACGCGCGCCCAGCGACGCGTCATAGATACCCAGCGTCGCCTTGATGTTGTCCGAGGCCATCGCCGACAGGTTCGCCCACGCGGCTGGCAGGACCGCACCAGCGAGGCGCTGCGGCTGTCCGCCATTGGGCGCATCCGCCACGACCTTGTATGGCAGGAACGGCACGTCCATATCGCCCAGGTTCTCGTAGAACTTCTCGTATCCCTTGATGGCTTCGGCCGGGCCGGTGAACGGCTGCTGCGGCTGCTTGGCGACTAGTTCGACCAGCGTGGACTGCTCGAAGTTGAACAGTCGCTGCGCGTCCTTGGCGAATCGCACCATACCGGACCACAGATCACGCCCCTCGACGTTCAGGATGTCACCCCATACCGGAACGAACGGGATGTACTTCCCTGGCCATTCGAACGGCCCCTCAAGCCGCTGACAACCGGACACGATTTCCATCATGACCCGCTCGTCCTGGATCACTTTCTGCTTCACCGGGCGAATACCGGCCAGTTCGAACGTCTCGGCGTGCGGATCGAAATCCTCCGCGTCCACGACGCGCCCGTCATTCAACTGGTAGATCGTCCGCTCAATCGGCTCCTTGTACCAGTATTCCGCGATACGCACCTTGTCGGTCTCGTACCACTGCGACAACTGATCGCCGACGTTGGAACTGAAGAAATCGGCATTCTCCGCATCCGGGTATTTCTGCTTGAATGCTTTACGACCCATGTAATCACACAGAAACCAGAACTTCGCGTCTCGGCGGTCGAATTCCTTCGCATCCGGGTCGCAATACGCGGCGAATGGATTACGAACTTCCTTAATGAAAATATCCAGGTCAAAATCATTCTGGTCTCGATAATCCGTCACCACACGCCATACGCCATAACCGCCAGCGCATGAAAACTGGAACGCATTATCGTAAGCGCGCTCGGCATGGGACACCGATTCGATATTTCGAATAATTCCCTCGATGACTTCCGCCGTATCCTCATCACCCTCTTCGGTCGGCCTGATCTTAATGCCGGGACGATTCTGTAACTGGTCGCCAGTAATCTGTCGGACCGACTGACGCACCTTATTGAACTCGTAACACGGACGATCCCGACGCAGGGATGTCGCGTAACTGTCCCATTGATTGCCAGGCACGAACGTAAACTTCATATCTTCCAGCGCGGCGATACGAAGGTCGCGATCCCAGTCCACGCATCGCTCGAAACGATCACGCATTTCCGATAGGAATGTGTCATTAGGGTCATCCTTGTCCTTCAGGACCGGCTTGACGTCTTCGAGTTCTTTATACGATTTAGCCATGGCGGAATTGAGACCTGAAGTTAAGGACTAACGGGGCTGTTTCCGATTTCGTCACGGCGTACCGCTTCCCCATAATGGCGTATCTTACCGCAGAAATGACGTCGTCGTTTTCCTTGACGATTTTCCCGTCCTTCCGGTGATATAAACGGAATTCCGACCAGAAATCGGTCAAATGGGATGCCACTTTAAGACGACCCGTCTGCATCCGGTCATACATATCCATAATACCGGCCTCAACACCATTCGTGCCGTCCTCAAAAGTGACCCGATTAGGCAGCATATTGAGCCCCTGGCTCCGGTACTGCTCGGCCAACTGCTCGCCAGACCCTTTATCGTGCTGCAACCCATCGTGAGGCCACGCGATAGGAATCCAGTCACCCTTGGGGCGGATCATTCCCGCCGTCATGATCGGCGTTGAGTTACGCACCCCGAAACAGTCGTACACGTAGATTACGTCCGAATCGCGGTCCCAGGCCAGAGCCGCCCAGCCCGTGGGGTGATCCCACCCGAAATCGATGCCAGATATCCTGGCCCAGTGAGGCTGAATCGTAACGTCGCCCGATTCGTATTTTATCCTCGCCTCGGTGATCGGGAACACCTTACCCGAACCCATGACCGGGATACCCATCGTCCGGGCCTCACGCTCGTGCTCAGGGTAAGATGCGATAATCTGGTCGCGCTTCTCTTGCGTGTAGTGCAAGGCGTCATCGATGGTCATTTTCACCACGATACGGTCGTCGCTCGGCTCCATCAGGAACCGTTTAGTGACGTTCGACATACCCAAGAGCGGCGTGTACGTCATCATAACGATACCGTTCGTCGCGTTCGTTCGGGTCAGCCCTTCCGTGTAGACCGACTCCGGTGGCTCTTCGTCGGGCCAGAAAATATCGATGGAGTCACCCTGGAACTTCTGGCGTCCCTGATCGTAAGACTTGAAGATAACGATGGACGTGCCGCCCGTGATATGACGAATCTTCGCCATCGTCACAGCACCAGCCACGTTCGGATACGACTTCAGTTCGATGATGTCATCGCCAGGAATCGCTCCCGTGCCTCGTTCCGTATCTCTACCCAACAGAATGCGCTGAGCGGCATCACGAGATACTTCCATCGTCTCCGAGGCGCACCACGCGACGATAGGCACGGCCCACTTACGACCCGTCCACCACTCCGGGTACCGGCCCGTCAGGTGCATCGCCATTTCGAATCCAGCGGACCATGTCTTACCTAGCTGGTTACCCGCCATCAGGCAGCGTTCGCGGAACTCCTGCCCGGCGTGATGGAACTCCATCTGCTTTGGGTACGGCTGATACGTGGCAAGGAGGTTCGTCCTGGCACGCCGATCCCGCTCGCGGAGCAGCGCAAGCAGTTTCTCCTTCTTACTCTCCGTCAGAACCGCTGCCATGTTCCGCTTCCCTCAAAAGCGCATCGATCTGTTCCTGAAGCTGCTCAGGCGTGAGTTTCTGAAGGTTACCCTCATGTGTGATCGTCTGCTGCGCGCCCCACTGCTTGCGATTCAGACGCTCGGCTACCCACATCCTGGCTTTGATCGAATTCGAATTGTGCGCCGGATGGTCGCTACGGTTATCCGCCTTCGCGATGATCTCAAACCCTAGCTTATTCGCGTAATCCGCCCGAGCATCATCGAACTTCTCGCCGTTACCCTCACGCAGCATCCAGTTCGTGCGCCAAGTCTGGTACGTGGGGTACGGAAGTCCCTCGGCGCGGCCTTCCTCAAGGATGACCTTGATCCAGCCATTATCGCGGATCTTCTCGATGATCTCATCGAAAATTTCGGGATCGTATGAATTAGGCATGGGCATTACGTCGATCCTGCGGTGTAGTGAGCCATCACATCCGATGCCGTCAGCGCCCGGGTGTAAACAGCTAGATTCTGCAACGTTCGGGTAGGAATGGATGGCTGGGTAGAAATATACGGACCCATCAATCGATAAGCGGTTGCCGAGGCTGAAATCGCGTTAATCGGCGCTGGCTGAGTGTAATAAAGCGTGCCATTACGATAAATACGCGTATCGGTCAGTCCAAATACAATGGCGAAATACTGACTGGTAGCAGCAATGAGCGGACCGCCATTCCCCGTGACAAGATTATTCGAACTCGCGCCTAACGATCCTGCTTCAGCCTGCCGGTCATATCGTAGCGCAGCATAAATCGTTCTGTCGTTGTCATTAGCGCTCTGAATAATACTAACACCCGATCCATTTTCGGGATTAGCAGCGAAATTACCCCACCATTCGATGGTCAGTGGCTTGTTGTAATTAGAAAGGACCGAATTAATCGGGATTGACACATAATCCGTCATTGCGACGAACTGAGCAGCGAACCCCTGCCCGTTAGGCATAAGCGAAGGGCGCTGCCGGGTAATCGTCAATCCTGTATACGACCCATTGAGGTTCTGAATCAGTTCACGACACACCGAGTCCGTGTCACTCATCGGGTAATAGAGGTCAGGACCCTGCGAGACGATGTAATCCTGATACGTCGCTTTGGCCGCGATGGATGCAGAGTCAGGTTTCGTGCGCGTGGCAAACGATGAATCCTGCACCTTCACCGTCCAGCTGAAATTACCCTGCACCGTAGGGATACCTGACAGAACACCATTCGTGGACAACAGAAGGCCTGGCGGAATCGAACCGGATGCGATGGTGAACACATAGTCACCCGACCCGCCAGCCGCCGTATACGTATAGCTATAGTTCTGACCCACCGTGCCCGAGGGGGCATCGCCGAAGATCTGTAGCAGTCCCGAGTTATCCGCCCTCAGATACGTCGCACCCTGTGTCACGACGCCGGATTCGCCCGTGTACCACGGCGATGGGTTGACCCCCACGACGAACATCTGATTGACCACCGAGCCATCGGTGAGCACGGCCTGGGCCTTCATGGTGCCAAGGCCAGGCGAACCAGCCACGAGCGCCACCGCAGATGAATGCGAGTCACACGTGGCATCCGACATAATCGTGACGTCAGGTCGGTCACAGCGCCATTCGACGTAAGCGATGGACTGGGCTTCGGGGATGACTGCGCGGAACTCGGCGGAGTAAATACGTGACTCACCGCGATAGAAGTCGGACCGGTGTACGCGGTCGCGCTGGAAGTCTGAGACGTAGGCTGTAAGGACGCGCGGCATCGATTATCCCCATCGGTTGCACGAATGGTAGCAAAAAGAAAGGCTCCCGTGTTAGGAGAGCCTCGCGGCGGCGACGGGTGGCCGGAAATGGTGGCGGTAAGGATTGTCCGGCTTGCCTCTTGATGCTTGTATTGGACTCTTTCGGGAGCCACAGCGGGCAACCATTTCAAATTAGGTGGACCGGGCCGGTGATTATCTCCGGCTTACGGGTTTTTAGGACTAGGCTTTCCCGCTATTACTGCCAAGTAGAGCGCATCAGCCTGCGCATTCCGGTCCTAGTAAGGCTGCTGGCGAGATTGCGCAATCCACTTACCGGCTCGATGCCAACAGCCTTATTAGAGCCCTTATCGCGTGAAGGGCGGCACGCGAATATTACAGATGAACCCGAAACACCATCTCGTTAATTCGGGTTAGCGTAGACCCAAGACGCTCGTTGATGTCTTCAATGCGACCCACTAGGACGGTTGCCGGGATGACCGAAGGGGGAAGGCCCTTGGCCTCAACCGGTGACTTACCCTTAAGAGCCAGTTCGATAGCATCTTCAAGCTGAGAAAGTGCTTCATCGATATGACTGATCTTGCCGTTGGTGATGGACAGCGCACTAAAAACGGGACCCTCGGGAGCGATGGCAGGCTGACTTGTGTAGTTAACTTCGCTCATCTCATTTCCTCATCGTCGTTAAAAATCGCCACCCCCATCCGTGGGATGAGGGGCACATCAGGGGGCAGCTAATCCTTCGCGGCGGGCGCGGCAGGACTGGGTTTATGGTAGCGGATGATAAGCCCATCAGGCAATGTAAGATTGTTTGCCGTATTTATCCATTGCAGATGCTTTTTCAGGTAATCGATCTTACTCTGCTGGACGGTCTGCCAAAAACGATAAGCGTGCATAGGTGATTGTCCAGAGCACTTATAAAAACCGTGCCCGCACAGCCACCTTCCGGCACTGAAAAAGATGTGTGGCTTGCCTTGGTCCATCACTCACCATCCTTCGGATAACTGACCAGGCCGTCGCCGTCCATGTGGTCACCCTCCCTCATGCGATCAAGCATTCGCCTTTTGGCTGCCTCAAGCTTTTTTTCCCGCTGATCCCTAAGCTCATTTTTAGTTTTTAGAACAGCCATGATTTCCGCTGCATTCATCCACATCACACCAACCCCTCCAACGCCCTCTCAATCTCGATCTCAGCCAGACGGTCGGCCCACGCCATATCCCGCTGGTTCTGCTTTGCCGTATGAACGATAAGCGCCACCCGCGCACGGGCGACCACATTCGGGTCCGGGTTGAAGTCAAGCGGCGGCAGGTCGTTGGCGCGGGAGGTGAAGTTCAGCATGGTCTCATCCGATGCGGTTGGTGTGGTAGGAATGATACGGGCTTAGCCGGTAATGTCAAGAGGCGGATTGCAGAATTTGCAATTTTTGTCGTACTTATGAATGCCGTGATCCAAGGCATAACCCTCAAGACGCGCAGAAAGCGCCACAGCGGCCGCGTGGATCAGACTGGTAGCCTCACCGCACTCAACCATCGCGCGGGCCGCCTTCGCGCTCTCAGGAGGCAACAGGCCATCAATGCGCACCCAACCGGCGCCTAGCTTCGACTGGCGGTGCCTCGCTACGGCCTCAGAACCCTTGCTCATCGCTCATCCTCGTTTTCGGTGCCTGGATGATAGCACATTACCCGGTAACTTCGACTTATATCGATTTCGTCTCACAGTGATACGAAGCGCGATGGGAAAGGTTCAGATCGGGTCGGCCAGCTTAAGCGCCTGAGACAGCCTCTCCGTAAGTCGTCCAATTTTCTGATGAACCTCCTTGGTCAGCTGAGCGCCGGTGTCATCAATTTGATCGGCTAATCCTCCATCCATCAGTTCACCATGGATTGCCTCGACGTTGTACGGCATGTGGCCAAGGTCTTCCTGGAGGTCGCAGATCTGGTTGACCAGCTGCATAGCCAGGGCTTGCTCGGGTTTAATTTTGTTGACCTTGATCATGGTTCGGTCCTCTTTGTTTTCGGGGTAGGCGTTACAACAAGCGTTACATGTAACGCCCTACCGTTACACCGTTACTAAAATCCCCCCTTACAGGGGGAGGATTTTGTAACGGGGTTTGTAACGGGGTAGCCGGGAAGTTTGTAACGCCTGTAACGCCCAGTTTGTAACGCCTAATTCAGCTTCTGTTTATGTAAATGCGGCGAGGGAAAGCTGGATAAATTCGCCGATCTCGTGGACCTTTTTTGCCTCCTTGAGTCGCTTCAAGGACGCTCTGAAAGCCGCCTGTTTCTTGCCTGTGTGATCCTTGAAATGGGTGGCAAGCTCGTCACGATGGAGTGAAATCGTTGACCCATTTTGCATACCGTAATCCCTCAATAGGTTAAGTAATGTGGATGAATCGGTCACCCTTTCACCCTTCTCATTGGTGTAATCACCCTCGGGATTTTTCTCGATCACGGTCAGATTGAGGACCGCTGAGGTGACCGAATCACCCTCATCGTCGGTCATATCCAGATCGACGGTGGCAAATTTCAGGGCAATGTCCTTGGGCGGTTCGTGGTCCTTGCACTTCTTGTTAGCAACAACGATGACCCCGTCTTCCTTGGGTCCTTGTTGAGTGATGGCATACTCAAAGTCCAAGGCGGCGGTAAGGGCCATGGAGCCGCGCGCACGGTGTTTCTCGTTCCGATCCCTGAGGGTATGGTGGCAAAGTAGTACGGCGGCGCCTGTAGCGTGCCTGATGGCGTCGATGGCCTGGACGTAGATACCCATATCCTGAGTGGAGTTCTCGTTGCCCGGCCCGAAGGTTCGTGCAACCGTGTCCACGACCACGAGTTTGGGTGGCTCGGATAGCTCGGCTTCGAGGATCTTGATGGCGCGAAGGACAGCCGCCAGGGAATCCTGATCGGTTAGGGATGCCTGGCCGTGGCTGATGACGATGGGTGCGTTCTTGAGATCTGTCTGGCGGGCGATCTCCCAGGCACGGAAGCGCCGGGCCATCCCGTTATGTCCCTCGCCGCAGATATAGGCAACTGGGCCTTTCTGGACACGGTGGCCGTTCCAATCGCGGCCCGTGGCGACCGAGCAGGCCAGATCGACGGATACGAAGGATTTGCCGACGCCAGGATCGGAGAAAATCATCGATATGGTATCGACTTCAAGAATATTCTTGACAAGCCAGTCCGGTTTACGAGGGTTGGCGATCAGACTGGCAACGGATGTGAATCTGAAATTAGGTATTGAGGCTGGCTCGACATCGTCCGAATCCTCATCTTGAGATGGCGGGATCGGAAGATCGGGCGTGTAATCGATGATCCGGTCCTTGAGTAATTTGACGACATCAAGGTTTTTGGTTTCTTTATCGATTTCCGCGTCTGCGGCATCGTATCCCTTTTCAAGGGATTGAACGTCCACGATCTTTACCTTGCTGCTATCTTCCATGTGAAGCGCATTGGCGATGGCATGCATAGCCTTCACGCCTGCCGCATCGGCATCCGGCCACAGAAGGATATCCCTTCCGACGAGGGGCATGATGCTGGTCTTACCATAGGCGTTGGAACCACCGGACCAAGTAACCGTCACATATTTAGGGAAAAGCCTTGCCGCCGCTTCTTTAGCCTTTTCACCCTCGACTAGAATGACCTTAGCGTCAGGACGCGCCTTGAGATCCATCAGACCATACAGCGGGCGCTCCCCTGCCATAGCCTTGGTTACCCAAGACATCTCTCCAGTCTTTACATTGGTCGCGTAGGTTACAGGTGTGAATACCTTGTTACCGTTCCAGTTCATGCGCATGACGTATCCGGCGATGCCTTCAGGCGTCTCGTACACGTAAACGTTTTCTGGATCGTACGATTTCCATTCCGAACAGTTCGGATTCCACACACGAGAAGGGTCGAACGGATCAGCGAAGTCAGGCACGAAAGGCATGACATCCCATTCGTCTGATTCGTTTTTTGGCATCGGCGGTAGCTTTGCCCTGACCCCATTAGGCTTAGGAAGCCGCTTGCCGGAGATTTTCTCGACGGCTTCAGAGAACTCGCAATCCATTATTTTCCTGACGAAATCAATGACATCGCCATGGGCATCGCATCCATAGCAATGGAAATGATTGTCCGGATATATGGTCAGCGACGGTGTATTGTCAGGATGGAATGGGCAAACCGAGACAAGTTTTGAACCAGATCGCTTGAGCTCTAGCCAGCGTCCAGCAACATCGGCCAGAGGGTTTGCCGCCTTGATGGCAGCAATGTCTTGCTTATCCACGAAACCTCCCGAAAGGCATAAAAAGCGCGGGTGAGTCCCGTATCGGGCAGGACGCTGGTGGCCGCCAGTTGTCCCCGCAAGTGAAGTATATCCTACGCCTTATGTCTGGCGACGGTCAAAAAGGGATCGGGTCGTCGTCAAGCGAATCGCGCGCGGAGGATTGCTGGTGCTGCTTTGTCTGCCCGGACGATTCCTGGTTGGGGTCGTCCTTCGGCTTGTAAGCCATACTGAAGAATTTCTGCCCGGCTTTCTTGGTACCTTCCTTCCCCACCTTAAGCCATGCCGATACCCAAAACTGGCGACTATCGATCTCGCATGATCCGGTGTAATCCGGATGCGTGTCTTTCTCTTTACGTTCGTTCTTGAACAGTACGCCGCTTAGGTTGTTGTCATACGCCATCTCAATTCACCTCACTAAACAAAGAAACAAACATCTCATCGTAAGCAGCTTTCAGGTCGTCTTCGATCTGAGATTCGGTAGGACGGGATTCGACAGAACGCCGCCAGCAGTACGTGCCGATGAGATCGGATTCCGGTACCACGGTCTTGGAGATATCCGAGCAGATATTCACGGTGGTCCCGGAGTGCCATACATACCAGGTGAGATTGTTGCCGCACTTCGACATCTTCTTGACGATGTTATGTGCTGCGGCGGGTGCGTCGGTTAGAAAGCCTGCGATGGTCATGGTTTTGATCCGGAGGAGTCGCGTTCGAGAATGGCTTGCTTTAAGTACATGGCGAGATCCATGGCTTCCTCATAGGCATCGGTTAGGGCGTCTCGCCCATTAAATGTAGCCAGTCGCTCACCGTACTGTTTGGCGCCCGTTTCAACGCGAATGGAAAGGTCCAGGAGCACGTGCGGTAAGACTTCTTCACGGTGCATTAAATGGGCCTCGCGAGTTTCGAAGGAAGCGCCGGGTGATTGTACTCTGTCCGTTGCTGGTCTCTGGTCGGGTGCTCGATGAAGCCACGCCATGGATGTTTGCGTTTCAACCGTGCCGATGCGTTCGGGTCATGCTGTTTTGTGTTTGTCATAGATTCGTGCTGCCGTTCCGATAAGTGTTCCAATGAACCAGCCAACTATCATGGCTGGCGCTATAGGTGAGATGAGGACGTAGATGAGCCAGTCGGAGGGGAGGCGGTTCATGAGTAGCCCCATTCGCGCATGAGTTCGTCGGCTCGATCTTGGACACTCTGCCACATAGTGCAGAAACGATAATCTTCATCGGGTTCAATTTCTTTTGCTGCCATCACCAGCGCATGCGCGTAAGCAGCATCGTGGTACACGGTATTGATGTCGAAGAAGCCAAGCTTGCCTTCGTGGATTTCGGTCTTCAGCTTCACCTCTCCCCCTCCATCGCTGCGTCGATGGCTGATGTGCGAAGCGCGACACACGAAAGGTTGGAGTCCAGTGCGACTGGTACAGCCACATAAGCCTCATGCTCGTGCCGGACCCATCGTGCGTTATCTACTCCCCACCGATACCTCTCCGCATCCCTAACCGCCTCCAACAGCGCCTGTCCGTGGTCACGTAGCAAATAGAACGCTTTGTCTCCGGCATTGGCGAAGTCGTAGTCGGACTGCGATGTATCAGCCTGCTTAACCGCGCCGATCACCTTCTCCAAATCATCGCGCAGGGTCATTTCGGCGGCTCCGGTAGTGGCATCCAGTGGGTTGGCTCAATGACACATTCATGAAAGTCACTCGGATATCCAAAACTCCAATACCAACCTTCTTCCATATAGTCCTTGTCGCCATACTCGGCTAGGAAGTATTCGCTAGTTAAGTAGTGCGCGGTGGTTGGATACAACGAGTCTCCAGGGACATACACAAAAACATCAGTGCCATCCCTAGGCGCGCTCTCAATCGTCTTCCACTCGCTCATCCCGTCTCTCCTGCGCGGCGGTTCCAGGCGGTCGGCATATCCTTGACTATGACACCCGTTCTTTTGCACACGTCACACCACTGACTCTCAAGGTTGTAACCGCGACATGACGGGCATGTCTCGACCAATCGAACCATCACGGGTAGCGGACTGTAGATGCGAAGTTGTTCACTCATGCGAGTTCGCCTTTATGAGGTTGCGGAGGTCAGAGCAGTCAACGAACGATTTAGACACGCCATTCATCTTGAAATGATGGATAGAAAGTGACTCTATTTCTTCACGGCTAATGCCGATCCTGGGTCTTTGTTTCCATGCGTCAAAGGCTGTACGTGTCACCTCATAAAGGTATTCGCCATTCGTGTCTTTAGACATCCAAAGACCCTTTTCGTTAGCCCACTTCTCAAACCTCTTGCGGCTATCGGTGGTGGTCATGGCTTGTCTCCATCATCGTGAAGTAACTCCGTGCAATCCTCGTTGTAAACGTAAGCCCGGATTGGGTCGCCGACTTCAAGCTCCCTTGAGCACTGATGGCACAGACTCGCACTAGCAATGTCGTAAGCCATTTCAGCGGCTTCCTCTGCTGTGTCTGCCTCAACCTCGTGCGTCTGAGACGCATCGAAAATAACTGTTACGTTGAATTTGGCCATCACCCACGCTCCTTGTCCGGAGCGGGCGCGGCGCCATTATCTGTGTCCCACAAAGGCTTGTGCAGATTGGTCACATCGTCTTTGTTGAAAGTCAAAGTTCGATAGGCGATGCCAGTCTCCGGGTCTTGGCAGTCTAGATACCAAGCTACACGCTGCGCAGGCTCGGCGCTCGGCGGGGCGGCGTAGAGGGCGGGTAGACCGTTGACAAACTGAGTCAGGAAC
>Ga0075369_10000029_pt1 | contig 39213 bp, 41 predicted proteins | sample EndMethybrTD3034_FD_71400 | JGI IMG/M metagenome (GOLD analysis project Ga0075369, IMG submission 71400) | Populus endosphere microbial communities from Tennessee, USA - Endosphere MetaG P. TD hybrid TD303-4 | ecosystem: Host-associated > Plants > Roots > Endosphere | place: USA: Tennessee...
GTCGCGGCCGCGACCAAGTACGAAGGCTTCAGCACGGTGAAATACATGATCGTTGTGCTGACCGGTATTTGGCCGATTCTGTCCGTGCTCGCACTCGCCAAGGCGTGTTACGAACTGGCCAATCCCAGGATGCGCCACTTCTGGGACAAGACCGAGCATGGCCACGATCTCCACACCCTCGATGAGGCGGTCGGCAGCCTGCGAAGCGTGATTTCCACTCCACCAGAGGGCGAAGAGGAACCGGCTCCTACGCCACTCGCCGCCAGTGTGGAGCGGGAGGAAGAACCTGCGTAGCCGAGGTCCGTGAACCGGTCAGCGCCTGACCATCGCCGCGATTTCGTCGACCACCCACGGCGGCGAGTCTTGGTGGTCGCGATAACCGAGGATTGACGGCGTTTGACGGTCGAAGCGGCCTACGAAACCGCCTGCGGCGATGAAGATCTGACCCGTGACATCCTTGGCGAGATCGCCTGCGAGGTAGGCGTATGTCGGCGCAACGTACTCGGGCGGTGGGGCGTCGAGGGCGGCCTGCATACTCACCTCGTCCAACAGGCCGCGGCGGTGCAACTCGACGATGTGCGCCTCGTAATCGGTGCCCGTCGATAGCCGTGTCTTCGCGCCTGGACAAACCACATTCGCGCGGACCCCGTGCTCCTTCAGTTCCGCGGCGATCGCGAGCGTCAACCCATTGACCCCGCCCTTGCCCGCCGGATAGCCGGTCCCGCCGTAGTCGCCGAGGTACGCGAACGAGCTGGTGTTGATGATCGAACCGCTGCCCTGCGCCACCATTCTCGGCGCCGCCGCGCGGCACGTCTCGAACGTCGTGCCCAGATGCGCGTCAACCAGGTCGCGGAACTGTGCGCTCGTCACGGTGAGGATCGACTCGCTGGCCAGTCCGGCGGTGCCCGCGCAGTTCACCAGAATGTCGATCCGCCCGAACTCTTGAACGCATCTGTCGATCAAGGCATCCGCGACAGCAGGCTCTGCGGGAGAGCCCGCGAATGCGACCGCACCGCTAATGCGTTGGGCCGCTTCCGTGGCCGCGTCATTGTCGCGGCCGTTGACCACGACTCCCGCGCCCTGCGCGGCCAAAAACTCGGCCACTGCGAACCCGACGCCGCGGGTGCCGCCGACAACGACCGCACCCCGGCCGTCCAGAAGGCCGCTAATCCTTCTTGTCCGGCTCGGAGAACTGCATGGCGTCCATGTTCCAGTAGCCGCGCAGGTTGGTGATCAGACCGGAGTCGTTGACCCTATACGTGAAGACACCACGCACGGTCGCGACGAAGCCGTTCGGAAACTCGGTGCGCAGCACCAGAATGTAGGCAATCTCGGTCGGCGAGCTCGACGGGAACGTCTCCTCTCGCGTGACCGTCAGCTGGTTCGGGCCGATGTTCGCGTCGTAGAAGGCCGCAACGGCCTCCTTGCCGCGCACGCCGATGCCGCCAGGATTCGTGAACGCATCGCCGATCGGGTCCTCGACGAGGATGTCGTCGGCCATCAACGCGAGCCAACCCTCTTTATCGCCCGCCTGGACGCAGCGCCACGAGGACTCCGATGCGGTGACGACCGGTGTCTTTTCTACTGTCTCCTGACTCATTTCACTCCCTTGTTAGATGGCGCAGGCGGCGCGGGCGCCGTCCTCGGTGGCCTTACGGATCAGCCCGAGGCCCGTGCAGTCGCCGGCGGCGTGCACAGCGGCATTGGGCAGGGCGGCGACGAGCTTCTCGTACAGTTCGGTATTCGATTGCAGGGTGCCCGCGACGACGACGCTGTCCGCCGCGAGCCTGCGGCTGCTGCCGCCGTAAGGGGTGAAGTCCACACCGTCGGGCACGATCTGGTCCACCGCGGCACGCACATGCACCGTGACACCCAGCCGGTCGAGCCGGTCCATGTGCTCGGTCTTGCGTTTGTTGCCCAGTTCCGGCGCGATCGTCTTGTCGGCCTCGAGCACCGACACCAGTCGGCCACGCGCGGCGAGGAATTCGGCGAGTTCCAGCGCGACAAGGTCGGCGCCGACGATCACGACGCGATGGCCGAGCGGCATCCACGCCCTGGACGCCAAGCGGACAGCCTTGGGACGAACCAGTCGTCCTCGCCAGCCGCCGAACCGTTCTCGCAGCGCTTGCCCTGTCTGCACATGCGGCAGCGCATCGCCGGGGATGGTCGGCAGTACCACCTGCCCGCCGTTGGCCACCACCACAGCGTCGGGCTGGAGGTGGACGACGTCGTCAGCCGAGACCTCGTGTCCCAGTTCGAGCTTGACCTGGCTGCGGCCTACCTCGTCGCGCAGCCACCGCAGGAACGGCTCGTTCTCTGGGTGCAGGATCGACGCCCACAGCAGCGCGCCGCCCGTCTGCGTGTTGCGCTCGAACAGCGTGACGTGGTGGCCACGCTCCGCGGCCACGCGCGCCGCTTCCATGCCTGCCGGCCCGCTGCCGATCACCACCACCTTCTTGGCGTGGGACGTGCGGGGTGCGGCCAATTCGCGTTCCTTGCCGGTGCGGGGGTTGACCGCGCAGTCGACCGAGAAGCGTTGTTCCATGGCGTCTATGCAGTTTTCGCACGAGATGCATTTGCGGACACGGTCGGCGCGCCCGGAGGCGACCTTGCTCGGCAGCTCGGCGTCGGCAAGCATCGGGCGGCCCATCGCGATGAAGTCGGCACGGCCGTCGGCGAGGATCTGCTCGGCACGCTCGGGATCGTGGATGCGGCCGACGGCGATCACCGGCACGTCGACCACCTGCTTGACGGCGGCAGCGGCGCCGACGTTGAGTGCGTCACCGTCGTCGGCAGAGTTGACCATGCCGGTGACCAGCCGGTCGATCACGCCGCCGCTGACGTGGAAGGCGTCGACTCCCGCGGCAACCAGTTGCGGTGCCACCTGGGCGGTTTCGAACATCGGTCGACCACCCGCGACGCGTTCGTACCCGGAGATGCGCAATGTGATGGGTAGCGCGTCACCGATCTCTGAGCGGATGGCGGCCAGCGCCTCGAGCACGACGCGGACGCGGCCCTTGACGACGTCGCCGCGGTATTCGTCGGTGCGCCGGTTGCGCTGCGGTGCCAGGAACGAGCCGAGGAACATGTAGCCGTGCGCGGCATGTAGTTCAATGCCGTCGTAACCGGCCTCGGCTGCGCGCCGCACCGCGGCCTTGAACAGGTCGAACACCTCGATGAGTTGATCGTGGGTGACTTCGGCAGACGGCCTGCCCGTCAGGTACGACGGAATAACCGACGGCCCAATGGAAGTGACGCCGTGCATTTCCGGCCCGAGTCCGTCGGGTCCTGCGTGCACGATCTGCGGCTGGATCTTCGCGCCGTGCTCGTGCACCACCTCGACCAGCGCACGGTGGGCTGCGATGGCCGCGTCGGTGCCAAGGTGCAGGCCGCCCGGCGTTTCGGGGTGATGGTGGTCGATCCCGGTGGCGCCAACGGTGATCAGCCCGACGCCGCCCTTGGCCCGCGCGGCGAAGTAGTCGCGGGTGCGTTCCGACGGCAACCCGTCCGGGGTGCCGTACATGGTCTCCATCGGAGACATCACCAGCCGGTTGCGTAGCGTCATCGAGCCGATCCGGCCCGGCTGGAGGAGGTTGGGGAAGTGATTCACCGTGCGAATCGGCCGGCGAACGCACGCAATGGGAGGTCGGCGCTGGTGACAATTCCTGGCGGCGCGTCAACCACTGCGCGAATGGAGTTCAGCGCGGGCATGCCCGTCACAGTCATACCGATCTTCGCGAATGCGTCTGCCGATGAGAAGTCGGTGCCGGGTTTCGGCAGGATCATGTGCTTGCTGTAGATGCACGGGTCACCCTCGATCTTGGTGATGTAGCAGCCCTGGATATCCCAATGCGGATCGGTGTGCGGGGTCATCTGCCAGTCCATCCGCAGCTCGACCCGCTTGACGTCGTCGACAGTGCCCACGTAGCGCAGCACACAACCACCCAGTGATCCCGCCGGCAGCTGGTACCAGCCGAGGTCGACATCCTTTGTGCAGGCCCCCAGTTCGTAGACGAACTTGACTTCGTCGAGCTCGACGTCGAGGCAGTCGGCCATCAATCGCACGCCATCCTCGAACACCCGGGTGCCCAGCTCGAGAAGCCGCGGCACCTCGGGGTCGTCAACCGGCCGCCCGAACCCACAGTTCTGCCAGGTCTCTGCCGAGTGATGGCATGACACGTCGACCGACTCGATGCAGGTGACGCTTTCGATGTCGGCGACGTCGGTGGAGTGCACGATCGTGAGGATCTGCGCGAGACCGGGGTTCATGCCGGTGCCGTAGAACGTCGAGTGACCGCGCTCGCAGGCGGTTGCCAGATGGTCGGATTCCGTTGAGCCGTTGCGGCTGTGGTTGGTGTCGCGGTGGTGCCCGGTGATCCAGTCGGCGGTGGTGACGACGTTGATGCCGGCCTCCAACACCTGCGTATAGAGCTCAATGTCGGGCCAGACCCCGTGAAACGTCAGGCAATCCGGACGCTCGGCCAGGATCTCCTCGACGGTGCCGGTCGCGGTCACGCCGATCGGGCCGATGCCGGCGATCTCGCCGACATCGCGCCCAACCTTGTCCGGCGAATAGCAGTGCAGTCCGACGAGCTCCAGATCCGGGTGGTTCTGGATGCGCTTGATCATCTCGGTGCCGACATTTCCCGACGCCACCTGGAAAACGCGCAACGGGCTGCTCATCGGGGTGCTACCGATCGTCGTCTGTGTAGCGGATCACACCCCGAATGTTCTTGCCGTCCAGCATGTCCTGGTAGCCCTCGTTGATCTGCTCCAGCTTGTACTGCCGGGTGATCATGTCGTCGAGGTTGAGCTTGCCCGCCTTGTACATCGACAGCAGCTGCGGGATGTCGTGGTGTGGGTTGCCGCCGCCGAAGATGGTGCCCTGCAGGTTCTTCTGCATCAGCGTGAGCATCGCCAGGTTCAGTGTCACCTGGGTGTCCAGCAGGCTGCCGATCGCGGTCGCCACGCACGTGCCGCCCTTGGCGGTGATCATCATGTAGTTGTCGATGTCCGCGCCGTGCAGCTCGCCGACCGTCAGGATGACCTTGTGGGCCATGAATCCGGCGGTAACCTCCGCGATGCCCATCAGCGCGGCCTCGATGTCCGGATACACATGGGTGGCACCGAATTTCAGTGCCTGATCACGCTTCCATTCCACAGGGTCGATGGCGAAGATGTAGCGGGCGCCTGCGTTGACCGCACCCTGCAGCGCCGACATGCCGACGCCGCCGACGCCGACGATCGCGGCGTCCTGTCCGGGCCGGATGTCGGCGGTGCGCACTGCCGAGCCGTAGCCGGTGGTCACGCCGCAACCGACCAGGCAGGCAACCTCGAACGGGATCGACGGGTCGATCTTCACCACCGAGCTCTTGTGCACCACCATGTACGGCGAGAACGTGCCAAGCAGAGTCATCGGGAAGACGTTCTGGCCCTTGGCCTGGATCCGGAAGGTGCCGTCCGAGACGGCAGCGCCGTTGAGCAGTCCGGCGCCGAGGTCGCACAGGTTGCGCAGACCGGCCTGACACGACGGACACCGCCCGCAGGATGGGATGAACGACAGCACGACGTGGTCGCCGGGGGCGATGTCCTCAACGCCGGGCCCGACCTCGGTGACGATGCCCGCCCCCTCATGGCCGCCGAGCACGGGGAAACCACCCATGGGAATGCCGCCGGTGACCAGGTGGTGGTCGGAATGGCACATCCCCGACGCTTCCATCTGGATCTTGACCTCATCCTTGACGGGATCGCCGATCTCGATCTCCTCGATCGACCACGGCTGGTTGAACTCCCAGATGAGAGCGCCTTTTGTCTTCATCCGTTGGTGCCTTCCACTAGAGCCAGTGAGGCCAGACTAGAGCCATTAGTTAGATGCGTCACACCCACCCCCAAGCAACCGCTTGGCCGGGCGTCACCAGATCGGGACGGGCGACGTGCCGAGCGGGTAATAGCCCGGCAACTTCTCCCCGGCCAGGCTGCGTTCGATCCGCTCCTGCATGCCCTTGGACAGCTTGCCGTTCGTCATCAGGTCCAGGTAGAGCTTCTGCACGTGGCCGAAGTCGAAGAAATCGCGCTGCCACTCGATCTTGGCGTTCGCGTTGAGCCGGAACCAGCTGCCGCCGATGCCGTAGATCTCCCGCTCTGCGGCTTCCGGATCGTCGGGGTCAGTCACGACCTGCTTCCAGAATCCGACGATCTCGCCGATCTTGTCGTCGATGATCACCTTCTGGTACGGGTAGCGCCACCCCTCGAGGCCGGCCATCTCCAAACCCAGTGCGATGTCGCGGATCTCGTCGATTCCGATGCACATCACGTCTTCCTTCGGACCGATGTTCCAGCCGTAGGTGGCGTCCTCGGCATAGAAGTCCGCCAACGGCTTCCAGTCACCGGCCTTCTCGGCGTCGCGGTTGACCTGGAGCCACCGCTCGACCCAGTCTTCCAGTTGCTCGCGGGGCAATGCGGCCATTTTCAGTCATCCTCTTCTTTGATGGACAGTGCTTGTGTGGGACACGCCCACACGGCTTGTTCGATTTCGGCCCGATCCTCTTCCGGCGGAGTGTCGTTGAGGATCTCGACCTTCCCGCGCTTGGGAACATTGAAGTAGTTAGGGGCCTCTACTTCGCACATCGCATGACCCTGACACAGGTCCAGGTCGACTTCGATCTTGATGCTCATGGTGTGGCCCCTAAACACGCCTGCGGTAGCGCACCTTGGCGGGCCGATCCAGCTGGACGACCATCTTCGAGTGGTCGTTGCGATAGGTGTCGGCAGGCTGTGCCATCTCGAACTCGTACTCGCGCAACAGAACCGAGAAGATCGCCTTGATCTGCATGGTGGCGAACGCGGCGCCGACGCAGCGGTGACGGCCCGCGCCGAACGGAATCCACGTCCACCGGTTGGCGACGTCAGCCTGCTCGGGCTTGTCGTAGCGGTCCGGGTTGAAGGCGTCGGGATCGGGGAAGTCCTCGGGAATCCGGTTCGAGACCGCTGGCGAGGCGGCGACGAAGTCGCCGGCGTGGATCGGGAAGCCGGCAACCTCGAATTCGCCCTTGGCGACCCGCATGAGGATGATCAGAGGCGGGTGCAGCCGCAGGGTTTCCTTGACCACGTTGTCCAGCTTCGGAATCTGGCGAAGCGCATGGAAACTCACCTCCTGGCCGTCGGCGTAGAGCTCCTCGAGTTCCTTGAGCACTTCGGCGTAGACCTCGGGGTGCCGAATCAGCTCGATGAGCGTCCAGGATGACGTGCCCGAGCTGGTGTGGTGGCCCGCGAACATCAGCGAGATGAACATGCCGGTGACCTCATCGGCGGAGAATCGGGCGTTGCCGTCCTCGTCCTTGATCGACACCAGCACGTCGAGCATGTCGCGATCCGCCTTGTCCGTTGGCGGGTTCGCGAGTCGGCCGTTCATGATCTCCTGCACCAGCGCAACGAGTTTGACGCGAGCCTCGTCACGGCGCTTGAAGCTTTCGATCGGCAGGTACGGGTCGACGTAGCACAGCGGGTCGGTGCCGCGTTCCAGTTCGTGGTAGTACTCGGCGAACCGGTGATCGAGCTGTTCGCGGAACTTCAGCCCGATCAGACACGCCGTCGAGGTGTAAATGGTCAGCTCGGAAAAGAAGTCGAGCAGTTCGATCTCGCCTTCGTCGCCCCAGCCGGCGATCATCTTCTTGACTTCGCCCTCGATGGTCGCGGCGTGACCCTTCATCTGCTCACCGCGCAGAGCCGAGTTGTGCAGCATCTCCTTGCGCCGCTCGGGGCTGGCGTCGAACACCACGCCCTTGCCGAAGATCGGCGTCATGAACGGATAGGCCTCGGCCTGGTCGAGATCCTCGTCGGCGGAACGGAAGAAGAACTCGTTCGCCTCGGCGCCGGACAGGAAGATGACGGGCTTGTCGACCAGTTGGAACCAGCCGACGTCGCCGCATTCGGAACGAATGCGATTCATCAAACCGATTGGGTCGGTGCGGAACTCCTCGAGGTGTCCGTGCTCTTCCTCGCCGCCGGAAACCCGGGGCACGATAGCTGTCTTCGCCGCAGTTGATTCAGCCATGTTTTGGCATCCCCTCTTCACCCAATGCGAGCTTCTGGCGGTCTTTCTTGTCGGCCAAGGGCGCCTCGGGCTGGAGCTCCATGTTGGCAATGAAGCCACCGCGCGGCGTCTCTGCGACGAACGCGATTGCCCGCGCGAGATCCTGCGGGCGCAGGAAGTAGTCGTGCCGGGCCTGACCCCACTTGGCCCAATCCTCAAGCGCCGGGCCGATCGATTCGGCTGGGAGACTCCAGCCCATGCTGGTCTTCGTCGGGCCGGGATGGACGATCGATGCGCGCACGCCGGTGCCCTCGAGCTCCATCTGCAGGTTGGTGACCATCGCGACAAGCGCGGCCTTGGCCGCGCCGTAGGCGCCCATGTGCGGACGCTGGCGCAACGCGACGTCGGATCCGACGAAGATGAGGTCACCACGTTGGCGGTCCACCATCCCAGGCAGCACCGCAGTGGCTAACCGATTGGCGCCGATGAGATGAATCTGAACCTGCGATTCGAAAGTGTCCGTGCTGATTTCGTGCAAGCGGCCGAAGTACGTGTCGCCTGCGCCGGCAACCAGCAGCTCGATGTCGCCGAGTTCTTCGGTGGCGCGATGCACGAATCCCTTGACCGACTCCGCGTCCGTGACGTCCAGGGGCAGCGCGACCGCTTCGCCACCGTTGGACCGGATCTCGTCGACCAGCTCCTGACACTTGTCGACTCGCCTGGCGCCCAACGCAACCGGAAAGCCACGTGCGGCCAGTTCGGTCGCAGTCGCGGCACCGATTCCCGACGACGCACCGGCCACGATCGCGGGCCTGCGCTGCGGGAGTGGTTCGAACCGGGGCATTCCTAGCCTTTCAACGGACCGTTACTGCTATGGGCAGGTGAGCGAATCCGCGGACGTTACTGGAGTGGACTCGGACGGCGTTGGCCTCGTCGACCTCGTATCCGCGGATTCGCTTGAACAACTCGGTCAGCGCCACCTTGGCTTCCATCCTGGCCAGGTGGGCGCCGAGGCAGAAGTGGGCACCGCTGCCGAAACTCACCAGCTTCGAACCGATTTCGCGGCCGATGCGGTATTCGTCGGGGTCTTCGAACACCCGGTCGTCACGGTTGGCCGAACCGGGCAGTAGCAGCACGACGTCTCCGTCGGCGAGGGTGGTGTCGTGGAGCGTCAGCTCGCCGGAGACGGTGCGGGCAAGGATCTGGCTGGAGTTGTCGTAGCGCAGCGTCTCCTCGACCCACAGCGGGATCCTGGAGTGGTCGTCGAACACCGGCGCCAGCTGGTCGGGGTTCTTGGCGCCCCAATAGGCCGCGTTGGCAAGCAGTTTCGTGGTGGTCTCGTTACCGGCGACCACCATCAGGAACAGGAACGCCATGATCTCGTCGTCGGTGAGGCGGTCGCCGTCGATCTCGGCTTCCAGCAGCGCCGACGTCAGGTCGTCGCTCGGTTTCTTGCGGCGCTGGGCGACCATCTCGGCGTAGTAGACCATCAGGTCGGCCGAGGCCTGCATGGCCGAAACCGGAACGTCGGCCAGGCCCTCATCGCGGTGCATGACACCGTCGGCCAGACCGCGGATGCGGGCCCGGTCCGGCCCGGGCACCCCCATGAGTTCGGAGATCACGTCCATCGGCAGCTTGCCTGCGAACTCGTCGACGTAGTCGAAAGTCTCGGACTGCAGAGCGATGTCGAGGTGCTCAACGGCGATCTCGATGACGCGCGCCTCCAGCTCGCGAATGCGGCGCGGTGTGAAGCCCTTCGACACCAGGGTGCGCAGCCGCAGGTGCGCGGGGTCGTCGAGGGCCAGAAACGACATCACCTTGTGGGCGTCCAAGGTGCGCGAAATCGGATCCAGCGATACGCCGAACTTGTTCGACAGCGTGGTGCTGTTGCGGAAACCCTGCAGCACGTCGCTGTGCCGCGACAAAGCCCAGAACTTCAGTTTGTCGTTGCGGTAGAGCGGCGCCTCGTCGCGCAGCCGCCGGTAGTACGGGTACGGATCTTCGTGGAAGTCGTAATCGTAGGGATCCAGGACCAGGTCGCTGACATCGGTAGTCATTGGTCTTCTCCGAGGATGAGGCCGACCACATAGCTGAGGCGGTCGGCGATTTCGTGGTATGTGACTGCGCCGCTGCCCGCGTGCACCAACGCTCCGAAATACGTCATCTCCAGCGCAGAGATGGTCCGTGGATCGGCGTCAGGGCCGACCGCCGAGCGGATGCGGCGGTGGATCTCGGCACCGATGCGGTCTCGGACCGTGCGCACCGCCGCGTCGCCGTTGCTCAAGAGGGCCGTCGTGCAGGCGGCAGCGACCTCGGGTTCATCGGCGATCATCAGCGTCAGAGCACGGAGCGCCTTCTCGACGCGGATCGACCTGCTGTCGTTGACGTCGGTGAAGTACGGCACCTGGCCGACCAGATCGAGATAGACCTCGGCGATCAGATGGTTCTTCGACGAGAAATACGTATAGGCGGTCGCCGGGGCGACCTTGGCCCGTGCGGCCACCGCGCGCACGGTCAGGTCGGCGTAGGAGGACTCGCGCAGCATCTCCATGCCGGCGGTGAGCACCTTGCGAAAGGTCTCCTCCTGACGGCGGTTGCGGGGCGATTCTGCTATCGCAACCGCTGGATCGCTGGACACATGTCCAAGTTATCTGACTCGACCTGCGGTGGGCAAGTCCCAACCGGAAAACTGCACTACAACCTGCAGACGGTAACCCTATGCCAACCTCAGCCTTGCCTCGCGCCGCCGTCTGGGGCTATCGTTCGAAGGAACTCAGTCGGACAGTTGTCCAGCAAAGAAGCGGAGATTTGGTATGGGCCTACTGAAGGATCGCCAAAGCCAACTGTTCATCGACGGCAAGCTGATGGCAGGCGGCGGGGGAACGTTCCCGACGATCAATCCGGCCACCGAAGAGGTGCTCGGCGTTGCGGCCGACGCGACCACCGACGACATGAGCCTGGCGATCGAGGCGGCCCGTCGCGCGTTCGACGACACGGAGTGGTCGACCAATACCGAGTTGCGGGTGCGCTGCGTGCGGCAGCTGCAGAGCGCACTCACCAAGCATGTCGAAGAATTGCGGGAGCTGACGATTTCCGAGGTGGGCGCCCCGGTGATGCTGACATCGATGGCGCAGCTGGAGGGCCCGATCGCCGACCTCAGTTTCGGCGCCGATACGGCAGAGTCCTACCAATGGACAACCGACGCCGGGATCGCGTCGCCGATGGGCATCAAGACCCATCGCACCATCGTCCGCGAGGCAATCGGCGTGGTCGGAGCGATCACACCCTGGAACTTCCCGCATCAGATCAATCTCGCCAAGCTCGGCCCGGCATTGGCGGCGGGCAACACCGTCGTCCTCAAACCCGCGCCGGACACCCCGTGGTGCGCGGCGGTGCTGGGTGAGCTGATCCTCGAACACACCGACATCCCTGCGGGTGTCGTCAACATCATCACGTCGAGTGATCACGGAGTCGGGGCGCTGCTGTCGAAGGACGCCCGGGTGGACATGGTGTCGTTCACCGGGTCGACGAACACCGGCCGCGCGGTGATGGCCGACGGTGCGGCGACGCTGAAGAAGGTGTTCCTGGAACTCGGTGGCAAGTCGGCGTTCCTGGTGCTCGACGATGCGGATCTCGCAGGAGCCTGCTCGATGTCGGCGTTCACCGCATCGATGCACGCAGGACAGGGCTGTGCGATCACCACCCGACTGGTAGTGCCACGTGCTCGTTACGACGAAGCCGTCGAGGCGGCGGCCGCCACGATGGGGTCGATCAAGCCGGGGGACCCTACGGATCCTGGCACTGTCTGCGGGCCGTTGATATCGGCGCGGCAGCGGGACCGGGTGCAGGCGTATCTGGATTCCGCCACCGAGGAGGGCGGCACATTCGCCTGCGGCGGAGGCCGTCCCGCGGATCGGGATACCGGTTTCTTCATCGAGCCCACGGTGATCGCCGGACTCGACAACAACGCCAAGGTCGCGCGCGAGGAGATCTTCGGGCCGGTGCTCACGGTCATCGCCCACGACGGCGACGACGATGCGGTGCGGATCGCCAACGATTCGCCGTACGGACTGTCCGGCACGGTGTTCTCCGCCGACGGGGAGCGCGCCGCGGGAATCGCCGCACGGATGCGCGTCGGCACGGTCAACGTCAACGGCGGCGTCTGGTACTCGGCCGACATGCCGTTCGGTGGATACAAGCAATCCGGCATCGGCCGGGAGATGGGGCTGGCCGGTTTCGAGGAATACCTCGAAACCAAAGCCATTGCCACGGCAGCTAATTAAGGAGCGAGGACTTACTCAATGGGGCTGTACGGAGATCAGTTCAAGGAGAAGGTGGCGATCGTCACCGGTGCCGGAGGCGGCATCGGCCAGGCTTACGCCGAGGCGCTTGCCCGCGAGGGCGCAGCTGTCGTCGTCGCCGACATCAATACCGAGGGTGCTCAGAAGGTGGCCGACGGTATCAAGGGCGAGGGCGGCACGGCGCTCGCGCTGCATGTCGACGTGTCCGATCCCGATTCCGCCAAAGAGATGGCCGCGCAGACACTCTCGGAGTTCGGTGGCATCGACTACCTGGTGAATAACGCGGCGATCTTCGGCGGGATGAAGCTCGACTTCCTCATCACCGTCGACTGGGACTACTACAAGAAGTTCATGAGCGTGAACCTCGACGGCGCGCTGGTGTGCACCCGCGCGGTGTACCGCAAGATGGCCAAGCGAGGCGGCGGTGCGATCGTCAACCAGTCGTCGACCGCGGCATGGCTGTACTCCAACTTCTACGGACTGGCCAAGGTCGGCATCAACGGCCTGACCCAGCAGTTGGCCACCGAACTCGGCGGGCAGAACATCCGCGTCAACGCCATCGCGCCGGGGCCCATCGACACCGAGGCGAACCGCACCACCACACCGCAGGAGATCGTCGCCGACATCGTCAAGCACATCCCGTTGTCCCGCATGGGCGAACCCGAGGACCTGGTCGGCATGTGCCTGTTCCTGCTTTCGGATCAGGCGAAGTGGATCACGGGCCAGATCTTCAACGTCGACGGCGGACAGATCATCCGATCATGAGCGACGACGTCAAGCTCGGCTACATCGGCCTCGGCAATATGGGCGCCCCGATGGCCAAACGTCTTGTCGAGTGGCCGGGCGGTGTAACGGTTTTCGACGTGCGTGCCGACGCGATGACCCCACTGGCCGAGGCGGGCGCTAGCCTAGCGGACAGCGTGGCCGACGTCGCGGCCGCCGACATCATCAGCGTCACCGTGCTCAACGACGAGCAGGTGCGAGACGTGATCGGCGAACTGGCGGCCAACGCGAAGCCCGGCACGGTCATCGCCATTCACTCCACGATCAGCCCCGACACCGCCGTCGAACTGGCCGAACAACTACTGCCGCAGGGGATTCACATCGTCGACGCGCCGGTGAGCGGTGGCGGCGGGGCGGCCGAAAAGGGTGAACTGGCCGTCATGGTGGGCGCCGACCGCGAGGTCTACGAGCGGATCAAACCGGCGTTCAAACAGTTTGCCTCGGTGGTGGTCCACGCCGGGCCGCCTGGCGCGGGAACCCGAATGAAGCTGGCCCGCAACATGTTGACGTTCACTTCGTACGCCGCAGCGGGCGAGGCGATGAAATTGGCTGCGGCAGCGGGGATCGACCTGCAGGCGCTGGGCCGGGTGGTGCGCCACACCGACGCGCAGAGCGGCGGGCCCGGCGCTGTCGTCGTCAGGGACAACATCGCCACCCTGGAATCCGACAACTTCCTATACGGACCGCTCGCCCACGCCCGAGACCTCGGCGAGAAAGATCTCAGCCTGGCGCTGGCAATGGGTGAGGCCGTCGGCGTCGATCTGCCGCTGGCCGAGCTTGCGCTCAAGAATCTGGCCGCGGGGCTCGGCGTGCCGCACACGAAGGAGTAGAGCATGGACGAATTGCGCCGCAAGGGCCTCGCCAAGATGAACGAGGTCTATGCGTGGGAGATGCCCAACATGGAAGGTGACGAGTATTTCGACCTGACCGTCGACCATCTGTTCGGTGCCATCTGGACAAGGCCAGGACTGTCGATGCGTGACAAGCGGCTCATGACTCTGACGGTCGTTACCGCGCTCGGGTTGCAGGATTTATGCGAGGTTCAGGTCAACGCCGCCCTGCAGAACGCCGAGCTGACCGAGGACGAATTGAAGGAGATGGCGGTCTTCCTCACCCACTACGTTGGATTCCCGCTCGGTTCGGGGCTCAACGGCGTCGTCAGCCGCGTCACCGCCAAGCGCAAGAAAGCCGCGGAGAAGGGCGCAGGCGACGACAAGAAGGCGAACGTCAACGACGCCGTCAAGATGCACACCGGTAAGACCATCCATGACCAGTAGGTATTCCGACCTGACCCGAGAGCAACTGGCCACCCTGGTGCCGGAGCTGCTGCTGATCGGGCAGATGATCGACCGCTCCGGAATGGCGTGGTGCATCAGCAATTTCGGCCGCGAAGAGATGCTGCAGATCGCGATCGAGGAGTGGATGGGGTGCAGCCCGATCTACACCAAACGGATGCAGAAGGCGCTGAAGTATGAGGGCGACGACGTCATCACGATCTTCAAGGGCCTGCAGCTGGACATCGGCGCCCCGCCGCAGTTCATGGACTTCCGCTACACCGTGCACGACCGCTGGCACGGCGAGTTCCAGCTGGACCACTGCGGGGCGCTGCTCGACGTCGAGCCGATGGGCGAGGACTACGTGCGCGGCATGTGCCACGACATCGAGGACCCGACGTTCGACGCCACCGCTGTCGCCACCAATCGCAAGGCGCAGATCCGGCCCATTCACCGACCGCCCCGCGCGCCGGCCGACCGGCACCCGCACTGCGCGTGGACCGTGATCATCGATGAGTCATTTCCAGAGGTGGAGGGCCATCCGGTCCTGGATGTGGTGCGCCGAACCCGCGCCGCAAGAACCGAACTTGATGTGATCGATCCTGACGGCGAGGGCCAATCGGACTACTCCGGCGCTTTGGTGTCGGATTTCGACTTCGGCGCTTTCTCGCACTCCGCTCTGGTCCGGATGGCCGACGAGGTCTGCCTGCAGATGCACCTGCTGAACCTGTCCTTTGTCATCGCGGTAGGCAAGCGCGCTGGAACGAACACCGAACTCGCGAACGAGATCTGCACCAAGCAGCTGATCGGCCTCGCGGGCATCGCCGCCGAACGGATCCACCGCGCGCTGGATCTGCCGGGCGGGATCGAGGGGGCGGTGCAGGTACTCGAATTGCATCCGCTGTTCAATCCGACCGCCTATGTGTCGGCAGAGTTCGGTCCGGACACGGTGCATGCCCACCGGTCACCCGCACACGAGGACGGGGCATGGATCTCGTTGGTCACCCCCACCGAGACCCGGCCCCTTCAGGCGATCGTCGCAGCCGTCGATCCCCATTTCGACGTCCAGCTCGCGGGATCCGAAACGGACTGGACTGCGCGTGTTGTCGAGACGGGCACGGCGGCAAAGGAATTCCCGGAAGTAGCGGTGGTGAGGATCAGCGGCGGTGCGACGTTCGCATTCGAGACCCGGAAGTCGTTACCTCTGACGGTCCTATAGCGGCGCCGACCCAGCGGCGCAGGTAGTCCCGCAGTTCGTCGCCTCGGCGCGGTGGTCGGCCGGGGTCGATGACGAACGACTGGATGATCCGCAGGAGGTGTTCGGCGAGTTCGTCTAGTTCGGAATCGGTGAAACCGAGACCGGCCCAGTCGACGTCGAATTGGCGCAGCATCGAGTGGGCAAAGTCCTGCGCGACGTCCGACGTCACCGACTCGGTGTGCGTGTTCGGCCGCCCGGGCATCAAGAGCAACCCGAGATGCTTGTCCTGCGGCAACCACTCAAGGGTGGTCGCAAGGGCCTCCGCGACAGCGTCGGCTGGGTCGGTGATCCCTCGCAGATGTGTCGCCAACCGGTCCTGAAACCCGCTGGCCGCGTGCACGGCCGCCGCCACGAGCAGGGCGTCGGTGCTTGGGAAGTAGCGGTACACCGTCTGCCGGGTCACTCCCAGAGTGCGGGCGATGTCGGCAATGGAAAACTCCGCGCCCTGCGCGTCGATGGCCTGGCCCGCCGCGTCGAGAATCCGGGCGATCGCTTCGTCGTCCGTGGCGGGCGCCGAGCCGGACCAGCCATGAGTGCGCACCAGCGGATCGTACGTCAGCCAGCCCGTCAGCCCCCGTAGGAAACCGCGAGCTCCTTGACGCCGTTGAGCCACCCAGACCGGAGCCGGCGCGGCTCGGACAGTTTGGCGATGTCGGGGATCTGGTCGGCGATCTCGTTGAAGATCAACTTGATCTCCATCCGGGCCAGGTTCGCGCCGATGCAGAAGTGCGCACCGTTGCCGCCGAATGCGAGGTGCGGGTTGGGGTCTCGCAGGATGTTGAACTCGAAGGGCCGGTCGAACACGGCATCGTCGTAATTGGCCGAACTGTAGAACAGGCCTGCGCGCTGGCCCTCGCGGATCGTGACACCACCGAGTTCGGTGTCGGCCAACGCCGTTCGCTGGAAGCAGTGCACGGGCGTGGCCCAGCGGATGATTTCGTCGGCCGCGGTTTCGGGACGCTCACTCTTGAACAGCTCCCACTGGTCCGGGTTGTCGAAGAACGCGTTCATGCCGTGCGTCATGGCGTTGCGAGTCGTCTCGTTTCCCGCGACCGCGAGAAGGATGACGAAGAAGGCGAACTCGACGTCATCGATCGATTCGCCGTCGATATCGGCCTCGATCAGACGGGTGACGATGTCGTCGGCAGGGCAGCGGCGTCGCTCCTCGGCCATGTTGTAGGCGTAGCCCATCAACTCGGCATTGGCGGCCACGTAGTCCGCCTCGAAATCCGGATCCTCGGTGTTCATGATCGCGTTGGTCCAGTGGAACAGCTTCTCCCGGTCGGCCTCTGGCACGCCGATCAGGTCGGCGATGGCCAGCAGCGGTAGCCGCATCGCAATGTCGTCGACGAAGTCGCCGCTCTCCTTCTCCCTTGCGGCGGCAACGATTTCGCGGGCGGCGACCGCGAGCTTCTCCTCGAGCTTGGCGACCGCTCTCGGTGTGAAGAGCCGCGACACGATCTTGCGCAAGCGGGTGTGCTCGGGAGCGTCGTGGTTGATCAGTAGCGCCTTGGTCACTTCGATCTGATCGGGTGTGGTGCCCTCGGGCATCCGCATCACCACACCCTTGCGGTTGGTCGACCACAGATCGCCATCGCGCGAGATCGACTTGATGTCCTCGTGACGGCTGATCACCCAGTAGCCGCCGTCGTTGAAGATCGACTCGGGCTGCTCGTTCCACCACACCGGCGCGGTCTTGCGCAGCTCGGCGAACTCGGTGACGGGGATGCCCTTGAGCAGGACATCGGGGTCGGTGAAGTCATAGCCCTGTCCGAACGGACATGTGGTCTGCGTCATACCTAGACCATACACCGCGATGTCAAGTGTATGGCCGTTGAAGCCGGCGGCTGACCGTACGATCTGACCGTGCACACCACCAAGGCATTAGTGCGCAGGCCGTGTCGCCGCCTCGCCGAAGGCCTGGTCACCCACATCGAGCGATCGCCCGTCGACGCGGACATCGCGATGAAGCAGTGGGAGGGCTATGTAAGGGCCTTTGTCGATGCCGGCTGGGAGGTGACCGAGGTCGAGCCCGCGCCAAACTGTCCCGACAGCGTGTTCGTCGAAGACACCGTCGTTGTGTACGGCGACCTCGCCGTCATCGCGCGTTCCGGTGCCGTCGAGCGCAGGTTGGAGACCGGCGGCACCGAGAAGGCGGTCGCCGAGTTCGGCTATCGCATCGCCCGTATCGAGGCGCCCGGCGTGCTCGACGGCGGTGACGTGCTCAAGCGCGGAGGCACGGTCTACGTAGGACAGTCCGGACGCACGAATGCGGACGGGATCCGCCAGCTCGCCGAATACTTGGCGCCGTTCGGCGCGACGGTGATCGCGGTCCCGCTGACCAGGACGCTGCACCTCAAGTCCGCGGTGACCGCGTTGCCGGACGGCACGATCATCGGCTACGAGCCAGTCGTAGACGACAGGTCGGTCTTCCCGGCCTTCGTCTCGGTGCCCGAGGAGCCGGGCGCCCATGTTGTCCTGCTCGGCGACGGCAAGCTGCTGATGTCGTCGCGGGCTCCGGCGACCGCCTCGCTGTTGCAGGCCCGTGGCTATGAACCCGTGCTCGTCGATATCGGCGAATTCGAAAAGCTCGAGGGATGTGTGACGTGCCTTTCGGTACGGCTGCGCGGCATCTGATTAGGGTGAGCGTGTGCGCGTCCTGGTGATCGGCTCCGGAGCTCGTGAACATGCGCTGCTGCTGGCGCTGCGCCAAGACCCTGAGGTCGAGGAGTTGGCCGTCGCACCTGGCAACGCCGGGACCGCGATCATCGCCGACCAGTACGAGGTCGACATCACCTCGGGCGAAGAAGTCACGGCCCTTGCTCAGAAAATCGGAGCCGACCTGGTGGTCATCGGACCCGAGGTGCCGCTTGTCCTTGGTGTCGCCGACGCGGTGCGCGCCGCAGGCATTGCCTGCTTCGGGCCGACCAAGGACGCCGCTCGCATCGAAGGATCGAAGTCGTTCGCCAAGGATGTGATGACCGCTGCCGGCGTGCGAACGGCGACGAGCGAGATCGTCGACAATCCGGCACACCTCGACGGGGCGCTCGACCGGTTCGGGCCCTCCGCAGGCGATCCGGCGTGGGTGGTCAAGGACGACGGGCTGGCCGCAGGCAAGGGTGTGGTGGTGACCGCCGACCGCGACGCGGCAAGGGCGCACGCCGCCAGCCTGCTCGACGCCGGCCATCCTGTACTGCTCGAATCGTTTCTCGACGGACCCGAGGTGTCGCTGTTCAGCATCGTCGACGGCGAGACCGTGGTGCCGCTGCTGCCCGCGCAGGACTTCAAACGAGTCGGCGACAACGACACCGGGCCCAACACCGGCGGCATGGGCGCCTACGCACCGCTGCGGTGGCTACCCGACGACGTCTTATCCCAGATTGTCAACGATGTCGTGAAACCCGTTGCGGCCGAGATGGTTCACCGGGGCAGTTCGTTTTCTGGTCTGCTGTACGCCGGGCTGGCGATCACATCGCAGGGTCCTGCGGTGGTCGAATTCAACTGCCGCTTCGGTGATCCGGAGACACAGTCGGTACTTGCACTACTGGACACCCCGCTCGGACAACTGCTGCGTGCCGCAGCGACGGGTCAGCTGGCCGACCAGCCGCCGCTGCGCTGGCGGGACGGCGCCGCCGTGACGGTGGTGCTGGCCGCGGAGAACTACCCGGGCCGCCCGCGGGTGGGCGACGTGATCGTCGGCGCCGAAGCCGACGGTGTACTGCACGCCGGCACCGCCCGACGGGACGACGGCGCGATCGTCTCCTCAGGCGGGCGGGTGCTTTCGGTCGTCGGGACTGGCCCCGACCTGATGGCCGCCCGTGAGGCCGCTTATCCGCTGATCAAGTCGATTCGCTTGCCGGGCAGCCACTTTCGCGCGGACATCGGGCTGGCCGCGGCGGAGGGCCGCGTCGGGCTTTAGGCCGTCAACAACGGCGCCATCCAGGCGATTTCGGCAGGTAGCTGCGAGCTCCAGAATCCGCCGTCATGTCCGCCGGGCGAGAAGCCGCCCGCTGGCGGCGTTGGCAATTGGGCGATGAACTGCTTGGTCGCCGAGTAGAACGGATCGCTGTCGCCGCAATCGATCCGGATCGGAATGGACCCGAGCTGCGGCAGGCCCCACACGCTGTTCGCCGCGTAGTCGTCGGCGCCGTCGAACGCACCCGGCGCGGCGGCGCCAGAGGACGTCCACAGCGCGGGGCTCACCGCGCAGATCGCCGCGGTGCGCGCCGGGCCGAGTCTCGCGCCGAGCAGCAGCGCGCCATAGCCGCCCATCGACCAGCCGAGGAACCCGACGCGCGAGGTGTCGAGTCCTTGCGAACTCAACATCGGGATCAGTTCGTTAAGCACCATGGCGCCGGAGTCCTCGCCGGAGGCGCGGTTGTGCCAGTAGCCTCCGCCGCCGTCGACTGCGACAACGGCGAATGGCGGAATGCCCGCCGCGACGGCCTGCGCCAAACCCCCCTCCACGCCACCGGCCATCACGCCTGCGGCGTCCTGACCCTTGCCGTGCAGCGCGATCACCGGACGCAGCGCAGTCGTCTGGCCCGGCGGGCGCGCGATCGCCCAATTCGTCGGCACGCCGCCGCGGGCCGCCGATACGAACGAGCCGTCGACATACGTCGGTGCGGCTGCCTTGGGAGGCTCAAGCGGTGGTGGCGGTGCCAGCGGGGCACCGGCACTCGTCATCGACACCTGCGGTCCAGCAACCGACGTGCTTGGCGCGTGCAGCGCTGCGCCCAGCGCGTAGGCGCCTGCGGCCCCCGCGGCTGCGCCGGCACCGAGACGCAGAATGGCGCGGCGACTCAGTTCGGGCATGCGGGCCATCATGCCATCGGCGGCTGGCTTCGCTACTTCCGAGCCAATTCTGAGTTCCCTGAGTAAAGCCTGATGATTGGCCGAAAGTGCAATGTCACAACTGCGTGACTGGCAGCATGCAAGAGGTGACGGCAGCGGTAACTCCTAAGGGAGAACGTCGACGGTATGCGCTGGTCAGCGCGGCCGCTGATCTGCTGTGCGAAGGTGGGTTCGACGCAGTGCGTCACCGGGCTGTCGCCCGAAGAGCGGGGTTGCCGCTGGCGTCGACAACGTATTACTTTTCTTCGCTCGAGGACCTGATTGAGAAGGCCGTCGAGCACGCAGGCACGCGTGAGGCCGAGCAATTGCGGGCCAGGGTGGCAACGCTGTCCCGGCGGCGAAGGGGTACCGAGTCGACAGCCGACGTGCTGGTGGACCTCCTGGTCGGCGAGGCCACCGGACTGCGGGTCACCGAACAGTTGATCTCCCGCTACGAGCGCTACATAGCGTGCGCGCGTCAGCCGGGGCTGCGTGACGTCCAGCGGCGGATCCTGCAGCAGCGCACCGACGCGGTAGTCGAAGTCGTCGAGCGGTCCGGCCGTGCGGTTCGCGCCGAACTGCTCACCGCGTTGGTGTGCGCGGTCGACGGCGCGGTGGTGGCGTCTCTGGTTGGCGATGGTGACGGTCCGCGAGCGACCGCCCGCGCGACCCTGATCGATGTGATCGACGTGCTCGCGCCGATCGACGAGAGACTGGCACAAGTCTGATCGCATCTTGCTCGGCGCCGGACTAGCGGAGCGCCTCCCGGATCGCGACCAGTTCACGTTGGACGTCATCGAGTAGTTCCATCGCGCGGATCAGCCGAGATTCGAGCGAGCTGCGGCTTCCACGTCGCTCGGGTCGCTCGGGAGCGTGGTCGGTTGGCAGCGTCGGCGTCACGATGTAGCCGGTCGCGAAATCGCCGTACACGGTTACATCTTCCGGCCGGTTATTCCAATACAGCGCTACGTACGCACAAACCACGGCGTCGACGGGATCCTCGTCCCTGTCGAGCTGTCCCGGTCGTGTTGCGGCCTCCACCCGCCTCCGCAGCTCTACCCAGGCCACACTTCGATTCGCCCTCAGCCGCGGGCTGGCACCGTCGAGTCCCTCGATCAGCGTCATCAACTGAAGCAACTCGCGATGTCGATCCTCGAAAGGGCCTCGCTTGTACTTCAGGATCTTCTTGAGTTCGAACAACACGACCGTCGCCGGGTGCGGGTAGACCTCGATGGCCCGTCGACTCGCGGTCGAGCCGGGGTCCATATCGAGACCGAGCATGGTCGCAATCCGCGCACCCCTGGGATCCCTGAATTCGGGCTTGTCGGCATACGCGGGGCGCGCGCCCGCATCGAACCTTTGAAAATCTCGATTGAGCGCCGCCTCGCATGGCCGGTGGCCGGTGGGGTTATTGACGATCAGCGGGGCGTCGATGGCGACCAGGCATTCGTCGCTCACGTACGGAGCGATTGCGGCCTCGATGCTCGCGTCATCCTGTGCGGCACCGACGTGCAGCAACCGGCCGTCGGAATCGATGACGGCGACACCGGTCTGATTATTCTCGCCCCATGCAAGATCCAATCCAACGAAGTACATGGGGCTACTCTGCCTGATCCGGGCCGTAAGCTGTGTGTCTGTGACGATCCCGAATGTGCTGGCCAGCCGGTATGCCAGCGACGAGATGGTGGCGATCTGGTCGCCGGAGGCCAAGGTCGTCGCGGAACGCCGACTGTGGCTGGCGGTGCTGCGGGCGCAGGCCGAGTTGGGTGTCAATGTCCCCGACTCAGTGCTCGAGGACTACGAGCGGGTGATGGACGACGTCGACCTGTCCTCGATCGCCGCGCGGGAACGGGTGCTGCGCCACGACGTCAAGGCCCGCATCGAGGAATTCAACGCGCTGGCCGGCCACGAGCATGTGCACAAGGGCATGACGAGTCGTGACCTCACCGAAAACGTTGAGCAGCTGCAGATCCGCCGATCTCTTGAATTGGTGCATTCGCATGGCGTAGCGGTGGTGGCGCGGCTCGCCGAGAAGGCGATCAGCTACCGCGACCTGGTGATGGCCGGCCGCAGCCACAATGTTGCCGCGCAGGCCACCACTTTGGGTAAGCGATTCGCTTCGGCGGCCGAGGAGATGCTTCTTGCGCTGACGCGGCTGCGTACGTTGATCGACCGTTACCCGCTGCGCGGCATCAAGGGCCCGATGGGCACCGCACAGGACATGCTCGACCTGTTCGATGGCGACACGTCGAAGTTGGCTGACTTGGAGCGACGGGTCGCCGAATTCCTTGGTTTCACTGATATTTTCACCAGCGTCGGGCAGGTGTATCCGCGCTCGCTGGACCATGACGTCGTCTCGGCGCTGGTGCAGGTGGGCGCGGGACCGTCCTCGCTGGCGCACACCATCCGGCTGATGGCCGGCCACGAACTGGTGACCGAGGGATTCGCGCCAGGGCAGGTCGGCTCGTCGGCAATGCCGCACAAGATGAACACCCGGTCGTGCGAGCGCGTGAACGGGCTGCAGGTGGTGCTGCGCGGGTATGCGTCGATGGCGGCCGAACTCGCAGGCGCGCAGTGGAACGAGGGCGACGTGTTCTGCTCGGTGGTGCGTCGGGTGGCGCTGCCCGATGCGTTCTTCGCGATCGACGGGCAGATCGAGACATTCCTGACAGTTCTTGACGAGTTCGGCGCCTACCCGGCGGTCATCCAGCGAGAGCTCGACCGCTACCTGCCGTTCCTTGCCACCACCCGGATCCTGATCGCGGCGGTGCGCTCCGGGATGGGCCGCGAAGCCGCACACGAGGTGATCAAGGAACATGCGGTCGCGGTGGCTCTTGCGATGCGCGAGAAGGGTTTGGAGCCCGATCTGCTCGACCGGCTGGCCGGCGACCCACGGCTGCCGCTGGACCGGCCGGCATTGGACGCCGCGTTGGCCGACAAACGGGCGTTCACCGGCGCCGCGGGCGACCAGATCGACAGGGTGGTCGACGCGGTCGACGATTTGGTGGGCCGCTATCCCGAGGCAGCCAAATACACGTCGGGCGCCATCCTGTGACCGTGGCGGGGGCGTTGGCGCAGATCGACTTCACCGATCTGGACAACTTCGCCTCTGGCTTTCCACATGACTTGTTTGAGGTGCATCGCCGCGAGGCGCCGGTGTACTGGCATCAGCCCACTGAGAATACGCCCGACGGCGAGGGCTTCTGGTCGGTCGCTTCGTATGCGGAAACCCTTGCGGTGTTTCGTGACCCGCAGACGTACTCGTCGGTGACCGGGGGCTCCCGGCCGTTCGGCGGGACGCTGCTGCAGGACTTGTCGATCGCCGGTCAGGTGCTCAACATGATGGACGATCCCCGACATTCGACGATCCGCCGCCTGGTCAGTTCGGGTTTGACGCCGCGGATGATCGCGCGGGTGGAGGACGATCTGCGATCGCGGGCGCGTCGGCTATTGGATGCGGTGGTTCCGGGTGAACCGTTCGACTTCCTTGTCGACATCGCCGCCGAGCTGCCGATGCAGATGATCTGCATCCTGCTGGGAGTGCCGGAGTCAGAACGGCATTGGCTGTTCCACGCCATCGAGCCGCAGTTCGACTTCGGCGGCGCGCGGAAGGCATCAGTCGGGCAGATGTCCGTCGAGGAGGCCGGTTCGCGGATGTACTCCTACGGGCAGGAGTTGATCGCGTCGAAGCGTGCGCAGCCCACCGACGACATGCTGTCGGTGGTCGCCAACGCGACGGTTGACGACGATGGGCTTTCGGATCTCGAGCTCTACCTGTTCTTCAGTCTCCTGTTCAGCGCCGGTGCGGAAACGACTCGCAACTCGGTTGCGGGTGGGCTGTTGGCGTTGGCCGACCATCCGGAGCAATTGCACGCGCTGCGTAGCGATCTGGGGCTGCTCCCGACGGCGGTCGAGGAAATGGTGCGTTGGACATCGCCGTCGCCGTCGAAACGGCGCACCGCAACGCGCGATGTCGAGCTGGGCGGGTGTGCGATCGAAGCCGGTCAGAAGGTCCAGATCTGGGAGGGGTCGGCCAACCGCGACGCTGCGGTGTTCGCGGAGGCGGACTCGTTTGACATTGAGCGGAAGCCCAATCCGCACTTGGGCTTTGGCCAGGGTGTGCACTACTGTCTCGGCGCCAACCTGGCGCGGCTTGAGCTGCGGGTGCTGTTCGAGGAGCTGCTCGACAGGTTTTCGTCGGTGCAGGTCGTCAAGCCAGTCGAGTGGGCCCGCAGCAACCGCCACACCGGCATCCGGCATCTGGTGGTCGAGCTGAGGGCGTGAAACCGGATACGTTCGCGGCGGTCATGGCGACCGGCATCGTGTCGATCGCTGCGTTGGATCACGGTTATCGCGTTATCAGCGACGTGTTGATCGTACTTGCGGCCGTCGCGTTGCCGGTGTTGATCGTGGCGGCCGCCACTGCCTGGAAGCGAGAGTCGTGGAAACTCACCGATCTCGATGTGTCGCTTCGGTTGTGCACGTATATCGCGGCGTGCGCGGTGGTGGCCGCGCGACTTGCCGAACATCGCGTCGTGCTGTGGATACTTGCGGCGATGGCGTTGCAGGGCTGGCTTTCGCTGGCGCCGGTGGTGGCGCGGCGCATGTGGCGCGACCGCGGGGCGGGGCTGCTCGACCGTGCACACGGCGGCTGGGAACTGGCGAGCGTCGCGACGTCCGGATTGGCGATCGTGTTTGCCGATCTGAAGATGGTCTTCCTCGCTGTGCTGTTCTGGGCCATCGCCATTGGCGTGTACCTCGTGATGACGGGGCTGATCATCGGGCGGGCGGTCCGCGATCCGGCTGCCCCCGAATTGGTTCAGCCCGACATCTGGATTCTGATGGGCGGCGCGGCGATCGCGACGTTGGCGGGCGATCACATCCACAAGGCTGGACTGGAGAGCGTTCGGCCCGTGACGGTCGTGACGTGGTTTGTCGCAACGGTGTGGATCCCGCCGCTGATATATGCCACCCTGCAACGGTTTCGGAGGCGCCGCGAGCTTCCGCCGGGGCTGTGGTGGGCGGCGGTGTTCCCGCTCGGGATGTACTCGTCGGCGACATATGCGACGGCCGTCGAAACCGGCTGGAATTGGCTGAAGATCGTGTCGCTGGTGTCCTTCTGGATCGCGTTCGTGGCGTGGCTGATCACCGCGTTCCACGCGCTATCGCGAATCGGATCTCCGTCAGCACCCGCTGGGGGTACTCGGTTAGATCGAGCCACGTAAAGCGCAGAACCTGCCAGCCGAGCAGTGCGATCTTGTTCTGCCTTTCGCGGTCATTCTGGAAGTCTTCTTGACTGCTATGAAAGGCCCAGCCGTCGGTTTCGATGGCGACCTTCTGCTTGGGAAACGCCACGTCGACCTTGTAGCCACCCACCGGGTAATTGGTCTTCCACCCAGTGATGCCGTTGTCGCGCAACAGCTTGACCAGCAGGCGCTCGGCCTCCGAACGCGCGCCGTCGGATGCGGCCTGCAGCAGTAGTCGTGCCGCGGGTGAGCCGTGGCGACCCTTATTGCGCAGATGTGCACGCCACAGCTGCGGCAGCTCGACATGACGTTGCAGTGCCGAGTCCATCAGCTTGGCACCGCCGCCTCGTCTTGCGGCGGCCTCGACAACCGTCAGCGGCAACGCCGTCACTCGCAGTCCCTTCCGCTCGACGACGTCGGTGGGTGCCAGGTCACGCCGCCGAGTGCGAATGCCAGCCCGTCGTCGATGGTTACTGACCTTCGGCACCGTTACTTCGACGACCTCAGGCGCGAATCGAGTGACCCCGTGCCACCAAGCCGCCGCCAGTCCGCTAGCTGTTGCATTTGGGCCATAGGACCAGACCGCCGCCCGTATTCGCGATGAATCGGTGAACGGGCGGTCGTCAGCGAAGAAAACCCCGGGTGAGCAACGCAGCCATCTCCCCGAGCGGACTCGTCTATTGACGGCGTCGTGGCTCAGACCGGCAGCGCGCGCATGCGCCAAAGTGATGACGCCGTCGTGGTCACGCAGATAATCGTCGAGCACATTGAGGCTCGACGCGTCGCGCGCCTCGTCGGTTCCAGTTCCGGCGATCTGTGCACGAAAATCGGCGCTCACCGCCGCAAATCGTGCACAAATCGCTTAGCGGCGGGGGCGGCGCACGCCGGCGGCGCGGAGCTCAAGGGCGGCCAGGCCGTGGATCGCGACCGCGTCGTGGCTGCGCCACGCGCCCACCGGGTCGGCATGTATGGCGGCCAGCTTGGCCAGCGGCCGGTTGGCCAGCGCGCGCAGCGCCAGCAGCTGTTCACCGGCGGGCGTTGCCGCCAGCGTCAAAGCCGTCCACTTGCGACGGAAGAACCTCACCCGCAGAAACAGCCACGGCAGGGCGACGAACAGGATTGGTGGTGCGGCCACCGCCAGGGCCAGCACCCACGCCAGCCACGACGCCGTCGAGTCAAGGCTGTGTCCGGCACCGGCGATGTCCAGCGCGGCCTCGGCAGCCGCCCGCAGCGGCTTGGCCAGTGAGTCCCCGACGAGCGGGAAGTCGTCTGTGCTGTCGCCGGCCGAATTGAGGTTGTCGGCGACGCCGTTGGCGCCCGTCTCGACCTGGCGACCCACGTCGGCGATGGTCGACACTGCGGCGTGTACCGCCATCCCGACCAGCACCCACACGGTCGTCCAGGCGATCACGACCACGTCGCTGATCAACTGCCAGAGCAGTCGCGTCGGGGTGGTGGCATAAGGCACGTAACGGGACGTCATGGGATTGATCCCAGCAGATAGGCTGGCCCGATGCGCCCGTCTCTGTCCGAATACGAGCATCTGGCCAGCGGCAAGGTTCGCGAGCTGTACCGCATCGACGACGAGACCCTGCTGTTCGTCGCCACCGACCGGATCTCGGCGTACGACTACATCCTCGATTCCGAGATACCCGATAAGGGCCGCATCCTGACCGCGATGAGCGTCTTCTTCTTCGACTACGTCGAGGCGCCCAACCACCTGGCCGGCCCACCTGACGATGAGCGCATTCCCGAAGAGGTGCTCGGCCGTGCGCTGGTCGTCCAGGAGCTCGAGATGCTTCCCGTGGAGTGTGTGGCCCGCGGCTACCTGACCGGCTCGGGCCTCATCGACTACCAGAAGACCGGCAAGGTGTGCGGCATCGCGCTGCCGTCGGGGTTGTCCGAGGCCAGCAAGTTCATCCAGCCGTTGTTCACCCCGGCCACCAAAGCCGAACTGGGGCAACATGATGAGAACATCACGTTCAACGATGTGATCGAACTTGTCGGCGCCGTCAGGGCCAACCAGTTGCGCGAACGCACGCTGCAGACCTACATCCAGGGCGCCGACCATGCGTTGACGAAGGGAATCATCGTCGCCGACACCAAATTTGAGTTCGGCGTCGACAAAAGCGGCAACGTGCGACTGGCCGACGAGGTCTTCACTCCGGACTCGAGCAGGTACTGGCCCGCCGACGACTACCAGGAGGGTGTCGTTCAGAAGAGCTTCGACAAGCAGTTCGTGCGTAACTGGCTTACCAGTACGGACTCCGGCTGGGATCGCAACGGTGACAAGCCACCTCCGCCGTTGCCACCCGACATCGTCGATGCCACCCGCGCACGCTATATCGAAGCTTACGAACGCATCTCAGGCCGTAAGTTCAGCGATTGGCTCAAACCGTGAAGCCACCGGTTGCCAAACGCGTCGAGCACCTGCGGGAGCATCATGGCGACGTGTTCGTCGACCACTACGAGTGGCTGCGCGACAAGTCGAACCCCGAGGTCACCGACTACCTGGAGGCCGAGAACGACTACACCGAACACGCGACGTCGGATCTGGCGCCGTTGCGGCAGAAGATTTTCGACGAGATAAAGGCGCGCACCAAGGAAACCGATCTGTCCGTGCCGACCCGTCGCGGCGACTGGTGGTACTACGGCAGGAGCTTCGAAGGCAAGCAATACAGCGTGCAATGCCGTTGCCCTGTGACCGATCCCGACGACTGGACACCGCCTGAGCTCGACGAGGAAACGGAGATCCCGGGCGAGCAAATCCTGCTCGACGAGAACATCGAGGCCGAGGGGCACGACTTCTTCGCGCTCGGCGCCGCCTCCGTCAGCCTCGACGGCAACATCCTGGCCTACTCCGTCGACGTCAAGGGCGACGAGCGATACACGTTGCGGTTCAAGGACCTCCGCACCGGCGCGCTCTACGACGACCAGATTGTCGGCATCGGCGCGGGCGCCACCTGGGCCGCCGACAACCACACCCTCTACTACGTCACCCTCGACGACGCCTGGCGCCCCGACACCGTGTGGCGGCATCGCCTCGCCGCCGGGCTGCCCGCCGAGAAGGTCTACCACGAGCCCGACGAGAAGTTCTGGGTGGCCGTCGGCCGCACCAGAAGCAACAAGTACGTGGTCATTGCGGCGGGCAGTGCCGTTACCACCGAGCTGCGCTACGGCGACGCCACCGACGGTCAGACAGAGTTCACCACCATCTGGCCGCGCCGTGATCTGGTCGAGTACTCCGTGGAACACGCCGTTGTCGGCGGTGAGGACCGGTTCCTGATCCTGCACAACGACGGCGCGGAGAACTTCACGCTCGTCGAGGCCCCGGTCAGCGATCCCAATGCTTTTCGCACATTGATCGAGCACCGCGACGATGTGCGACTCGACTCCGTCGATGCGTTCGAAGGCCATCTGGTGGTCAGCTACCGCAGCGAGGCGTTGCCGCGCATCCAGCTGTGGCCGATTTATGCCGAGGGCGACTACGGGCACCCCGAGGACATCACGTTCGACTCCGAGCTGATGTCGGCAGGCCTTTCCGCCAACCCGAACTGGAGCTCGCCGAAGCTGCGGGTCGGCGCGACGTCATTCGTCATTCCGGTGCGCATCTATGACATCGACCTCGCCACGGGCGACCGCACGCTGCTGCGTGAACAGCCGGTACTCGGCGATTACCACCCCGACGAGTATGTCGAGCGCCGTGACTGGGCCGTGGCCTCCGACGGCGCTCGAGTGCCGATCTCGATCGTCCACCGCACCGGTGTGCCCTACCCTTCGCCGACGCTGCTGTACGGCTACGGCGCCTACGAGTCGTGCGAGGACCCGCGGTTCTCCATCGCCAGGCTCTCGCTGCTGGACCGCGGCATGGTGTTCGCCGTCGCGCACGTGCGGGGTGGCGGGGAGCTCGGCAGGCCATGGTACGAGCACGGCAAGATGTTGGAGAAACGAAACACCTTCACCGACTTCATCGCGGTGGCAAGGCATCTGGTCAACACCGACGTGACCCGACCCGAAAACCTCGTCGCCCTCGGCGGCAGTGCGGGCGGATTGCTGATGGGGGCGATCGCCAACATGGCGTCTGAGCTGTTCGCAGGCATCCTGGCCGCAGTGCCGTTCGTCGACGCGTTGACGACGATCCTTGACCCGTCGCTGCCACTGACCGTCACTGAGTGGGATGAGTGGGGAAACCCGTTGGAAGACAAGGACGTCTACTTTTATATGAAGTCCTACTCGCCCTACGAGAACATCGCGGCCAAGGACTATCCGCCGATCCTCGCAATGACATCGCTGAACGACACCAGGGTCTTCTACGTCGAACCCGCGAAATGGGTTGCGGCGCTGAGGCACACCAAGACCGACGCTCATCCGGTGCTGCTCAAGACCGAGATGAACGCCGGCCATGGTGGGATCAGCGGACGCTACGAACGCTGGAAGGAAGCCGCCTTCCAGTACGCCTGGCTACTGGATGCTGCCAAGGCCAACCACGACGGCAGCGCCTAGGTACACGATCTCCTCGGCGGTGCGCACGTCCAGCCGCGAGGTCATCGACTTTGGCGGGTTGGGCATCCGCGCCGCATAGATGTTGGCCGGGAACATCGCGAGCATCAACACGAACAGGCATACGGCCGCCGCGACGCGAGTGGGCGGATAGAGCAGTCCGGCAGCACCCGCCACTTCGAGAACGCCGGTGATCGTGACAAGCAGTCCGGCGGCGGGCAGTCGCGGCGGCACGATCGCGATCATGTCTCGGCGCATCGCCGGGACGAAGTGGGCGATCCCGGTCATCGCGAACATCGCCGCCAGGCCCACGGCGACGGCCTGAGGCCAGCCGTCGACGTTGTCGACGCCCAGCCAGCCGACCAACCGGGCGGTGAGCGTCCCCAGCACCAAAGAGACGATGACGGCCATAGCATGCTCCTTATCTAGACACTGTCAAGATGATGGGACACGCTAACTCAACTATCTAGGCACTGTCAAGATGACCCGCTATGATGACCGGATGAACAGGGACACCTATCACCACGGGGACCTGAAGGCCGTCATCCTGGCCAAGGCCGCCACCTTGGTGGCCGAGCGCGGCGCCGACGGCATCTCGCTCCGCGAACTCGCGCGGGAGGCAGGCGTCTCGCACGCCGCCCCGGCGCATCACTTCACCGACCGCCGCGGCCTGTTCACCGCGCTCGCGGCCCAGGGATGGGGGCTACTGGCCGACGCACTGTCGGGCGCGCGGCCGGACTTCATCGCCGCGGCGCTGGCCTATGTACGGTTCGCGCTCGACCATCCGGGCCACTACGCGGTGATGTTCGACCGCTCGCTCGTCAACCCCGACGATCCCGAATTGGTAGCGGCCCAGAACGCCGCTGGCACCGAACTGGCCCAAGGCGTAGGGACGCTGAAAGACCCACGCGCCAAGGGGGATCCACAAAGTGCCGCGCTTGCGGCGTGGTCGTTGGTGCACGGCTTTGCGATGCTCAGGCTCAATGGGGCGATCGACACCGACGGCGATCCGATGGCGGCCGTCGAGAAGATCGCGTTGATGTTGTTCGACAGTTAGTGTGCGGGCATGACCGAAACACCGTTGACCGACATCGCCCTGACAACGTTGGACGGGCGCCCCACCACGCTGGCCGAGTTGGCCGACGGCGCCGTGCTTGTGGTGAACGTGGCCTCGAAATGCGGCCTCACCCCGCAATACACCGCGCTGGAGCAGCTGGCGAAGGACTACGGCGAGCGCGGCCTGACGGTAATCGGTGTCCCCTGCAACCAGTTCATGGGCCAGGAGCCGGGCACGGCCGAGGAGATCGAGACGTTCTGCTCGACGAACTACGGTGTGACCTTCCCGCTGCTGGCCAAGACCGATGTCAACGGTCCGGACCGGCACCCGCTGTACGCAGAGCTGACCAACTCGCCCGACGGCAGCGGCGAGGCGGGCGACGTGCAGTGGAATTTCGAGAAGTTCCTGCTCGCACCCGGTGGCGAGGTGGTCAACCGGTTCCGGCCACGCACGGTTCCCGATGCACCCGAGGTGATCGCCGCGATCGAGGCTGTCCTTCCGCGATAGATGGTCAACTGCCGACCACGTGTTGTAAACCGTTGGGACACCTGACGTTGCCACACTGAACACGTGGCAGGACAACTGATCGTCTCGGTTTCCGGGATCAGCGACCGCACACTGGCCGACGTCGAGGCGTTCTGCGGTCAGCTCGACGCACGCGACGTCCCCGCCTCGTTTCTGGTCGCGCCCCGGATCAAAGGCGGCTACCGGCTCGACTCTGACGCGCCGACGGTCGAGTGGCTCGCTGACCGGCGTGAACGCGGCGACGCCATCGTTCTGCACGGCTTCGACGAGGCGGCTACCAAGAAGCGGCGCGGCGAGTTCGCGACATTGCCCGCACACGAAGCCAACCTGCGCCTGATGGCCGCCGACCGCGTGCTCGAGCACTTGGGCCTGCGCACCCGGCTGTTCGCCGCACCGGGCTGGACCGTTTCGCAGGGCACGGCAACAGCGTTACCTCGCAACGGCTTTCGATTGCTCGCCGGGTTGAGTGGCATCACCGATCTGGTTCGTCAGACGATGGTGCGGGCGCGGGTGCTCGGTATCGGTGAGGGCTTCTTGAGCGAGCCGTGGTGGTGTCGGACGCTGGTGCTGTCGGCCGAGCGCACCGCGCGTCGCGACGGCATCGTGCGGGTCGCTGTCCATGCGCGCCACCTACGCAGGCCCGGTCCCCGCCAGGCCATGCTCGACGCCGTCGATCTGGCGTTGATGCATCAGTGCGTTCCCGCCGTCTACGACTGGCAGCCACACCCCGCGCTGACCGACGCCGCGTAGCGCGCCGCTACATTGGCGGCCATGGCTGACGCTGATGTGATCGTGGTGGGTGCCGGCCTGGCCGGTCTGGTCGCCGCCTGTGAGCTGGTCGAACGCGGGCGCCGCGTGCTGGTCGTCGACCAGGAGAACGCCAACAACATCGGGGGTCAGGCGTTCTGGTCGTTCGGCGGCCTGTTCTTCGTCGACAGCCCGGAACAGCGGCGGCTGGGCATCCGCGACAGCCACGAGCTGGCGCTGCAGGACTGGCTCGGCACGGCGGGTTTCGACCGGCCCGAGGACCACTGGCCGCGGCAATGGGCACACGCCTATGTCGACTTCGCCGCGGGGGAGAAGCGCAGCTGGCTTCGCGAACGTGGGCTGCAGACGTTCCCGATTGTCGGTTGGGCCGAGCGCGGCGGCTATGACGCACGCGGTCACGGCAACTCGGTGCCGCGCTTCCACGTCACCTGGGGGACGGGCCCGGCGATCGTCGACATCTTCGCGCGCCGGTTGCTTGGTAACTCGAAAGTGCGGTTCGCGCATCGTCATCGCGTCGACGAACTGATCTTGGAAAACGGTGCCGTCGTCGGGGTGCGCGGCGCGGTCCTGGAGCCGACGAGCGCGGCACGCGGTGTGGCGTCATCACGAAACACCTTAGGCGAGTTCGAGTTCCGCGCATCAGCGGTGATCGTCGCCAGCGGTGGCATCGGCGGTAACCACGATCTGGTCCGGCAGAACTGGCCAACGCGGATGGGCAGGGTGCCCGAACAACTGCTCAGCGGGGTACCCGCGCACGTCGACGGCCGGATGATCGGCATTACCGAATCCGCAGGCGCCCATGTCATCAACAGCGACCGGATGTGGCACTACACCGAGGGCATCACCAATTACGACCCGATCTGGCCGCTGCACGGTATCCGGATCTTGCCTGGCCCGTCGTCGCTGTGGCTGGACGCCACCGGCAAGCGGCTGCCGTCCCCGTTGTACCCGGGCTTCGACACGCTCGGCACGCTGGAATACATCGCGCAGACCGGACAGGACTACACCTGGTTCATCCTCAACGCGCGGATCATCGCCAAGGAGTTCGCGCTGTCGGGGCAGGAGCAGAACCCAGATCTGACCGGCAAGAGCGTGCAGAAGGTGCTCGCCAGGGTGCGGGCAGGCGCGCCGGCGCCGGTGCAGGCGTTCGTCGACAAAGGGGTCGACTTCGTCAGCGCAAACTCCCTGCGCGAGTTGGTATCCGCGATGAACACCGTCCCCGATGTGCTGCCGGTGGACTACGCCACCGTTGAGGCCGAGGTGACTGCTCGCGATCGCGAAGTGGCCAACCGGTTCACCAAGGACATCCAGGTGATGTCTATTCGGGGGGCTCGCAAGTACCTCGGCGATCGGGTCAGTCGCGTCGTCGCTCCGCACCGGATCACCGACCCGAAAGCAGGACCGCTTATCGCCGTCAAGCTCCATATTTTGACCCGTAAGTCGTTGGGCGGCTTGGAAACCGACCTAGACTCGCGCGCGCTCAAACCCGATGGCAGCCCGTACCAAGGGCTCTATGCGGCGGGTGAGGCCGCCGGCTTCGGCGGCGGCGGCGTGCATGGCTACCGCTCGCTGGAGGGCACGTTCCTCGGCGGCTGCGTGTTCTCCGGCCGGGCGGCTGGACGTGCCGCGGCGCGCGACGTCTAGAAACTGGTGCTGCTTTCCTCCGAGAGCACTTGAAAGTCGGTGTCGGTCATCTCGGACAGCCGCCCGTAATAGATACCGCGGGCATTCGGATCGATGATCGCCTGATGAATGGGCACGGCGCGGGCCGGCGCCACGGCCCGTAGATAGTCGACGGCCTCAGAGATCTTCATCCACGGCGCTGCGGCGGGGGTGGCCAGCACATCGACCGGCTCGCCTGGCGTGAACAGTGCGTCGCCGGGGTGCATCAACCGCGCCGCATGCGAGCCGTCGCCGATGAGATACGAAATGTTGTCGATCACAGGGATTTCCGGGTGAATGACCGCGTGGCGTCCGCCGACGCCACGCACGGTCAGGTGGCCGACGCCGAATTCGTCGCCGACATGCACTGCCCGCCACGGCTCGCCGAGCTGTGCGGCGGTCTGCGGATCGGCGTACAGGGCGGCCTGTGGGTTGGCGTCGACGAGCGCTGGGAGCCGTTCGGTGTCAGCATGGTCGGGATGCTGATGCGTGATCAGGATCGCGGACAGGCCGGTGATGCCCTCGAATCCATGCGAAAAGTTCCCCGGATCGAACAGCACCGTCGTGTCATCGCCGGAATCGCGCTTGAAACTTGCGAGTAGGCATGAATGTCCGAAATGCGTCAGTTCCATACCTATATTGTGGCGCGCAGGGCGGGGTTCCAGGGGGTACTTGAGTCGTGCGATTGATGCTGGCGGTAGCGCTGGCGACCTGCGGGTTGGCCATCGCGCCCACTTCCGGCTGGCGGGCGTCGGCGGTCCCGGGGGAGTGCCCGCCGATTTGCGACGCCATCCCGGATTCGGCGTGGACTGACCCCACCAACATTCCGCTGTATGGCGTGTACCGCTGGCCCGGCCTGGCGCGATTGTCCGTGACTGCGCCGTCGCCGCGGTTCGGCTTCGAGGCGCTGTGTGGCAGTCAGCCGATTGCCAACGACGCCCGTGCTTACGCCGTCGCGGCCCGGTCGGTCGTGTTGCAGCCGAAGGGCCAGTGGAACCTGTTGATGCAGGTGGTGCACTGGCGCGGTGACGTCGCAACCGGCGGCGCAACCGCTCTGGGGACGCTGGAGACGGCCAGGGCCAGGCTGCGCGACTGCCAATCGACGTCTGCCGAGAAATCGCCGTCGATCACCACCAGCGACCCGCAGCGCATCGCCGCCGTCATCAGCGACGCGGGCGAGCAGGTCATGCACGAGTACCTGCTGGCCGCCCCGGATAGCAGCACAATCGTCGAACTGGCGATGTGGTCGTCGCTGCCTCAGCAGGTCGCCTGGCCCGCCGTGGCAGACGCGCAGGTCCTCGACGCGATGGCCGCGCCGCTGTGCAACGCATACATCGGATCGTGCCGGTGAGGCAGTCCCGGCATTGCCGCCGGTAGAGTGATCGCCGTGGCAAGGGTGGTAGTGCACGTGATGCCCAAGGCGGAGATCCTCGACCCGCAGGGGCAGGCGATCGTCGGCGCGCTGGGCCGTCTCGGCTTCGGCGGTGTCTCAGATGTCCGACAGGGCAAGCGTTTTGAGCTCGAAGTCGATGACAGCATCGACGACGACACTCTCGCCGAGATCGCCGAATCGCTGTTGGCTAACACGGTCATCGAGGACTTTTCGGTCAGCAGGGAGCCATCATGACGGTGCGTGTGGGCGTGATCACGTTTCCCGGCACGCTCGACGACGTCGACGCCGCAAGGGCGGTGCGGCTGGCAGGCGCCGAGGCGGTCAGCCTGTGGCACGCCGACGCCGACCTCAAGGGGGTCGACGCGGTGGTTGTTCCCGGCGGCTTCTCGTACGGCGATTATCTGCGCTGTGGCGCGATCGCCAAGTTCGCACCGGTGATGGGCGAGGTCGTCGCCGCCGCGGGCCGCGGCATGCCGGTGTTGGGTATTTGCAACGGTTTTCAGGTGCTGTGTGAAGCCGGTCTGCTGCCGGGCGCCTTGACGCGCAACGCGGGTCTGCACTTCGTCTGCCGCGATCTGTGGCTCGAGGTCGCATCGAATTCGACGGCTTGGACGTCGCGCTACGAACTCGGCGCCGACCTGCTGGTCCCCCTGAAGTCCGGTGAGGGCCGCTACGTCGCCAGCGAGAAGGTGCTCGACGAGCTGGAGGGCGAGGGCCGGGTGGTGTTCCGCTACCGCGACAACCCCAACGGCTCGATGCGCGACATCGCAGGCATCGCCTCGGCCAACGGCCGCGTCGTCGGCCTGATGCCGCACCCCGAGCACGCCACCGAGGCTCTCACCGGCCCGTCCGACGACGGCCTCGGCCTTTTCTACTCCGCGCTGGATCTGGTGCTGGCCGCCTAAGGCGTGGCCCGCGCGAAATCTCCGTCAAGAGGGGTGTCCGACAGGCGTTAGGGTCGAATTGCTGACCCCTGCGCCGCTGTCCGGTAGACACCAAGACCCAGGAGTGACCTTGCTCGTCAATCCCGAACTCTTACGTGCGTTCGCGGCCCAGGTGGACACGGCTTCCGCCACCATTCGCAGCGCTGACGTCGGGCACAAGGCGACAACGGCTGCTGACGGGATTCCCGGATCGACCACACAGTGGGCAATGCGAGTCGTCGGCGAGCACATGGAACAGAAGGCGAACGACGTCGCCAAGAACATCACTGACATGGGCGTCGCGGTTCGCGGGGCGGGCGAAAAGTACGAGGTGGAAGACAACACCCTCGCCGGCGCGTTCGACGGGTTGTTCTAACCGGTGCTGCCCTCTCGGTCACACCTGCAAGGGTGGAATCCCGAGTCGCTTTCACCCGCGGCCTCGACATTGAGCGACGCGGGCCATTCGGTGTACACCGCCGTGCGCAACCTTGACGACGGCTGTGACCGGATGCCCGAGGCGCGCGCATGGGACGGCCCGGCGCACAAGGCCGCGAGCGCGATGTTCAACCGCGCGACCGATACGACCTCCCAATTCAGCCACTACACGGAGGGGGTGGCTGTTGCCCTGTCGAAGGGCGCAGGCACCATCGGAGGCGCCCGAACCGCACTGCTGAATCACGCGGTCGAGGTCGATTGCGGCGAGCTGTCCGTCACGGACATGTGGGTGGTGCTCATCAAGCCTGCCCGGGTGTCGGCGGAGAAGGCGGCCAGCCTTCAAGCTCGCGCGAAGGCAGAGCAGGCGGAGATCAACCGATTGCTCGTCACACTCGGCGATGCAGACAACGGGACCGCTGCGCAGGTACACGCGGCCGCAAGGAATTTCGGGTTCGCATTGCCCGGTCCGAACGATCCCCGCAGTCTGGACCCGAACTCGGGATTCGCCCAACCGGCCGACCAGGTTCCCAACCCGATGACCCTCAATGGGCTGATCCAGCAGGGCATCGTTCGCGACAACGATATGGCGCAGACCGTCCGGGAGAGCAAGGAGTGGGTCACCGAGGATGGCCAGGTTCGCAAGACGCTGACGATGATGGACGGCAGCAGACACGAGATCTACGAGTGGAACGAATTCCTGCCCTGCGTCGAGGACACCTACTACGACAAGAACGGAAAAGAGGTGTCCAGCACGTTCTCTCAGGACAAGACGAACTACGACGGCACGAAGTTCACGTCCATCAAATTCGCCGACGGCACTGAGGTCACCATGACGCGAACTGCTGACGGCAAGTGCACCGGCGGTGTGACGGCGCCCGACGGTCGCCACGGTGTTCTGCCCGACGAGTTCTTCTCCCACCCTGCGCTCACTACGGTCGGCGGTGCTCTCACCGGACTCGAGGAACAGGCCAAGCGCGGGATCCCGATGTTGTCACCACAATCCGTGGAGAACCTCGGCAAGGTCGGCAAGTACGGTGGCCCGACGCTGGGGGTTGCAACGGCGCTGTATGACACCGTGACGGCGAAGACGTTTCAGGACGCTTGTGTCGCCGCCATCTCGGGCGGCGCCGGTGTCGCCGGTGGCGCCGCGACCGGGACTGTGGCGGCGGGGGTGGTTTCCGGACTTGGCATCCCCGAATTTGCCCCCTTTGCGGCGGCGGTTGGTGACATCGGCGGCGGTTGGGCGTTCGGTTACGTCGGCGGCATCATCGGCAATATTGTGTGCCGTTGATGAAGCTTCCGACCGCGATACTCGCTTGGCTATTCTTCGGCGCCATAGGAACCGTGGCCGCGTTCTTGACGGTGCGCTGTCTGGTGCGCGGTGAGTACCCGTCGGCCGTCGTGGCGCTCGGGGGCAGCGCGTTCTGCTACGGCTTGATCACGCCGGTGGCGAGAGTTGTCCAAAACAAGCAGGCCCCACACGTGGAAGTCGATGACGAGGGAACTACCTTCCGGCCCGACCGCGGAATCGACATACCTATTCAGGTGTCTCTCGCCGGCGCCGTCGTAGCCAGCCTGCTGATCGCGATACTCGCGCCGCTCGGGAAGCTGGACATCCCAGTTCCATCCTTCATGCGATACTCGCTTCCCTTCATGGGCGCGGTGATCGTGGTGATGGGCGCACCGATGTTGTGGCGGAACGTAAGTCGCGGCGGCACCACCAAGTATCTACGGCTGACGCCGGCTGGTTTCGAGCTGTCAGAGGGGCTGCGGTCGCATACAGGCGACTGGGAGCAAGTCCGAGACATCGCCGACAAGGCTCCGGGGAAACAAGCGCCCACACCCGGCGCGATCGTGTTCGTCATGTCCGACGACAGTGCCCCGACGATCGCGGCCGGCGCGATGACTCCGGACGGCTCCGCATTGCGAGAGCTCGTCCGGTTCTACTGGGAGCACTCGGAATCACGAGCGGAACTCACCGACGGCCGGGCCGTCAAGCGGCTCGCTGACGCACGCTCGTAGCCCGCGAGCGACCGCAAAATGCCTGAAGTCAACGGCGCGTCGGCGTACAGACAGGGCCGCTCGCGGAGAAGCGCGCTAAGGAGTGAGTGCGACCGAGGCCTCGGCGGTGTAGCACAGGAACGTCAGCGTCTCCTCGAGATACAGCTCCACGTTGTCGGCGTCGTGCGACAGATAGCCGATCGACACGTCGGTGCCCAGCTG
>Ga0075369_10000030_pt1 | contig 39211 bp, 52 predicted proteins | sample EndMethybrTD3034_FD_71400 | JGI IMG/M metagenome (GOLD analysis project Ga0075369, IMG submission 71400) | Populus endosphere microbial communities from Tennessee, USA - Endosphere MetaG P. TD hybrid TD303-4 | ecosystem: Host-associated > Plants > Roots > Endosphere | place: USA: Tennessee...
ATGTAAGCTTGAAAGAAGGCTATGACATCGATTTTACCGGAACAAAATAGAGAGAATTAAGTATTATGCCTAGTAAAAAAGCAAATCCTACTTCGCCAGGCCGACGCTTTGTCGTTGAGATTTCCAAAGTAGGTCTACATAAAGGTAAACCGCATAGTAGTTTATTAGTTCCTAAACCTAAAAAGGGCGGGCGTAATAATCAAGGCAGAATTACTACGCGTCATCAAGGTGGGGGTCATAAGCAACAGTATCGCTTAATAGACTTTAAACGTGATAAAGAAGGAATTAGTGGGCGTGCTGAAAGGATAGAATACGATCCAAATCGTACAGCGCACATTGCGTTGATTCTGTATCCAGATGGTGAGCGTCGTTATATTTTGGCTCCGAATGATCTCAAAGTCGGTATGCAGGTTAGTGCTGGATCAGAAGCTTTGATCCGGCCAGGAAATTCATTGCCTTTACGCAATATCCCTGTTGGGACAGTATTGCACGCTATTGAGCTGAAACCTGGGAAAGGCGCTCAATTAGCACGTAGTGCTGGTGCATATGTACAGCTCATTGCACGTGAGGGAGATTATGCTACTATACGGCTGCGCTCGGGGGAGCTACGCAAAGTACCTGTCGAATGTAAAGCAAGTATAGGTGTTGTCAGTAATAATGATCATAATTTGCGTTCCTTAGGGAAGGCAGGAGCATCCCGTTGGCGTGGAATTCGTCCTACTGTTAGAGGTGTGGCGATGAATCCGGTTGATCACCCGCATGGTGGTGGTGAAGGTAAAACTTCAGGAGGTCGACATCCAGTGAGTCCTACGGGTCTGCCAACCAAGGGTTATAAAACGCGCCGCAATAAACGCGATGCAAAAATGATTGTACAACGACGTAAAAAGAAATAATTTAATTTGATGAGGTGATTTAGTGCCACGCTCAGTAAAAAAAGGCCCGTATATACAGGGACATTTAATGAAAAAAGTACAGGCAACCCAAGCCGCAAGTGTTAAGCGACCTATTAAGACATGGTCACGTAGCTCTATGATTTTGCCTGAAATGATAGGTTTGACGATAGCGGTTCATAATGGTCGTGACTTTGTTCCTGTTTATATTACCGAAAATATGATAGGTCATAAATTAGGAGAGTTTTCTATTACACGAACTTTTCGTAGCCATAGAGCAGCTGATAAGAAAGCCAAAGGCGCAGATGAAAAAAAATAGTTAATGGGGATTAGAAAGTGGAAGTTGCAGCACATTTAAAATATGCACGATTGTCACCGCAAAAATGTCGGTTAGTGGCGAATCAAGTACGCGGTCAAACCGTGGAAAAGGCAATGCAAATCTTGACAATGAGTGTCAAAAAAAATGCTAAGGCGATAAAAAAAGTTTTAGAATCTGCTGTAGCGAATGCAGAACATAATGCTGGAGCTGATATCGATATGCTGAAGGTATCGACTATATTTGTAGATCAAGGTCCAACTTTAAAGCGTATGCATGCCCGAGCTAAAGGCCGAAGTAACCGTATATTAAAACCAACGTGTCACATTACAGTAAAAGTGTCAGATGAAAATGGGGAGAAAAACTAATTATGGGCCATAAGGTTAATCCTGTTGGAATACGTTTAGGTATTACCCGAACATCGACAGCTAGGTGGTATGCAAAAAAGTCTCGTGATTATGCAGATAATCTTTACAGTGATTTATGTGCTCGTAAACTTATTGAAAAGGCACTTTTACAAGCTGGAGTTTCTTCAATACAAATTGAGCGTGCAGCCAGAAAATCAAAAATAACGATCTCCGTTGCAAAGCCAGGGATAGTGATTGGAAAAAAGGGTGAATACATCGATCGTTTAAGAGAGCAATTAGAAAAAATTATGCTGGTTCCTGTTCGACTTTCTGTAGTGGAAGTAAAGAAACCGGAATTAGATGCAAAATTAGTTGCAGAAAATATTGCACAACAATTAGAAAGACGTGTTATGTTTCGTCGTGCTATGAAACGTGCGGTGCAAACAGCCTTACGATTAGGCGCACTTGGAATTAAGATTAATGTTTCAGGACGTTTAGGTGGTGCAGAAATTGCTCGTAGCGAACGCTATCAAGAAGGAAGCGTACCATTACACACTTTTCGTGCGGACATCGATTACAGTTTAGCAGAAGCGCAAACAACCTATGGAAAATTAGGTGTAAAGGTTTGGATTTATAAAGGTGAAGTTTTTGATCGTTCAAAAATTTCGAATATTGAAACTACTGAAGCTAAAACACAATTTCTTGATGACCGAAATCAAAAGCATTATAGTCGCAGGCGTCAACCTGCTAGTGCTAAACATGCTGCGAATAAAGAAATTGTAGATGAAGCGACGCGTTAAAATAATATTGAAGAATAGATAGTTGGGAAAAGATTATGTTGCAACCCAAGCGAACAAAATATCGTAAGCAGTTTAAAGGGCGTAATCGCGGAATTGCTACACGAGGCACAGAAGTTAGTTTTGGACAATTTGGCTTGAAAGCAACTGCTGCAGGCTTTATTACTTCGAGACAAATTGAAGCAGCGCGCCGTGCTTTAACGCGACACATTAAAAGAGGTGGAAAGGTTTGGATTAGAGTATTTCCTGATAAACCGATTACAAAAAAACCTTTAGAAGTGCGTCAGGGTAAAGGAAAGGGTAGCGTTGAATATTGGGTAGCTGTTATTCAACCCGGTCGTGTTTTATTTGAAATGGAAGGTATATCTGCTGAGATGGCTAGAGTCGCATTAAAATTGGCAGCAGCGAAATTGCCTATGACAACTAATTTTGTTACGCGGACGGTGCTTTAATGAATAAGAAAGAAAAGGTTGAATTAAGAAATTTATCTATTGAATCACTTAAGGAAGAAAGTTTTAAGTTAGGACAGGAGAAGTTTAAATTAGAAGCACAGCATGCGACACATCAATTAACTGCAACACATAGATTGAAGGCAGTTCGGCGGTTGTTAGCAACAATATTAACTATTTTACACGAAAACATAGGCCAGAAAAAAGTATGAGCCAAGCTATTAAAGTCAATAGAACCTTAACGGGTCGAGTTATCAGTAATAAGATGGATAAAACCATTAACGTTTCGGTAGAACGTAAAGTGAAGCATCCTAAATATGGAAAGTATTTAAAACGTAGCAGTAAAATCCTTGCTCATGACGCTGAAAATCAATGTCAAGAAGGTGATATCGTTATTATCCAGGAGGGACGCCCGGTTTCTAAACGTAAGGCCTGGTCGCTTGTGCAAGTGGTAGTAAAATCGGTAAATCAGCAACCCGTTCCTGAAGAAACGGCGGGATAGGGGAAGTTTTTTATGATACAAATGCAAACCAAGCTGGCTGTGGCAGATAATAGCGGCGCTCGTAGTGTGATGTGCATTAAGGTACTCGGTGGGTCAAAGCGACGTTACGCGGGAGTTGGGGATGTTATTAGAGTTAGCGTTAAAGATGCTGTACCGCGCGGTAAGGTGAAAAAAGGCGAAGTTTGGCATGCTGTTGTTGTGCGTACGAAAAAAAGAGTGCGTAGAGCTGATGGCAGTGTGATACGTTTTGATAGTAATGCCGTTATTTTATTGACAGCACAATTACAACCCGTAGGCACGCGTGTATTTGGTCCCGTTCCTAGAGAATTACGTACCGAACGCTTTATGAAAATTATCTCATTGGCATCTGAAGTATTATAAGGTAGGGGACAATATGCGAAAAATTAAAAAAGGTGATACAGTCATCGCCTTAACCGGTAAAGATAAAGGTAAACAAGGTAAAGTATTGAGTATTAGCACAGCTAAAAACCGTGCGCGCGTAGAAGGCATTAATTTAGTAAAAAAACATGTGAAACCTAACCCGCAAAAAAATATTTCTGGGGGAATTGTATCGCAAGAAGCCTTAATTAATTTAACGAACCTGGCTTTGTATAATCCAGTTTCAAAAAAGGCTGATAAAGTAGGGATTAAAAAACTGGAGGATGGAAAGATGGTGCGCATCTTTAAATCCAACGGTGAGCTGGTTGATATCTAATAATTAGGTGAGATTTGATGGCAAGGTTAAAAGAATATTATTTAAATACGATTATGTCGCAGCTTAAGCAAGAGTTTGCATATGATAGCGTCATGGAAGTTCCACGTATTACTAAAATTACACTCAATATGGGTGTTGGTGAAGCTGCAGCAAATAAAAAGGTAATTGATGCAGCCGTGTCAGATATGACATTAATTGCTGCACAAAAACCAGTTGTTACTAAGGCGAAGAAATCTAATGCGGGCTTTAAAATCCGAGAAGATTGGCCTATCGGCTGTAAAGTAACTTTACGTAAAAACCGTATGTATGAGTTTTTAGATCGCTTAATTAGTGTAGCGATACCGCGAATTCGAGATTTTCGTGGATTTAGCCCTCGATCTTTTGATGGTCGTGGAAATTATAGTTTAGGAATTCGCGAGCAAATAGTTTTTCCTGAAATTAAATACGATACTATTGATGCTTTACGTGGTATGGATATTACCATTACTACGACTGCAAAAACTGATAAGGAAGGGCGGGCTTTATTAGCAGCATTTGAGTTTCCGTTTAAAGAGAATTAATATTTATGGCAAAGAAAAGTGTTATTATGCGCCAAAAAAAGCGCGAACTTATCGTTAAAAAATATGCAGCAAAACGTGCTGAGTTAAAAGAAATTATTTACAGCATAAGCGCATCTGATGAAGATAAGTGGATGGCGCAACAAAAAATTCAATTATTGCCACGTGATTCCTCTCCAGTGCGATTACGTAACCGCTGTCGTTTAACAGGGCGACCACGTGGAGTTTATCGGCACTTTGGATTGTCTCGAAATATGCTGCGGCTTTATGCTATGAAAGGTGAGCTCCCAGGATTAGTTAAATCAAGCTGGTAAGGTAAAAATATGAGTATGCAAGATCCTATCGCAGATATGCTCTGCCGAATAAAAAATGCCCAAGCGATTGAAAAGCTTACGGTATCGATGCCATCATCAAAAATTAAATTAGCTATTGCTAAGCTGCTAAAAGATGAAGGTTATATCTCTGATTTTCAATGTGAAGAAAAAGGATGTAGGACCTCGCTAACAATATTTTTAAAATATTATTTAGATAAGCCTGTTATTGCTTCACTAAAACGCGTGAGTCGTCCTGGCCTACGTATTTATCGCTCAGCGACTGAGCTACCTAAAGTAGTCGCAGGTTTAGGAATAGCCATAATTTCTACTCCTAAAGGATTAATGACTGATAGAGCGGCTCGAGCTTTGGGTCATGGCGGCGAAGTTATTGCTATCGTTGAATAAACGTTAAGAAAGGTTGATATGTCAAGAGTTGCAAAAAATCCAATAAATTTCGGCGATGTGCAAGTCACGCTGGATGGTCAAATATTAGTTGTTAAAGGCAGTAAATCTGTATTGAATTTAAAGTTGCCTAAACAAGTTAACATTGAAATTAAAGATAAATCTTTACAAGTTAGTCCCATTGATGAAAGTAAAATGGCTGATGCTTTAGCGGGGACTACACGTGCCAATATAGCTAATGCGGTTGAGGGCGTAGTAACGGGATTTAAGAAAGTTCTGCAATTGGTCGGTGTGGGCTATAGAGCTAATGTGCAAGGTAAAAAAATTAACCTAACATTAGGTTTTTCACATCCTAGAGATTATGAAATACCCGACGGAATTACTATTACCACGCCAACCCCGACAGAAATAGTCATACAAGGCTTTAATAAACAATTAGTTGGACAAGTTGCAGCGGAGATACGTCAGTATCGTCCACCGGAAGCTTATAAAGGTAAAGGTGTTCGTTATGCAAATGAACGCATTAAATTAAAAGAAACTAAGAAAAAATAGCGATTAGAGGTAGGCATGTTAGACAAGAAGTTAAAACGGAAACGTAGGGCAACTAAGACGCGTGCTAAAATACGTGAACTAGGTGTTGCACGCTTATGTGTGGCACGTACGTCTAAGCATATTTACGCGCAAATTATCGTGTCAGCCGATCGGGGCGATAAAGTATTAGCAAGTGCGTCTACACTCGATAAAGAAATCAAGACCTTAGGTACTACTGGAAATAATATTAAGTCAGCGACGGTAGTTGGTGATTTTATAGCAAAGCGAGCATTAGCGGCTGGAATAAATCAAGTGGCTTTTGATCGTTCAGGTTTTAAGTATCATGGTTGTATCAAGGCATTGGCAGAGGCAGCCCGGGAAGCCGGATTGCCCTTTTAATTAAAAGGTTATTCATCGATGAGTTTTGATCAATCAACAAAAAGTGATGGCTTACAAGAAAAGTTAATTGCAGTTAATCGTCATGCTAAAGTCGTCAAAGGTGGGCGTATTTTTAGTTTTGCAGCGGGAGTTGTAGTAGGTGATGGCAAAGGACGTATTGGTTTTAGTAAGCGTCCGGCAAGAGAAGTGTCGGTTGCTATGCAAAAAGCCTTGGAAAAAGCTCGACGTGATATGCTTTATATCGAATTGAATAATCATACTTTGTATCATCCGTTGATAGGTCGTCACGGAGCAACTAAGGTTATAATACTTCCTGCAGTTGAGGGAACAGGTATTATTGCAGGCGGACCGATGCGTGCAATTTTTGAAGTGTTAGGCATTAAAAATGTCATTGCTAAGATCATTGGATCCTCAAATCGAATCAATGTTGTGCGTGCCACATTAAAAGCTTTGTCAAGTATGTCTACACCAGAAATGATAGCGGACAAGCGTGGAAAGACGATTAAAGAAATTTACGAATAATTAGGTAAATAGATATGCCAGAAAAAAAATTACGCTTGACTCTTATACGTAGTATATCCGGTCGTTTACCTCATCACACTGCGACAATTCTTTCATTGGGTTTAAAGCGGTTAAATCAGGTCGTTGAGGTGAAAGATAATTTACCTATGCGTGGAATGATCGATCAAGTCGCTTATTTACTCAAAGTAGAGGAAATCTAATTATGTATCTTAATACATTAAAGCCTGCTCCGGGATCAAAGCCTACTGCAAAGCGTGTAGGTAGAGGAATCGGTTCTGGTTTAGGAAAAACCTGTGGGCGAGGTCATAAAGGACAACGTGCGCGTGCCGGTGGCTTTCATAAATTAGGTTTTGAAGGTGGACAAACTCCCTTACAGCGTCGTTTACCTAAATTCGGATTTACATCTTTTAAATCATTGTCACTTCAAGTGTTACGTATTGACACCTTAAATACAATTAAGGCAGACATTGTTGATCTACAAGTGTTAAAGGATTGCCGTTTGATTCCTCTTTTAACAAAAGAAGTTAAATTCATAGCAACAGGTAAACTTGAAAGGTCAGTGACGGTAAAAGGTATAAAGTTAAGTAAGGGAGCAGAGGCTTTAATTAAAGCCGCCGGTGGTAGTATTGAGGCTTAAATAGATGGAAAAAATTAGCCGTCTAGCGACGACTGCTGCTTCGGTGAAGGGACGAACGCCTAATAGCGGATTTAGTGAACTAAAAAGACGTTTGCTATTTGTTTTGCTCGCATTGATTATTTATCGCATCGGTGCCCATATTCCTGTACCGGGTTTAGACCCACATCGGCTAGCCGATCTATTTAGTCATCAGAGCAATAGTATTTTAGGTTTATTTAACATGTTTTCTGGGGGGGCTCTCTCCAGGTTTACTGTTTTTGCTTTAGGACTACTACCGTATATTTCCGTTTCAATTATTGTACAACTTTTAACGGCAGTAACACCGACATTGGAAGAGCTTAAAAAAGAGGGTGAAGCTGGGCGACGTAAATTGAATCAATATACGCGTTATGGAACAGCATTGCTGGCGTTAATTCAAGCCGTGGGTATGGCAAAATGGCTAGTAGGTAATCAAGTTGTCTTGAATCCTGGTTTTTTCTTTTACTTTGTGGCTACCATTACCTTGGTTACCGGTACGGTATTTTTGATGTGGTTAGGTGAGCAGATTACCGAGCATGGTATTGGTAATGGTATTTCGCTCATAATATTTTCAGGAATTGTTTCAGGGCTGCCAGTGGCTATGGCTAAATCCTTAGAACAATTTAGGCAGGGCCAGGTTCAGTTTCTAACCTTACTCTGTATTCTGGCGGTTATTGTGTTAGTAACTGCTTTTGTTGTATTCATGGAGCGTGGACAACGTCGAATTACGGTTAATTACCCGCAACGCCAACAAGGTCGTAAGATTTATAGTGCCCAGACTAGTCATTTGCCTTTAAAGATCAATATGGCCGGAGTTATTCCTCCTATATTTGCTTCTAGTATTATGCTGTTGCCGGGAACTTTTGCAAATTGGTTTGCTAACGTGAAAGGCTTGAGTTGGTTAGGGAAGCTTAGTTTTTGGCTATCACCCGGTCAACCACTTTATATTTTGTTATTTGCTGCGGCAATCATATTTTTTTCTTTTTTTTATACTGCATTGGTTTTTAACCCTAGGGAAACTGCTGATAATTTGAAGAAATCTGGGGCATTTATCCCCGGTATTAGACCTGGCGAACAAAGTGCCCGATACATTGACACAACGATGACTCGCCTTACTTTGATAGGCTGTATTTATTTGGTTTTGGTTGCCTTATTACCTGAGTTTATGATATTTACTTGGCATGTGCCTTTTTATTTTGGGGGTACATCTTTATTAATTATTGTAGTAGTCATAATGGACTTTATGGTCCAGGTTCAGTCTTTATTGATGTCGCATCAATATGAGTCTTTACTTAAAAAAGCCAATTTGAAGGGCTTGTCTGGTGGACCAGGCACTACCTATTAATTGGCTCAGAAAATATTAGCATCATCTTTAGAGGTTATTATGAAAGTTAGAGCGTCGATTAAAAAAATTTGCCGAAACTGTAAGGTTATCAAGAGAAAAGGCAAATTAAGAGTCATTTGTTCAGCTGAAGCTCGTCATAAGCAACGTCAAGGATAGTATTATTAATAGATTTTTAGTTGAACGGGAAACACAGCTGCATTATCTTTTGAAATCCAGTTAAATTGCGACCCACAGCTTGCTGAGATTACTAGCAATTGATGTATTTTTTTGCGAGAGTGTTATTGATTTTTAGTCAGGAGTGAGATACCCTACTGCGCCTTCTGAAATATCTTAAATTTAAGGGTTTGGAGTGAAAAATGGCTAGAATAGCCGGTGTCAATATACCAATAAATAAACATGTTGTTATAGCTTTAACAGCTATCTATGGAGTAGGACGCTCTCGTGCTAGAGAAATATGCCGAGATTTGGATATTTCGTCTGAGACTCAGGTTAAAGACCTTTTAGATGCTCAATTAGATGCTATTCGGCAAAAGATTCTTACTTATAAAGTAGAAGGTGATTTACGGAGAGAGGTTTCCATCAGTATCAAGCGTTTGATGGATCTTGGTTGTTATAGAGGCATACGTCATCGCCGTGGTTTACCAGTCCGTGGTCAACGTACTCGTACTAACGCACGTACGCGTAAGGGTCCTAGAAAGATGATACGTAAGGATTAATAGCCATGTTACTAATAAAATGTTTAAGCGTAGGTATTTACTAATATGACAGATAGCTCACATGTTCCTCATTACAGTTCACATGCTTCTCAGCCCCCATTGACTATGGCTGATAAGGCTTTAGCAGGAGCTCACCGTAAACGCAAAGAAATTATTCCCGATGCAATTGTTCATCTGAGCACATCGTTTAACAATACGATTATTTGTATCCGTAAGGGTGGTGATACCTTAGGAATATCTTCTGCTGGAGCTTGTGATTTCAAAGGGACTAAAAAAGGCACAGCTTTTGCTGCTCGAGTTGCTTTCGAAAAGGCGATAGAAAAGGCCTATGATAAATATAGAGCTAAGTATAAACATAACTTGGGACGAGTTGAAGTTAGAATAAAAGGACCTGGTCAAGGATCGGAACAAGCTATTATGGCATTGAAGAATAAAGATATAGAAGTGACACAAATACTAAATGTAACGGGTATCCCTTTTAATGGTTGCCGCGCCCCTAAGCGGCGTCGAGTTTAAAACATACTTAGAGTATATATTAATAATTGGGAGTAAATAATTTAATGGCTAGATACCGAGGTCCTACTTGTAAATTGGCACGCAGACTTGGGACTGATTTACAATTAAAAAGTGGTATACGTGCACTTGATAGCAAATGTAAGTTAGCTACGCCTCCAGGTATGCATGGTGCTAAACGCGGTAGATTATCTGAATTTGGCGTATTGCTTCGCCAAAAGCAATTAATTCGACGCACTTATGGCGTATTGGAAAGGCAATTCCGACTTTATTATGCTAAGGCTGCAAAGCGTAAAGGCATTACCGGCGAAAACTTACTTAAATTGTTAGAGTGCCGTTTAGATAATGTTATATTTCGTATGGGGTTTTCTGCGACACGCGCTGAAGCAAGGCAGTTAATCTCGCATCGTTCTGTCAAAGTAAATGGAAGTATTGTTAATATTCCTTCCTATCAAGTTAAGGCAGGCGATGTTATTGAGATTAAGGAAAAAAGCAAGGCCCAAACTCGTATTCAAGCTGCGCTGGAACTTGCGAAACAAAAGCCTCAGCCTGGTTGGATAGATGTGGATTTCACTAAGTTACAGGGAATCGTTAAGTTAATTCCTGAGCGTAGCGAATTGCCCCTAGAATTTAATGAGAATCTAGTCGTTGAGTATTACTCTAAGTAAGAAGGTAGCCCATGTCGACGAATGTTAAGAAGTTTTTAACCCCACAGACCGTTGAAGTTCAAAGTATTGCGCCAAATAGGGCGTTAATTACTTTGCAACCTTTTGAAGCTGGTTTTGGTCATACCTTAGGAAATGCCCTGCGTCGTATATTGCTATCCTCGATGCCAGGTTGCGCAGTTGTGGAAGCAAAAATCGAAGGTGTGCTTCACGAATATAGTAGTCTAGATGGTGTACAAGAAGATATTATCGATATTTTACTTAATTTAAAAGGCGTAGCATTCCAGATGCATGGCAAAGAAGAGGTTACACTTGAGTTATCCAAAAATACTGTAGGGCCTGTCCGTGCAGGAGATATTACTACACCGCATGATGTTGAAGTTAAAAATCCTGATTTTGTTATCGCGCATTTAACCAAGCCAAAAGAATTTAAAATGACCCTTAAAGTGGTTAGAGGACGCGGTTATCAACCCGCTTCTTTACGTAAGGCAGATGATCAATTCGTGAGTGAAGTAGGAGCATTACAATTAGATGCACGCTTTAACCCTATTTTACGTGCAACTTATTCCGTAGAAAATGCCCGTGTCGAGCAACGCACTGACTTAGATAAGTTGGTTATTGATTTAGAAACTAATGGTACCATCGAGCCGGAAGAAGCGATACGTCGTGCTGCCACGATCATACAAGAACAATTACATACTTTTGTTGAATTACAACATGAAACAGAAGATGAAGTCGCTGAAGATATGGTTGATATTAACCCTATGTTATTATTTCCTGTTGATGAGCTAGAGTTAACGGTGCGTGCGGCTAATTGTTTGAAGGCTGAACATATTTATCGTATTGCAGATTTGGTTACTAAAGCTGAATCTGAACTTTTATCCACACCGAATTTAGGTAAAGTATCTTTATGTGAAATTAAAACTGCGTTACAAAAACGTGGATTGACGTTAGGGATGGACGTTCCTATGCAGCAACTGACCTCTCTAAAAAAATCTTTAGAAGGTGCAGAAGAAGCGGAAAAATTAGAAAAAAATGAAGATATTAATAAAGATTAATTTAAAGGGCTAAGTGTTATGCGTCATCTTAATTCCGGCCGTCGATTAGGCCGAACATCTAGTCATAGGACTGCGATGTTTCGAAATATGGTTACCTCCTTGTTAACCAAGGAAATCATATGTACCACCTTAGCTAAAGCTAAGGAATTACGCCGAGTTGCTGAACCACTCATTACTTTAGCCAAGAGTGATAGTGTAGCGCAACGACGTTTGGCTTTTGATCGTTTACGTAATAAAGAAGCAGTGGCTATACTTTTTAATACGGTTGGTCCGCGCTTTAAAAAAAGACCCGGTGGTTATTTACGTATTTTGAAATGTGGCTATCGTGCTGGTGATTGTGCGCCTATGGCTATGGTTGAGCTGGTTGAGCGTAACGAGACTGCATCTAGCTAATTTTTACTTTCCTATCCTGATAATGGCATACTTGTCTTTTAGAGTATGCCATTACATACATAAAAATATCCTCCCTATCGATATTTCTATTTTTCATCATATTAAAATGACATTTTGTGTTCATTCATTATAGTTCTTAACGCGATGAAGCTTTACCATTTTTCTTGTTATTACAAAATCGACTAGGAGATCTGCCTGTGGCTCAGGAGTGAGTTATTTCTTTTGCCTTGTTCAAGGCTATCTCTAATTCAGTATTAAATTGTTCTAAAAGCTCATTTGAATAATTATGCTGTGTTATGGCATTTTCCAGCGTAATGATGCTGAATTTAAGCCGTATCCATCCACAATAAACACATGAGCCCAATAATTTATGTAACAGTTCTTTAAGTTTTTGTTGTTGCTTTTTTTGAAAAGCTAGATTGATTTTGGCTTGTATTTTAGGAGTTTCTTTTATAAACAGATTGAGTAATTCTTTTAAAATTTTGTTCGAATCTTTAGTGAATATTTTATCTAAATTTTTATCGATGATTGGAAGATCCGATGGCTTTTTTACCATTTTTAATGGTCCTTTGAATTGCCCTAACTTTAGCAGTTTACTCAATCGGCTTAATCTAAGCGAGCATTCATTTTATAAGTTGATCTGTTGTAATCTACTGATTGTTTCTCTATTAGGCCTATGTTTAAATGAAGAATATTCTACTCAATTTTTAAAAATCTGTGGCTAAATTATCTTATTGTATATCTAATGAAGAGCTTAAAGCGGCATTAATAGAATTTAGACATTTACAAGATATATTACGCTGGGGCTTCACTCAGTTTAATAAAGCTAATCTTTACTATGGTCATGGTACCGATAATGCCTGGGATGAAATACTTTATTTAGTGTTATCTACACTAAAACTGGGATCCCATTTAAATCCATGCTTTTTAGCTGCAAGCTTAAGCTTAGCTGAGCGACGTTTACTGATAGAAAATATTCGCCAACGTGTGGAAGACCGCATTCCTACTGCTTATTTGGTGCATGAAGCAAATTTTGCGGATTTATCTTTTTATGTTGATGCACGTGTGTTGATTCCGCGTTCACCAATAGCTGAATTAATTCAGCATGATTTTAGTCCCTGGATCGAAGATACCAACAGGATTAATACTGTGCTTGATATCGGAACAGGGAGTGGATGTATTGCAATTGCTTGTGCGTACGCCTTACCCGAAGCACATATTGATGCCGTCGATAATTCTAAAGATGCATTAGCAGTAGCAGCTGTTAATGTAGCTGCACATAAATTGCAAGGTCAAATTAATTTAATACACTCGGATCTTTTCCAAAACCTAAACCACCGACTTTACGATATTATTATAAGTAATCCACCTTATGTTAATGCTGAAGACTTTGTGAGTATGCCGATGGAATACCATCATGAACCTGTTGCGGCCCTTGCAGCAGGAGAGGATGGTTTAGATTTTATTATTCAAATTCTAAAACAAGCCAAAAAATATTTGAAGGAAAAGGGTATTTTAATTATAGAGGTGGGTAATAGTAAAAAAGCCTTAATTAAGCGTTATCCACAAATTCCTTTTTTTTGGCTAGAGTTTGAAAAGGGTGAAGCGGAAATATTTTTATTAACCCAAGAGCAGTTAATTTGTTATGCAAAAGAAATTTAATTTAGCCATAGTTGGTGCTACTGGTTTTGTTGGTCAATCGGTATTAACTATTTTACAGCAACGAAAATTTCCTATTAAGCAGCTTTATTTACTTGCCAGTGAACGTTCTTCTGGTGAAACGATGGAATTTAATAAACAAGCATTAATTGTATCTGATTTAGATGGATTTGATTTTAAGCAAGCAGATATCGCAATATTTACCGCAGGTTCAGCAGTTTCCGCTGAGTATGTTCCTAAGGCTACGCAAAAAGGTTGTTTAGTTATTGATAATACACCTCAATTTCGTTATGACGATGATGTTCCTTTAGTTATTCCAGAAGTTAATCCGCAGGCCTTAGCCGGATATAAAAAGCGTTGCATAATTGCTAATCCAAATTGCTCTACGATACAAATGTTAGTTGCATTGAAGCCTATTTATGATGCTGTGGGTATAACACGTATTAATGTTGTTACTTTTCAATCCGTTTCTGGAGCGGGAAAAGCTGCTTTTCATGAATTGATTCAACAAGCAGGTCAATTATTAAATGGCTTACCTTTTAAGAAACCGAAAGCCTTTACACAGCAAATAGCCTTTAATGTCATTCCGCATATTGATGACTTTGAAAAAAATGGATATACACGCGAAGAAATGAAAATGGTCTGGGAAACACAAAAGATTTTTGCTGATCCAGAAATTCAAGTGAATCCAACCGCAGTAAGAGTACCTGTGTTTCATGGACACTCTGAAGCAGTACATATAGAAACTAAGAAAAAAATCAGTGCTCAGCAAGCCAGACAGTTATTAAAAAAAGCTCCCAGTGTGTTAGTTATCGATAAGCTTACTAATAATGGTTATCCAACGCCCATTTCTCATCCTAATAGCGATAAAGTTATGGTAGGCCGACTTCGAGAGGATATTTCTTATCCTCTGGGTTTAGATATGTGGATAGTAGCGGATAATATTCGTAAAGGTGCAGCCTTAAATGCTATACAAATTGCTGAAATGATGACTCAAGATTATTTTTAGGTTAAATTTTAATATATGTTGCGTTTCGAAGTTTTGATGAATTATTGCCTATTTATTAGTTATTTTTAAAGTTGTATGTTTAATAAAGGTTTTTTAAAAAAATGACAAGAATGTTACCGGGACTTAAAAGATTTTTTGCTTACTCAGAACAAATAGCTATTTTTTTTCTAGGATTAGGAACTTTCTTTCTTGCTTTATCTCCTTTGCTTAGTCGCCATTTCCTTATATTAGCAGTTGTGTTTAGTGTGTTGGCAGGACATTGGGGAGATGCTTGTTATGTTGTGAAGCGTTTGAAATTTATCCAATGGAGTATAGCATTAATTGTATTATTGGCTATTAGTCTAAGTTACACTATAACGAGTGTAAAGCATGGGTTGACTGCGTTATTTCACTATACAAAATTACTTTATATTCCTTTTTTATTAGCTTTAGTTACTTCATTAGAGCTGCGTAAACGGATTATCTATTGTTTAATTAGCTCAGCAATCGTAGCTTCCCTATTAATTTTGTTGGCACACTGGAATATTTTATCGGTTTCTTTGTTTCGATATTCTTCTGTTTTGTTTGGTCAACAACCTGAGGGTTATTTGGTTAATCCCATCCCCGCTTCTGTTATATTGGCATTTGCTTTTTATTTTTCGCTGGATTTTTTTTTTAAAAAAAAATATAAATTTTATTTTTTATCGATAGCTATTTTTCTTTTTTTCTCTTTATTTGCGGTTAATTCTGAACGTACTGGCTGTTTTATTGCTATCATCTTATTAGTTTTTTTGCTATTTCGATATACAACTTCTAAAAATTATATCTGGCCATTATTAATGGTATTATTGTTGTCCTTTTTAAGTTATCAAATTTTCCCCGCCTTTCAAAATCGAGTAAAAGATCTTGTTTCGAATTTTAGCACCCAATCTGCTTCACAAAATACCAGTATTGGTCTTAGGATCCAATTTGCATTAAATTCATTCACAATTATTAAACAACATCCTTTGTTAGGGGTGGGAGTGGGAGGCTTTCCACAAGCTTATAAAAAAACCGGAGGCATGGTCGTTGTAGCTAATACGTTATTAAATGATCCGCATAACTCTTATTTACTTATAGCTGTGCAATTAGGGATTACCGGTTTAGTTGTCTATGTATTATTTTTGTTGAGTGCTTGGATTGAAGTTAAAAAGTTATGGCGAGATCCGGAAGCACAATGGTTTGCTAAAGCTACATTATTAGCACTGACATTTAATGGATTCACTGATATTACTATTACAAGCACTGCTTTCGGAAATTTGTATGTAATTTTATTGAGTTGTTTTTTCTCATCTATTTTATGGGATAAAACATGAAAGTTGCTATAAAGCATACACATTTTCGCTTTAAAGGTGGTATGGAGACCTATTTAAAAGATATTATTTTGGGCTTTTCCAAAGCTGGTGATGAATTAACGCTTTGCGTTTGTAAAATAAATCAAGGTATTTTAAAATCATTACCACCCTTAACCGTTCTTAAGTTTTCTTACAAGTTTTTACCTCGTTCGCTGAAGAAGTTTGCTTTTTACTTGGGGTGTGATAGGAAAAATTTAATTAGTAATCATAATTTGGTAATTAGCTTAGTAAAAACGACGAGACAAGATATACTTATTTGTGGAGGCGTGCATAAAGCTTATCTTTTAACTAAGAAAAGTTACCGTTTTATACATAATTATCTAGAGACTTATTTCGAGAAAAGAGCATTTGAAAGAACGCCATTAATTATTGCTCATTCTCAGCGAATAAAAGATGAAATAATTTGGCACTATCCAAGTGCTGCTAGTAAGATTAAAGTTCTCTATCCCCCCGTTAGTAACCGTCATTTCTATTATAAAACCCCGCTGCAGAAGCATAATTTAAGAAAAAAGTTGGGGTTTTCTGATAAAACAACAATTGTGTTGTTTATTTCCACTAATCACGCCCGTAAAGGATTCTATCCTCTTGTTAATGCCTTTAAGCGTTTGAAGAATGATTTTCTTTGTCTTATTCTGGGTGAAGAACCGACGATTTCTTTGCCTGATAATATGCGCTGGTTAGGTTTTATAAAGCAAGTACAAGATTATTATTGCATTGCAGATGTAACGATTTTAGCTTCTACTTACGAACCATTTGGAATTACTATTGTTGAATCGTTAGAATCTGGGACGCCCGTTATTGTTTCATCGGATGTAGGTGCTGCTGAATTAATGGGTAAAAACGATGGTATTATACTAGCTTCAGTTACTTCAGAGGCTATTATTGATGCATTAGAAAAGCTTAAATCAAAGGAATACAAGCCTGAAAAGAATTTTTTAGCCCGTAAAGGTTTAACCATAGATTGCCATATTCAGGCTCTTAAGCAATTTGCTAGAGCCTCTAATCTACATTAGCGCTGTCTGGGGCTTATTTTCACTAAATACCGTGGTAGATTTCATCTCTATTATTAACAATAGCTAGGTATTCTATTAATATTTTTTTGTAGAGTAAGCTAATTTTGAGTTAAACTAATAACATAGTTGGGTATAGGTTATGACTGGTCAGCTAATTAAAAGAAATTGCTCTTTAGAAAAATATGATGAACTCGCTTCTGTCTCTAAAGAAGAGGTTCTTGATTATTCAAATCCAATAGAACCCGTTATAGTAGCTATAGAAGAAGATGGTGGTGGTGGGGTTGGAACGGCCACTCTAAGTGTTGAAAAGCTTCCTGCTATATTTAATGAAGCTCAGAATAAAGCACTTAATGAAAATCGACGCAGATATGAAGGGCAAGGAAAATTTGGTCCTGGTTCGTTCGTTGAAAAAAATTCAAGTTCTTCGAATGGTTTGGGTGAAACACTACTAAGCCATCCCTTTTTCGAAGATACTCAGTATTTTAGTGGAATTGATTCGGCGCTAAGTCCAAATCCCACAGAAAATCCTGAGGCATATGAGCAATTTATGCAGAAACGTCTAGAATATCACCGCCGATTACAAAAAAATCTTGGCTTAGATGCGAGCGCGAGCAAAAATATAACGCTTGCTAGATAGAATGATAAAGTCTAGTCTTACTCAAGAAATTTTGTTTGGAACACTTGAAGGAGTGGAATATTTTCTTCAGGCTGGTGTGGATATTGAGGCCATCGATGAGTATGGTTTTTCACCTTTAATAGAAGCCGCTATTGCTAACAAAGTAGAGGTTGCTGCCTTATTATTAGAATATGGGGCTGATGCTAATAATGCCGATGTGACGGGTCGTACCGCACTACACTGGGCAGTCGATAATCATAATATTGAGTTATGTGAATTATTGCTAGCTAATAAAGCCGATGCAAATGCTTATACCACATCGGGACAACCGATTTTAGTTTACCCTTTACTAAGGCAACAGGTCGAATTAAAAAAATTGCTTTATCGATATGGTGCTAAGCTTAGTTTTGCGCAAGACTTTATTCAAGCTAAGTTACTTGGGCATCGTTATGAATTAATAGGACAGGTCGATCTTGTTAATGCTGCAGGGCGCTTTATTGAGATAAACTACGAAGGATTTTTTTTAGAGTTTACACTCGATGTAATCCTTAACTCTTTGCGGCGCTATCGGAATAATTTTTCTTCGCGCCATTTGCGGTCTTACTTCGAAAATTTACAAAAGTTGATTGCAGCCTTTGCTAACGCACAGGCCTTACTAAAATATCAACGATATACGCTGAATATTAAAGACCATGCACATAGTATAGATGCCTTGTTAGACCAAGAATTATTATTATTACCCCTTGCTTATGAAGGACATGCCATTGCATTGATTAAATATAAAAATTGGCTGATTCGTTGTGATCGAGGTGAAAATAGTCATCGTGAAGGCAGCATTGTGATCTATGAATGTCAGCGTCCTTGCGCTTGGAATAAAGAATTTTGCAAACAATTAATTTATCAGCGTCAATCTCGTGCGTTTCTAACTCGAGGAATACATCGCTACTTAGGTTTAATCACTATTGCCAATCTTCCCATTCAAGGACAGATTATTGGTAATTGTTCTTGGGCAAATATTGAAGCAAGTATTTTAGCAATATTATTTGTGTTATCAGCAGTTAATTCTAAAGGTCAATTAGTTTCCCGTTCTGAAAAATATCTGAAACAAGCCTCACTTTTTTTCCATGATTGGCAAACGTGGGATAAAGACCGTGCCTTGGAAGAATGTATCCAAGGATTTTATTATAGTAATAAAGCTCGAGGGGCCACTAAAGCAACTATTCTAGCCGCTATTTTATTTCAAAAGATAGCGTATAATTTTAATGATCTAAAACAAGCAGAAGCCATATTAAAAATTTTAACCTTAACTGAGTATAATTATTTGCTAAAAAGTTACTTGAAGGTATATTGGCAATTAAATAAAACCGCTCAGGGAAAAGATTTTATAAACTTGCTCGATGCTTGTGGTGTCAGTCAGGATTTATCATAATAGGTTTGAATTGAAGGAATAATAATCATGAATAGGGAATCATTACTGCAACTAGGCTTTTTCACGTCAAAAAATACTAAAAGAATTGAAATGGAAAAATGGCTTAAGGATATCAGCCGATTTAATGCAAAGTCCATTTATGATTTAACCTGGGAGAATTTTTATAAAGAATTACATAAGTTAGGTATTAAAGAGTTTTTAAAGCAATATGGATATTCTTATAAGAAGAATTTACAGCTGGCAATTGCAAAATCAGAGCTGGGTCAAAAAAGTATAAGTTTGTATGATTTTGAAAAAAGTACAAAGCAAAAGTTACTCTTACTTTTGGGAGATAGTTTTTTTGCTAAAGTTAGGTGCCAGGCATATTTTAACCCCAAAAATCATAAATTATCCACCATTCATTATTATATTTATTATTACAGTTTAAATTTTGCCGCACTAAGTTTGGGTTTTTCTAGTAAACAATCTTTCCTTAATTTTTTTGCACAAACTTGCTATGTGTCTGAATGTATCGAAAATAGGGCAGAAAATTTACGCATGAGTATTCAGAGCCTTTATGAAGTGGATCCATTTGCATTGCGGAAAGAATTAACTGATCTTTACGATAAACCCATAGCTAAGAATAAAAATTTCATAAAATATAATTATACGTTAGAGGAATTAAAGTTAGCGCTAGAAAATGAGGATACCGTATTCGTGGTGGCTAGCTTAGGCGGTGGAAATGCTTATGTGGTCAATAAAAAACTGCAAACATTGAGACCTTTGGTTAATATTAGTTTGCAGGCCCTAAAACTACAATCATGGGAATCTCTGAAGGCGAATACGCCGATTTTTATTTGGAAGATGAAATTATATCAACTTTTTTCGGGCCTAATACACTTATTAGAGTTGGATACTCGTTTATATAGCCCCAGAGTTTTATATCCCTCTTGTATCAGCTTTCATGGGCAATTTTTTACTTCGCACTCTACACAATGCCCTAGACCTAAGCAAGAGAGAGAGAGTCCAGTGATCCCTCATAATCCTCCGCTTTCTTCTTTTTTTGCCACTGAGATAGCAAAGTTTGAAGATTTGTCAGCATGTCCATTTAGACCTTAGGTAACTTTCTTAAAATTCCTGAGCAGTAGACATGTGCGGAGTTATGATTTTTCAGTTTCTGAAAAGACTGCTAACCTGGATTTACAGCTTACTTTTCAGTTAAACCAACGATTAATTCTGGAAGTTGTAAAGAGACAATTAGAATGTTTTATCCCATTGTAATTACCGCATTAAATGGAGTATACTCTGTGCCGCTATCGCGGGGTGGAGCAGTCTGGTAGCTCGTCGGGCTCATAACCCGAAGGCCGTAGGTTCAAATCCTACCCCCGCTACCAATTTTATTGTGTTAGAGGCCCCATTTAAGGGGCTTTTTATTTTGACTAGACTGACGCTAAATATCAGCTTTTGGCGCAGCGCTTTGTTGCCGACTTTGTCTGCGGTGCTCATTTACCTGAGTAAACTCCGCTCCTTGAAAAACCGGCGTCGTGCGTTGCATCCAAAATCTTTGTTTAGCGTCAGCTATTCGGTGGGTAATTTTTTATAATTCAAGCCCTTTGTAGACGATGAAAAACAATTCAGCGATAGAAACAAAGATCTTACCGACGGTTGAAGCCCTCGGTTATGAGTTATGGGCTTGTATCTATCTCACACAAGGTCAACAAAGTGTATTACGTATCACTATCGATAGTGAAAAGGGTATTACGCTTGCTGACTGCGAGCGGGTCAGTCGTCAGATTAGTGCATTATTGGATGTAGAAAACCCTTTGTCAGGTCGTTATAACTTAGAAGTTTCTTCTCCGGGCCTAGATAGACCCCTCGTTAAAGAGAAGCATTTTCAGCGTTATGTTGGTCATAATGTGCGTGTTTTTACACACACGCCCATCGATAATCAACGCAAATTTAAAGGCCTTTTACAATCAGTTGGAGTAGTTGGGATAGTGTTGAATCAGGATGGGAAAGAAGTAGTGTTAACATGGGACAATATTTTGCGTGCGAATGTATTGCCTGAAATGAATAAATAACCGGAGGCAGGCTATGAAAAAAGAAATTTTATTAGTGGCAGAGACGGTATCTAACGAAAAAGATGTTGATAAAGAGTTAATTTTTAAAGCGATAGAAGCCGCTTTGGCGATGGCGACTAAGAAAAAAGCCGGTGAAGATATTGATGTTCGCGTGGCTATCGATCGCCGCACGGGCGACTATGATACTTTTCGTTACTGGACAGTCGTTGCGGATGGAATTAATGCTAATCATCATCTTGAAGATGAGCATGTTCCTTTTGACCCCTTAAAACAAATACCTTTAAGTGAAGCTAAAAAGCGCGATCCCAATAAGCAAATTGGCGATGTAATAGAAGAGCATATGCCTTCGGTTGAGTTTGGTCGTATTGCAGCACAAACGGCTAAGCAAGTCATTATCCAGAAAGTCAGAGAAGCTGAACGTGCTAAGATAGCAGAGGCCTATACCAATCGTATTGGCGAGTTGTTGTCAGGCATAGTCAAGCGTATTACACGAGAAGGTTTGATCGTGGATTTAGGCGCAAGCGTAGAAGCCTTTGTCCCACGTGAAGAAATGATTCCCCGCGAAGAAGTACGATCCGAAGATCGTTTGCGTGGCTATTTATATGCCGTGAATCCACAAGTGCGAGGGCCTCAGTTACTAATGAGTCGTACACGACCAGAAATGTTAATTGAACTCTTTAAGATAGAAGTACCTGAGATTGCTGAAGAGTTGATTGAAATTAAAAGTGCAGCGCGTGACCCGGGTTCGCGCGCAAAAATTGCGGTTAAAACTAATGATGGTCGCATTGATCCTATAGGTGCTTGTGTTGGAATGCGTGGAGCACGAGTACAAGCTGTTTCCAGTGAATTAGCGGGAGAACGAATTGATATTGTACTTTGGGATGATAACCCTGTGCAATTAGCCATCAATGCGATGGCTCCCGCTGAAGTCGCTTCTATCGTGGTGGACGAAGACACTAAAGTTATGGATGTAGCCGTACAAGAGGAACAATTATCGCAAGCTATTGGTCGAAATGGGCAAAATGTACGTTTAGCCAGTGAACTAACGGGATGGATCATTAATGTTATCACTGTGGAAGAAGCGGCAAAAAAAGTGGTTAAAGAGTCAGAAAGTTTACAAAATCTTTTTATGGAACAGCTCGCCATCGATGAAGAGCTCGCCGAGATGTTAGCACGAGAGGGTTTTACTAGTTTAGAAGAAATTGCTTATGTATCAGCGCAAGAACTGCTAGATATTGAAGATTTTGATTCGGAATTAGTAGAAACTCTACAAAATCGTGCTAAAGAAGTGTTAGCAACACAAGCTGCGGCTAAGCAAAAGTCGACGATCTCTGAGCATGACAAATTTTTAGAGCCGCATCAAGATTTACTATCCTTAGAAGGTATTACTGAAGAGATAGCCATCACATTAGCTAAAAAAGGTGTTTCTTCACGCGAGGCTTTAGCTGAATTGGCAGTTGATGATTTGTTAGATATTATCGAATTAGATCGTGAAGTAGCCGGTAAGTTAATTATGGTTGCACGTGCTCCTTGGTTTGCCGAAGAGAAAAAATAGGAGTAAAAAATAGAACTATTTTTTTTACTTAAAAAAATCCAGTAAAATAACAGGGCATGTTATAAGTATATAAAGTTCGATAAATAAGTAAATGAGTAGTAATAAAGTTTGTTCAGAAAATGTAAGTAGGTTTTCGAAGCTGTCAAATATTGGCAGGAGAAGCATGTATGACAGAAAGTATTAAAGATAAAACTGCAAATAAGGTTTCCACTGAGATTGGAAAAGAAACTTCTGCGGATAACAGTCTTAAAAAAGTGATTACGTTGACGCGAACTCGTAAAAGTACGAGTTTACTTAAAGTAAAAGATACTTCAGGTAAAGCCAAGACTATTAAAGTTCAAGTTCGCAAAAAAAGAACCTATGTGAAAAGTAATGAAGGCTTAATAGATGAAGAGACTAATCGTGCTAACGAAGCAAAAGAAACGAAAAAAGCAGAAGAATTAGCGCATCAAGCAGAAAAAGTCGCTGCAGAGAAAAAATTGCGCGCACCTGAAATACAAGCTGAACCCATTTCGGAAAGTAATACTCCTGCGAGTGAGGAGCCCGTATTATCTAATGAAACTGTGGAAAAAGAGCAGCCAACAGTTGAGAAAAAATTCATTGCACCCACAACGAATCCAGAAAAAAAATCTAAACCAACTAATGAAAAAGTGATTATTGCTTTACCTACTAATGCAGAAAGGTTGGAACGTGAGAAAAAGCATAAAAATCGCAATTTAAAAGAAAAAGAGCTGACGAAATACCGACATAAGGCGATTTATCAACTTGAAGACGAATCTGATGAACAATTCCGTTACCGTAAAAAAACCGGTAAGCACAAGCGACCCGATCAGTTTTTACAACAACAATTTGAAAAACCAACCGTAGCTGCCATACATGAGGTTGGAATTCCTGCATCGATTACGGTAGGTGATTTAGCGCAGAAAATGTCGGTTAAGGCTGCTGAAGTTATTAAAACATTAATGAAGTTAGGCGTCATTGCAACTATTAACCAAGCTATCGATCAAGATACTGCCATCCTTGTGGTAGAAGAAATGGGTCATATTGCTAAGCCGGTTAGCGCGAATGCCTTAGAAGAAGGTTTAGTGAATACCACGCAACAACAGATGGGTGAATTACTGTCACGTCCACCTGTAGTGACTATTATGGGCCACGTTGACCATGGAAAAACTTCTCTTTTAGATTATATTCGACGGACCAAAGTGACACAGGGAGAAGCGGGTGGTATTACACAACATATAGGTGCTTATCACGTAGAAATACCAAAGGGAGTCATTACGTTTTTGGATACGCCTGGCCATTCAGCTTTTACTGCGATGCGGGCACGCGGTACACGAGTGACAGATATTGTTGTTTTGGTTGTTGCTGCTGATGATGGTGTGATGCCACAAACAATAGAAGCTATCCAACATGCTAAAGCGGCGAATGTGCCTATTGTTGTTGCAGTGAATAAAATTGATAAACCTGAAGCTGATCTCGATAGAATAAAGAATGAATTAGCCAAACAAGGTCTCAATCCTGAAGAGTGGGGTGGAGATACGATGCTTATCCCCGTCTCAGCAAAAACAGGTGCTGGGATTGATGACTTATTAGATTCTCTTTTGGTGCAAGCAGAAGTATTAGAGCTGAAAGCACCACAAGAAGGTCCAGGGCAAGGAATAGTTATAGAATCACGTTTAGATAGAGGGAAAGGACCTGTTGTTACTATATTGGTACAACGAGGAAAATTACGTAAAGGCGATCTTTTATTAGCAGGTACTGCTTATGGCCGTATCAGAGCATTGCTTGATGAGCGAGGTAAATTAGTTGAAGCGGCTGGACCCTCTATGCCCGTTGAAGTACTGGGTCTATCGAGTGCCCCTATAGCCGGTGATGAAGCTGTGGTTGTTGCTGATGAACGTAAAGCGCGCGAGATTGCTTTATTCCGTGAAGGAAAATTACGCGAAGCTAAGTTAGCACAACAACGAACGATTAAAACCGATGATATTTTTGGCCAGTTGGATGAAAACCAAGTTAAGACTTTGAATATTATTTTGAAAGCGGATATGCAAGGTTCTGCTGAGGCCTTACAAGAAGCCTTGAATAAACTTTCTACTTCTGAAGTTAAAATAAAACTTGTGTATGTAGGTGTAGGTGCGATAACCGAATCTGATGCTAACCTTGCTTTAGCTTCAAGAGCATTAATTTTAGGATTTAATGTTAGAGCGGATGCTACTGCAAAAAGAACAGTAGAAAAAGAAGGTTTAATAATGAATTATTATAGCGTTATTTATGACCTGATCGACCAAGTTAAAAATATTATGAACGGCTTGTTGGCTCCAGAAATAAAAGAAAATATTTTAGGCTTAGCAGAAGTTCGCGAAGTGTTTCGTTCCGCTAAGCTTGGTGTTATCGCCGGTTGTATGGTGACAGAAGGATTAGTGCGACGTAATGCGCCTATTCGCTTGTTGCGTGATAATATTGTGATTCATGAAGGTGAATTGCATTCTTTACGCCGTTTTAAAGATGATGCTACTGAAGTTCGTCATGGTATGGAATGTGGTATTGGTATTAAAAATTTTACCGATGTACGAGTAGGCGATATGATCGAGGTGTATGAACGTATTTCTATCTCTAGAACTATCTAATGCCAAAGGAATTTAGTCGCACGGCGCGTATTGCCGATCTGATACAGAAAGAACTAAGTAATAATATCTTTAATAAAGAAATAGCGGATAGTCGTTTGAAATTTATTACGATTACTTCAGTAAAAGTGTCACGTGATCTCTCGTATGCGGATATATTTTTTACACAGTTAGATCTGGAAAATTCAAATGATAAACAGCAAAGTAAGGAATTAGCAGTTAAATTATTAAGAAAGGCAGCTGCTCGTTTACGTTATGCTTTAGCACGTCGTTTACAGCTCTATAAAGTGCCTAATCTGCGTTTTTTTTATGATGATTTCATGGAAGAAAGTGATCGTATTCATAGCTTAATTGACAATATCATTGCGAAAGATAAGGCTAAACGTTCTGAATAAATTACTCATACAAATTCAATTACCAAGAGTATAGAAATAATTATTTATAAAAGAATAAATTATGCACCCCTTAATCTCCAAAAAACGATCCATCAATGGTATTTTATTGCTTGATAAACCTAAAAAGATGACATCAAATCAAGCATTACAAACAGTAAAGCAATTATTTTCGGCAAGTAAAGTGGGACATACAGGAAGCTTAGATCCTTTAGCAACGGGTTTGTTGCCATTATGTTTCGGAGAAGCTACGAAATTTTCACAGTTTTTACTTAATGCCGATAAAACTTACATGGTAAGTGCCTGCTTAGGAATTAAAACCAACACGGGCGATGCTGAGGGAGAAGTAATAGAGTCACGTCCCGTATCTAACTATTCGGTTAATCAACTTGAAACAGTTTTGTCAGCTTTTCGTGGAACAATCTCACAAATTCCACCTATGTTTTCTGCATTAAAACATAAAGGTCGTCCTTTATATAAATTAGCTAGACAAGGTATCGTAGTAGAACGTAGTCCTCGAACTGTTACCGTACATAGTTTACGGTTACTGGATCGCAACAATCATGCAGATATATCCAAACTAAATAAGGATTGCGATCCGCGCGATACACAGACAATGTCAAATGCAAAGAACATACTTAATTTAGAAATTAAATGTAGTAAAGGAACTTATATACGTACTTTAATAGAAGATATAGGTGAAGCGTTAAAATGTGGTGCTTATGTATCTGATTTACGTCGTTTAGGAGTGGCTGATTATCATGCGGAACAAATGGTAAGTTTGGAAGAATTACAAACCTTAAGCCAAGCTGATTGCGATCAAAAATTACTGAGTTTAGATAGTTTGTTAAACGAATGGCCGGGTTTAAAAATTTCACAAGCAGCAGCTTACTATCTTTATCGTGGACAAGCAGTATTACTCCCAAATCTCCCCAAACAAGGATTGCTGCGTTTGCTATTACAAGAAAATGGCCGATTTATTGGTGTGGGCGAAATTTTAGAAGATGGTCGCATAGCACCACGGCGTTTAGTGGATTTAAATAAGTTAAGCATTTAGCTGACAACTACTTAGGTCTTTCTATGCCATGGGTTTATTATTCTCCATTAAGCATTAAATATCTTTTTAATCTCTACTAAATAAACTGTTTTTTTTAGATTTTATGCTTCACTATGTTACGAGTATAAATTGTTCATATTTTGATCGATCAATAGTAATATTATGGTATTTAGCGAGGTTTTTGCTAGGCTTAAAGGGAGAGACATTATAAGTTTTAATTAGGAGCTCATATGAACAAAGGTAAATTTCCTCACGATCAGAAACATCAAAAACCACAATGGCCAGGTCATGCAGGTCATGGTCCACAAAAACCTGAGCACAATCCTGAACATGGCCCACAAGGCAATCCAAATAAACCACAATGGCCAGGCAATAAAGACAAACGCTAACAGTCAAATTAATGCTTTTGGATAAGCTTGCTAAATTTTTTTTAGCAGTTGATTGGGGCAGGAGCGCAACTGAGATGGATGATCCTTACCGATCATCCATCTTTTTTTATACTATACTCTTTGCACTTGAATTTTTGACTGTGTTGTCGCTCAATTCGCAATTCTCATGTATTTTGAATACACTCCGGTTGCTCATCTTCACGGCGCCTTGTCAAAAATCCCATGAGCATAAATAGAATCTTTTAGGCTTTTACTCTGGAAAGATATTCGCCGGTGCGCGTATCAACTTTGATTAATTCACCAATTTGAATAAATAACGGGACTCGGACGATAGCGCCTGTTTCTAAAGTAGCGGGTTTTCCACCTCCACCCGATGTGTCGCCACGCACACCCGGATCCGTTTCAATTATTTTTAAAATAACAAAATTAGCCGGTGTTATGCATAAAGGAGAGCCCTTGTATAAGGTTAGAGTGCATAAGTCTTGTTCCTTTAACCATATTTTAGCTTCTGTCACTGCCGATTCATCCGCTGCGTATTGTTCGTAGGTTTCGGCATCCATAAAATGCCAAACATTTCCATCGTTATAGAGATATTGAACTTCAAGATCAAATACATCAGCCGCCTGTAAACTATCTCCAGATTTTAAAGTACGTTCAATAACGCGAGCATTTTTTAAATTACGTAATTTAATCCGGTTAAAAGCTTGTCCTTTTCCAGGTTTAACATAATCATTTTCTAATACCGTGTAAGGGTCATTATCTAACATGACCTTCATACCGTTTTTTAAATCTTTGGTTGAGTAATCTGCCATAAAATCAATTCGAAAAGTTAAAGTTTAAATAGATGTTCGCGATAATAACGTAATTCATTAATAGAGTCTCGTACATCCTCTAATGCTAAATGTTTAGATTTTTTCTTGTAGCCGTCCAATATGCTTGGCCTCCAACGATAGGCTAACTCTTTTAATGTACTTACGTCTAGGTTCCGATAATGAAAATATTTTTCTAATATCGGCATACAACGGGCTAAGAAACGACGATCTTGGCAAATACTATTGCCACACATCGGTGATTTATTAGGAGGGACATACGTCATAATAAATTCTAAGGTTTGCTTTTCCGCTTCTTCTTCGGTTGTTTTGCTGACTCTTACTCTTTCCAGTAAACCTGAGCCTTTATGTTGGCGCTTATTCCAATCGTCCATTCCGGTTAATAGTTGTTCGGATTGGAATATAGCAAACACAGGACCCTCTTCTATAATCTCTAATTGAGAATCTGTGATAATGGTTGCAATCTCGATAATTTTATCTTGATTAGTATCAAGGCCTGTCATCTCGAGATCGATCCAAATTAAATTATCCGCTTTGGGCGTCATGTTAGGACCTTTTAATAATTATTACTATACTCTGACACTTGATTTTTGTCTGTGTTGCCGCTTGCAGCCTTATGTATCTTGAATACACGAAGGTTGTTCCATCGCAGTGCTTTGTCAAAAATCCAATGGCTGAATATATAAATTGGCTGTCGCAATTTTCAATTAAGAAAATTATTTATCGTTTATATTATACCGCGGCCGCTATTCAAGATGCGAATATTTTAAAGAGTCTTTATAGGAAAATGTATGTTATCACTATTTGTTTTTGTCTTAATTGCCTATTTACTGGGTTCTTTGTCCAGTGCGATTATCGTAAGTAAATATACAGGTCTTCCCGATCCGCGTAGACAAGGTTCTGGAAATCCAGGAACTAGCAATATTTTAAGAATAGGTGGAAAAAAATTAGCGACCATTGTTTTTTTAGGTGATGTGCTCAAAGGTTGGATTCCAGTTATGCTCGCAAAATTGTTTGGTTTGCCGCTAGCGTCTTTGGCATGGATTGCTTTTTTTGCTTTTATAGGCCATTTATATCCGATTTTTTTTGGTTTTCGTGGCGGGAAAGGCGTAGCAACCGCATTGGGTGGATTATTCGCTTTAGCGTGGCCTTTAGGCTTGATAGGTTTATTAAGCTGGGCGGTGGTGTTGTTGATATTTCGTTATATTTCGCTTGCATCTATTCTGGCGGCTATCATGACGTTTTTTTATGTTTTTTATTCTTATTCATGGCAGGTTTATTTACCCATCCTTTTAATGACGGTAATACTCATAGCACGGCATTTTTCAAATATTCACCGTTTATTTCAAGGCACAGAACCTCAATTAACTCTATCTGAATTGAAGAAGAAAAAATAATTTTTATTTTTTAAGTAAAGCTGTTTTCGAAATTTTTTATAAAAACTTTTTTATGTTATGTTGGTGGATGAAAGGAATTTTATAATAAAAATATTTTAATTAAATGGAGATTAATTATGCCGCTTAAATTTAAAAATACTCCTGCTACAGATTTAGCTGATCCTTCACAAAGACTTTTAAAAGATATATTCTCCCCTTCTAAAGTAGAAATAGAGCATGCCGAAAAAATAGCTTTTTCTGATAGGATCGTCGAACTCTTTTATATTATAGATGATGAAGTGTTATCAAAAAGAGATAAAAGATTAATAAAAGACGTTCATGAAGAAAAAAAACGGCTCAAATTAAATTTAATTAAATTGTTTAACTGTAATGAAGAGCTTATAGACACTACTATAAAAGAAATCAAAAAAGTTGAAACTGAATCAGGATTAAACAAGGAAGAAATAAATCAACCCTCAAGCTCATTAGAGGTCAATGCCGAGCAAAATTTTCAACCTCCGATGAATAGTAAAGAAGCATCAACGGGTTCTTTTAATGATTACTTACAAGCGATTAAAGTGAGTATTCAATTTTTTAAAGGAAAAAATATTGATTTAAGTTTTTTAGCTTTTGAAATTAATATGATATTAGCGTATTTATTGAAAAATAGTTTGACATTTGCAGAAAAAGTTCAACTCAATGAATTAATCCTATCCAATAGGATCCCAGGACGAGGATTAGATTTAGAAAATATTCCTGATTATATCTATTTTTATGAGCAAGATCCGATAAAAACCTGTATTGCTTTATTAAAAGATTATTCTAAAGGTGAAGGTTGCTTGGGGATCATTTGCCGATTTTTTTCAGGGGCTTGGAAAAGAAATTATAAGGAGCCTGTTAATAAGTTTTTATCGATTTATAAAAAAAATGAGTTATCCGATAATATAACTATATGCGGTATTTATGTGATATTAAAAGATCAGGGTTTGATATTTAATTTTGATGCTGAAAATAAAAGTAGTTTAAGAAAAATATTGTTATTTTGCGCTAAGCTTAATAATGAAGAAGAGTCTTTGCTTCATTTAATAGTTAACTGCTCTTACACTTCTTTTTCTCCTCTAGATCAGGAGAGACAGTTTGGTTGTTGCTTTGGCGCATGAAAATTTCGTGTAGTTAATCCAACTGATCCAAAGGGTAACGCGCAATGGTTTTTATGTCCAAATTATCGCTTTGACCTAAATTTAAGCGACGATAGCCTAAATAAGCAATCATTGCCCCATTATCTGTGCAGAAACTGGGCCGTGGGTAGTAAAGTGTGAAGTCATGCTTAGCTGCCATGTTGGCGAGTTCTTTTCGGAGCCAGGTATTAGCAGCTACGCCACCTGCAACCACTAAACGACGCAGGCCTGTTTGCTTTAAAGCGCGCAAAGCTTTTATAGCTAAGGTATCCGCTACCGCAGCTTGAAATTCATGAGCAATATTTGCTTTAGTTTGTGATGTTTGATCACTATTTTTTAAGGTGGTATTTACAAAGGTTTTCAATCCACTAAAACTAAAATTGCAATCGGGCCTATTTACCATAGGCCGTGGAAAAGTGTATTGTGTAGCTTGGCCTTGCTTAGCTAATGTAGCAATAGCAGGGCCGCCTGGGTAATTTAAACCTAATAATTTAGCGGTTTTATCAAAAGCTTCGCCTACCGCATCATCTAGACTAACGCCTAGAATCTTGTAATCACCGATACCATTTACTTGTGCTAGCAGAGTATGACCGCCAGAAACTAATAGGGCAATAAATGGGAATTCTGGGGCATGTTCTTCTAGCATAGGCGCCAGCAAATGGGCTTCCATGTGATGTACACCTAGGGTGGGAATTCCGAGAGCCCAACCTAAACTACGTCCAAAAGCCGCACCGACCAATAGAGCTCCTGCTAAGCCAGGGCCTGCACAATAGGCAATGCCATCGATAGCTGAGAGCGTGAGATGGGCAATTGTCAAAGTTTCTTGTAGTAAGGGTAATATTTTAAGAATATGATCGCGTGAGGCGAGTTCTGGAACCACGCCGCCATACTGATTATGTAGTTCAATTTGGCTATATAACGAATGGGCAATGAGACCTTTTTGACCATGATAGAGGGCGATACCGGTTTCATCGCAGGAAGTTTCAATCCCTAATACACAATGTATGTTTTTTGGATGGATATCGGTTTGTTTTGAATAGAAACTTTGCATTTTTATGGATTGCTGGTTAGAATTAGCACCTATTTTAACTTTAATTGAGGAACTGCACTACATGCCCGGCGTAATACTTAAAACCAGCGAAACACTCGAGTCGGCTATTCGCCGTTATAAGCGTGCCTGTGAAAAATCAGGTATTTTCGCTGAAGTGCGTCGTCGTGAATACTACGAGAAACCCACTGAAGCACGTAAGCGTCGTTTTGCAGCAGCAGTTAAGCGTTGTCGCAAGCGCTTGATGCGTGATAACCCTTGCTTTATAGCTAAAACAAAGCGTAAGCATTAATATCAGCATGACTACCTCTCTCAAGCAGCAAATTCAGGATGATATGAAGACTGCTCTGCGAGCACACGATAAGCAGCGTTTAGGTGTGGTACGACTCATTTTAGCAGCGATTAAACAGGTTGAAGTAGATGAACGTATTGAACTAGATGATACGCGCATTACACAGATATTGAATAAAATGATCAAGCAACGTCGTGATTCTATTGTTCAGTATGATCAGGCTAAACGTGATGATTTAGCCGATCAAGAACGTTTAGAAGTCAAGATTATTCACACCTATCTACCAGAACCCTTAAGTGAAACAGATATTGACCGTATTGTATCTGAAGTTATTGCAAAAGTAGGTGCTACCTCAGTTAAGGAAATGGGAAAGGTCATGGCAGAGCTGAAAGACAGATTGCAAGGTCGTGCTGACATGACACAAATTAGCGCAAAAATTAAAGCACGGTTGACTTAAAAATTTGTTTATATCTTCTTGAGCCATAATACAGAAAAGATCCAAGTGCGAGGAGTACATAAATATGTCACTAGCACCCATCCCCCAGGAATTTATTAATGAGCTCCTAGCGCGCATAGATATTGTGCAGCTTATTGATGCACGCGTTCCATTGCGAAAAAAAGGTAAAAATTATATTGCCTGCTGTCCCTTTCACGCCGAAAAAACACCTTCCTTTACCGTTACGCCAGAAAAGCAATTTTATTATTGTTTTGGTTGCTCTGTAGGTGGGAATGCTTTCAGTTTTTTAATGGAATATGAAAAACTAAGTTTTGTTGAAGCAGTGAATTCATTAGCGGAGCAAATGGGCATGGAAGTTCCGCAGCATGCAAAACATCAAGAAATGTGTAAAGCTTCATCTAATCTTTATGGTTTGTTAGAAGAAGTGGCGCAATTTTATGCCAAAGAATTACGGCATAATACGCTCGCTATTAACTATCTAAAACAACGTGGACTATCGGGCGAGATAGCGAAAAAATTTAACTTAGGTTATGCCCCAGCGGCTTGGGATACCTTACTTAAAACTTTTAACGATACCAAAAATTTATTAGCAGCGGGCTTATTAATTAAAAAATCCGAAGGCCAAGGTTATTATGATCGTTTCCGGGATCGAATTTTGTTTCCGATACGTGATAGAAGAGGACGTGTCATTGGATTTGGCGGTCGAGTCTTGGCGCAACAGGAACCCAAGTATTTGAATTCGCCTGAAACTATACTTTTTCATAAAGGTAAAGAACTGTATGGTCTTTATGAAACATTTCAGGCAAATCGTCAGCTAGAACGCATCATAGTGGTTGAAGGTTATATGGATGTTTTAGCGTTGTTTCAAGCGGATCTTTCTTTTGCAGTCGCAACCTTGGGTACTGCAACCAGCCAGGATCAAATAAGTCGACTGATGAGTCATACACAGGAAATAATTTTTTGTTTTGATGGCGATATTGCCGGAAAAAAAGCGGCATGGCGTGTACTAGAGCAAAGCTTAGATTTATTAACAGATGGTTATATATTACGTTTCTTATTATTACCTAATGGCGAAGATCCAGACTCTTTGATACAAAAAAAAGGCCGTACCGAATTTATTGCCAGGTTGCAACAAGCACAGTCTTTAGGTGAATTTTTATTTGGTTATTTGTTAACACAAGTTAATATTAATCAATTAGAAGGTAAAGCACGCTTGGCGAAGCTAGCCGTCCCACTGATTGAAAAGGTAGCGGTGGGTATTATGCAGCATAAATTATTTGAACAATTGGCCACTTTAGTGAATATGGATGTGGTAACATTAAAAAAAGTTACCCTGAATGATAAAAGCAATGCAATAAAAAAAATACCAAAAAAAATACCAAAGTTTAATACAGCTAATCGTTCTTCGCCGATGCGTTTAGCGATTGCGTTATTAGTGCAATTCCCACAAATTGTTAAATCACTTTCTGATAAGCAATGTCAACTATTAAGTAGATTAGAATTACCTGGAAGTGATTTTTTAGTTCAATTATTTTTACTACTCAAGCAAAATCCAGAATTAACCAGTGCTATGTTACTAGAATATTGGCGAGAAGATGAAGCTCGTTATAAAATTTTCAAACAATTGATAAATTACCCTTTAGCCATCCCCGAATCTGGGGTGCAAGCTGAATTTCATGATTTACTCAAGCATTTAAAAAAAGCAGCTGTAGAAGGACAAATCGATAAGTTATTACAGCAAGGAAGACAATCTGGTTTGAACGAAGAAGAAAAAAAACATTTGTATCATTTAATGTTAAATAACATTAATGATAAATAGCTGGGCTGCATTTTAATTGGTACTCTCAATTTTCATATTTCATATTTTTTGATAAAGAAAGCACACTCTATAATGGACTTTTTATAAAACCCGTGTATTTTGTGATGGGTTCCAAGTGTAGTCTTAGAAGTCGAAGTTAACCGTTTAAAAAATATACTTACGGCATTTGTGAAAAGTAGTTTACACAAGGAAGTGATACAAACCTGACAACATCCTTTAATGTGGAGTTAATATGCATATTGGCGTTCCTAAAGAAATTAAGAACAATGAATATCGAGTAGCTATAGTGCCATCTATCGTTCGCGAACTGACTAATCATGGTCACCGAGTTTTCATTGAAACCAATGCAGGGAATGGTGTTGATATTTCAGATAGTGATTATCAAGAATCAGGCGCTACGATACTCAATACTGCGCAAGAGGTTTTCGAGCAAGGCGATTTGATTCTTAAAGTTAAAGAACCGCAACCACAAGAATGTGTTTATTTAAATGAAGAAAAAACTTTATTTACTTTTTTACATTTAGCTGCGGATAAAAAGCAAACAGAATTATTGTTAGCTTCGAATTGTACTGCGATAGCGTATGAAACAGTTACCGATGCTCGAGGTGGTTTACCTTTGTTAGCGCCTATGAGTGAAGTAGCAGGACGCATGTCGATACAAGCCGGTGCACATTGTTTAGAGAAGGCGCAAGGAGGGCGTGGAATTTTATTATCGGGTGTTCCTGGTGTTTCATCCGCGAGTGTTGTTGTTTTAGGCGGCGGAGTTGTGGGTAGTAATGCCATTCGCATGGCATTAGGCTTAGAGGCCCAAGTAACTGTGTTGGATAAATCCGCTGCAAAACTAAAAGAATTAGATCAACACTTTGGTGGGCAATTGAATACTATTTTTTCTACACAAGATTCAATCGAGAAATATGTACCCTTAGCAGATTTATTAATAGGTGCGGTGTTAGTACCAGGCGCTGAAGCACCAAAAATTGTAACACGTAGTTTATTAAAAAAAATGCGTCCGGGTTCGGTAGTGGTGGATGTTTCTATTGATCAAGGTGGATGTTTTGCGACAAGTCGGCCGACAACACATACGGATCCTACTTACATTGTCGATGATATTGTTCATTATTGTGTGAGTAATATGCCGGGTGCAGTACCACGTACTTCTACGTTTGCTTTGACGCATGCCACACTGCCTTATATTTTGGCCCTCGCCAATAAAGGTATTTACCAAGCATTGGCTGAAGATATTAATTTACGTAATGGCTTAAATATTTCACGTGGCCGTATCACACATCAAGCGGTGGCACATGTATTTGATAAACCTTATGTTTCAGCACGGGAGGTATTGAGTGTTTACTAATTGTTTTATTCATGAATCCTCGCGATCTGTTCCTATTACGGCTATTTTGCCAGAGTCGTGGCCAGCTTGGCTAGCGGAACAGACAAATACCACGCAACAATGGTTACAATCTATTAATTTTATTGCAAAACCAGGAAGTTACAGTTTACTTCCTGGAACAGCAGGACAATTACAACAAATTTTGCTGATATGTAATGATGCAGCGGATTTCTGGACGTTCGGTTTGCTACCCACTGTACTCCCCGAAGGACATTATCATGTTGAAGGGATAGATAAATATAAATCATTGGAACAAATTGCTTTAGCATGGGGCTTAGGTGCGTATGAATTTACCCGATATAAAAAATCTACTCGATCTTTAGCGCAATTGCTTATTGCAAAAAAGAATTATGCTCAATTAATGATAAAACTTGAGGCAATTTATAGAGTTCGTAATCTAATCAATACGCCAGCAGATGATATGCATCCTGCAGAACTCGTAGAAAATGTATTTCAGATCGGCAAAAAATATCATGCCTCAGTGACACAGATAATCGGAGAAGATTTATTAACGGCTAACTATCCCGCTATTTATACCGTTGGGAAAGCGAGTTGTCATGAACCGCGATTAGTTGATTTAAAATGGGGCGATAGTAAACATCCAAAAGTTACTTTAGTGGGTAAAGGCGTATGCTTTGACTCGGGGGGATATAATTTAAAGTCTAGTGGCAATATGTTAGCTATGAAGAAGGATATGGGTGGAGCAGCAAATGCTATCGGTTTAGCTGAAATGATTATGGCACATCAGTTACCAGTGCGTTTACGTTTATTGATTCCTGCTGTAGAAAATTTGATTGCCGGCAATGCCTATAAACCGGGTGATATTATTCAGACTCGGCATGGTTTAACTGTAGAGATTGGAAATACTGATGCTGAAGGTCGACTTATTTTAGCGGATGCTTTGTGTGAAGCGGATAGTGAAAGTCCAGAATTGCTGATTGATTTTGCTACCTTAACCGGTGCGGCAAGAGGTGCGGTCGGGACAGAAATAAGCGCCTTTTTTACCGACCGAGAGCAATTGGCGCATGACATTATCCAGCATGGTTACCAACAACAGGATCCCGTATGGCGCTTGCCTCTACATAAGCCGTATCAAAAATTGCTCGATAGCAAATTTGCTGATTTAAATAATTGTGGATCTTCGCCTTTTGCGGGTGCTATTACCGCAGCGTTGTTTTTGCGTAGTTTTATTAGTGCAGAAACGACTTGGTTACATTTTGATTTTAATGCATACAATGTTAATACCAGACCGGGTCGACCCGAAGGCGGAGAAGCCATGGCGATATTAGCGGTGTTTAGTTATTTATTAGATCGATATCCTATCTAAAGATATTTTTATCAACATGGAGGTTTAATGCCAGATATTTATTTTGAAAAAAACCCAGAAACTAATCGATTAAATGTAAGTATACAAACTGAAAGATTGGTGATGGAGTCCACCTTCCACAACCATCTTTGTAATTATAAAAAGCTATTTATGGATTCAGAAAATATGCTTAAAGTAATGGATGGAAATCCTTGGAGTGAAGATAAAATTGGCGAACAACATAAGCAATGGGTTGCAAAATGGAATAATGATAACCCTTTTAGTTCATTAGCGATTTTAAAAAACGATACGGATGAATTTATTGGACATGTTTTATTAGATGAGAGCGAGTGGCCTGGTGTTGCTCAATTGGCTTATGCTTTAGATAAGAAATTCTGGGGACTCATAGGCTTCTTCAGGACGTTCGGGAGTGAATGCCGCGCCACGTTGCGTTGCTTTAAGAAAAGATTGAACTAATTCAGTTTTTTTTAAGGTTTGCTCCGGAACAGTGAATTGCACTGAACAAAAACAGCAACAACCTAAACCGAGTTTACCGTTTTTTTCACGTAATTTATTCAACGTTGAACGGGATTGGGATAAAGTTGGCCGTTATACTAAACATTTAAATATTGTCGACGAACATTTTGCTGTAAGCGATTGTTATACTAATCAATTTTTACCTAAAATCCCCTATGCTGAAATACCGGCCGTTGCGGATTGTTTGGTCAGCGAATGATGATGCAAGCGGGTATTGTAGGAATGGGCATCATGGGCCAGTTATTGGCACTCGCCTTATATAAGGCCGGTTGGCAAGTCACGCTGTTTGATCAGCATCTAGGGGATAATAACTGCAGTTCGGTGGCAGCTGGTTTATTAACGCCATTTTCTGAATGCGATAAAGCTGATCCAATGATTTTTCGCTTGGGTCAAGAGTCACTGACATTCTATTGGCCTGGTATTCTCAAACAATTTTTAGAGCCTGTTTATTTTCAACAAACAGGCTGTATCATCATTCATTATCCTCATGATAAAGCAGAATGGCAATATTTTTCTCGTCGCATAAGTACTAAATTGCAAGCAAAGAATTATTTTCAGCATTTATCTCGAGAAAACTTAATGCAACTTGAACCTCAACTCGATAAATTTGCGACTGCCTATTATTTTCCTGATGAAGCGCAAATAGATGCTCAGTCGGTGATGAATTGTCTAAAAAACTATTTGCAAATACAAGGTATTATGTTTTGTTTCAACACACACGTGACGGCATTAGTATTTATGAGAATAATCACTCAGAAAAAAACCTATGAATTTGATTACGTATTCGATTGTCGAGGAATGGGTGCGCGCACAATTTTCAATGATTTACGTGCAGTACGTGGCGAATTAATCCACTTATATGCGCCTAATGTGCAATTGCAGCGTCCGATTCGTTTTTTACATCCGCGTTATAGTTTATATATTATTCCTAGACCCGGAAATGTTTATATTATCGGAGCTAGCGAAATTGAAGCTGAAGATTACAGCCCCATCTCAGTTCGTACCAGTTTGGAATTAATGACAGCGGCTTATTACATCCTGGTTTTGCTGAAGCACGAATTATTGAAACAAAAACGCATTGCCGACCGACTTTAGCATCACATTTACCTTGCATAAATCACGAGGAAGGGCTAATAGCCGTAAATGGACTGTACCGTCATGGTTATTTGATCGCACCCGCATTAGCGGAAGAAATTTTGTGTGGAATTAATCAACAGGATCTTCACTATCCAGAACTTTGGAAAGCTTATGATAAATGTTTTTCTTAATAACAAAAATCTTAGCATTGAAACTGAAACAAGTTTATATGATTTTTTAATGCGTAATCAGCAACTTAGAGATGATATGGCTGTAACCGTCAATAATACCTTAGTAGTACGTAAGGATTTTAACACGACTTTCTTAAAAGCAAATGATTGTGTCGATATTTTAATACCCATGCAAGGAGGATAAGCATGTGGAATCTAGCGGGAAAAATTCTAGAAAGTAGATTACTATTAGGTACAGCACACTATCCTTCATTGGCGATGATGACAGCGGCTATTCAGATTTCGGGCGCACAGATTATTACCTTATCTATTCAACGTCAAACAGCATTCGACGAGACATGGAGAGCACAAAGTGCGAAGTCAAGGAGCCCGCGATAGGCGCGCGTTGACGGGCGAAGCAGGAAACGCCTCACGCCGTCAAGTCATTGTGGGAGACGCGGGCATG
>Ga0075369_10000033_pt1 | contig 36877 bp, 34 predicted proteins | sample EndMethybrTD3034_FD_71400 | JGI IMG/M metagenome (GOLD analysis project Ga0075369, IMG submission 71400) | Populus endosphere microbial communities from Tennessee, USA - Endosphere MetaG P. TD hybrid TD303-4 | ecosystem: Host-associated > Plants > Roots > Endosphere | place: USA: Tennessee...
CTATCCGATCAATCCCTCCCTGAAGACGCTGCTGGAGCAGACGCTGACGGATCGGCGCTGGGACATGACTTATCTCGGCATGCAGGTGCTGATCGAGGGCCTGGCGCTCGCCGCCTTCCAGTCGATCCGCGACAAGGCCGGCAATACGCTGGCGAGCGCAGTGAACGCCTATGTCATGCAGGACGAGGCGCGGCACGTCTCGTTCGGCCGCCTGGCGCTGCGCGAATACTACCCGCACCTCTCCGACGCCGAGCGCGACGAGCGCGAGGAGTTCGTGGTCGAGGCGCTCTATTTCATGCGTGACCGCTTCAACAATGCGGAAGTCTGGGAGCGGCTCGGCCTGCCGGCCGATGCGCTGAACGAGCTGCACTACAATTCCAAGCAGATGGCCTCGTTCCGCGGCCGCTTGTTCAGCCGCGTCGTGCCCACGGTCAAGGATATCGGCCTGTGGGGCGAGCGCGTGCAGAAGACCTTCGCCGAGATGGGCGTGATGGACTACGCCAACATCGACGTCACCGAGCAGCTCGCCAACGACGGCAAGGTCGCCGAGGACTTCGACAAGAAGATGTTCATCGAGAAGGCGATCGCGGCAGAGTAGCGTTCGCTGACCGCGAACGACCTTCTGTCATCCTGAGCGCAGCGAAGGATCTCATCCCCGTTGCAAGCGGCATGAGGTCCTTCGCTGCGCTCAGGACGACATGGTCATCACCTTGGATTGATCTCGTCATTGCTGCGGATGCGCTAGCGTGGAGCCTTCATCGAAGGAGCTCCCCATGCTGCGACGCGCGCTTTTGGTGTTCACGGCCGCTGCGATCTGCTCGACGCCACTCCTCGCGCAGGAAACCCGCCGCGTGCGGGCCACGATCGAGAAGGTCGACGCCTCGACACTCTACGTGAAAACGCCCGACGGCGAGGACCTGAAGATCACGGTCGCCGACAAGCCCGTCTTCATGGCGATCGTTCCGGCGACGCTGGCCGATCTCAAGCCCGGCACCTTCGTCGGCTCGGGCGCCACGCCGGGACCTGACGGCAACCTGGTCGCCATGGAAGTGCACATCTTCCCGGAGGCCATGCGCGGCACCGGCGAAGGGCATCGGCCCATGGAGGGACCGCCCCAGGCCACCATGACCAACGCCAATGTCGACGTGTCGGTCGCCGGAGTCGATGGCCAGGTGCTGACGCTGAAATACAAGGACGGCGAGAAGAAGCTTCTGGTCACGCCCAAGACCGCCATCGTCGCCTACACGCCCGGCGATCGCGGCGAGCTGAAGCCCGGCATCAAGATCTTCATTGCCGGCGCGCTGAAGCAGCCCGACGGCTCGCTGCAGGCCACACGGATTTCCTACGGCCGCAACGGGCTCACGCCGCCGATGTAAGATCTTGATCAGAGAAGGATGACGATCACCAGCAGGACGGCCGGCGCGATCAGCGGCCAGGCCACCAGGTGCAGCAACAGGCCACCCGCGACCGCGCCCACCAGATAGCCGACCCAGGTCATCAGCAGCAGGCGCGGGGTGGCGACGACCGGCAGCTTGCCGCCTTCGGCGGGCCACAGGTGGTCGAGCGCGGCGTCGGCGGTGCGGGCGAGCGTGCTGGTTACGACGACAGTGCTGACGGACACGCCGCCGAACTGGGTGATGGCCGAGGCCTGCAGGCCCATCGCAAAGGCCAGAACCAGGACGGCCGATTCATTGACAAGCGGCAGAAAGCCCATCGCGCCGATGATCGCCGCTTCCAGGAGGATGGGGATCATCGGCCTGTGCCACAGCCGCAGCAGCAGGCGCGCCAGCATGGCGCCGATGAAGAAGGCGACCAGCGGCGCGAGATGGCGGCCCGCGTCAGGATAGCGGCCCTCGGCGAGGGCGATGCCGGCCAGCACCGTGTTGCCGGTCATGTTGGCGGCGAACACGCCGCCCATGGTGATGTAGCCCACCGCGTCGGCGATGCCGGCGGTGACGGTGAGCAGCGTCGCCTGTATCTGCGGCCGGACGATCGTTACACCACGTCGTAGGTGATCTCGACCTCGGCGCCGAAGCAGTGGCCCTGGCAGGTCAGGATCCAGTTGTTGGCGAGGTCGTCGGGCGTATAGATGTCGTTCTTGGCGAGAAGCACCTTGCCCTTGATGCGCTTGGCCGCGCACGAGGCGCAGAAGCCTTCCTCGCATGACGACAAAGGATTGAGCCCCGCGTCGCGCGCCGCTTCGAGAATGGTCTTGCCCTTCTTGTAGGGCACCTTGTGCGTCTTGCCCTCGAAGTGAATGACGATGTGATCCGGGATGACGTCGCCCTCTTCGCTGGGCTCGATCGGGATCGCATCGTTGCCCGAGGCCTCGAAGCGTTCGATGCGCACGCGGTCGTGGCTCATGCCGTGCTCGAACAGCGTCTCCTCGACCAGCGACATGAACGGGCCGGGGCCGCAGAGATAGGCGTCGCCTGCTTCGAAGCCTTTCATCGCCGCCACGATCTCCTCGGGCTTGGTGATGCCCTGGGTGGCGTCGAGGTGATGGATGATCTCCAGCCGCCCGGGATGAGCCTTCAGCAACGCCTCGAACTCGGCGTCGAAGATCACCGATTGCTTGTCGCGGTTGGCGTAGAACAGGCGGATCTGCCGCTTGCCGGTTTTCAGCGCCGACTTGATCAGCGACATCATGGGCGTGATGCCGCTGCCGCCGCCGAACAGCAGCAAGGTCGCAGCGCTATCGCTGAGCACGAAGCGGCCGGCCGGCGGCAGCACCTCCAGGGTGCCGCCCTCCTTCAGCGCGTCATGGAACCAGTTGGAGCCCTTGCCCCCGGTGACGCGCTTCACCGTCACCTTGGGCAGGCCATCGGTCTCGGGCGCACTCGACAGCGAGTAGCAGCGGTTGAAGGCGCCGTCAGGGTGACCCACCTTGAAGGTCAGGAACTGGCCGGCGCGATAGCGGTACTTGTCGGCCAGGTCGGCCGGGACATCTAGGACGAAGGAGCGCGCATCGGGCGTCTCTTGGATGATCTTGGCGATGCGCAGCTTGTTGTAGGACATTCGGTAAACCAGCGTTCAGGGACCATGCAATTTCCAGGCGGGACTCCACTAGCAGACTGTGCTAGCTTCCGCTCGAAAAATGAACGGAGCGTCATCTTTGCCGCTCCGTCTCGCGATGGGACCGCGTAAAGCGCCAGGAGGCAAGAGCCAATGACGACGCAGAAGATTTATCAGCTCCCCGTCGACGTCACGAACTGGAAGTTCGACGGCGCCACCGAGATTGCCTTCAACTGGGAATACGAGGACGGCTCGGCCGACCTGCTGAACCTCTACGAGAAGGGCAAGCAGCAGCAGTGGGACACCTCGACCCGCATCGACTGGTCGCAGGAGCTGTTCGAGGAGAACCCGATGGGGATGGCCGACGAGACCATCCCGATCTACGGCACGCCCTTCTGGGACAAGATGACCGAGAAGGAGAAGAACTGGCTGCGCTTCAACCTTCAGTGCCATTCGATCTGCCAGTTCATGCACGGCGAGCAGGGCGCCCTGATCGCGACGGCCAAGATCGTCAACACCGTGCCGGACATGAACGCCAAGTTCTATGCCGCCACCCAGGTGATGGACGAGGCCCGCCACGTCGAGAGCTACAAGCGGCTGATCCACGAGAAGTTCAAGTCGGCCTATCCGATCACCGATTCGCTCAAGAACCTGCTCGAGCAGACGCTGAGCGACCGCCGCTGGGACATGACCTATCTCGGCATGCAGGTGCTGATCGAAGGATTGGCGCTCGCCGCCTTCCAGCGCATCCGTGACAGCGCCAAGAACAACCTCGCCGCCTCGGTGAACGCCTACGTCATGCAGGACGAGGCGCGGCACGTCACCTTCGGCCGCATGGCGTTGCGCGAGTACTACCCGCACCTCACCGACGCCGAGCGCGCTGAGCGCGAGGAATTCACGGTCGAGGCGCTTTACTTCATGCGCGACCGCTTCAACCAGGCCGAGGTCTGGATGCGCTCGGGCCTGCCGGTCAAGGAGATGCTGGAGCACGCCTATCACTCGGGCGCCATGCAGCAGTTCCGCAGCCGCTTGTTCACTCGCATCGTGCCGATCCTCAAGGAAATCGGCCTGTTTGGACCCAAGGTGCAGAAGGCGCTGGGCGACATGGGCGTCATGGGCTACGCCGAGATCGACGTCGAGCAGCTGATCGCCAACGACCTCAAGGTCGCCGACGACTTCGACGCCAAGAAGTTCGTCAACGACGCGATCGCGGCGGAGTAGCTGCGACACGTTAGCCGCTCTTCCTCCTCCCCCGTCATACGGGGGAGGGCCATAAGTCAGAACGGCCTCTCGCCCTTGATCGTCACACGGTGGCCGTGGCGGACGTGCGGATGATAGTCGAACGTGGCGCGGTGCATGGCGCAGCGGTTGTCCCAGAAGGCGACCGAGTGCTGTTCCCAACGGAAGCGGCACTGGAACTCGGGCGTCTCGCAGTGGCGCACCAGCATCTCGAGCAGCGCGTCGCTCTCGTGCTTCTTCAGGCCCTCGATGCGCTTGGTGAAGCCGCGATTGACGAACAGGCACTTGCGGTGCGTCACCGGATGGGTGCGCACGATGGGATGGACGGCCTCGGGGAACTTCTTGTCCGAGCGCTCGTACTCGCCGCGCGAGTAGACATGGGCGCTGGTATGGAAGGCCGACAGCCCCTCGACCAGGCGCTTGATCGGCTCCGACAAGGTCTCGTAGGCGAGGTACATATTGGCGAAGGCCGTATCGCCGCCGACCGGCGGTGACTGGTGCAGATACAGGATCGAGCCCATCGGCGGCTCGGGCTCGCACGACATGTCGGAGTGCCAGACCTCGCCCGTGGCCGTCTTGGTCTTCTCGTCGGCATGCACGACGCGGATCTCGGGATGCCCCTCGACCTCGGCCCTGGCCGCCGGATGGACCAGAAGCTCGCCGAACAGCCGGCCGAAGGCCTTGTGCTGGTCGACGCTCATCTGCTGGTCGCGGAAGAACAGCACCTGATGCGTCATCAGCGCATCGTGCAGCTCGCTCGCCTGCTGGTTGGAGAGCTCGGCGAGATCGACGCCGGACACTTCCGCGCCGATCGCCGGCGTGAGCTTGCGGGTCGCGATGGTTTCGTAGGCCATGGCGCGATGATCCGCCTGCCGGCGCCTATTTGCAAACCTCGATGCGCGGCGGCGCGCCGATCACCGAGGCCACCTTGGTGATGTCGAGGCAGCGCGTTCCGATCCAGGCCTTGCCCTGCACGAAGATGGCGAACCGGGCGAAGGTGTTGGCCTGCTCGGTCGGCGTCGGCCGTGCCTGGGCGAGCAGCCAGTAGAGCGCATAGAGATTGCTGGTGGCGAAATCGGCTGCCGCCATGTCGAGATCCTTGTTCCACATGGCGGCGTTCTTGGCCGCGGCCCCCGTCGGATCGGGCAGGGCCGCCAGCCAGGCATGGGCGTTCTTCGCCAGCCCGTACGCCTCGCCGTTCTGCGCCTTGTAGATCTTCACCTGCTCGGCCACGGCGATGTAGCCCTTGCCCTCGATCGTGTTGCCGGCGCAGCCCTGCCGGCACAGCGCCACGAAGGTCAGGTACTCGGCCAGGATGATCTCGACATTGCCGTTGTTGTGCTTTCGCCAGGCGCGCGCCAGGTGCCAGCCCTGCGTCAGCTCCGCCCCGGTCCACGGCTTGGCGGCAAGCGGCGTGTCGCGCTCGAGATCGGCAATGACGGCCTGCGCCGCCGACTGCCACTCGGCCGGAATCTGGGCAAACACCCGGCCGGTCGCCGCGAAGGTGACCAGCATGAAGACGATCAGGAATTTCACGACCAACCTCCCTTAGTATCGACGCGCCCGTTTTCGATCGGCGCTTTCGTACTGAACCAAGTCGTCTGCGCGCATCTCCATGTCATCGCGTGGCATCAGGGTGCGCGTCTGCGCGGGCGTGATCAACCGGTGATGCGGCGCGTCATCGAGGGCGGCGCCGACGTCCCAGCAATCGTCCTCGTTGGTCACCCAGTCCTCGATGTCGAACTGGCGGAGATCGACGGCATCGGAATGGGTGCGCAGGGTCTTGCGGCGGTCGTCGTTGGCGTATTCGTGGAAGTACGACATCGCGAGCTCGCGCAGGTTTCGATAGACCGGGTCGCGCCAGCGCAGCCAGACGTGGTTGCTCTTGGAGATGGCGCCCCAGCAACCATTGCGTCGGAAGATGGCAATGACGTGGTCCGAATCGCCCTTGGCCACGAGGTCCATGAGGAGCGGCGGCTCGCCGTGCAGCCACAGCGCGCAGGCCGCCGTGAAGGCGGCCTCGATGCAATGGGCACGGCGATGGCGCAGGACGCGCCGCACCGACCGCAGCGTATCGCCTTTCTCCTCGAAGTTGGCGCTGAGGCTGACCAGGAACTCCTGGATGCGCCATGGCGTCGTCAGGGGACGCAAGACACGGGCTTCCTCGGCGGTGAGACCCAGATCGGCGGTTGAGGGACGACGCTTGCGGACCAGCATGGGACTCCGAAGGTCCCCTACCGGGCGCTTCATGACAACAGGTCTCGGTTGGCCCACCGATGCGCGGTCAAAAGCGGACGGTGACCCCGACAGTGAAGAAGAAGGGCTGGTTCTCACCCAGGAAGCGAGCGGCCAGCAGATCGAAGTCGAGCGGCCAATCCTTGGGAGTGTATCGCAGGCCGGCCTGGATGCCGCCTATTCCTGGCGTCCGGCCAAATCCTTCGACCGTGAACATGAGATCGCGGCTGATCTGGAGCTCAATCTGTGCCCCATAGAAAAAGGCATCGGGCATGTCGCCTTGAACGTAGCTCCAGCCGGCGTTCAGATTGACGCGGAATGCTTCGTTAACGGGGATCGACATGAGTCCGACGACGGTCGCGAAGTTCAATTCTCCACTGGTGAGGTTCACGCCGGAAGAGGCCGTGATGCCAAGACCGAGGCCGGTGTCCTGCGGACGCAGATTGACCTTTACCGTGGGGCCGAGGATCGGAGCGTTGTTCTCCTCGGACCAATAATCCTGGTGGGCGATACCCACTTCGAGGAAAGGAATCTGCTTCAACGTGCAAGCTGGCGCCGCGTTGGCATAGCCGTTACCTGGGACGAAGCGGGTCACCCACAATTCAACGTGGCAGTGTCCTGGTGTCTCGACTTCCGAATCATCAACGATATGTGCGCCGCCAGCGGCTCTGGCATCGGACCAAGTCGACAGCGCGAGGAGCAGGAGGCCAGCCTTGAAGAATTCTTTCACGGCCTGCGAACGATCGACCCATTGGGTTACGAGCGTAAGTCAGAGCCCAAGGCCAAACAGCCTGAGTACCTTGATCCGGTTGGTGGAGCTGAGGGGGATCGAACCCCTGACCTCCTCATTGCGAACGAGGCGCTCTCCCAGCTGAGCTACAGCCCCCCATCAACCGAACCTGGGCAAGCAAAAAGGCCCAAGGAAGGCGCGGATAAAGCTTGGCGGGTCCCCTGTCAAGCAAGCGGGCCTATGTTAGCGTTCCGCCCTGTTTTCAATGGAGTAGTGAAGTGCCCGCTAGCAGCAAGAAAGTCGTCCAGTCGGATGCCGCGCCCAAGGCGCTCGGCCCCTATTCTCAGGCCATCATCGCCAACGGCCTGGTGTTCTGTGCCGGCCAGATCCCGCTCGATCCCAAGACCGGCGACCTCGTGCCGGGCGGCATCGCCGAGCAGACGGATCAGGTGCTTAAAAACCTGCGTGCGGTCCTGCAGGCGGCGGGCAGCGACCTCGACCGCGCGGTCAAGACGACGGTGTTCCTGAAGAGCATGGACAGCTTCGTGGCCATGAACGAGGTCTACGGCCGGCCAGAATATTTCGGCGCCGCCGCACCGGCGCGCTCGACCGTCGAAGTGGCACGCCTGCCGCGCGACGTGCTGGTCGAGATCGAAGTCGTGGCGCTGGCCTGAGCGTCCGGCCGTGGATCCCGTCGCCTGGCTGCTCGGTCTCGGCTCGCTGCTGGTGTTCGGCATCATCGTCGTGCATCTGCTGGCGGCGCTGGTGCTGATCATCCCGACCTGGCGCATCTGCACGCGGGCCGGCTTCTCGGGCGCGCTGTCGCTGTTCCATCTCGTGCCGCTGATCGGCCCCTTCATCGTCATGGGCGTGCTGGCCTTCACCGACTGGCCCAACGGCGAAGCCCCGCCGGGGAAACGCTGAGATGGAGATACTGGGCCTGCTCGGGCTGTCGAGCGTCTTTGGCTTGATCGGCCTGGTGCTGGCCGGCTGGATGGCGTGGCGCATCGTCGAGAAGACGGGCCTGCCAGGCTGGGCGGGTCTCGGCGCCATCCTGCTGACGCTGACCGGGATCGGCACGATCGTGCCCCTGATCCTGCTGTGGGTCTTCGCCTTCATGCGCTGGCCGCGCGATGAGATGGCCGGTGCGGGCCCCGGCGCATCGTCGCCGGCCCGGCCGGCATCACCCGGTGCCTTGCCGCCGCCGCCGGCCGCCCTGGCCGATCGGCGCCCCTGGCGGCTGAGCGGCCTCTCGGCGGGCGGCCCGGTGGCCCTGGCGATGGACGGGACACAGCCTGCCTATGTCCTGACCAGCGCCGCCGCCCAGCAGGCCAACGAGCTTTGCGTGCCCGATCCGACGGTCGGCCAGCCGCATGCGCGCCTGTTCGTCTCCGGCGGCCGGCTCGGCCTGGAAGATCTCGGCACGCCCGGCGGCACCCGGATCGACGGGGCCCGGCTGCTGCCCGAGCACGGTCCGCGCGATATCAGCGCGGCGCGTGTCATCCACGTCGGGACGGTCGAATTGGCCCTGTCGCACGCATGAATAGGGGCGGGGAATTGGCTTGTGATCGACATTACCCGCCGAGTAGGGTGCCCGGCCGGCGACCTGCCGGCAGCGATTCGGAGAGGCGATGATGTCGGCGGGCCAGCTGATCTTGAAAATTCTCGACATCTATTCGGCCATCATCATTGCCAGCGCCATCATGAGCTGGCTGGTCGCATTCGGCGTCGTCAACGTGCGCAACCAGTTCATCCGCGTGGTCGTCGACCTGCTCTATCGCGTCACCGAACCGGTGCTGCGGCCGCTCCGCCGCCTTCTGCCGAACCTGGGCGGCATCGACATCTCGCCGGTCGTTGCCCTGTTGCTGATCATTGTCATCCAGCATTTCATCGCGAACTACATCTTGTACTAGCCTTGTGTCGGATCCGGTGTTCCTGCGCCGCACCGGCACGGGCGTGACGGTCGAAGTGCGCGCCCAGCCACGGGCCCGTCGTACCGCGCTCGCCTGCGTCGATGGCACGCTCAAGGCCCAGGTAACGGCGCCTGCCGAAGACGGCAGGGCCAACGCCGCCGTGATCGACCTGCTGGCCGCGACCTGGCGGCTGCCGAAGTCGGCCTTTGCGGTGACGCGCGGCGCGACATCACGCGACAAGGTCTTGAGCATTGCCGGCGAGCCCACGCTGCTCGTCGCTAAGATCGTGGAATGGACAAGGGACTCTGCGGGGAGAGATGGCTGAAGCAAAACTGATAGACGGCAAGGCCTACGCAGCCGGCCTGCGCAAGCGCATTGCCGCGGGCGTCGAGGCGTTGATCACCGACGGCGGACCCAAGCCCGGCCTGGCGACGGTGTTGATCGGCGAGGATCCGGCGAGCCAGGTCTATGTCCGCAGCAAGGGCAAGCTCGCGGCCGAGCTCGGCATGGCGAGCTTCGACCATCGCCTGCCCGAGAGCACGACCGAGGTCGAGCTGCTGGAGCTGATCGCCCGGCTGAACGCCGACCCGAGCGTGCATGGCATCCTGGTGCAGCTGCCGCTGCCCAAGCACATCAATACCGCACAGGTTCTGCTGGCCGTCGATCCGGCCAAGGACGTCGACGGCTTCCATCCGCTGAATGTCGGCCGACTGGGTTCGGTCGAATCCGGTGCGCCGCTCGACTTTCCCGTGCCGTGCACGCCGCTTGGCATCCTGATGCTGCTGCAGGATACGCTGAGCTCGCTGTCGGGCCGTCATGCCGTGGTGATCGGCCGTTCGACCCTGGTCGGACGCCCGGTGGCGCGCCTGCTGCTGCGTGCCGATTGCACGGTGACCATCACTCATTCGCGCACCCGCGACCTGCCGGCGATGAGTCGACAGGCCGACATCCTGATAGTCGCCATCGGCAAGCCTGAGCTGGTGCGTGGCGACTGGATCAAGCCTGGCGCCGCGGTGATCGATGTCGGCATCAACCGCGTGCCCGCGGCCGACGGCAAGACGCGCCTGGTCGGCGATGTCGCCTTCGCCGAGGCCTTGCCCGTTGCGGGTCACATCACGCCGGTGCCGGGCGGCGTCGGCCCGATGACGGTGGCGTGCCTGATGTACAACACGCTGCAGGAAGCTCGGAAGTCGGCGGGACTGCCGTTCGTGGCGATCTGACTCCCGCTCCTCTCTTCCTCCCCCGTCATACGGGGGAGGTGAAGAGTTGATCTAGTTCTTCATCATCCCCGCCACCAACGCCGTCACGTTGTGGCGCATCATCGTCTCGTAAGTCGGCGCCGGTCCGCCCGGCGCCGATAGCGCATCGCTGTACAGCCGCGGCCCGACCACGGCGCCTGACTCGCGCGCGATCTGGTCGATCAGGCCGGGGTTGCTCATGTTCTCGACGAACAGCGCCTTGATCTTCTGCTCCCGCACCAGGCGGATCAGCGCCGCCACGTCCTTGGCCGACGGCTCGCTCTCGGTGGTGAAGCCGCGCGGGGCGAAGAACTGTACGCCGTAGGCCGCCGTGAAATAGCGGAACGAATCGTGCGCCGTGATGGCGCGCCGTTGAGCCGCCGGCACCTTGGCGATTTCGTCCTTGATCCATTGGTCGAGCGTCACGAGGCGCTTGTCGTAGGCTTGCCCGCGCTCGCGATAGAAGACGGCGTTCGCGGCATCGACCATCGCCAGGCCTTCGACGATGTTGCCGACATAGCGCCGCACGCGGCCGGCATCCTGCCAGCAATGCGGATCGGGGCCGTGGACGTGGTTGTGGCCGGGCGTCGGCGCACCCTCCAAGGTGGCCACGCCCGCCGTCGCCACGATGGCGCGGCCCTTGAAGGGCGCGGCCTTGGCCAGGCGATCGATCCAGCCTTCGTAGCCCAGCCCGTTGCTGACCAGCGCCTGCGCCGAGGCAAGCGCGCGCGCGTCGGTCGGCTTGGGCTGATAGGTGTGGGCGTCGATGTCGGCGCCGACAAGCACGGCAAGCTCGATGCGATCGGCGCCGACCTCGCCTAGAAGGTCGCCCAGGATCGAGAAGGTCGCCACGACCTTGGGCCTTGCCTGGGCATGCGCAGGCAGGACCGCGAGCGGCGCGGCGGCCGCCAGGAAATGGCGTCTCAATAGCATCGGCTGAGTGTTATATTATAACGGGAAGTCGAGCCAGTGCGGCGTATGGCCGGTGGCCTCGAAGAAACGCAGCAGGTCGGCAGGCGACAGGGCCGTCGTCATGGTGTTGACCAGGGGATGGGCGTTGACCGGGCCGCCCTCGGCGACGCCGCGATCGAGCACCAGCCGCACGACGCGGCTCTCGTCGTTGGCCAGGGAGAGCGGCGTCACCGATCCCGGATCGACGCCGAGATGGCGCTTCAGGCGATCGGCGCTGCCGAAGGAGAGGCGGCCGGCACCCAGGACCTCGCCGAGGCGTTTGAGGTCGATGGCACGATCCTCCAGCGCCACGACCAGCCACATCTCCTCCTTCTTGTTGCGCAGGAAGAGGTTCTTGATGTGATGGCCGGGCAGGTTGCCGCGCAGCGCCTTGGCCTCCTCGACAGTGAAGACCGGAGGGTGCTCGACGGTGCGATGGGCGATGCCCAATTGGTCGAGACGGGCGAAGAGTTGTTGCGGGTCGAGCATCGGGCTACATCGATCAGCGTGAAGGGGATTTCATGAAAGGCATCGTTCTGTCCGGCGGCAGCGGCACGCGGCTTTACCCGATGACCCGGGCCGCCAACAAGCAGCTCCTGCCGGTCTACAACAAGCCGATGGTCTATTACCCGCTGACCACGCTGATGCTGGCGGGGTGCCGCGAGATCCTGCTGGTCGTCAATCCGAGCGACGAGGAGCCCTATCGCCGCCTGTTCGGTGACGGAAGGCAATGGGGCCTCGAGATCCACTACGCCGTGCAGCCCAAGCCGGGCGGCATCGCCGAGGTGTTCCTCGTCGGCCGCGACTTCGTGGCCAAGGACCGCGTCGGCCTGATCCTGGGCGACAACCTGTTCTATGGCGATTCGCTGCCGGCAGTGGCCGAGCGTGGCGCCACGGGCAGCGGTGCCATGATCTATGCCTATTGGGTGAGCGATCCATCGGCCTATGGCGTTGTCGAGTTCGACGCCGCGGGCCAGCCGATCTCGATCGTCGAGAAGCCCAAGGAACCAAAGTCGAACTGGGCAGTGACGGGCCTCTATTTCTACGACGCCGATGTTTGCGACGTCGCCGCGCACATTCCTCGCTCGGCGCGCGGCGAGCTCGAGATCAGCGACGTCAATGCGCACTACCTGAAGCAGGGGCGGCTCACCGCCGAGAAGCTGGGCCGCGGCTATGCCTGGCTCGACACCGGCACGCCGTCGAGCCTGCTGCGCGCCGCCCAGTTCGTCGAGACGGTCGAGGATCGCCAGGGCCTGCAGATCGGCAGCCCCGAGGAGGTGGCTTGGCGCAAGGGCTATATCGACGATGCCGGCATGGAAAGGCTGATCCAGCCCATCCGGGACAGCGAATACGGCAAGTATCTGCAGCGGCTTCTGGCCCGCGGCTGACTCCCCGGGGCGGGCCTTGCATTAGCGGCCGAAAACCCGTATCAACGCCGCCTTCCGGCACCTACCCGGCCGGACATGGAGCGCGGGCGTAGCTCAGGGGTAGAGCACGACCTTGCCAAGGTCGGGGTCGAGGGTTCGAATCCCTTCGCCCGCTCCAATTTTCTTCAAGCCAATCACCGAGTCAGAAGGCTCTGTCGGAGACGTCTTCTGCGTCCCCGCCTCCGGCGCGGTCAGAGCCGCGCCTTGAGGAAGTCGACAAGGGCTCTCACTCGAGGGATCGATTGCCGGTCCGGCAGCAACAATGCCGTGATCGGCTGCGGATCGTCATCGTGGCAGTCCGCCAAGAGCGGGATCAATTGTCCTTCTGCCAACGCGGCCTCACCGAGAAAGTCTCCAAGCCGCAGGATTCCTGTTCCGGCCAGGGCAAGGTCGAGCAACAGTTCGGCACTGTCGGATGTGACGTTGCCCTTGGCGGGAACGAGGACCCGCTTGCCATTCTCGAATAACGGCCACTGCGAAAGACGAGAGAAGCCGCTGAGCAGCAGACAATTGTGCCGCAAGAGATCGGCGGGCTTCTGCGGCGTTCCGTGCGCGGCGAGGTAGTGCGGACTGGCGGCGATAACGCGCCGAACCTCGCCGAGCCGCACCGCAATGAGCTCGCTGTCGGCAAGCGGGCCGACCCGGATCGTCACGTCGACCCTTTCGGAAATCGGATCGATGCGCTGGTCGCTGACCGACAAGTCGATCGTGATGTCGGGATATTGAGCCAAGAATTCCGGTAGCAGCCTGGCCAGTCTGTGCTTGGCAAACGCCGTTCCGCTGTTGAGCCGAACGTGACCGCGTGCGCGGCCGTGAGTGGACGCAACGGCGGCTTTGGCCACCTCGACCGCGCTCAGGATCCCTCTCGCGTGCGCCAGAAAGGTTTCGCCCTCGGGCGTGAGCGCCAGTCGTCTCGTCGTGCGATGGATCAGCTTCACGCCGAGCCGGTCTTCCAGCCGGGTGACGATACGAGACACGCCCGACGCCGTCAGGCCGATCTCGGCCCCGACTGCCGCGAATGAACCGAGATCGATCGTCCTCACGAAACATCCGATAGCCGAGATGCCTGCACTGAATTCGTGAGGAAACGGCACGAGTGAACCTCAAAATTGGCAGTTTATTTGCCCCGGATGCAGCAATTAAACCTTCACCCTGCCCCGCCGCCAAGGGGCAATTTGGGAGACATCCTTCATGCCGCTCAGCCGTATCTCCGTCCCGTCGCTCCTTTCGCCCGCCAAGGTGCGCGCGCTAGCGGACGCCGTGCACCACGGGCTGGTGACGACTTGCGACGTCCCCGACAAGAACCGTTTCCAACTTGTCTCGTGCTATCCGTCCGGGTCGATGATTCTCGATCCAACGTTCCCGAATGTTCGTCGGACCGCGGAAGCGTGCGTCATCGAGATCCTGTTTCTCGCGGGGCGCACTACCGAGCAGAAGTCGCGGCTCTTCCAGACCATTGTAGCCCGCGCCCTAGACGCGGGGTTCCACGGCGATGACCTCATGATCGCGCTCGTGGAGAACGCACCGACAGACTGGTCGCTCGCCGGGGGGCTCGCGTTCGGAAGGGACCATCGGCCCGTGCTGCCGTAGCAAGCCGAAAATGATTTCAAAACGAACGATTGCCTCGGGCCAACGGAGTCAGGCCGTTCCCCGGCGATTGCCTCCGCTCAACGCAGTCCGCGCCTTCGAAGCAGCGGCGCGCCTCGGAGGCTTCAACGCGGCGGGTGCCGAGCTCAACGTTTCTGCCAATGCCGTGGGGCGTCTGGTCAAGCTTCTGGAGGATCGGCTGGGCGTCGCGTTGTTCCGGCGGCTGCCGCGGGGCGTCGTGCTGACGGAGGCCGGTGGCCGCTACCTTGGGCGCGTCGGGACGCTGCTCGACCAGCTTGCCGAGTCGACCGCCGATTTGCAGCTGTTCGAAGCAGCCCAGCTGCTGACGGTCAGCGCCATGCCATCGATGGTATCGCGCTGGCTGATTCCCCGACTAGGCCGCTTGACCGAAAAGCATCCCGAGCTTGACGTCCGCCTCCTTGCGTCTGTGTCTCTGACCGACTTCGCGCGCGAAAATGTCGACGTTGCCATTCGGACCGGCCCGGGCTCCGAGCAGGGACTGCGTTGCGATCTTCTGATGCACGAAGACTTCTACCCCGTTTGCAGCCCGGCGCTCCTGTCGCGAGGGCCTCCGCTTCACGAGCCTGCCGACCTCGCACATCACGTCCTGCTGCACGACGAGTGGGATCGCGGCATTCCCGACCAGCTCGATTGGAAGCGTTGGCTCGCAGCGATCGGCATGACCAACATCGAACCCGAACGCGGCCTGCGATTCTCTTTCTCACATATGACGCTTCAGGCGGCAGCCGCGGACCAGGGAATCGCCCTCGCCAGCTCGGCATTTCTCGCTGACGACCTGGCTACGGGTCGTCTCGTCAAACCGTTCGGCGACCTGGCGGTTCGGGGTCCCTACGCCTTCTTCATCGTTTGCCCCGAGGCGACCGCGGACCGCGAGAAGGTCGCCATGTTCCGCGATTGGGCGATTGCCGAAGCCGCGCAGGACCGCTGAGGCGCTCGCGTCGGACGATCCGAGCAGGCTCGAATTCGATGAGCCTCAGGTCCAGCAATCTGGATTTGTAGCCGGTTTCCGGCCGGATTAAGCGACTTCGTTCGGATGAGCCCAACTCGTGCGCCATCGGAGATGGTTGAGGACTCAGCATGACAGTCGCCGACATCACTCTTGCCGTGTTCACGCTCTTCAACAGCCTGCGTTTCCTGGCCTACTTTCCCCAGATCGCCAAGGCAATGAAGGACCAGAGCGGCGCCGAAGCGATTTCGTTCGGGACCTGGGCGTTGTTTCTCGTTTCACACCTGTCAGCAATGGCCTACGCGATCGTGAACCAGGGCGATTGGACCATGGCTGTCCTGTTTCTGAGCAATGCCGTCGGCTGCGGCGTAATCATCGTGATCGCGGGCTGGAAGCGATCCCAACATCGGCGGGTCGGCCTGCAGCCATGAACGGCTGACGGCATCGCTTGGCATTGACGTTGGCCCCGGCGCGCTGAGCCTTAGCCTCAGCCTTTGTTCGTTGATTGCCCGATCGCCGATGCGTACTTCGCTCCCAGGAAGTTACAGGAAGGCAGCAATGCACAGAATTTCAATGACAGCGACTGTTGGTCTGGCCGCGATCTTCATGTCGACCGGCGCCATGGCCGGCAGCGATCTCGACGCGATCAAGGCGCGCGGCTTGCTGGTGTGCGGCGTCACCACTGGCGTTGCCGGCTTCGCCGCCGCCAATAGCCAGGGCAAGTGGACCGGGCTCGACGTCGATGTCTGTCACGCTGTCGCCGTCGCCATCTTCGGCGACGACGACAAGGTCAAGTTCGTCCCGACCACCGCCCAGCAGCGCTTCACCTCGCTCCAATCAGGCGAAGTCGACCTGCTGGTGCGTAACACCACCTGGACGCTGACGCGCGACACCGCACTCGGCTTCGACTTCACCGGCGTCAATTACTATGACGGCCAGGGCTTCATGGTGCCGAAGAAGCTCGGCGTGAAGAGCGCCAAGGAGTTGAACGGCGCTACCGTCTGCGTGGCCCCCGGCACCACCACCGAGCTCAACCTCGCCGACTACTTCCGCGCCAACAAGATGACCTTCAAGCCGGTCGTCATCGAGAAGGTCGAGGAAGTGCGCGCCGCCTTCTTCGCCGGCCGCTGCGACGTGTACACGACCGACGCCTCGGCCCTCTACTCGACCCGCGTCGCCAATGCGCCTACTCCGGATGACTACGTCATCCTACCCGAGATCATCTCCAAGGAGCCGCTGGGCCCGCTCGTGCGCCATGGCGACAACCAGTTCGCCGACATCGTGCGCTGGACGCTGTTCGCCCAGATCGAGGCCGAGGAGTTCGGCATCACCTCGAAGAACGTCGACGAGATGCTGAAGAGCGACAACCCCACCATCAAGCGCATCCTCGGCGTCACGCCCGGCATGGGCAAGGCGCTCGGCGTCGACGAGAAGTGGGTCTACAACATCATCAAGCAGGTCGGAAACTACGGCGAGATGTTCGAGCGCAACGTCGGCATGGGCTCACCGCTCAAGATCGCCCGTGGCCTGAACGCGCTGTGGACCCAGGGCGGCCTGCAGTACGCCCCGCCAATTCGCTGAGCGGGGAATTTGACTGGCGCGGCTAGCGCTGGGGTTCGGTCGGGACGACGGTTGACGTGATGCCCAAGGTGACGACGATCCGGTGCGTGCCGCAGTCTTCGCCGAGCTTCAGGCGCATGCTGCCGCCGCACGGCGCGTGGCTCGCGCCGTCCAGCTCGGCGGCGATCACGCCGCGGTTGACGCCGCCTGGGTTGTGGATCGCGATCTCGTAGACCGCGCCGCGATAGCGCAGCGTCATCTCGAAGCCCGGCCATGACGCGGGGATGCAGGGATCGATGGTCATGGAATCACTCTCGAGCCTGAGGCCAAGGATCGATTCGATGCCGGCGCGATAGAGCCAGGCGGCCGAGCCGGTGTACCAGGTCCAGCCGCCGCGCCCGACATGCGGCGGCACGGAGTAGACGTCGGCCGCCACGACATAGGGCTCGACCTTGTAGCGCAGGATACCGGCCCGTGTGCTGGTGTGATTGACGGGATTGACCAGCGAGAACAGGCCGGCCGCCTTCTCGCCCTGGCCCAGCGCGGCGAGGGCCATGATCGACCACGCCGCGGCGTGCGTGTATTGCCCGCCGTTCTCGCGGATGCCCGGCGGATAGCCTTTGATGTAGCCGGGATCGCGCGCGGTCTTGTCGAACGGCGGGGTGAAAAGCAGCGCCAGGCGGTCACCGCGATGCACGAGCTGCCGGTCGAGGGCCGCCATCGCCTGGACGGCGCGCGCCGGGTCGCCGGCGCCCGACAGGGCCGCCCACGACTGGGCGATGGAATCGATGCGGCATTCCTCGCTCTTCGCGGAGCCGAGAGGCGCACCGTCGTCGTAGTAGCCCCTGCGATACCACTCGCCGTCCCAGCCGTCGCGGTCGAGGGCGCCGGCGAGCGCCTCGGCATGCGTCTTCCAGGCCATCGCCCTTGCCGCATCGCCGCGGCCCGAAGCGATCGGGGCGAAGGCGGTCAGCGCGGCATGGAAGAACCAGCCCAGCCATACGCTCTCGCCCCGGCCCGCCGCGCCGACGCGGTTCATCCCGTCGTTCCAATCACCGGTGCCGATCAGGGGCAGGCCGCGAGAGCCCGTCTCGAGGCTGAGATCGAGACCCCTGGCGCAGTGCTCGTATAGCGACGCCACCTCGTCGGCGAGGCCAGGCTGGAAGTAAAGATCGTGATCGCCCGGCTTGAGGGCGGGACCGTCGAGGAACGGCACCCGTTCATCGAGGATCGCGGCATCGCCCGTGGTCTCGACGTAGTGGGCGGCAACGGTTGCGAGCCATGCCCGGTCGTCGGAGATGCGGGTGCGTACTCCTTGCCCGGCCGGCGCGAACCACCAGTGCTGGAAGTCGCCTTCGACGAACTGCCGCGCCGCGGCGCGCAGGATATGTGCGCGCGCCAGCTCGGGCCGTGCCACCATGAACGACATGACGTCCTGCAGCTGGTCGCGGAAGCCGTAGGCGCCGCTCGCCTGGTAGAAAGCCGAGCGCGCCCAGTAGCGGCAGGCCAAGGTCTGGTAGAGAAGCGGACCGTTCAACATGACGTCCATGGCGCGATCCGGTGTCCTGACCTGCACTGCGCCCAGCGTCTCTTCCCACCACCCCGTGACCTCGCGATGGACGGCATCGAGATCGGCCGCGCGATAGCGCTCGATCAAGGCCTGCGCTTCGGCGGCGTCGGCGCCCTGACCCAGGAGGAAGACGACCTCCGCTGTGCCGCCGCGCTCGAGCTCCACCGTCGCCTGCAAGGCGGCACAAGGATCGAGGCCGGCGCCAACCCGCTGCGACAGCGCGATGCCGGCAACCAACGCGGCGGGATTGCCTATGGTGCCGTTGCGACCGATGAATTCCCGGCGATCTCCCGTCCACGCCGTCTGGCGTCCGCCCAGGTCGGCGAAGGCGACGCGCTCGCCGTGATGCATGTTCCAGGGGTTGCGCGCGAACAGTGCGCCGGTCGCGGCATCGCGTTCGGTGACGACGGTCGGCGCCGAGGCACCGCGCGACAGGCCGAGAACCCATTCGGCAAAGGCCGTGACCGACAGCCGGCGCGGCCGATCCGAGAGGTTGCGGATGGTGAGGCGCGAAATCTTGAGGGAGTCCGACAGCGGCACGTACTGCAGCAGATCGAGCCTGATGCCCTGCGTCGCGACTTCGAAACGGCTATGGCCCCGGCCATGGCGGGCGATGTAGGACGCCTGCTCGATCCGGATGGGCAGCGCCGTCGGCGTCCACAGGACACCGCTGTCGAGGTCGTGCAGATAAAGAACCTCGCCGGGGCGATCGCCGACCGGATCGTTGGACCAGGGAGTGAGCTGGTTGTCGCGGCTGTTCTGCGACCAGGTATAGCCGCTGCCTTCGGCCGCGACCTGGAAGCCGAACGAGGGATTGGAGATGACATTGATCCACGGCGCCGGCGTCGATTGCCCGGGCCCCAGGACGGTGACGTATTCGCGGCCATCGGACGAGAAGCCGCCAAGACCATTGAAGAACTGCAGCCCCGCCAGGTCCGCGACAGGCTTTTCCGCCAGGCCGGCATCGGTCACAGGCTTGCGATTGGTGGGCGGCATCTCAGGGCGCGGCGCCTGCAGGCGGTCAAGCTGATGCGCCAGGCCGCCGCGACGGCTCAGCAGCACCACCCGCGCGACGGCAAGCAGGAGGGCGCGGGTCTCCCTGGAAACGAGGTCGCTGCGCAGGACGAAGATGCCGCCGGCTTCGCGCTCGACCCCCAGGTGGGTCCGCGAACGGCTGGTGCGGACCAGCGTTTCGAGCGCGGCCTGCAGATCCTGCACATACGACGCTCCGCGCTCGTTCAGGATCACGAGATCGACCGCCAATCCCTTCAGGCGCCAGTACTCGCGGGCGCGCAACACCTCGTGGACGACGCCGGAATCCTCGACCTCGTCGATGCGCACCACGACGATCGGTACGTCGCCGGAGATGCCCTGTGCCCACAGCACATGCTGCGGGGCCAACCCGCGCCCGATCGTGTCGGAGGAGGAGCGCAGCGCCGGCGTGGCGTACACCACGTGGCCCGCCAGACGCTGATAGAGGCTGGCCTGCAGCGGCGTGACGTCGAGATGGCGCAACTGCACCTGCGCCTGCGTCCAGGCCAGCGTGGCCGCGCGCTCGAAAGCGTTGGCATCCTGATGCTTGTCGACGGCATCGAGCAGCGCCTCGCGCGAGCCAGCAACGACCGTCCAGAATGCGACGCGAACAAACCCGCCCGGCGGTACCCGTACGCGCCGGCGAAGCGCGAATATCGGATCGAGCACGGTCCCGACGGTGTTGGAGAGGCTGCGGCCGTCGACGGCGGCAACGGCGTTGCCGACGGCGTTGCCGCGGCCGAGGAAGCGCGCCCGGTCGGTCTCGATCTCGACCCCGCCCACCGATTCACCCTCGACGACGGCGAGATGGGCCGCCCACAGTTCCGGCTCGTCCGGGCTGCGCCGCCGTCGCGTCGCCAGGATGGCGCGGGCGCTGGCAAGAAATTCGGTCTGCACGAACAGCTTGGAGAAGGCCTGATGTGCGGCATCCGCTGCTGGCGGCGCCAGCGCGATCTCGGCGTAGGACGTGACCTCGATGTCGCGCGGCTCGCCGCCGGCATTGGCGATGGAGACGCGTCGGACCTCGGCATCGACTTCGGACGACACAACGACGTCGAGCGTCGTCGTGAGAGCACCGTCACGCCGCACGAACTCGGCGCGATCCTCGGCGAACATGACGTCGTAGCTGTCGGGCCGCGTGCCGCGCGGCTGCCAGGCCGCGGACCATACGTCGGAGCTCGCGACATCGCGCAGCAGGACATAACTGCCGCAGTCGTCGCACGTCGCATCCTCGCGCCAGCGCGAGACCGCCTGTTCGCCCCAGCGGCTGTAGCCCGAGCCGGCGGCGGTCAGCATCACGGAATAACGCCCGTTCGAGAGCAGATGCACCGACGGGCTGGCGGCATGGGGATTGTGCAGGCGCCGCACGATGGGGGGGTCGAGGTCGTCAACGGTGGCGCTCGCGCCCACCTCCTCGGCACGCGGATGGGCGACGGCGACGTCGCGCGGCGTGCGCTCCTGCAGCAGAAGCTCGGTCGCCTGGATCATCGGCTCGGCATGGAAGCGTCCGCGCATCACGCCGTCGAGCAAGGCGTTGGCGAGCGCCACGATCGTCATGCCCTGGTGGTGGGCCATGTAGGTGCGAACGACCACATGAGTCCGGCCCTCGGGCAGGCGCGACGGTGTGAAGTCGAGCGCCTCGTAGAAGCCGTAGTCGCCGCGCCCGCCGACCCCTGCCAGTCGGCGGAAGTTGGCCATCGCCGCGGTCGGATCGACCATGGCGGCGAGCGCCGTCGCGTAGGGCGCGATGACGACGTTCTCGCTCAGGCCCCGCTTGAAGCCCAGGCCCGGCACGCCGAAGTTGGAGTACTGGTAGGTCAGTTCCTTGTCGCGGGCGTTGTAGGCCGATTCGGAGATGCCCCAGGGCACGCCCAGCGCGGTCGCGTGCGCGATCTGCCGCCGAACGACCAGGCTGTTGGTCCTTTCGATCAGGCTGCCGAACGGCGCGCGCATGACCAGCGACGGCATGAGATACTCGAACATCGAGCCCGACCAGGAGACCAGCGCCGCGCCATGCCCGACCGGTGTCACCTCGCGCCCCAACCGGAACCAGTGGCGCGCGGGCACCTCGCCTTTGGCGATCGCCATGAAGCTGGCGAGCCGCGCTTCCGACGCCAGCAGGTCGTAGCAGCTGGGATCGAGTGAATCCTCGGCAACGACATAGCCAATGGATAGAAGCTGACGCTCGCGGTCGAAGAGGAAGCCGAACTCCATGGCGTTTGCCAGAGTGCGGGCGGTGGTCGCCAGGGTACGTAGGCGGCCATCCAGCGCGGCACGCGCTTCGTCTTTCTGGACGAGGTCGCGGCGGCGGCTCTCGATCGATCGTTGCACCGCCTCGACCCAGAACAGCATCTCCTCGCCCGCCGCATCGGCCCGCTCATGGCTGAGCGCGTGCGCCATGTCGGCAGCCCTCGCACCGTGAAGCGCGAGGTCGTCCAGCGCCTCGGGGGATTCGCGCAGGACCCTGGCGAGTTCGTCCAGGACACCGGCCAGTTCGCCCGAGGTGACGAGGTGCGTGCGCCGGTCGTCGGGCAGTGACCCAAGAGCGTCGCGCGCGAGTGTCAGGCTGTCGCCCAGCCCGTCGGCGGCTACCGTCGCGACGACAGGGATACCGCGCCACGCGGCGCAGGTGCCGGCAAGCGCTATCAGGTGACCGGCGAGGTTGCCGCTGTCGACAGAGGAGATGTAGGCCGGGTCGAGTGGACGAAGGTCGGTCGTGTCGTACCAATTGAAGAAGTGGCCGCGATGGCGCTTCAGGCGCCCGACGGTTGTCAACGTCGCCTCCAGGCGTTCGACAGCCTCCAGCGTGCCGATCCAGCCGAACTCTCGGGCAGCGGCGGTCGCCAGCAGCAGAAGACCGATGTTGGTCGGCGACGTCCGATGGGCGACGACGCCGGTCGGATCCTCCTGGAAGTTGTCCGGCGGCAACATGCTGTCGGCTTCGGTCACGAACGTCTCGAAGAAGCGCCAGGTGCGCCGCGCGATCAGGCGCAACGCCACGGCATCAGGTTGGGAAATCGCCAGACTGCCGGCATCGGCCGGCGCAACGCTCACCCAGCGCGCGATCGCGGGCGAGATCAGCCAGGCGAGGATAAGGGGGGCGGCCACCGGCAGGGCCGGATGGCCGGCGTACCAGACGGCCAGCGCGGCCAGCGAGGTGATGAAGAGGCTTCCCGCCATCTGGCCGGCAAAGGCTGGCCAACCCGACCGCAGCAGGCTCGTCGACTGGGCGGCGGTGGTCCAGTCGAGCAGGCGACGGCGACTGATGAACAGGCGGTAGAGGGTCCGGCCGATCGCGTCGAGCATGAGCCAGGCCTGATGGGGAAGAAAGGCCACGAGCAAGGCGGTCTGCGCGGCCGCGTGGCCGATGTCGGACACGAGAGCCGACAGATGGCTGCGCGTCGTGACGGCCGAATTGCGCGGCAGCAGCGCCGACATCACCGGCAGCAGGGTGGGCAGGGCGATCGTCAGCACGACGAAGGCGGTCCAGGCGAGTGCCGCATGGAGCGGCAGGGTCCAGCCGGCCAGCAGGGCGACGAACGCGGCCGGCGCCGACAGGGTGCGCCGAAGATTGTCGAACATCTTCCAGAAGCCGACGGCCGTGACGGGACTGCTTCGCCGTTGGGACAGACTGCCCCTCACGCCGCCGAGCAGCCAGGGCAGCAACTGCCAGTCGCCGCGCGCCCAACGATGCTGGCGGGCCGTGGCGACGTCGTAACGGGCGGGGAACTCCTCGACGACCTCGATGTCGGATACCAGGCCCGAGCGTGCGAACACGCCCTCGAAAAGATCGTGGCTCAGCATCGTGTTGTCGGGAACGCGGTCGGCCAGGGCGGCCTCGAAGGCGTCGATGTCGTAGATGCCCTTGCCCGAGTAGGAGCCTTCGCCGAACAGATCCTGGTAGACGTCCGATACCGCCGACGAATAGGGATCGATGCCGCTGCTGCCCGAGAAGATCCGCTGGAACCGCGATCCTTCCGCGCCGACCGGCAAGGACGGCGTCACCCGCGGCTGCAGCACGCCGTAGCCTTCGACGACCCGGTTCACCGCGGTGTCGACTCGCGGCCGGTTGAGCGGATGCGCCATCTTGCCGACCAGTCGCTGGACGGCATCACGCGGCAATCGTGTATCGGAATCGAGGGTGACGACGTAGCGGGTGCCGGCCGGCGGGTGCGATGCGGTGTCGAGGAATGTCGTGTCGGCCGCTCCGCGCAGCAGGCGGTTGAGCTCGTGCAGCTTGCCGCGCTTGCGCTCCCATCCCATCCAGCGGCCCTGGGCGTCGTTCCAGACGCGGCGCCGGTGCAGCAGGAGGAAACGATCGGCGCCGTCGTCGGCCGGATGGCGGCGATTGAGGCGCGCGATGCCGGCGACGGCCGCGGCCAGAAGGTCGGCGTCGCCCGGAACCGTTTCCGCCGCGGCGTCGGCCCAGTCCGACAGCAGCGCGAAATGCACCGCGCCGAGCGGATTGGAGAGATAGTGCACCTCCAACAGCTCGATCTGCTCGTCGACGCCGGCGCGGCTCGTGAGCAATGTCGGGACGGCAACCACGGTGCGCAGCAGCGACGGCACGCCCTTGCGCAGATCGAGGCCAGGCAGCCGCGTGGCGCCGAAGCCGCCGGTGATCGCCCGATTGACCAGCATCAAGGCGGCGTCGATCGCGGGCAGGAGACCGACCAGGGTCATGACCACGACCTGCCAGCCGGCAAGTCCGGCCTGCGCCGTCGCGAGCAGCGGAAGGGCCAGAAGCACGGCGGCCGTGCCGGAGACGCTGGCAACATAGCCGGCGATCCCCATGGCCATGAAACGGCGCCGCAAGGCGAGGCCGGGCGGATGGAAGTCCAGTGAACGCTCGAAGGCAGGGCGTCCGCCACCGATGAGATAGTAGCCGGGCTCGCGCCGCCGGTCGTCACCGGCCGGTCCGTCCGTTGCGGCAGCCCCGAGGGCGCGAACCGCGATCGCCGGTTCCGTGAGGCCGCTGCCGCGCGCCATTTGCTCGATGGCGGTGCGATAGAGATTGCGCGTCGCGAAGTCCATGGCGGAGAACGCGCTGCCGGCCCGCAGGACATCGTCGACCGGACTCACCTCCTCGAACAGCTTCGCCCAGTCGACGTCGGAGATCAGTCGCATGCTGGTGATGACATTGCGCACCGTGACGTTGGCCGCTCCCTGGAGCTGATGCTCGCGGCGCACCAGCTCGTCGGCATTCGTGCCCTCGCCCTTCAACCGTTCCTCGAGCCAGCCCACGGCGGGCGTCGTTTGCGGGTCCTGATCCCGCAGACGCTGGGCGAGCTGGACGATGAACCCTTCGGAGAGCCGCGCCCGCTGGTAGAGCGCCAGCGCTGCAGGATCGGCGACCAGATCGTTCACGCCCATTAGCCGGTCGGCGACGGCATCGGCCTCCTCGCGCGCCGACCGGCGAGTCATGATGGCCACTGCCGATCGCCGCAGGTTCTCGACCAGAACGATGCGCAGCGTGATCGCCACGGCCCAGAGCTCGCCGATGCTGAGAGGCTGGACAGTCTGGTAGGCGCGCACGAAGCGTGTCAGCGCCTCGGGGTCGAACCGGCTGTCCGTATGGGCGACGAATGCCCAGGCCAGACCGAACACGCGGGGATAGCCGGCCAGCGGACCGCTGCAGAGCTTAGGGAGCTGCTTGTAGTAGCCCGGCGGCAGGTCGGTGCGGACCTCGCGCACCTGGCGTTCGACCAGATGGTAGTTGTCGAGCAGCCACTCTCCGGCGGGCGTGATTGGCCGACCCTCGTCGGCGGCCTTGGCGATCGCGCGGTAAGCTTCGAGCAGGATGCGCTCGTTGTCGGCCAGGCGAGCGACCAGCGACCTGACCCTCGGCGCCGAGGGGGAGACAGGCTGGTTGGTGGCGAGGCTTACGGCATGCTGTTCGAGCCGTTCAACACTGAACAGCTCGCTGCGAATGGGATCGCCTTCGTTCCAAAGCGCAATGGTTTGCGGGGGCGTCAGCGCCCGCTGCAGGAAAGCGTACAATCTATCGGCCTTTCCGGACCGCAACGGACGGCGCGATACCGAGGTTGCCGCCCCGAGCGGCGGGAAGCGGATCGTTTAGCGGTGCGGGCGAGACGAAGCGCGTGACAGCGCCATGCCATGCGATCGGAATTCGATCTGGCGACGCCTCAGTACTAGGAGATGATACCGACCACAATAAGGCCGCCGCCGGATTATCTGCCGGGACGCCCTTACCGAGATGCCACATGCGCCCCATATCCGTGTGGCGCCAGCGAAAAACACAACGCGGCATGGTCGGACGTTCGAGCCCGACGATCGCGCCCGATCCCGGAAGGGGACCAGCCATGACAATCGACCCGAACCGCCCGCGCGCGCCCGACCTCGATTCAGCCGCAACCTCCGCCCCGAGGCGCCTCCAGGTGAGGGGGCGCGCCGGCGTCTGGGAGGTCATCCGGGATGACCGCTTCTACGGTCATTACATGGGACACACGGCGGCCTTTGCCGCCGCCGAAGCCGCGGCATTGGCCATCGTCGCGAAGGGCGGCTCGGCCGACATCCACTTCAGGGAACAACTACAATCGGGCGCTGCGCAGCCGGCTGCAGGGTCAGGCATGCGGACGATGGAGTTCAGGCCAGGAACGACGCCTGTCGTGCGATAGAGCGACCGGATACACCCAAGTGGCTGTCACAGCGTTCGCGACCGGTTGCGGTCAGCGACCAGCGGAAGCCGTCCCGGTCGACAAGTTCGAGTTGATGCAGGCGCCGAAGATGACGAGGCGCGAGCGTGCCATCCGTACCCAAGCCAAAGCTGATGCGCAGCAAACAGCCTTCCTCGCAGGGGCTGAGAGGGGCACGCATGCCCCTCAGGGTCGCTCTCACTGCGGAGCTCTCAGAAGCGCATAGGATACGATCAGTAGAACGAGAAAGATCGGAAAGAGGATCGGTGGATCGTGCCAATGCCAGGTCCTGATGGCGTCCAGCTTTGGCCCGAGATCACCGCGAGAAGGCTGTCTTGCGCGGACCGGGCGGCGCTCGCATGCCATCAGGTCATTCAGGATCGCTTTTTCATGCTTCTGGCCGACCGACTGATCGCCGCTCCTGCGGCGGCCAAGAGCGGAATGCAGAACATCGACAGCGTCGACGATGCGAGAACGGTCTGCACCAGTTGATGGTCGAGCAGCTTCTCCTTGGCTGCAGAATGCAGGATGACGAACGCGAACTCACCGCTCCCTGCCAGAAGCAGGGCCGTCTCCACTGCCGCCGCCGATCCGAGCCCGAAGAGGCGACCCAGGCCGAAGATGATGGAGCAGTTGAGCAATATCAGGGCCACAAGCAATGCAGCGACCAGCGCCGGCCTCTCGCCCACGAGCGACAGGTCGAGACCAAGGCCGATCGACACGAAGAACAACCCGAGGAGCAACCCCTGGAAAGGCTTTACCGTCTTCTCGATCTGCTTGCGATACTCGGTCTCGGCCAGAAGCAGGCCGGCGACGAAGGCGCCCAAAGCCATCGACAGCCCGCTCATTGCCGCCATCAAGCCAGCTCCCACGACGACCAGCAGCGAGGCCGCAACGAACAGCTCCTCACTGTCCGCCTTGGCGACCGAGCGCATCATCGGACGCAGGACGACGCGACCCAGTACGACGAGGCCCAGCAGCCCCAGCATCGCCGGAGCGAAGGCCAACAGAAGCTGCGGCGAGAATGCCTCGCCCTGATAGTCGCCAAGGAAGGCGATCGTTATCAGGATCGGAGCCACTGCGAGATCCTGCATCAGCAACACCGAGAAAGTCGCGCGTCCCGGGCGCGAGAGCTGGCGCTTTTGCTCGGCCAGCAGCGGCAGCACGATGGCCGTTGATGACAATGCAAGCGCCGACCCCAGGACAACGGCGCCTACCGGATCCTGTCCCAGCATCATCGCCACGCTGCCGATTGCAGCCGCGCAAATGAAGACCTGCAAGGCGCCCAGGCCAAAGACGAAGCGCCGCATCGTCCACAACCGCTCCCAGGACAGTTCAAGACCGATGGCAAACAGAAGGAAAACGACGCCGAACTCCGCGAGCTGATCCATCGAGGCGGAGCTCTTCATCGTGACGTAGCGCAGCCACGGCAGCTCGCCCTGCAAGGCTCCCAACCCGAATGGCCCGAGGACCACACCCGCGCCGAGGAATGCCAGGACGGGGCTGAGCCTGAAGCGGCGGAAGATCGGCACCACGACGCCGGCGGTGGCGAGAAAGAGGATGACGTCGGTGTAGTCGCCCACGGCGCTCTCGGTCGCCATTACCGAGCCTCGGCGCTTCGTGTCATGGTGTGCCTCCAATCCTCGTGCAATTGCATCGCGATGCTTGCCTGGGATTCCAGCTCGCATTGGGAGCGCGCGTTATCGCCGGTGATGTCCAGCCCATTCATGGCGTGGGGCGAAGATAAAGAGTCCGCCGCCGCCCTTATCATCCGCGGCATCGTCCCCACCTGTTGCTGGCGCCGCTCGACCGATCCTCGCTCGTGAGTGCGCCAACCGACAGCAGGAGACCACAATGTCCAACGCCCCCGCGACGAACCATGCCGCACGCTCGCAAGACAGCGACCGCAATGATGTTCTGAACGCCATTGGCGCCAAGTGGAGCAAGTTCTCGAAGCAGGAACTGTCCGATCTCAAGACCAACGACGAGCTGATCACCCAGGTCGTCGCCAAGTACGGCGTCGAGAAGGTCGCCGCTCAGCGCGACGTCGATGCACTGATGAATGGTCGCAACCTTACGGCGTGACCTCGACATCGACCGACATGCCCAGATAAGCATCCGTCATGCCCAGGAAGGTGCCGGTCATCGGCATCACCTGGGCGATGACGCGGCCGACGGCGAGTGGCACGAGATTGTAGCCGCCGACCGCGCGGCTGGTCGGATCGAAGGTGACCCAGCCCGCGCCCGGCAGGAAGATCTCGGCCCAGGCGTGGGTCGATCCCGCCGCCATTGCCGATCCGTTCGGCCCCGATCCTTCCGGTATCGGCGCGCGATCCGGATTGTAGAGATAGCCCGATATGATCCGCGCGCCGAAGCCCAGGCAGCGCGCCGCCTCGGCGAACAGCACGGCGAAGTCACGGCACGAGCCCCAGCCGCGATCGATGGTCTGCAATGGTGTCTGCGTGCCCTCCGCCTCGCGGCTCTGGTAGCCGATCCCCGCCGCCACACCCGCCACCATGTCCTTGAGCAGCGCCAGCGTATCGGTGCGGGTGCCGTGCACGAAACCCCGGGCCCAGTCGGCGAGCCGGCCCGACGCGTCGAAGGTCTGCGGCACCGCCAGCAGCCCGAGATCGGCGCGCTCCTCGCTCGAATAGAAGAACGGGTAGTGGATGGCCGAGGCGGCGATATCGAACACCGGCCAGGGCGAGGCGCCGAGCTCGACTGCGACCCGGCTTTCGATTTCGAGCCCGTCGGCCAGGCCGGTGAAGCCTGCGGTGGCAACGGCATTGCCGAAGACGTCGTTGGTCCACGAGACCGACGCGGCCGGCGTCATCTCGAGTGTGCTCGACAGCAGGCGCACGTCGCGGCTCTCGCGCGGCCGCAGCATCAGCCTGTGGGGCCCCAGCCGCACGGGTTCGCGGTAGCGATAAGTTGTGCGATGGCGGATGTTGAGTATGGTCATCTGAACTCCCGGGTCACCCCTGGGTTGGAGGCAGTCATGTCGACACGGACCACAGAGACCACGGTCACGTTCCGCCGCTCCTTCACGCTCTCGGCCCTCGAGGGCGCGCAGCCCGCCGGCACCTACCGGCTGGTCACGGAGGAGGAAGAAATCCCCGGCCTGTCCTTCACCGCCTTCCGTCGCACGGCGACCTTGTTGTACTTGCCGGCGAATCCTGTACCCGGCGGTACGCGCCAGGTCGTGAACGTGTCATCCGACGAACTGGCCGAGGCCCTGGCGTCGGACGCTGCGTAAGCGGGCTCCTCGAGGTCGAGCATCCGCCTCAACTGGGTGCGAGCGCGGGACACCCTACTCTTCACCGTGCCGATCGCCACGCCGGACGCGCTTGCGATCGTCTCGTGGGAATGGCCTTCCAGCGCCGTCTGCAGCAGCGCGCAGCGCTGGTCGACCGCCAGAGTCCGAAAGGCCTTCTTGAATTCGCGCATGAAGATTCCGCTCTCCTGCCGCGGCGGATATGACAGCGTGGCGGCGATGGCGTCATTGAGCTCGACCGTCGGCCGCTCGCGGCGCAGGCCCGAGATGAACTCGTTGCGCTGGATGCGGAATATCCAGCCCGGGAAGTTGGTGCCCGGGCGAAAAGAAGCGCGACCGAGCAGCGACCGCAGGACGGTCTGCTGCACCAGGTCGTCGGCGTGGACGGAATCGCGGGTGAGCGACAGCGCGTAGACGCGCAGCCGTGGCAGCAGCTGCGTGAGATCGGTGTTGAAGTCGCTGGTCGGCATCTGGCGGCTAGACATGCCTGTCACCCGTCCTTCCTAGTGGTAGTGCTGGGTTGACGAAACATGGGTGCCCGCGAGCCGGCGGGGTCGGTCCGTACGGATCGCCCAATACCTCACATGGGGTGGCACGCGCCCGATTGCTTGCTCTTTCTGCCCTGGGAGCGCCGGGCCACCGCCGGATTGGGGATGCTGCGCGCTATGCCGGCGCGCAGCGACCGGCGGTTATTGACGCCGCTTCAGGCTGCGCGTGTCCAGAATACCGGCCGCCGAGCGCGGGTCGGTGCCCTTCGGATAGATCGTGTGCTTCTGGATCTTCTGCGTGCCCGTCGTCGGGATGTCGGGCACGAAATGGATCCAGCCCGGCGCCTTGTAGTAGGCGATGCGGTCCAGGCAGTACTGGACCAGCGCGTCGGCCATGGCCTTGTCCGGGCTGGCCTGCCTCAGGACAACACAGGCCAGCACTTCCTCCTCGCGCAGCTCGTCCTTTACCGGCATCACCGCGACCTGGTGGACCGCGGGATGCGTCAGCAGCAGGGCCTCGACCTCGGCCGCGGCGATGTTCTCGCCCGAGCGGCGGATGATGTTCTTCTTGCGGTCGACGAAATGCAGCATGCCGTCCGGTCCGCGCCACACCACGTCGCCGGTGTGGAACCAGCCATCGCGCCAAGCGAGGTCGGTCGCCGCCTCGTCCTTGAGATAGCCGGAGAAGAAACCGCGCCGCGGCGTCGCCGCCGAGTGGCGGATGATCAGCTCGCCGGGCTGGGGACCGGCGACGTCGCGCCCGTCGTCGTCGACCACGCGGGCCTCGACGCCGTCGATCGCGCGGCCGAAGGCGCGCGTGCCGACGTGGCGCGGCTCGATGTCGTCGGCCAGCACCCGCACCATCTCCGTCATTCCCCAGAGCTCGATGAGAGGAAAGCCGAAACGCTGCTCGGCGGCGGCGTGCAGCTCGGGCTCGACGCCGGCACCGACGGCGAAGCGCACCTGGTGCGCGCGCTCCTCGGCGCTCGGCGCCTGTCCCATCAGAAGGGGCACGACGATGCCGAGATAGTGGACGACGGTGGCCCGCGTCTCGGCGATCTCGTTCCACCAGCGCTGCGGGCGGAAGCGGTCGGGCTGGATCTGGCAATTGCCGGTGACGATGGCGGCCATCAGCGAGAAGACGCCGGCATTGGCATGGTAGAGCGGCAGCGGGTTGTAGATGCGGTCCTGGCCCGGGCGCAGCGCGGCTTGGCCGCCCAGCGCTGCATAGCGGTCGCCTGTCGCCACTTCGTAGCCTTGCGACAGGACGCAGCCCTTGGGCCGTCCGGTCGTGCCCGATGTGTAGAGAATGCTGGATGGCGTCTCAGGTGTCGCTCGTCCGGGCGACGCCGGCCGCAGGGGTTTGGCGAGCGCCGACGCGAACTCTTCTAGATCGACAATCGCCGGCCGATGCGCGCTTTCCGACAGACCGCCGAGCAGCTGCTGGCGTCGCGCCGCCAGCCCGATCACGATCTCGGGCTCGCTGTGCTCCAGGAGATAGGCGACCTCGCCGGCCCGATATTCCGGGTTGATCGGCACACAGCAGACACCGAGGCTGTTCAGCGCCAGCTTGTGCAGGACGTACTCGGGGCGGTTCTCCAGCAGGGTCGCCACGCGATGGCCGAGGCCGTAGCCCGCCGAGCGATAGATCGCGGCCAGTGCTTCGACTTCCTGGGCTGCGTCGGCATAGGAGATCTCGAAGCCCGCTTCCAGATAGCCGCGCCCAACGCCGGCCGGCACGGCGAAGAACGGTCTGTCAGCCCATGTCGAGACCGCAGTCGCGAACGCTTCGCCGATCGTCGTTTCGTCCCTCATGTGCGTGCGGCGTCCTTGTCCGGATGGTGGAACACTAGCACGACGACCACCGACGACAGCGCCAGCGCCGCCATCAGCAGGAAGCCGTCGGTGAACGAGCCGCGGATGTTCAGCACCCAGCCGGTGATGGCGGGCGCGAGGAAACCTGCGACGGCAAAGGCGAAGTCCATGATGCCGAGCGCCGTCGCCGCACGGTCGGGCACGATGTCGACGTTCACCGCATAGTAGGCGGCGTTGGCGCCCATCGAGGCGGCAACCGCCACGGTGATGCCGGCGATGGCAACCGTGAGATCGTCGGTCATGGCCACGGGAATGACGGCGATGGCTGCCACGAACTGCGTGCCGGCGATCAGGTAGGAGCGGGCGATGCGCAGGCGGCCGGTGGTGGCGAGCAGATGGTCCGACCAGCGGCCGAACAACCACAGCAGGACGGCCGCCGCCAGCCACGGCGCCACGGTGAACAGGCCCACGGCGCCGAGGTTCAGCCCGTACTTGCGCTCGAGGTAGCTCGGCAGCCAGGTCATGAAGAAGAACAGGAAATAGCCGAAGACGAAGAACGCCCAGTAGTTGGCGAGCAGCGTTCGGTTGGAGAGCAGGGCGGCGATCACGTCCATGCCGGGCCACGACTTCAGGACGGCATGCGGCGCCTCGGTGCCGACGCCGGGGCTGGTGCGGATGTGGTCGACCTCGGCCTTGTTGACGAAGCGGGAATCGGCCGGGCTGTCGCGGAACAGGAACCACCACAGCGGCACCCAGGCGGCCGACAGCACGAACAGCACGCCGAAGGTCAGCCGCCAGTCGAGCCAGCCGAGAAGCTGGGTGACGATCGGTCCGCCGATCGCCAGCGCCAATGGCACGGCGAGCAGCGCGTTGCCGAGCGCCGTTGCCCGTTCATGCGGCGACAACCAGTGGGTGACCGCGCCGGTCAGGGCCGGGAAGTTGGGCCCCTCCGAGACGCCCAGAAGCACGCGCGCTGCGTAGAGCATGGCGACGGCTGTCGCCAGCGCCGTCATGCCGATCGACAGGCTCCACAGCACAGCCGCGACGGTAAGCACGATGCGCGCGCCCCAGCGGTCGACGGCGAAGCCGCCCAGCAGGGTGGTGATGGCGTAGCCCAGGCCGAAGGCGCCCAGGATGGCGCCGCTCTCGGCCGATGAGAAACCGAGGTCGCGCTGGATCAGCGGGATGGCATAGGAGATCGCGGCGCGGTCGATGTAGTTGACGATGGTGATCGCAAACAGAAGGAAGACGACGAACCAGCGGAAGCGGGTGGGCGTCATCGATCCGCCAGCGCCAGCTTCGCCCCCAACGCGGCAAAGGCGCCGGCGAAGGCGCGGCGCATCCAGGTCAGCACGGCCGGACGCGAGATCACATGGCGGCGCACCGCGGCGGCGAACAGGCCGTAGCCCACGAACACCACGAAGGTCATCAGCATGAACACGGCTGAAAGCTCCGACATGCGCAGGACGGGCGCGGCCTCCTCGGCGGTGACGAACTGCGGCAGGAAGGCGAAGAAGAAGATCGAGAGCTTGGGGTTCAGGATATTGATCAGGATGGCGTGCACGATGACCTGCATCGCCGACTTCTGGTCGACCGTGTCCTCGACCTTGAGTGCGCCGTGCTCCTTCAGGGTCATCCACGCCATGTAGAGCAGGTAGGCGACGCCGAGATACTTCATCGTCTGGAAGGCAATGGCGCTGGTATGCAGCAGCGCCGCTAGGCCCATGATGGCGGCCGCCATGTGCGGCACGATGCCGAGCGTGCAGCCGAAGGCCGCGACCACGCTGGCCCGCGCGCCGCGCGACAGGCCGGTGGCGATCGTATAGAGCACGCCGATCCCGGGTGAGACGACGATGATCAGGGTGGTGATCAGGAAATCGATGCTCATCATGCCGCCTCCAATAACAATACGCTGCCTTGGCCGCCGTCGGCGCAGATGCTGACGATGGCGCGGCTGCCCTTGGCCATGGCCGCGAGCTCCTTCACCGCCTGGCTGATGATGCGCGCACCCGTGGCGCCGAACGGATGGCCGAGCGCCGTGCTGCCGCCGTTGGGGTTCATGCGCTCCTTGGGGAACGCGCCGAAGTCTTTAGGTACCTTGGCCTTGTCGCGCAGGAACACCGCGTCCTGCAGCGCCTTCAGATGGAAGGCCACCTGGGCCGCGAAGGCCTCGTGGATCTCCCACAGATGGATGTCGCGATAGGTGAGGTCGTGCCGCGCCAGCAGGCGCGGGATGGCGAAGGCCGGCGCCATCAGCAGGCCCTCGACACGGAAATCGACGGAGCCGATCTCCCAGTCGACCAGTTTTACGCGCGGCGTGCTGGGTGGAAGGCGCTCCAGCCCCTTCGACGACGCCACCCAGATCGCCGCCGCGCCGTCGGTGAGCGGCGAGGAGTTGCCCGCCGTCAGCGTACCCTTGCCGCTGGTGCGGTCGAACGATGGCGGCAGGCGCGCGAGCTTTTCCAGCGACGTGTCCTTGCGCGGGATGGTGTCGTGTTTGACGCCGCCCATCTCGATCACGAGGTCGTCGAAGAAGCCCTTGTCCCAGCCGGCGACGGCGTGCTGATGGCTCGCGAGCGCGATCTCATCCTGCTCCTGGCGGCCGATCTGCCATTCCTTGGCGGTGATCTCGGTATGCTCGCCCATGCTCAAGCCCGTCGTGCGGTTGGCGATCGCCGGGATGTAGAGCCGGATGTCCTTCAGCTGGACGTGAGTGATGTGGTCGAGCTTCTGGCCGAGCGAGCGCGCCTGCTGGAACTTGCGCAGCCAGTCGCTGAGCTTCTGCCCCAGCCCGACCTGCACGCGGCTCAGGCTGTCGACGCCGCCCACCAGCGCAAGATTGTAGGTATCGCCGTCGATCATGCCGGCCGCCTCGATGGCGCCCATCATGCTGGTCGAGCAGGCCATGACGGTCGAGAAGGCGGGGGTGGTGGCGTCGATGCCGGCATCCATCAGCACTTCGCGGCCGATGTTGCTGAAGGTGAGCGAGGGCACCACGACGCCCCAGACGGCGAAGTCGAGCTTGCCACCTTTCAAGAGGTCGACCATGTGCCGCGCCACCGGCACCGAGAGCTCGATGGCGTCGTAGCCGGCGAGCGAACCGTCGACCTTGGCGAAAGGCGTGCGTACGCCCGCGGCCAGCCAGACATCAACGGGCCGCGGCATGGTCTTCTCCTAGGCCGCCTGCTCGAGGGTCGACGCGACATCGCGCGTGGTGACGCGGCGCAGGTCGCGCACCTTGGTGGTGTCGAACGGCCGCGCGCGATGCATGGTGCAGCGATTGTCCCAGATCACCAGGTCGCCCTGCTTCCAGGTGTGGCTGTGCACGAACCGCCGTTGCGTCGCGTGCTCGATGAGGTCCATCAGCAACAGCCGGCCGTCGGCGACCGGCATGCCGAGAATGTGCGACGCGTGGGCGGCGAGGTAGAGCGTCTTGCGGTGCGAGCCGGGATGGCGGCGCACGACGCGCTGCGGCACCGGCGGCAGGCTTTTAAGCTCCTCTTCCGTGTACATGGTGACGGCGAGCTGACCGCGCGAATGCCAGATCGAATGCTCGGCGATCATCGGCTCGATCCGGTCCCTGGTCTTCTGCGGCAGGGCGTCGTAGGCCGCGCGCAGGTCGGCGAATTCGGTCTCGCCGCCCTCGTCGGGCACGACATGCGCATAAAGCATGGAGAGCGCGCCGGGCACGGCGCGGAACGAGGCGTCGGTGTGCCACAGGCGATTGGCCAGCCAGTCGAGCCGTCGCTTGCTGTTGGCCTCCAGGACGTTGCCGTCGCCGTCGAGATTGGAGATGTCGGCGATATCGTTCGAGGCAATGCGGTGCTTGATGCCGGTGTGCCGGGCCTTCTGCGCCGGCGCGGCGAGTGGCCCGAAACAGCGGGCGAAATCGATCTGCTGCTCGTCGGTCAGTTTCTGGTCGTGAAAGACCACGATCGCATACCGGTTGATCGTCGCCTCGACCACGTCGCGGTCGGCGGGCGCCAGCGGCTGGGCCAGGTCGAGACCGGAAATCTCGGCCACGAAGTCGGGCGTCACCGGCTTCACGGTGATGCTCATGACCGTCTCCTGCGGCTATAGTGTTCTGACCAACCCATCTTCCCCCAGGAAACGCCATGCCGCAAACCTACAAACTCGCCCTGCTCGACGACTATCAGAAGGTCGCGCTCAAGATGGCCGACTGGGATCGCCTCCGGAAACGCGGCGTGGAGATCACGGTGTTTCACGAGCCGTTCGCCTCGGTCGAGGACGCCGCCAAGAAGCTGGCACCCTTCGACATGCTGGGTCTGCTGCGCGAACGAACGGCCTTCCCGCGGGCGCTGATCGAAAAGCTGCCCAACCTGAAGTTCATGGTCCTCACCGGCGCGCGGGCGTCCAGCCTGGACGACAAGGCCGCGACCGACCGCGGCATCCCCATCAGCAACACGCCGGGCGGCGGCTCCAACGCCTCGACCGCCGAGCTCACCTGGGCCTTGCTGATGATGTGCGCCCGCGACCTCGCCAAGGCCGAGCGCCTGATGCGCAGCGGCGGCTGGCATGACGGCATCGAGCAGATGGTCGTCCTCGAAGGCAAGCGGCTGGGCGTCATCGGGCTGGGCCGTCTGGGCAGCCGAGTCGCAGGCTATGCAAAAGCCTTCGGCATGGACGTCGTGGCCTGGAGCCAGAACCTCACGGAGGAGGCAGCGGCCAAGGGCGGAGCGAAGCTCGTCAGCAAGGACGAGCTGCTCAAGACCTCCGACTTCGTCAGCATCCATCTCGTGCTGTCCGACCGCAGCCGCGGCCTTTTGGGTGCGGCCGACCTCGCCAAGATGAAGAAGTCAGCCATCCTGGTGAATACCTCGCGCGGGCCGATCGTCGACGAGGCGGCGCTGCTTGCTGCCCTCAAGAACCGCACCATCGCCCATGCCGGCCTCGACGTTTACGACAAGGAGCCGGTGGCGCCCGGTCATCCCTTCACCAAGCTCGAGAACGTCACCCTGATCCCGCACCTGGGCTACGTCGTCGAGGACAGTTATAGGCACTTCTATGCCGGCACGATCGAGGACATCGAGGCCTGGCTGGACGGCAAGCCGATCAACGTCATCAACCCGGAGGCGCTGAAGAAGGCGGCTTAGGTCTTTGCCTCCCCAGCGAAGCTGGGGAGGTGTCGGCGTCTTACG
>Ga0075369_10000035_pt1 | contig 35311 bp, 25 predicted proteins | sample EndMethybrTD3034_FD_71400 | JGI IMG/M metagenome (GOLD analysis project Ga0075369, IMG submission 71400) | Populus endosphere microbial communities from Tennessee, USA - Endosphere MetaG P. TD hybrid TD303-4 | ecosystem: Host-associated > Plants > Roots > Endosphere | place: USA: Tennessee...
CTAATCTAATACTAATAGAATAGAAAAGAACTGTCTTTTCTGTATACTTTCCCCGGTTCCGTTGCTACCGCGTGCCTTACGCAATCGATCGGATCATATAGATAACAACATAAGTCATCGAAAGGATCTCGGAGACCCACCTAACCACGAAAGCATCTAATATTTCAAGAGCGGTATGCCAGGCCGCAGATCCAACACTGCGCCTGGAGGGCAACCACCTAAGCACCTTCCGACAGTACACCTTAATCTGGGACACGCACCTGCATTCAGCCCTTCCATCGATGTGAGCGCGTCACCAGATAGTCGAGTTGAACCGCTTACAGCGCCTTCATCCCCTTCGGTAACCCTACAAGACGAAAACAGCAAAGAGTTACACTACCTCACCTGCTGATGCGGATTATGATTCCGATTTCAATATTGATTCAAGCCCAACTCCGCTACCTCGGGTTAAGAGATTTTGGAAGGGACATTCCAGCTGGCCAGATATAAAGTTGTTTTTCGAAAACCTTAAATCAAAAAATCGTTTTGAATTCCTTCCCTGAATCCCGATCTTCCACTGCCTTCCTCTGATATATAACCCCCTTACCATCTATCGGAGTAGTGAATGCCTCTAACGGTCCAGATATTTCATAACCTGTCGTGAATAGTGAATCACCTGCCGAATAAATACCCTCTCTTCCCCCGGCCAGCCCAGCCAAGTCAGTCTCGATCAATTGTGTTTGATCCCCTTCGATTCGACCTACAACTATCCGGGGGAAGCATAACCGATCCCCCTGTTTCTAATATAATACGCCGAATTCTTTCTTCCCCTTCAGGTCTAGCCAGTCGACCACTTCAGATGTTGGGGGAGGGAAGGGAAGACTAGATAAACCAAATTCTGATACGAGTGCTGGAACCCAACCTTCTTTTCCTCCGAGGGTACGATATAGCTCTTAGGCCGAGCCCCTCGTAATGACTTATAGCCCAGGAAAAACCGGATGGGGATTCTAATATAAAAAGAGTAGTATAATGTTACTGATGAAGAATCCACCTTTTCATATCCAGCTTTTTATTTAATATTAAATTAAGTAGGGACTTTAGTCACTGGAAGGAGAAGGTTTTCCAACTTTTTTTCCCCTACTGATAAAACCAGGAATCTCTCACCTATTTCTTCTCCTTATGGAATTACCGGTTGCTGATCCGATCGAGTGGGAACGACAGAACTACCCGGGGATGGAGGACCTCTGGTAACCTACCAGGGAGAGGCAAAGAAGTAGTAGAAATGTTGAAGAGGATACAACCCGCTCTTGGACTTAAGACTATGCGCGTCGCGTGCTCGATCTAGCAATCTTTGAAAATTTTTTTGATGTCACTAAACTAAAAAAGAAAGAAGAGAAGAGAAAGAACTGGAAGTTGGCGCCTGCTTGCTTGCTTACCAAGCGATCCTGGCAAGCTCCTCCAGTTCTATTATACTTTACTTATTATTATAAAAACAACTCACTATAAAAATAAAAGACGATCGATTATCTATCCAAGAAGATAGAGAGTCCCACATACGAGAAAAGGTCACAAATAGAGTTGAACCAAGTAACATTGCAAAGGCATAATGATAGTAGGGTCGGGATATCCCCGCCCTCCGAACCGGACGTGAGGGTCTCCCCTCATCCGGCTCTCTGCAGGGGAATCTCCACTCACTGCTTCCCCTAATATCCTCCCTTTACCACATCATGGGGGTTTACAGGAGATCCCAGAGGCTCGATCGGAAGGCTGCGATACCATAGCTTTTGACTCAACTCTAGTAGTCACTAGACTTATTAGAGTAGTCCGTCCGGCTGCTCTTGCTGAAATCATTACTCTTCATTCTCCCGTGCTCTAGCAATTTCGCTCCCTAGACCACTACCATGTAGTTAGGTAGGGGCAATCAATCCGTAGTGACGGGAATCTAGGAATGAATGGGGATCCCTATCAATATAAAAATGAAGAATACATTATTAGTTACACTACCTTTCCCTTTCTCTCACTCAATAGATGTATCTAGTCTGATACGGTACAGTACAATACGAGACGATGGAATGCAATGGGATGGATGGTAGAGGGCTGCCTGCGCCCAAAAGCGATGATTCACTTGTCCTCTTGTCCATAGGGACCTCGTGGCATACAACCGAAACGACTCCCACTAGATAGCCGCCCCTTTCTTTCTTTTTACAGCCTCGTGGACGGACGAAAGAAGGGAAGTTACAGAACGGGGCAGTGGGCTCGCGAAGTAGACAGCAAACCTTCTCAGCCCCCTTTACTTTATTATATAACAAGAGCGATTATATTCAATTAGATTATACAAGCGCTAGCGCGCCCCTTTCTCTAAAGGGGCGTAAGCACTTCACTCGCTAGGGGATGGGATTCATTCACTTGCATTCCTGCTAGCACTACAAAAAGCTCCGGTCTTAACGCCCTTACTACTGCTGTGCAGCCTTTCCTCGGGTTCGTAGAGTCGGGTTTCCCGTTTACCCACAACGGAGGAGCCGCCCCCACCAGGCAGGCGGCCACGGGTCATAATGCACTCTTCGCACAACAAATCCACTTTGAAGTTGACTTATTCGCTCGGCCAATCGTCGGAATGTGTACGAGATACCATAAGGGCCCAATATCTCAATAGCGCCTTTGTCTAAAGCTTCGAATGAGACTTCATATCCGAAACGCAGGAAGGATCTGACTAGAAAGTCATTCAAAACTTGATCGAAGAACCAGCGTTTATTGAAGAAGGTATAGAGTCGATTACAAAAAGTACTAGTTTGAAAGGCTCGTTGGAATTGATCCGCTACGGGATTTACATTATACGCAACAGAAGCACCTGAAGTACTAAACAGAATAGGTATTAGTTTGGTAATGGTTGGAGCAGCAAACTCGGATTCGGCAAGAATCTCATTTTTTGGTAGTACAAAGGGGGAATTGGCCCAAAAATGGGATAGGGGTTAAGACGCAGTCGGGCGCCGGCGGCTGACGTGAGTGCCCCCCCGAACCGCGCGAAATGGTCGCCTATTACACGGCTCACTAACTCTGCCTGAGGTGGGGGTACCTATTATTCGTCGGCGGTCCGGCGCACCCCTACTCACTTAAATAAAGGATGCTGCTTAATTACGAGATTTATACTTAATCTAGAGAGTTCTCTTTCGTTAAGCGCATCGAGCCAGGAGTGGACATCATCATCTGCAGTGCAGACAAATCCAGATCCTCTTTCATCATTAGCTTAGCTAAAGTGGAATAGTATGACTGGCTTTCCGGAAAATGAGACGAAACCAGCTTTTTCGAAATGATCAACATGCGCTCAAAAAGACCTCCTAAACCCCCTCTTGCCAAGTGATCGAGTTTAGTCTGAGTCTGAATTTGCTGTATCAGTTGCTCCCGCTCTGGACTTACTTCAAGGAAAAATAGGATTGGGCAATTCCGCCGGTTCTGGAGCTTACCTTATTATTATGAAAAGGGGAAAGGGCTTTTTTTCTTTTTTAGAGGTTGATTAAGGGGGGGCAGAGCGTCGAGGCTTCTCAGCCGCAGGAACAGGGAACCAATCCTCCAAAAATGGAATGAGTTCGCAATTACTACCACAAGAGAAGCCGCCCCCTCATCACTTACCGCTATTTTTTATTGGGGGAATTCAAAACATTTTTTCTGGCCTTCCTTTATATTGATGAAGAGGTGACCTCGTGCTCTTCAAGAAATGAAGGCAAAGGCCCCCCCGAGCCCGAGGGGGATCGTCGGAGGGCACCAAATCCAGTTTTTTTCCTCCCGTCCTCAAAAGAGGCGCCGGAGGCCCAAACTCATCCGGAGTTGGAGAACTAAATAAAAAAAGACTTTCTCAACATAAAAAAAAAACTGCCCTTCCCTTCCATATAGATCGTCGTGGCATGAACTCATTTCTGCCTTTCCCCACTCCTGCCCGAAATCCAGCTGGGGCCCTCAAGGTGAGGCCGAATTTCATTACCTTTTGTGCGCCTCTCACCTCCTCCATGAGGATGATCCACTGAATTCATTGCAACACCACGAACAATGGGGCGTCTGCCTAACCACCGGCTTTATCCTTTCTAAGCTTTCGTGCATCATGGTTGGGATTGGAAACTATACCAATAGTAGCTCGGCATCGGGAATCAATGACTTTTTCAACACCCGAAGGTAGCCGCACAAGCCTAAGAGAGAGTGTAGGGGGCCTTCATTATTTTAGCTAAAGTTCCTGCGCTGCGGCTCGAGCCAGCCTTGCGCCTTGGCCTGAATGACATTTAATATAATGTAACCATCTTCCTATACGTATATCGACTACTGGTATGCGATTTCTATTTTCGAATTTAGAGAGAGTCTCGCCTGTCTATAAGCAGGGGAGGCGTGGCCAAGAAGCAGCCAGCTGACTGCCCCCTTCCACTCGGCCTTTCTTCGCTGTGTGAATAAGGTCTTAGTATGGATGGGCATTCCGGGCGGGTCGCAATAAGTCGCGGGTCGAAGGTTTGGACCAATCGCAATTTATCAACATTTTGCCTGCTTCCAATTGATGACTGGCTATTATATAAGTGTTGACCTAAGCCCCTGTGCCGGGGCTCGGCTCCCGAACCGTACGTGAGCTGCCTCGTACGGCTCTTCCTAAGAACTGGAAGCCCCCTCTCTCTAAATAGAAATTAGAAAAAAATGAGACATCAAAAAAGACTTTTTCAAAAAGCCTTCGCCCTCCTATTCAACGGGGCTATTAGAGAAGCAGCTTCGTTCCTTGACTTCTTTGCTCAGTCAAACTTCCTTTTCCTTGTTCCTTAGTGTAGTCTCGGTCCATAGTTTAAGACTCCGTTCCTTATGCCTAGTCTATATCCACAGCTGACGTGGCTCCGTACCGACGCCTTTCCCTTTGTAGACGGCTAAGTGACTTCGTAACCTTAACGTACTTATTTTATTTCGTACTTTCTTTCTTACTATATCATAGGTCTTCGTCGGTAAACCCCTTCGCCTATAGGCCTATAGGATAGGATAGGCGGCAGCTTGGCTTCGCTATCGCTCTGGTATAGAGTCCGTGTAGTCGTCGGCCTTCCTACCAGAAGGCCTATGAGTGGTCGGCCTTTCGAATGCCCCCTTCCTTACTTTTCTGAGAAGCCCTTTACGACTATAAAGGACAGGGGGCTGTTCACCTTTGGAAACTTAGCTACACCGGTCACGACATGTTGTTTGTTGATATTTATTGAGGAGTTGGATGGAGTTTAGCTGACTGAATCCATAAACCTAGAAAGTCACCGTCACGGGTACTTTTTTGACTCTATAGGTAGGTATTGGTGGAGCTTGCGTAATGTAGTTGTAGTTAAGGCTGCATTGAAGTCTTTCTTTTTTGAAGATCTACTGAAGTATCAAAGGCGAACCCCAGGCCGGGACGTCTGGCAGAATGCTTGGCCTCCTGCGCTGGAAGCCCGAAGGGTGAGCTTCTGGTGGTTAGCTTCTAGAACTAGATAATAGGCATTAGGCATTCTGAGCTGGAAGGGGGCAAGCAAATGAAGGGAGGCGGGCCGACTACAAGAAGCGAAGCTTAGGGAGCGACGGCCGACCACTACATAAGCTGCTGGCGGAGAAAGCTCGAGGAGCTTCCCTTCATTCGTTGCTAAGTCAATGTCCTAGGCCTCCGAGTCAGCCCGCGCTTTTTCGAAGAATCCTGCACCCATGGGCATACGGCCTGGCGGGCCTTCCCTTTCCGCCGGAGCTTCCTGGGCGTTGCCCCGTTCCCCAATCAGATGTTTGGATGTGAGCTATACTCCGCGAGGAGCCAAACGGGCGTATGGCCTTGCCATTTGACCTCTCTTCCCGTGTGACTAGGAATGCTCAGTGACAACCTCTCAATTGTCACCGCCTGGCCTCTCTTGCTACCGCGGTAGCACCTAGTGTGGTCAGCACCAATCGTGTTCGGACAACGAAGCTTACACTCATTCACATTGGTTCATCCTGCTATGCCCCGGGCCTTTTGCTCTTCTAACGTAAAAGGTGGCCGGCCATTCGTCAAGGCCCCAGAATCCGCTGGACATCTCAGCGGCGGGATTGAATACCCGCATCCGATCGAAGTTCTATTTTCCCCTAAAGGAGAGCTGTTTCTAGGTGGGTCGCTTCGCGCAAGACATTGCTTAGGACCAACGGGTCACACGACAGGTGCACGATCGACTTTGCACGCTCCATCCTTCGGCACTTCGCCTATCGGGTTGGCAGGCAAGCTACCTTGATCCGTCTTCGGCTTCGATTCGTTATGCTCAGAAGCTCCAACAAGCCTTAAAGTCTCTTGCCGCCTATGCCAAGAAAGCGCTGCTTTACGTTTGATCCTATGTGCCCAGAGAATGCTATGTGTTCTCCACTTTCGGACCTCGCAAAGAGAGAACGTGTTTTTTCCTCTTACTTTCTCTCTCATTCGCGGAGCGAAGAAAGCGGGCTTTGCCCCAGCTACCGCTATCCTTGGGAAACTCAAAGAGCTACCGAAGGAAAGGGATGCAGTCTCCCCCTTGGCCTTTGGAGAGGAGAAGGCAGAGAAGAAGACGTCCTTCGCGCAAGTTTTTTTGCTTCCTGCGCCCTTACTAGTACTAGTAAAGGGGCTCTTCGACCAAGGAGGCATTCCGGTAGGAAGGCCGACCACTACATAAGCCTCCATCAGTCCAGGAGAGAAGCAAGCTACCTTTCTTTGATCCACCTTCACGGACAGGGAAGAGAACGAAAAGAGTCCGCGTATGGTGGGCGTGGTAGGTTCGAGGATCTTACGCGGCGGAGCGAACTCTTCTATCGTCTTGCATTTCCTCTGGCAGCGTAGCTGCACCCCCTCGATCCATCGTACTAGAGCGATCCGAGAAGAACGATTAGGGTCATATTCTATCCTTTCTACAATGCCCATAGACGAAGTGCTTCGTTTCAGATCCATTCTTCGCTGCAATCGCTTCGATCCACCCCCTCGGTGAAAAACAGTAATACGCCCTGAAGAATTCCTACCAGCGGACTTCCCTGTACGTGAAGTGAATTGTCTCAGTGCTCTCCCCTCTTGGCTTTGTCTCATTGTTTATCTCGTAATCATTCGATTCCGTTCGAATTAGCTCCTACTCCTTCTTCTTCTTTATTCGTCCTTGGTCCTTTTTACACTATACTACCTTACTATATTCTATTTCTCTATGTTATTGCTCTACAGTGAAATCATATGTCATTAGTAGAGAGTAGGGGGATTGGTATTGATATATGTCTTCCTTAGACTTTGCTTATTGATTAATAGACTTTAGATAGCCTCTTTGTCCAATGAAAAGCACGAGGATTCCCTCTCTGACGACTTCGGTGAACAATGGGCAACTCCTACTACTGAAACCAGTGGATACCACGCCTCTTCCTCTCATCTCTGGGCTGCTCTTGCTGACTCTTCCCTTGCAAACGGTTCCCCTACCAGAGAAGAGTACTTCTCAACCAACAGAGAAGAGGCGGATTCCGGTCCGGCATCCCGTATAGGGCGGGATGGAGCTGTTCTCTTTTTGGAAGAGAGTAGGGCCCTGGCTGAGCCTGAGTTTGTTCGTTCTGTGTACGAGGTTGGCTTGCTTTGTGGTGCCGTTGATACCCTGCCTAGCTGAATAACTGACCGACGGCGGAATGGTAAGCTTCTTCGTTCACCTGCACTCGTTCCCGCCAGCCAAGCAGAGTCAAAGCACCCTGAACCGGACCAAATCCGAAACAGGCTTCGTAGGAAGAAGCGACGCCTACTCTCCAACCATTCCCCCTGCCCTCGGTGCCTTCCCCTCTCCCCGGCAATCTTTCAAGCAAGCAGTAGTCATAGGCACCTTCATACTCAAGCCATCAATCGGCATAGTAGTCAAGCAAAGCCAGCCCGACCTTCCCTCTCTCCTACTCGAGCTTCGTACTCTCCAAAACATCAAGTGGCACAACATCCGTAATCGGAAGAACATGAATCGCCCCACCGGGCGGATGGGAAAGGAGATGAAGGAAGATCAGTTGTATCAGCTACAGAATCTGATTCCGGTGAGGCTACAAGCCTATCTTCGACTTTCGTTGTTCTTTTTTCTTGCTGTAAAGTGCCATTTCCGCTCCCCAACGACAGAAGTACGAAATTACTAACTAGTCTAGTTGCCATTTCAAAGCCCGTGTGGCATGGGACAGTTTTAAGGTCTTTCATTGTCCGAGCAATGGCTCAAGCATTCAATGTCAGATTGTGTTCTCCCGACGGATACTTCACAAATATTGGGAAGTCCGGAGGCCTTACAAGGGTGAATCTCCACTCTTATCTTACAGAATCACAATTTTCGAACCTTTCCTATGAGCTCTTGCTTCTGAGAGTGCTGCTGTGGTATCTGGTTGAGTGAAGGTGCGATTGAGCTACCGTCGGGAGCGGTTTGAAGCCAGATGATGGAACGCTGTCCACTGGAACAAAGAAATTGCATTAGTCACCGTTGTGACCTAGACACGACGTTAGAGCGAGTTCGGGAGCGCCCCGAATCAAATTAAATACCGGCTGGTACGAAGCAGGTCTGGAAGCTTCCATGTTGAGGACGGGGCCCTCGTTATTCTCGCGTTATTCTCGAAAGAATGACCAAGAGAAGGCGAGCGGAGTGAGGCCAGACGCATCTTTCTAGTCCCTCTGCCGTGAAGAAGGGTGATCTTAACAATTGGAAGTGAGCCTAAACTTTTCTGAGGTTCTCTTAGAGTTGTCTACCTGAACGAAGCTTCCGAGTTTAAGTGTAGTTTTGGGTCGGCGAAAAGTCAAAGTTGTCATTCTCCTGTTGCTTAATCTGTGTGTTCCGTTGAGCGGTTGATCCCTGGTCAACAGCAGATACCTGTCTGACTTCGTTTCATTCTTTTCGGACTCATTTCGGTTCCACCCTATCAACACCCCGCCCTTGCTTCACGCGCCAGGGCATGGCTAACCGTTTACCCTCGATTCGATGGCCTGACCCGCCATTTAGACTCATTCGTTCAGCAGAGCGAAGAAGATCTGTTTCGGTTTCAATTCCTTGATCGAAACTCGATTGATGAGCTGAGGTAAGGAGAGTTGCGTATCAGTTTATTATGCTTTTCTCGGTTCTGGGAGGATGCCTTCCAACCAAAAGCTTTCCGGAATTTTTTCAAGGCTTTTTATATTTTAACTTGAAAACTTATTTAAGTTCCTTTTGGTTCTCATCTTCTGCTCCTTTCTATTCTCGTAGGTAGATATGGTTCGAAGTACCAGAGTGGGACATCCGCTCTAAGTGGTCACTTTATCAAGTTTTAGGGCAATCCGACCTAGCTTAAGCGCTTTAGCTTTCGCACTTAACTTAAGCAGCAAAGCACAGAAAGAAGGGCGGTGGGAGGGTAAAAAAGCAAGTTAAGGAGGCGCAGCTCCGTGAAGGAACTAACAACCAACACCGTATGGGTGAGCCTCTCTGAGAGAGGAGAAGAAGGCGGGGACAGAACCACGCCTTATGACGAAAGGGGAGAGTGAAACCTAGCACGATACCACTCCGAGAACGAGACACCCTGGACAGAAAGCTGGCAAGAGTGAGACCTCAGATATATTTCCCTACTGGACTCCAATCCAATACTCTTAAGAGACCACTATAAGAAAAGATAAGAATGCTACCATCGAGTTTCCTCAACGAACCCCACCCAGGGTCTTTCTTTCTTAGTGAGTGTAGTTGGTTCTCCCGTGGTCCGTTCTCTGACTACTGGCTTGCTTGGCTAGGCTGGCCTTCTTTCTATTAAAGACAGTCAGCCCCACCCCTAAGCCCTGAACTCACGGAAACCCCGGAATCCTCCCTCTTTATCTTTAGGAGTCAGAAGTCCTCTCTCGCCAGTCTCGGTCAATTGAATCTGACTGAGCTTGCTTTGCCTATGCTTCAGCGTCCTTGCCTTTCCTATGTTTTTCTCTTTCTTTTTATTGAAGAGGTGTCTAAAACAAACAAAAGGAGGGTAGGAAGAATCTCCGTGATTTAGGTCTCTTCCTCTTCTTTAATGGATGGGAACACATCGAATGAAAAGGATGTCGAATGAGTTGAAAGATGGCAAAAACCCGACTGCCTTGTGAGAAATGAAATCTGAACTTTATTGGCTCCATCACCGGAACCAGCAGCAGCTTCTCTAGTCCGATTCCGTGAGATCAATCTTTTTCCTATTCCAATTCCTTTTCCCCCATTGTAGACCTCATTCCCCTCTTCCTTCTATGTCCTCCACCTGAGCTAGAAGAATCTTTCTATCTTTCATCACAGAACGCTTCGCATTGGCTAGCTTGCTTGGCCGCACACATATAGATTCAAATAATTTAAATCGATTCCGTGGGTTGGATTACTTCTTTTTGCGATGATGCCAAAATGTCACACAAGGAAATATCGTATAATGACGATAAACGACCAAGTCGTCACTTTCATCTACATATAGAAAGTGCAATCGAGCAAGCAGTCTTTTATGTAGTACGATCAATCAAGCCTACCGCTGATTGCGCGGCCATTGATTTTTAATTTCTTTCTTTTAAATCCAGAGGTAGAGGATCACCCAAGGACTTACTATCTTCCTTGGCAGGAAAAGAGGAGGATCTCTATTCATACCGTTCTTCGTAAGTCCAAAGTTGTTCAGTAGGATACGTTCCTATCCTCCCATTAATGAATCCGCGGGTTGTGGTCAACTGGGATCACCAGGCAAGGGAAGGGGGATGCATTTCGATCCTACGCCCCCGCTTATTTTAAAAAACCAGCAAAGAGGACTGCTCATTCCGGAGACCGCCCCCCACCGTAATCAAGGCTAACAAGGAGAAGGTAGCCCTAGGAAGTAGTGTATCAAAAACTGCATCCTTCTTTTCTTTTATGCAGCTACCCTGCTGGTGTGGCATAGACTTTCCTCTTAGAACCCTTGGGTTGGGACACTGACCCAGCGTCACCAGCAAAGGATGATGGTAGCTTTATTTCATTTCTGTACTGGTAGTTGAATAAGGAATTCCCCCTAAGAGTGAATGAGTGATAGTTGCTTCTAGTAGCTCCTGTAGCTAGGCGAATGTAGGATGGAGAGTGAGACCAGCGAGGAGGATAAGAGATGCCCGGCACTAGAGTGAAAGAGCTGGTCGAAAGCTAAAGCAGTACGAGGATCATGGAGAGGGCTTGATGGTGAGGGGTAGAGCAAAGGAAAAAGAGTCTGGGAGTAGAGGCAGAATCGAACTAAGAAGCAACTTCAAAATCCAGCTGACATTGATGGTTTCGAAAGAAGCCTAGAAAGAGGGACTTGGCAGAGGTAGACTCGGCATCTGGCTCACCTGCAAAAAGGAATTGAAAGATCCCACACGGGGTGGGCTAGCTAAGCCGGAAAGACTTTTGATTTCGATCCGGATATTGATAGTGTGAAGTGAGTGGTAGCTGTTGTCGTTGAAGGATCTTATTTAAAGACTCCTGATTGAAAACTTGCTTACTCAAAAGGGGCCTCTCAATGGAACCAGGAACTGAATTGCTAACTGACTTCTCAGGAGAGAAAACATATGCTCTAAAAGGATAATAATTCAGTAAACTAGAAAATTAGCTATTGGAAGGAAGGCAACTCCCAATGTCTGGAAGGGAAACGAGAAGGACTTCAAAAGGTATTCCTTAGGCTGGACCGTGTCGCTCGTATGGATTGCCATAGCAAGGTCTTAGGAAGATGGCAGAAGGAATCCAATTCAAACCGATCGGAAGACAGAATCAAGGGAACTGTCTGCAAAAGGAGATAGGGACTACGAGGGCAAAAGCAGCTACAATAGGGATTCCCCATGTATCCCAGAGGGCTGCCAGTGAACTTATAATGGATGATTAAGCAAACTCCCTTTCACTTAAAAAAGAGGGGCTTAGAAGAAGGCATTAAATTAGGTTAATTCTTCCCACTGCTGGCTGGCTTTATAATGTAATGGTACAACCTGGAGAATAGGGATTGACATACCTGCTTTATAGTTCATTTACATATCTCTCTCATGGAAAGACATTTTTCTATTAGCCTATAATCAGCCCTAAGGTAAGGGTAAGAAAGCTGTGGAATCAAGCCTACACTCGAACTTGCGAGAATGGACCCCTATTCAATCGTTTTTCGACATGGATTAGCTTAGGAGAAGTGAAGTAACTCAATTGAAAAGCAGGAGAAGAGAACGAGGAAGATCCACTAGAAGGAGAAGGTTCCGAAGGGGCTACGCAGAGAGCAAAATGGGTACAAGTAACGGGATGAAGATGCGTGACCAATCGTGAGATCGAGTGAAAACGAAATTTAGGCTTGACGGAGATCATAGATAGAGAGAATGGCAGGGTAGACCACGAAGTTCCGGATACCTTTAGTCGGAGCAAAGCGAGCCGAGAGGGTCTATGTTAGTTAATAGAGCTAAACTTCGGGATGACGGGAGATCTTGGACTAACAGAAGTCGCGGGAAAAGGTTGGATCACTTTTCTTACTTACTTGCTTTACTAAGAATCCGGGATTGGAAGATGGTCAACCAAAAGGTAAGCTTCTGAGAATATAAGGTTTTGAGTCAATACCAGAGAGTGGGAATCCCCTCTTTCTTATGTCATTTCCCTCCTTCCGAGAATAACTCTTTCGGTGGGGACTGCCTGGAGGCAGTAAGGTTTCTTTAGTTTAGGCTGCTAAAGACTGACTTGCCCCAACAGCCGTAGCTAAAGGCTTAACCCATTGTTGAGTACCCAGATTCTTCAACCCCGACCTCAAGAGAATCCGGGGAAAGCTCCATATCAAAAGAAGCTTGACCGGTAGGGAGAGAGAAGTTTGGGGCTAAGGCCTGTAGCTATCGGAGTTTCACTCTTCTCTTCACCGGAATTGGAATCTACTTCACTAGATGGAACAAAGATCAAATCTTCCTAAGCCTAAACTTGCCGTGGAAGGTATTTTATACCTACTTTATTTAAGCCTGGATCCACCTGAACTGGAAATTCAATCTCTCTGCTAGCTTCAAATCAAAGCTTGACTAAGATGGGCGCCTTAGCGCGTCGTTTTTCAGCTGGGGTGGGACCTGAGAGAATGAGGTTAAAGACCTGTCTAGAGCGAACCGGCAATGTGGTAAGCGCAGAGTGAGCACATGGCAGATACAAGACCGGGGCAAGAAAAGCTCACCGCTAGTCTACTTCAATCTGAACCCGCCAAGCAAGTATGTAGCAAAAGCTAACACAGATCGAAGGCGTATCGCGAAGGGGATCCACGCTGATATACGTTGCTTCGACTTCAGTATGATCGAGCTCTTTCCCTTAGGTTAGGCTTGTGACGAGAAGAATGTTCAAAGCGGAGAAAAAGGGATGCGACGAAATGCAATTCTCTTTTTCATTCAAGAATAGAAAATCTTCTGTGAAGGTGAGCAGCAATTCTTTCTTTTGTTGTCGTGAGCTTGCATCGAGAGGGACTTAACCCGGAGAGTTCCGAATAGCAAAATCAGTACCGGCCGGAGTACCAATAGCAGCTCCATCCAAATTGAAGACCGATAATCCCAGAAAGAAAGTCGTCCAGTTTGGGTGCTCCGTTCCAGAACCTGCCCCGTGTAGATCGACACTAAATACGCCATTTCGAAACTAAGAACATCAAAGCTACGCTCTTACTGGTCTCATATCCGCTGCTCGAGTGGATGAAAGACTTTCAACCTGGCACCGCCTGGCTCGTACTCACACTCGCACTGACCGATGAATAGGAAAGTCTCTCTTAACTAGCCATAGGCTATCCTAAGAACGATCTCTATAATAAGGAAAATAAGGAGTACCCTCACTCACATCTACTTCTTCTTCTATTGATTTATGTGCTATATGCTTAACACAGGGAAGTCGGACTCTATAAATTCCTTTTCACTGGGAACAACTCCTGTCTCTAAAGAACCAGACTCTTAACAGTTTATTAGTTCAAGCTGAATCCAATACCTGTAGTGCCTCACTTGACTGAAAGCGGGAAGCACCGCATTCTTCTTATTATACGAATACAAGCTGCTTGCTTAAAAGCTATTGTCACAATTGAATCAGAATTAGCTGTATCAATGAAAATATCGTATTGTAGTCACAGACAACATAGTAGCTGTGCGAGAAAAAATCCCATTTCTTAGTTGGAAAAAAGCCAACCACCTTCCGTATTTCGATCCCAAAAGTCTCTCTTCAACAATAGGGGAGCAGACAACCAAGAATGGGCAAGGAGAAAATGAGTTTTTTGAAAGGTCTATGGCAGTCTATTCTCAATTTTATCGGCCGTAATCGTAATGAAGAAACCTATAGGTCCCCGTATGTGAATGAATCAGTTTCTAAAATATAAAAAAAAGAAAGTGTTAGAGCTCGTTCTTTCACTCATAAAAGATGATTGATAAGCAGTCGTCCCTTACTATATTCCTTCCTAAATCAGGAATGGCGGGATTTCCCATTGACTGTTCCTGAGGTTTTTGGGAGATCCTTAATCCTGTAAAGAAGGAAAGGCATCAATCCAGACCGGCAGCACCTTTGTGTTACCTCTTCCAGAGCCCTTGGTTGGGAAAGCCTCCATCCGTACTGTACTAGTCTTTTTTCAAGACTTCCATAGACATCCAGAGCCCTCCCTCAGTCAAGACTATGAGCAACACCCGAAAAGGAGTCTTAGCTTTAGGTAGTCTTTCCAAGCTTGGCTTTGCTAGGCAGGCTTCCCCCGTCGTACCGTTCGCCTTCCGTGAGGAGCCAATTCTTATTATTTGGATTCCATTGTATTGCTGAACTGCTTTTCCTGTTGATGCTTTTACGGGGGCTGTTGTTCATGCCGATTCAGAATGCTTTCTCATGAGAATATGAAATATCTCTTTTGTGTCCATTCAACGAGACGAGCACGAGACAGTGCTTTCTGATTCGATCTTGTCTTCTTTCGCTTGGTTTCCCCAGGTGGTGCTTGGGGAGTACAGTAGAGAAGGCTCGTCGAGACCTCGATGCCGGGTCGTTCCAAAGTGACTTGCTATTGCTCCCATTAAGGGATGGTCTCTTCATCAATAAGATCTGTCACCGAGAAAGGCTTTTACATGGATGTATGGGAACCAAAGGCTCTATTTAAGTAAGTAAGCCCGCAGCATCACTACCAGATCGAAAGTCAAGGTCAGTTTCGGTTCTAGGTAAAGATCCATAAGCACCAGTCCCAGATCCTTAGCCAACATAGCTAGATCGAGTGTATTCGCTCCCCTCAAGGGAATATGCACTTATGCGCCTACCTTCGCTACTGGGACTGAACTTGATCTATTCCATAAATAAGTTTTCTTAGTGCTTAAACAAAAAAAGATCCTCAAACTCCGCTCTCCAAATTTAGGATGTAGGATGTGCTTTCTCTATTTCCGTGTCCTGCTCCAACTCGATTTTTCAGTGGTTACGAAGAGGTTCAACCTTCTTTATGATCCTCAAAGGGTTCGGGTCTTCTTGTCTTGGTTCAACGCGCTACAGATCTGTATATGGGACTGGGGCAGGGGTTCTTCATCTATCAAGAGAGGGTTCCCGGTAATCAAGCTAGAACTCCTTCGGACCCTTGCTTTGTTTTATCTTCGGAAGTCTCTACTCAGACGGGGATGGGTTTTGTTGATCCAGGTCGTACTTTATTGACTCAAGGAAAGTAGGTTTAGAAGGTGACACCTCCGCTAATTGTCAAATTGCGTCTATCGGATAACTACTGTAATCTAATTTCTCAGGTTCCTCAATGCTGGCAAAAGAGCTTTGAGACGGAGTCCTTCCCGCCCCAGGATAGAATGTGAATCAATAATGAATGCGCCTAGGAACTACGATTCTGAAGAGGCTACGTTCCCGGCCTCCCCTCTTTCGGATTAGATTCTAGTGGCTTTCTCTCTTTTTTTCTCGCCCTAGCAGCAGAAGGCTACGCTCCTCGGATTCGTACCTCAGACTTAGAATCTTCGTCCTAAAGTTCTTAGAATTCAGTGGCATGGCTGAGGACTTATCTTACCTTCTGGATTAAGCCTAGCCGACTATCGCTATCGATGCTTTTGGAGAGAAAGTTAGCCCTTAGGTTCAGAATAAGATCCCCTTTTTCCATCTAGACTAAGCCTAGAAAGAGAGTGAGCCGATCAGAACTAGGAGATGATAGGATAGCTATGCTGGCTGAAACGCGCTTCACCTTAAAAGAGAGACTTTCTTAAGGTGATCGGTTCATTGGCAACGACAGATAGGCGCGATCAAAACATTGCTAATATGAGACCATCCTCTGCCGGAGGGATCAGTTTGACCAGGGCTCAAATCAGACCATGTAGGGCTTATTCTTTCTAAGAACAGTAATCCCAGGCTGATTAGAAAGCTTACGGACCTGAACCACTGGACCAAGACAAATATATAGACAGTACTATACCGAATCTACTTCCGAGACTTCAACAGAGCCTGGACCACTGGTAGACCACGAGACAAAGAAACGGATTTCACTTCAAGTGAAAAAGAAAAGCCAGTCACTTCGCTCACCAAAAGAGAAAGAACAAGGCGAAAGCATAGCTTGATGAGATCCGGGATGAGGAAAAACCAGTATGACAGAAAGATGCCACCAGCTGTAGAGATTAGAAAAGAACTGTACTTGACCTTCTAGCACGGAACGGAATCACATTCTATTGAGAGAGCAAGATGAGCGGAAAAAAGAAAGTCCCGCCCCATAAAAAAGGCGCGCTAGAAGAGCGGGCGAAAAGAAAGAGAATTTTGAAAGGTTGGAATTGTCCTGGTAGGACGTAGATTCCAAAAGATGGGCCGTGAGCCCGGAATCAGAATGGGTGGAATCGGAACTCCCGTCGAGCAAGACTGAGCCTTCACTTCAGCCCTAGGAACAATGCCTTCGGAAGTGGCAGAAAGCAGTGAGAGACCATTCCATATTCTTTTCCTCTTACCCTTTATTCTACGAATCTATTGGGCAAAGAATCATCGCATTCCTTATTTCCGGGCTTACTCCTGCCTTTCCTGAAACCAAAGCTGCACACTTACAAAGAATCCTTTCCTCCCTCGCGCTGATTTAAGATAAGAGAGCGGCCGTAGGAGATACAGCCAAAGCCGAATTCCAAACCAGATAGCTCATTTCCTTTCCTCAGCTCAGAGAACTTCACTGGCTTGACAGATTAGAATAAGACTGATTGATTCGTCTTCTTCGGGCAAGTTCCAAGACAGAGATGATATTTACCGTTGATTCTATGCACAGTTTCATTCCTTATATTCCCCCTCTTCTTCATCTCTCTTAGTCTGAGTCTTTTCTGTGCTGTGTAACTTTTTTCGAAAAAGGTCTGCCCTACTAAAACAGATCCTCCCCTTCCTGAGATTCCTACTGGATTTTAGCAAAAAGAGTATGAACACTGTATCGCTATGCCCCTCGCTTAGCCCCGCTCTTTGGTTTAGGATGGATCCGGACTGGACTAAGCCTGAAGATAGAATTACGGACTGGAAGCGAAAACACCGTCAAAATGGCTTCTTTCTTTGTCTCCGCTGGACTTGTTTTGTAATAGCTTGATGAGCTGAACCAAGCCAAACAAGAGATATTACGTTCTACCTTCTGCTTCGAGCCCGGCCGAGAGCACGCTTCCCGATAGTCTCTTCCTTCCTAGAAATAGAACTATAACTCTCAAACCCGTCCCGTCTCCTTACTCGAGATATCTGAGATAGCTCCGTCAACTAATAACTTATAATAGACGAGCCCATTATCCTTCTGTTCTGAACTTGCTTCTTGGTATGGTACAGGAGGAGGGGCGAAGAATTCTAGTTCTAGTTCCGCTTCTGCCTAATCTTTAGTACCGCTTTGAGATTGAATCTTTAGAACCATGTGCCTAAGAGGGCGAGGACCTTTCTAGCCATAATTCTTCCCCCGGTTCTACCTCCTTCTGCAATAGTGATCTATCCCGTCCACCCGCGAGCTATCCATTCTAACCTGTCTTTGCCTAGCAAGATACGTCTAGTTCTCCCTACGCTTGCCTATCTCAGTAGGAAATTGGAACAGTCTCCGATTTCAAAGGCGAAGCCGAGGCAAGAGCTATACCTTCTGGAACCGGAGCAATAACTGCTATAAAGGAAGCAGATGCGCAGGAACGATCCCTAAAGCAAATACTCGGAATGCTCCACGACTAAGTATACCCATTCAGACTCGCTTTTGTTCAATTATAAATAAATAACCACTTTAATGGAGATTTATAGCATCATTCAAGTAAATACAGATTGAGATCGTAGAAACATGAGCTTGTGATATAGCTACACCTAATTCCAAACCGGTTAATGCAAGAACTATAAATAAAGGACCAGGATCTCCTATGAAATAGAAAAGATTATTCATACATAGCATAGTCCAAGCGAACCCACTTAAAATCTTTACTAAACTATGACCGGCCATCATATTAGCAAATAAACGTATTCCTGAGCTTAATGCGCGAAAACAATAAGAGATTAGCTCAAGGAGTACTAAAAAAGGCGCTAACGGCAGTGGGACTCCTGCAGGTAATAAGAAGCTTAAAAAATGAAGCCCATTTTTTTGAAAGCCCACTATAGTAATGCCAATAAAAATAGAAAATGAGAGACCCAAAGTAATGAGAAAATGACTTGTAACTGTGAAGCTATAAGGTATCATACCCTGAAGATTACGAAATAACGAAAAAGTAAAAGTGACCAAGATGCGAGGGAAAAACTTTTGTTTTCCGGAAAGACCACCTATTTGTTCGTTTACCGGGTTCAGCACGAAATCATAAAGAAACTCTACCAAGGATTGCCAAGCATTTGGTACTAAGGTTCCTCCTCCCTTTTTAGTAACAAAATGAACCAGAAGTAGGACCAAACTGAGAGTTAGCAGCATAAAGAAAGATGGATTTGTGAATGAGAAATACAAGTCCCCTATTTTCATAGGAATCAATGGGAGAATGGCAAATTGCTCAAGTGGGCTGTTGGGCGTAATCGTAAGAAAGACTTTTCATTTCATCCCTGTAGTTCCGCTTCTTGCTTTCCAAATTCAGGAAGACTTGTCGAAAATCGCTTGGTCCAACCAGCATGGGAGTCGTCGGGGCATTGCTTGGGACGAGTTAAGTAAAGACTGGCTACCCCTCACTGCACACCAACCAGAGACCACAATACAAAAATCTCTGCTTGCTTCGAAGCACTTCTAGACCGCACAACTGCCGTCTACTCGAATCTACTCGGAACTAGACTGCGCCGATCTGTCGATTCAATCTATGGCATTCTTCTTCTATACGATAGCTTACCCCTTTTCCATTCATATCGATTTGGGTTTTTCCGCACCATATTTAGATCTTCCTCTTCTTCGATCCGGAATTCCCAGCAAATCCTTGACTCCTCGAATACAATGGGATTTCACACCTGGCGAATCTTTTACTCTACCTCCTCTTATTAAGACCATAGAATGTTCCTGCAAATTATGACCTTCGCCTGGAATGTGAGCAAATATATCATGTCGATTGCTCAACCGTACTTTGACTATCTTACGTAGAGCTGAATTAGGTTTTTTAGGTGTTCTCGTTGAAACACGCAGGCATACTCCTTGCTTCTGGGGACATTGATCCAAAGCTCGAGTACGGTCCGTGCGCCGTTTTTCTTCTCTACCATGACGAATCAATTGATTTAATGTAGGCATCGCTCTTGACCTTGTCCTCTCCCCTTATGCCCTATCACTAGTGATTACTCCCAATCCAAAGCACCCCTTTTTCCATTTGGGGGGTAAATACTCCACAATAAGGGGTTTGAGGAGACTCTCTACCCGGGTACCTATTATTCGTCGGCGGTCCGGCGCACCCCTACCCCCTACTCCTGATATCTTCCAAACTGTTAGGGTCAGAGACTTTTTACTTACGAGTCACTGCTCCTCCCCCCGCCTAGATCCCCGGCCCATTTGGCGGATAATGGAAATCTTCCCATTGTTTTAAAAAGGCCGCAAAGAGGTCGGAGTTTGGGTTAACAATATCAAAGAGATAGCGCCCATATTCATGCGGTTCGACATGAAAAATGAACATCGATACAACGCGACGAATATCCGGGTCCTCGGGGCTTTCAACGGGGAATTCCAAGGGTTTAAGCATATAAAAAACCTTCTTGCGCATTTGGCGCTCAAAGACTTGAAGATTTTTTATAGCGAGAATTTCCTCCCGACTTAAGGGGAGTTCCCTAGTTTTTAGGACCCGAGGGGGCTCCTCCTCTAAAGGCTCGGGGGGAAGATTTAGATCGGGTAACCCCCCGGGTGCCATTCCAAATAGAGTATGCTTAAAGACAAGCATCTCTAGGTTTTGGAAGACAATAATGCTTGTCTTTAAACAGACAAATAAAAAGAGGGTCCACTGGAGAATTGACAGAAACCTTTTATAATTTAGTATAGTAAAAAAAAAGACCCGACTTTCCAGATGAAACGGAAAAAAATGGAAAGCCCGGGAAAGGCAATAGACGAAAAGACATAACCAGAAGAATGGTGTGAAATAAATGACTTTCTCCAGTTGAGGCATTTGAGAAAAAAGAAATTCTTCTATCATGCCTCAACTGGATAAGCAGTCGTTTATGATTTCAAGATCCAGATTTTTTAGTTCAATAAAGAGGAGCAGAATTCTAGGATTCTTAAAATTCTCTCCCTCACTTCTTCTATGCATTCCTCATCCTGTTGACCGTTCTCGCTCTGTGCTCTTCTTTGTTTTTCATTATGGTAAGAATGGATTTCTTTCATGCCTTACTTTCGAAGGCTTTCATCTCCACGGGGGCCCGCGCCCTCTCTTCTTTCTTTTTAAAAATGGGCTTCTCTGGGGGTCTAGCCTTGGCCATTTCTTATCTTTTGCAAGCCTTCGCCGAGGCCACACCCTTTGTTGCATATATGGCTCCTTCGGGGGCACAGTGTGACGGTGACAAAGAAGTTACATCCTCCAGCTCGTCGGGAAATTGGCGGCAATATCTAAACTTGCCATCCCCGAAGGAAGGAGATTCCGCCCCCGAACCATCCACAGCCCGGGCCCCCGTAAGGGAGGAGGCCCACGAACCTTCAACCTCATCCACATGGAGTGGCTCGTGGATTGAGAAATGGCTCAATCCCGAAGTCTCATCTTCGACCCCAAACCAGGGTCAGCTGCAGCAAGGGGAAACCGGGGTGGCTCCTGGTCAACCATCCCAGGTCGTGGAGCAAGCGGGACCAGGGCCCGCAGAACAGCAGGCTTCCCTGTTTGCAAAACAAGAAGAAATGAAGAGGGAACTGCGTGATTTTCTACAGGCGCATACCAAGATTGCAACTAAATACAATTTAGTTTCGCAAACAGAAGAACATAAAACATTCTGATTTTGATCGATTAGAAAAAATGGCTAAGGCCATGAATATGTATCGAAATTTAGATCTAAAAAATGCCCGGGAAGCTAGAATGCTCTCAAGGCTACTATGAAGGAATGGGATGACGCCACTATGAATGAAAACGGTAATTAATTACTATCAGCAGGGGAAGAAGTCATTCTAATGAGGTTTTTCCGTACCTCATTCGTTTCGATTCTTTTTTTTCTGGTTCTGCCGAAGCTATTGCATAGTTTACCTAGCCTTTATTGATCTTATTCGTATTCTTATCGAAGAGTGAGGCCCTCTCATTCCTTAGCTTAGGGAGTGAGAGGGGCAAGGGGAAAGGTGGGTGGCCCCTTGCACCGGCGTTCCTTATCTCAGTAGTGGAATACGTAGGATACGACTACTACCAAACTCAAACCTTCCTTAAGCTGAGGAAATCTAATTCGAGAGGTGGATAGATAGGACTACGTCTTGCTCGATCAGGACGCTAGCTTTATTGCGAGCCAAAAACAATAAGTGGAATTCTCCCTTGACTAGATATTTTATTGAATTATGGAATTCTCTCCCCTATCGAAGATTCTCGAAACTCTCAATCCCCCATATCTTTAGGGGGGACTCTTTACCTTCTTTGCGTATGATAAATTCATTGATCGTGCCACTGGAAGATCTTTTTCAATAACGGTACGGCCATGCGATCCTTGTTGTTAAGCGAAGGGGTAGAGTTGAAAATGGATGAGTGTTTGGGGTATCAATCTCGACCTGGCAATGGGTTTCGACTGGTCTAATGGGTTAGATGCTCCTGTTGCTGTACCCGTAGCTGCTTGTTGAGTAGGTTCCTTTGCTCTTATTATGAGGGTTGATGCTGGGAGAGAACCTAGCTAAGGGGAAAGAGAGTGGATGGGCATCCCTTTCCATAGGGGTCTTCTACCCACTTCTACTAAGGCTAGGCTCCCATTGTAATGGTGAAGGGACGCCAGCAAAAGGGTTGGAAGTATTGCAGCATAGGGTTCATCCAAGGAAAACTTTTATGAGCCCCACTAAAAAGGTCCAGCATGACAGATATGGTGTTGCCCCATTTGATAGGGGATGGTGAATAATTCGAGTTGGCCATCTGAGGACAGCGGAAATGGGGTTCGGTACCTCATTCCTCAATCCAGGTACGATCTCCGCGCACCTCTACCTCTATGGGGTTTCTTTTTTTCCCTGCTCTGCTGTAGTAAGGATCAGCCCTTTGAATAAGCGAGGGATTGATAGCTTTCTTTTACTATCTTCTGACTGATTAATAAAGACCATTCCAAGAGAGTAAACGAGAGGAAGGGGAGTAAAAGTAGCAACAGCAGTTAGCAGCTCAACGTAGTAAGAAGAGAGTCGAAAGAAGCGTTAAGCTCTGTCATTAGTCGGAAAAGCGGATCTCAACAATTGTAAAGCGGTCATTCGGACGATATGACAATACGTGTGAGATCGTCCGCATGTTGTATATACTATATTTCTTTCTTACAACGGTCCTCGTGCCCTAGGTTTCTAGCTTGGCCCAGCCTACTGGAAAGAAAAGACAGACTCGAGACTGAAAGGATCGAGGGATGGCTATTCCTGTTCTGACTGGCCTAATGCACAGGGACTCAAACTCAAGGACCTGTTCTAAGGCTGGGACAACTATTCCTATTGCTAAGTTCATCATTGAGGCATAACAATAACAACTAACAACGGAAGCGTATTCTAAGTTCCGATCGGTAGGATATGCTTCACAAACTTCAAGTTATGATCCCAATAAAACATTGATTTTGTTTAGTGTCCCATTGCTGTTTGGGCTCGCTTCTTCCAAGTTCTCCTTCTAAGTTCTCAAAGAGTGCATTGTCTCGATGCCTGTTCATTGAGCCATTTAGCCGAGCTAAGGTTTGGAACCCTAGTTTTTGAGGGTCCAGAGGAAAGAGCAAAAGCTCAAGAGAGGAAAGAATGAATAGGATAGGAGTCTGCTGCAGAGGCCGCCTGGAGACCGAGACAGAATTTCATTATGCCTAGCTTGTCTTACCTTTGCTATTTGCCCCAAACGTAGGAAGGCAGTCAAGTCACTTCAGGAAAAAGAGGAAGGAAGTCAGAAAAGGAAAGGGCTTCGGGAGTGAAAGACAGAAGTTAAAGAGAGTCAAGCGAAAGCGAACCCCTAATCAGTAGAAGAGGCACCAGAAGAGGAAGCGAAGCTGAAAAGGCAAGGACCTATCCACAAAATGGAGCGGATTACATATGAAAAACAAGTAGAATCCCCACTTTCAATGTGGAATTATAAACTCAGAAAACCTATTACTGAAAATTATATGGCGGATTCCTTTACGGATCTAGGGAAAAAACTTGCTTTTGGGACCTTAAAAGGAATTCATTATATTTTACCACTATTAGCTAAATTACCTCCAACCGAGAATATTATTACGAAGGATAATAATAAAATAAAGAGCGAAGAACAATTACACGAAATAAGACCAGGGTTGCTCGATGCTATAAGAATACATAAAAAGGAACAAAGAACACAAGATGAAGCGTTTTTTGATGCCGGACTTTCAAATCAGAAAAATAAGCTTTCTTAAATCGAAAATGATATCTTCTTTGATAATAGGATTCATCTTATGGTGGGTATTTCTCCCAGACCAAATGGTTTATTTACCGACCTTGGATTCCCTAAATCATGATTGGGTTCAGAATGTGAAAGATATAGTAATTAGGAATTTATACAGGGAGGAAATTAATGATGTTTTGAACAATGCCAATCTTATACAACATCAGCAGTTACAAGACGAGCTAAAAGAAAAACTAAGGGAAGGAGCTCATGGATCAGGCTTTGACCCTCTTGATTTAAAAAAGGGGGATTTGCTGTTATAGGAGTCTCCTGCTTAGCTCTGTGTCTAATAAGTGAAAAAGCTTGCGAGATTGCTTCCAAAACATAGCTAGAATGAGAAAACCAGAAGAAAGAACAATCATTTTTCGCGTAAGTAACATAGTGCAACAAAAGAATTCCATTGAGAAGAATCAGCAAGAATCGCATTAAACCACTCGTAAAAGAGGGATACACGAGCGGAGAAGACGTTGAATAGCGTATTCCCCGCGGCGATTCCGTTGTGAAATAACGCAAAAGAAAGGGAGAGGTCATTCTTCCAAGTAGGCCAATCCAAAGAACCACCCATGGCTTCATTCCTAGATGTTGGATCCGACTATCTGGACAGCTAGGGGGAGAAGACAGCTTGGGGGGGAGAGGGTATTCCATGTTGAAGAATAGTATAGAAAACACCCGTTACGCCGACAATTGCTAGCACGGAACTAGCTTATCAACGCTGCACTAGGAAGAGTCTCTAAGACCTATAGGCCAATTAGACTGAATTAGTCAGTCTAGCGACTACTTGTGAGATATGTCCATTAACTGCTTTCCTTGCTAATGAGAGGTTAACCCGCTGGTAAGAAGTGATTGGATGAGCGTGTGGTAGTATGAATTCATTCCCTGCGTAGGTAGGGATTGCTGGAAGATCTGTTATATGGTAGGCTTATTGGAGTGCTTTTAGCAAGCACATTCATTGATGGAAGGAATCGTCTGCTGCTGCTCCGAAGATTGGAGAGGGTGCTCAATCGCTCTCTAGCCCGGATGCACTAAAAGCGTAGGGCTGAGTGAGCATAGTAGGGCTATTGAGTTTCATCCCTACCCAAGAATATCCCCCTATTAGCTTAGTGTTTAGCCGGGAGTGAGCGCACTACTAGTCGTAGGGCGGGAACGGTATAACAGTAGCTACGGTAGCTCAGGCTGTACGGATTGCAGCTATTTCTGAGTGTCTTGCGAACCTTGCTTTACTCAAGCTTTCACGTGGCGTGGCGCCCCAGGGACTTTTTCGCCTTAGGCAAGCCTACCTATAAGTAGAAGATCCTTAGAAGGTAAGGAACTTAACGCCCAAAGGGAAGCTAATCAGTTTTGCTTTTCCAAGGCGTCGCGCTATTCCTTCATTGGCATTGGCCTAGTTACTTCTCCACGCCGCCGACTGAACTATTATTGGGAGGCCTTACGAGGGGTAATCAACTCCTTCACAAGCTAGATGAAAGTTATCCCGGGTTTGAACTAAGACTGTGCCATCACCTTAATAGAAGTAACTAGCCAAGCTCTAAGACTAGGGATATTCGCAGTCCTAAGGCGCGAGAGTCTATTGGCCCTAGAGGAAGTCTAAGACTGTGGTGACAGAATCCTCCCCCTCCTATTCTTTTTTGTCTAATTCAATTCATCTGCACCTTCAAAGAGCTATTTGTCCAATTCCGGGCACTGTAAGAACCGATTCTCTGATTCAATCAAATATCCCATCCCAACCCAAAGGCCGATGAAAGCCCGCCCAATAGCAAGAAGGCTTTTTCAACGATTGGAATGCTTCCTTCCTCGATTGATGAGGCCTAAGGTAAGGAGTGCCTTTTGTGCTTTGCTTGCCAGTTAGTTTTGCGTATCAGTTCCTTGCTTTCCTTCCCCAGCTTGAAGTTCAGTTACAAGCCTTAGGTCTGTCAGGTACTTACCAAGACCTACGATTAGCGGGATAAGCGCCCTTTGATTTGATGCCATACTTCCTTCACTAATGCAGTCTATTGCTCCTGCTCTCCTTGCCTTGAAGTAGGTCTTTCGCTTTGGTGCTAGCCTTCCCTTTGTCCCTATCCGAGGTAGGGTAACTCTTCCGAGAGCCGGCTCAGAAGTGCGGTAACAACATTTTGGTTATATCTCTTATTATATAGGTCAGTCAGTGTCCTTAGTCTAGTCCTTTAAAAGTTTATTTCTTTAGTTAGTAGCCCCCCCTCTAATCACGAGGCTTTACCAAAGCTTAGGTCGGCTTTGAGGTCCGCTTCCGAGCTTGTTTGAATTGACTGAATCTGAATGAGAGCCCGGAGGATGTGAGTGTTTTGATCCTAGATCCGAGTCTCATGCCCTATAGTCCCGGCTTTGAATTCCTTCCCTGAGCCCACCTTTAGCCCTTGCTTTCGTTTCGCGCTAGCTGCTTTCCCTTATGTTACGCTAATTGTGCTTCGTCACCTCTTTTTTATTGTTGATGTAGTAGAGTAGTAGCGCACGCGCTCGCACTTAGAGCCATTACGCGCTTCTCTCGTTATGCAAGCCAGCTTTCTCAAGGAGGAGGTTTAGCAGTAAATTACATCTCGAAGAAGACCTCCTAAGGACGCCAGCCAGTAGAAAACAACAATTTAGTTGGAGCGAAAGGCGGCCAAAGATTCAGACTACGGTCGAAGCCAATTACAAAGGTTCGGAGGAGGATGAGACCCTTTCAAGGAGGTTTCTTTCTTAAATTATTCAATTGAGAGTTTGAAAGCCAGATCGGAGGCGGATTCCATCTTTACTTTAGAGTTTCCATTTTTCATGCCTTAGCAGAAGAGAGGAGGCTGTCAGAGCCTACTGATCTGTTAGCGGATACTAGAGCAGATTCGATTCTACGCTCGGAACCTTGGTCCAGCAATCTACTAAAGCGCTTGGATCGCATGACCGGATCCTATTCCATCCCAAGCTTTCCAAGCTGTGCTTCGGTGCGGCTTTGTGGGAGGAAGCCTTGAACTGTGCAAACGCGGAACAACCTCCGAACCGGATAAGATCTCAAGAGCTTACTACTCCATCCTAATCCTAGGGCATGGCATGTCTACTTTTTCGGTTACAAAGACTCGTGTTAGTCAAAGCTACTAGAAAGCTTGAGCCTCGAAAGAAAGCATGACCTTCGTAAAGGTCCAGTCTAACTCGTATTCGTGATTTACTAACTTCGGCGCCCTAGCTAAGGAGACACGACCTCGGACTTGAACAAAGGGGAATCAGACTCTCAATGATATGATAAGATTCTCTTCTATGAGAAATGACTTACAGCGATCCTGCATCTCCGCCTAGTTACTTCGCTCCGCCCCTTGATGACAAAGTAAACATAGCCGAAAGGCCCTTTTTTTCCTATCCTATAGTGGAAAAGATCTCGGATTGGTAATACGCTCTCTCCGAAAGACGCTTTACATAGTGATCCGTTGAGCGAGAGCTCTTATACACGGGACTTTCGTATTACTATGGCCGCCTGAATCCGTAAGGCTGGTACTTTGGAAATAGTGGTCGACCCCTGTTAGGTAGACGAGTATGGAGAGGCCGCTAAGGTGTGAATATGAATTTCTTTTTTCTCAAATATCATGGATAAATTTACTTATTTCACAGGCTAAAATCTGTTTTCGCTGCCATTAGTACCTGTTTTAGCGGCTGTTGTTCTAACAAAGAAACCCCCCCTATAAACTATGCTAACTGTAATTCTAGAATCGACGGCATATCCTGTATCTGCTGTAGTAATACCCAGATTAAGATAAGTAGTGTAGACACGGATGATTTAAGGATGGATGATGTGCCCGGGAAGGGAAGCAAGAAGGCTTGGAGCTGAATGCAAGCCCAGAAGCAGCAGTTGATGCTGCTGTTGATCCACACAACTCACTTGACCCATCTATTTCTTGTGATGCAGCGGAACCATGGCAATTAGGATTTCAAGACGCTGCTAAAGTCTGGCATTGAGCCCGCCTATCATAAGTATGAGTTGGGAGAGCGAGATAGAGATAAATACCCAATGGACGGTGAAAAAGCTTTCCTGCACGCAGGAACCTTCCTTCTGTCTTGCAGCTTTGATGCTCAGCTCTATTCTCCCGCACACCCGCTCTTGCAAGGCTAGCCGGGAGGGAAGTGCTTTTTAGAGTTTGGTTTGCCTAGATAGGAAGTGCGCTTGCAATGCTTCTAGTAACGATTTTGAAGTGCAATATCTTTCTGTTCCAAGGAGTATGATTGCTTCTTTCTTTGGCTTAAAAGCTAGAGTTATTAACGTGCGAAAACAACCATTTCTGGGCATGTTCCTGATACTAGTGCAATTCGGGCATTTCGGGAGAAAACCGTTAGCAAGTAATCCCTCTCGAAAAGAAAAAGACTAGTTGCGCTTGCCGGCTGGTTGATCTGGTCTTTCCTGTTTATGTTTACTTCATAACCTCTCTTTCTTAATTCAATATCTGTGTCTCGCCTGCGAATCCTGCTAACTCGTCTTTTAATGCCAAAAGATAGGCCTTTGACGAGACCTTTTTGGGACATCTAAGACTGACTGATGCCCAATCCCAGTCTGATCTACTACGCTTGAAAGGTAAGGTGCTGATCGTAGACCACCCGTTCTCATAGAGATCCGCCTTCCCTCGATCGCGGTTCGCAGATCTTCCTCAAGGCAAGGGTAGCGTCTCATTATTCGCAATAATCGTTTTCTTCTTTTTGTAGAAGAATGCTCTCCTCTCCTCCTGATTCAAGCGGAGGCAGCAAGACATAGGAAGTCCAGACAAGACAAGTCCTTTCCTTCTAGTGTGCTTACCTAAATGAATCTTCTGCGCACCTTGCGCTCTAATGTAGAGAAAGTCGTTTGTTCATGACAAGGAGACAGATTTGAAGATGAACCTTCACCCAAACCGAGTTCTTGCTTTTGGATTCAATCCTTGGTAAAGTGTTCGATCTCGTGGAGAGGTACGCCTCTAAAAGAAAAGAGAGTAGATATAGGCTCGAGAATAGGCTTGATGAACAAACTGCCGATACGGAATCTGAGCCTTCAAGCCAAGCCCTTGAACTTCACTCCTAGGCCATTCAATTCAACAGCACGAAAAGTCAATCCGATTTCGGTCAGATGCTAGCTTCAGGAGCTTCCTCTTAGTTAGGCGCCTGGCCGAAGGTTGAAAGAATGATTCGGGGTCAGAGGAAGAGGGCAGCATTCAACCTTTCCTCTATCTATGATTGGGAATTCCTCCAGTGAGTAGAAGTCCCCGGAAAGGTAGATGGGATAAAGGATAAAGGTCTCACTCTGCCAAACCAAAGATTCGGGATTACCCTTTCATCGATTGGGATCAAACAAAAGTAGAATCATTTAGAAAGACCGGGATTTTCGCTTAAAGCCGATTTCCAACCTGTGACTGAGAAAACTAGATGAATCAAGGTTCGAGGACTGACCGGGCGATGAAGTCAGCCCAGCCTTTCGGGTTTAAGGAGATTGGAGGAATTACTAATTTATGCCTGGCCGCAGGAAGAGCCAACTGGTCTCTCGATCCAGAACAACTAGGAGGCGAGCGGCCCCTTTCTCTCAATTTGGCACATAATCGTCAGCTACTATGGATTTCAGGGTTTTCCCCTATGGATTGACTCAGAAAAGAAGAAAGAGGCGCAGCCTTGTAGAAGCGAAAAGAAGAGCTATGAACAGAGCAAAGTGACTAAATGAGTTCAATCAAAGAGCGAGAGGGACATGTATAATCTAAGGTAGAAGACGATAAGAGAAGACGATTTATCGTCTTGTAGTTCTTCCTTGAAGGTGGACTTCCCATTCCAGCTATTCTCCATAACTACGGACTTAGAGCACCACATCGAAATTAGACCCCCCGCAGTTCCTTGAGCATCCACACTAATCAAACCACACCGATTCACTTTCCACACCCCCCTTATTGTAGCACCGTCCACCGAAGAAAGCTTTGATTCCTGAATAAGAACAATATCGGCCTTTAGTTTCCTCAACGCCCCTTTAACCCCCACTTTTTTTCTTAATTGGGTTCTCCTCTCACGTTCCACGACAAGATCTTCATGACAAACCAACACCCGCCTTGGGGAAATAGCTGCAGAAGAAGAAAGCCTTCGGAGCTATCTTGTACTTCTCTTTTATTTAGCCTAGCTCAGGAGAAAGAGGCCCTAGGGAGAGATCTCCACTAGGGTAGACGGGCAAGCAAACTACCTTATGCAGCTGGAAGACCAGGGAAGGTATGCCGCTTTTAGGCAATCAAAAATGGCGACTGAGGAAGCAGTAGGGGCGTGGAACCGAGGATTTCACCTATTTTTCTCTATGTAAAAAGAAAGACCAAGTACCTTTCTCCATAAGCAAAAGATAAGAGCAGTGCAAGGTGGCCTAGTAGTAGATTAGACTCTGGCGGATCGGTAGACCGCCAGAAGGTAGGGCTTGTCCGCCATTCGAGATAAAAGCCTATCCGGTCATTGCTTGCCGGACCTAGAGCAGTAAGATAAGAGCGCATTCCCCTCCTCGCTCAGTAAAGTCAGAAATGGATGAAACTTCCTTGTTCTATTCTGATTTACTTGCAGAAACCTCCCGAAATTTTTACATCAATCTGATTTCCCTTAATAGACGTCCATACAGTTTATGGAAATACGGGAATGGGCATTTTAAAACATATGTAAGTTCCTTTTCCCGAGATTGGACAGTCAAAGAAAGAAAGGCTAACCCCGTCTTCTTGCAATGGGCGGAATCGATGCAGAGTTAGCACCAACCCTTTCAACCTTTTGGAATAAGGGTCGTATCGTAGCGTTAAACCCGGCTAATCGAGTGCCTTTACTAGTTTTCTGCTCCCGAGATGAATGTGAAACCTCTTCTGGTCTGGCACTCTTCTTATACATACTATTGGATTAACTGGCATAAATTCAATTTCCTTTCCTAAGTGACATAAAAATCCTGTTTCAGCTGATTCTCAAACAGCAGATTCTGTAACAACCAATTCTAGTATTCGACGGTCTATTTTTCCTTTTTCCCAGTAGGTGCAGGCTTCATCGAAAAGCGACCAACCCGAGAGGGGTCTAGCTCTGTGCACTTAACGTGATCGATGGATCTGTCTTATCGGCGAAATAGACCGTCAGATATCCGGAAGGAAAGCGAGACGGGAGTTAAACGACCAAGCCCGACGAAGGAGAGGGAGAAAAGTACCAGGATCTAATTCCCAGGTCTTTGTTGGATCTGTCAAAGCTTTCTTTTATTACGCGTGTACCTATCTCCGGGGAAAGAGATCACAGATAGTTTGACATAACCAGGCACGGAATGGGAGAAGATGAGCTGTCTAAGACTCCGTGAAGCAAGGAGTTCCGACTAGGACTACTAGCCGCATTCTAGCCGCATGGAGTAGCCAGAAGAGAAGACAGCAATCAAGCAAGCAAGCAAGAAGACAGGACAGACAGACTTGATCAAGTCAGCAAACTCAAAGCATGAGTTCTACCCTTTTCTCATGGAGTCCGGGATATGAGGAGATGAGGGCAAGAAGGGAACTCAACACGGGCCGTTCTCAGAGCTTTGACTAGCAGTCATGGTAGACGAGAAGAAAGGAACTGACCTACTTCAACTGCACTGTGGGAAATACATACTTGATTCCTGTGGCCAGGTCGGGTTACGGGTTAGGCAAGGAATCAGAGCGGCTGAAAGCCAATCGAAAACCGGCACCGGCATAGAATGGATCGCCACTTCTGAAGAAGCGAAGGAGGAGGGCGCGACGCCAGCTCTTCTTATTACGATTACGTGAGTTTTGACTATCGGGATTTGGCTCATTCAATGCCATCAACCAAGGAAGTTTTTTCGACTTCAGGGAGCTCAGTTGAGTGGAAGCCGCAAAAGGAGAAGAATGCCACTTTATCGAAAGGGGAAGGACGGTCAGACAGAACTCGACTTCCAGTCCAGCAGAGAGAGAAAAGTCCCTCCTCGATTCTTTCTCCAAGTCTGAACCTTCCACTTCTCTGACATCAACCAATCCAACCCTGCCAAGGAGATACCCATCTTCTTTGATGGGATGGTGAAGGGATTTCAGTCCAGACTAATTCTTCGTCCGCTCACTCGGAGGAGTAATCCCGTTTTCAAGAGAGTCAGTTGATTCACTTGCTGGATCTCCCCTGAGTCTCTTTACTTTCATGGTGAGGGACTCAATACGATCATTGGTTCTTCCCCCTTGTTGCATTCAAGCTGGTATGGCTTTCTGGTATTTCTTTATCTTTAAGGTGGTATTCTCTTGGATATCGGTTTGGCTATTCGTTTTGTCTTATTCATATTATTCCTTCAAGGGTTGCGAACTCATGTATCTTGGTTTCGCCCTCATGTATGGGTCTCTTCCCTGGGCTATCTTCCCTAGCGACTAACTATACTCTAGCTACTCGGTTAGTTTAGACAAAGCCCATGGAGCCGACATCGGTAACAACAAGAGACTAGCATTCGCCAATAGGAAGAAAGCCTGAGATCCTGTATTCCCGACCCGGGAAATAAAGCGGGAACTCCAAGCAGACGTCACTCGTAAATCACTTCATTCGTTCACCTACCCCGGTTACAGCATTCAAGATTCCACTCGTAAGAATCCGGCACTCACTATTCTATTTAGACATAGTCGATTCCCTGACTTCTCATGCGGACCACTTACAGTCTTTCATTCTCATGCCCACCCGGAGTCGACTATTGATCCGTCGCCCGAGCCCGTTCCGTTGGCCGTAGCCGAAGGCTACGGTAAGCAAGCAAGGTTTTACCAACCTGTAACTGGTCTGCAACACATGGTTGCAGGATAATATTCCACTCAGAGGCCAGTCTAACAACCTTCTGCTATAGGGGTCGACACTCCTTCTCCCAGTTGTTCTGTGTTGCTGCCAGGTTCTTGAAAAAGTTTAGTAGATCGAGATGGATGTCGATTCAGGGATTTTCATGCTAAGGAGAATCTCACGCTCAAAGCGAGTCACCCTAAACAGCATCCGTTCGCTCCCACTCTTTCGAGCTCGAACGTCAATAGCAAGACTGATTACCAATCCCGGGGAACAGCTACCCCAGCAGAACCTGCAGTTTATCTACAGAAGCTTCTACTTTTTATATATGAAAGAATCTACCAAAGAGACGATTCGAAGTAAAGGACGCATTTTCAGGTTGAATCGAAAGTACCGCGCCAACATGAAGGAACATTCATGCTTTGAAATTGATTCAGACAAGACGAATTGACCCACGCAACTGATAACCCGGGTAGAGCTCACGATCATTCAAACACGTAGCACTCATAGATCACTCCCAAAGGAAAGAAAAGGAAAAGATAGCTTCTTTAGCCTCTCTTTTGACTCGTTCTTTGTATACTGGCTCTCTCTATTACGCTTTTTAACTCACTCCAAGTATTCTGCTTCTTTTCACTCGCTTCCTCCAAAAAAAAGGTGTTTTTCTTGAAAATCTGTCGAGAAGCATTTCCGTCACCCTTGGTCTTGGGGACTAGCCCTATCAGGAAGAGGGGGGTCTTGCTCGAGAATAGAAGCGAAGCTTTCAGTTAAGTCAACAGAGGAAATGACGATTCGTCATTCAATTCCAAACCAAACTACTAAGGAACCTCTGAATCTCAATACGTATACTAGTCTGCAGACGCAGAAGCTGAATCTAAGGCGGATACGTACCACGACTCAGGAAGAGCTGGATAAAGCAGAATGATTCTCATTCCCTGACCAAGTTGAGCTTGATTTGATTGAAGCCGCCGTTCAAAATACAAGAAAGAAAACTGCGATGGATGAAGATAACGATCACTGGAAACTAGCACTCTAGATCTAGCTGGGGGGGAAGCCCTTGCTTGTGCTTCTCCTGCTGGCTCGGATGCTTTCAGGGTAAAATAGAGAAAGAAAAGAAACCGGTTCAACTGTAGCTTAGACCGGACAGGTGGTGGGTCAGCTGACGTGATCCAATCAATTGCTTTCACTCGGGTTGGAGTTGGAAGGTGACTGGGACACTCAACTAATAGCGGGCTTTTGCGTACGAAAATCAGTCTCTTTTCCCTATCTAAGCTATATCAACATAGCCAACTAGAGAACTCATCCGCTTGTCAATTCTTGGTGTAATACTCATTTGTAAATGATTGGTGTCAGAATTTTTCATTGATCAGGTGTGCTCAGTCTCATCCGTGTAAGAATTAGGAATTCCTTTTCCAACTCGTCCCAGAATGGGCGTTATGGCAAAGAACAAGAAGAAAACAAAAGGAGAAATTTGTCCAATAGTAACAAATGGTGCCTCCACTGGTTGACATCCGATCCAACCTAGTAGTAAGCAATCCGCCAAAAGCAACCAAAAGATTCCTTGGTGAATCGGGCGAAAACTTGAACTACGCACATACATACTTTTTAAAAAAGGTAAAGCCAACAGACATATAAAAACTGGTGCTATTGCGGCTACACCTCCCGATTTGTCAGGTATACTACGAAGAATGGCATAGATCGGTAGGAAATACCATTCCGGCACAATATGAGGCGGGGTGGACATCGGATTAGCAGGTATATAATTGTCGGGATGCCCCAAAACATTAGGAGCATAAAAAATCCAAATGGAAAAAAAGATAGCAAAAGCTACCCAACCTACTAGATCCTTTACATAAAAATAAGGGTAAAAAGAAATTTTATCCATCTCTGAATGTACACCCAATGGATTATTTGATCCATATTGATGCAATGCAGCCAGATGAAGAAGACTGGCGCCTACTAAAATAAAGGGGAGTAAATAATGAAGACTAAAAAAACGATTTAAGGTGGCATTGTCCACGGAGAAACCACCCCAAAGCCAAGTCACTATGGTATCTCCTACTACAGGTATGGCGCTAGCTAAGCTTGTAATTACTGTAGCTCCCCAAAAGCTCATCTGACCCCAAGGTAGTACGTATCCTATAAAAGCTGTCACAATCATTAAAAGGAAGATTACAACTCCGAGACACCAAACAAATTCCCTAGGACTGCTATAACTCGCATAATATAAACCGCGAAAAATATGAAGGTAAACCACAATGAAAAACATACTTGCCCCATTAGCATGCATATAACGGAGCAACCAGCCCCCTTCAACATCTCTCATAACGTGTTCTACGCTGTTGAAAGCTAGATCCACATGAGGTGTGTAATGCATAGCTAAAAAAACGCCAGTCACTATCTGAATGACTAAACAAATACCAGCTAACGAACCGAACCCCCACCAATAACTAAGATTGCTCGGGGTTGGATAATCTATCAAATGCTGATTAAGTGTGGAGGATATAGGTTGTTTAAGAAGAGAGAATCGTTGGTTACTTATAGTCATTTCTCTTTCCTATCGTGACAACTCTTGTTCCCCCACCTTTTTAGCGTTCTGGGGCCCTACTTAACTAACTATATATATTCTATAGTTAGTTACCTTTCTTCCACCTCCGAAGGATGTAGGGGGTGCGAAAGAAGCTACAAGGTAATCCTGGGTTACTGAAAAGTCGTCCGACTGCTCGGTGATCAAATCAGAGAGATTTTGACCGCTTTCTCTTCTCTCCAACCCTCTCGGACTGATCATCTTTCTGGAAC
>Ga0075369_10000036_pt1 | contig 35018 bp, 29 predicted proteins | sample EndMethybrTD3034_FD_71400 | JGI IMG/M metagenome (GOLD analysis project Ga0075369, IMG submission 71400) | Populus endosphere microbial communities from Tennessee, USA - Endosphere MetaG P. TD hybrid TD303-4 | ecosystem: Host-associated > Plants > Roots > Endosphere | place: USA: Tennessee...
AGCCCGACCTTGTCGTAATGGGCCTTGCACAGCGCGATGTACTGGTGAACGTCGAAGTAGCCGTCAGGCTCCCCCTTGTCGTTCAGCCAGACCAGCGGCCCTTTGACGATGAAGAAGACCTTCATCGGATCGGGATGGTCGTGGGCCACCAGCGTGTGGGCCTCGCCCGGCGTCTCGTAGATGAAGTCGCCGGCGGTGGCGACCCAGTCGTGCTCGAGATAACCCCACTTGCCGGAGATGGTGTAGGCGAAGACCTCGTGCGGATGATAGTGCCGGTTCACCAGCCCGGCCGCCTTGGCCATCAGGATGTCGCACCATTTGTTCTGGCTGGGCGAGATCCAGAGCGGCCGCGACGACACGGTCTCGGTGAAGGGCACGTAGTAGCGCTCGTCGTCGGTCGCTGCGTTGGCCATGTAGACCTCGGGCAAGGCATCGGGCTGGAAGACCTTCTCGACGGGCTTCAGGTTGCGCCAGAACTCCATCGCTTCCTCCTTCGTCCTGTTGTTCAGATGTGCATGCCGCCGTCTGCCATCAGCACGCTGCCGGTGGTGAAGGCGCTCCTGTCCGAGGCGAGGAACAGGACCGTCTCGGCCACCTCCTCCGCCGTGGCGTGACGGCCGAGCGGGATCACCGAATCGAGGAACTTGCCGGCGTCAGTGCCCAGCGCCTCGGTAAGGCCGCTCTCGACGTTGCGCTGGAAGTCATTGTCGATCGGGCCCGGCGCCACGACGTTCACGCGGATGCGCCGCGAGGCCGCCTCCTTGGCGACGGTGCGCATCAGGCCGATCAGGCCGTGCTTGGAGGCGGCATAGGCTGAGATGCCGGGATCGCTGGTCACGCCGACGACGCTCGAGGTCATGATGATGCTGCCGCCGTCACGCATCTTTGGCAGGGCATGTTTGCAGGCCAGGAACGAGCCCTTGAGGTTCACCGCGACCACCGCGTCGAACACATCCTCGGGATAGTCGGTCACCGGCCGGATGACGCCGCTGATGCCGGCGTTGCTGAACAGCACGTCGAGCGGCCCCCAACGCGCCACGGTGGCGTCGACATAGGCCTGCGTGTCCTTGGCGCTAGTGACGTCGGCCAGCATGGCGGTCGCCTGACCCTCGGGCAGCGATTTCAGCGCGGCGTCAAGGCTGGGCCGGTTTCGGTCGACCAGCATCACCTTGGCGCCCTCGGCCGTGAAGCGCATGGCGCTGGCGCGGCCGAGGCTGCCAGCGGCGCCGGTCACGATGCAGATCCTGCCGTCGAGCATGCCCATGATCCCTACCTTGCGCCGCCGAGATAGGCGCGCTGCACCGCCGGATCGGAGGCAAGCTCGGCCGCCCGGCCGGCGCCAACGATGCGGCCATTCTCGATCAGATAGCCGCGATCGGCGATGGCCAAACTCTTGCGCGCATTCTGCTCGACCAGCAGCACGCCGATGCCGTCATGGCGGATGCGGCCCAGCGCGCGGAACAGCTCACCGCTCAGCAAGGGCGAGAGGCCGAGCGACGGCTCGTCGAGTAGCAGCATTTTGGGCGCCGACATCAAGGCACGGCCGATTGCCACCATCTGCTGCTCGCCGCCACTCATGGTGCGCGCCGTTTGGTCGAGCCGCTCGGCAAGCCTCGGAAAGAGCGCCAGCACGCGCTCACGATTGTGCGCCTCGTCAGCGCGGGCGCGCCGGGCGAAGGCGCCCAACAGCAGGTTCTCGCGCACTGTGAGTTCGCCGAAGATGCCGCGGCCTTCCGGCACCAGCGCCAATCCGGCCTCGACGATCTGATGTGGCGGCAAGCCGACCAGTTCGCGATCGTCGAGCGCCACGCGCGCGCCGGCGCCCGGCGGATGCAGGCCGGCCACGGCCTTGAGCAGAGTCGACTTGCCGGCGCCATTGGCGCCCAGGATGACGACGATCTCGCTGGTGCCGACGCTCAAGGCGGCATCGTCGAGGGCGCGATGTTTGCCGTACCGGACGGAGAGGCCTTTGACGTCAAGCATCGCCGTCATCCCCGAGATAGGCGCGGATCACTTCCGGATCGGCCAGCACTTCGGCCGGCAGGCCCGACGCGATCAGCCGGCCGGTGTTCATCACCAGGCAGCGATGGCACAGCGAGCGGATGGCATCCATCACATGCTCGACCAGCAGGATGGTGATGCCCTGCCCGCTCAATGTCCGGATCAGGCCGATGCCCTCGTCCAGCTCGGTTGGATTGAGGCCGGCCAGCCATTCGTCGAGCAGCAGCAATTCGGGGTCGAGCGCCAGCGCGCGGGCAAGCTCCAGGCGCTTCTGGTCGATATAGGTGAGCTCGCCCGGCAGCGTGTCACACGCCCGGCCGAGGCCGACGCGCTCGAGCAGCGTGTCGGCCTCGGCGCGGGCGGCCGCTCCCCAGGCGTTGCGGCGACCGAAAGCGAGCCCGGTCAAGACGTTGTCGCGGCAGGTGAGCGAGGCGAGCGGCCGCACGAGCTGGAACGTGCGGGCCACGCCCAGCCGCGCGATGCGATGCGCGGGTCGGCCGGCGATGGCAAGGCCGCGGAAGGCGACGGTTCCGGAATCGGGCCGCAGGACGCCCGACAGGAGATTGAGCACGGTCGTCTTGCCCGAGCCGTTCGGTCCCAACAGGCCAACGATCTCGCCTCCTTCGACTGAGAAGCTGAGCGCATCGACGGCCAGAAGGCCGCCGAAGCGGCGGCTCAGCCCCGCGACCTCGAGCAGCGCGCTCATGCCGGCTTCCTCACCGCGCCCTCGACCAGCCCCGCGATGCCGCGCGGGATGAGGTAGACGATCACGATGAAAACGAGGCCCACCATGATGCTGAAATGGTTGGGGAAGCGCGCCACCAGGTATTCGAACAGCAGGGCCAGCGGTACCACGCCTAGCACCGGTCCGTAGAGCCTGTGCACGCCGCCCAGCAAGGCCATGATCAGCACGGTGAAGGAGATCACCGGATTGAAGGCGATGGCGGGATCGATGTAGGTCCAGCGCGGCGCCATGATGGCGCCTGTCAGGGTCATGAACACGGTGCTGAGCACGAACAGCGCGACCTTGGCGCGCGTGGCATCGATGCCGGAATGGCGCGCCACGGTCTCGTCGTCGCCAATGGCGCGCAGCGCCAGGCCAAGCCGCGAGCGGTTGATCCAGAAGCCGATGGCGAACACCAGGACGGCGAGCGCCAGAAGCTGCCAGTAGATCTGCGCCGCCGTGATGTCGGCGAAGACGTAGCGGCCAAGCGTCCGCGTCTTGTTGACCTCGAACCAGGTGACGAGCTGGCGGACCAGCTCGGCGAGGCCGAAACTGAAGATCACGAAATAGACGCCGCTGAGACGCAGGGTCGAAAGGCCGACGATGGCCGCGACGACGATGCTGACGCCAGCGGCGATCAGCAGCACCAACGGCCAGGCCAGGCTCTCGACGAAGACAGCCGTGGTGTAGGCGCCGATGCCGAAGAACGCCACGGTGGCCAGCGAGACGTAACGTGTCGGCCCGGAGAACAGGCTCCAGGCGGTCGCCAGCACCGTGTAGCTCGCGATGTTGATGGCGAGCGACAGGCCGTAGTCGCCCAGCATCAGGGGCGCGCAGGCGAGCACGGCGGCGGCGGCGGCAGCTAGTGCACCCATGACCATCTCGCGGCCGCTCATCGGCTGCTCCTGCCCAGGATGCCCTGCGGACGAACCAGCAGGACGATCAGGAAGATGGCGTAGGTGGCGGCGAGCGTCAGACCGGGATCGACGAAGACGGCGACGTAGTTCTCGACCAGGCCCAGGATCAGGCCAGCGATCAGAGCGCCCAAAAGGTTGCCGACGCCGCCCATGATGACGACGACCAAGGCCTTCAGGGTGAAGACGACGCCCAGGTTGGCGTTGAAGGTCAGGAACATCGACACCAGCACGCCCGCCGCCGCTACCAGCGCGCCACCCAGGGCGAAGGCGAGCGCCGAGGCCGTGCGCACGTCGATGGCAACGAGCTGGGCCGCCACCGGATCGACGGCGACGGCGCGTACCGCCGTGCCGATACGAGTGCGGGTCAGGCCAAAGTACAGGCCGAGCCCGATGACGACCGCCAGCAGCAGCGCCAGCAGCCGGTTTGCAGCCACCGTGGCGCCGGCGATCTTCAAGGGCACGGAAAGGAAGGAGTAGCTGAAATAGGCGCCGCCGAAGAGCGCCAGCATGACGCCCTGGATGACGAACAGCAGGCCGAAGGTGGCGAGGATGCTGTCGACCTCCAGCGCATCGCGCGTCTTGGCCCGCCGCACCAGCGGCTGCAGCAGGATGCGGTAGATCGCGTAGCTGAGCGCAAAGGCAAGCGGCGGCACCACGATCAGGCCGATCAGGGGACTTACGGCGAGGCCGGAATAGAACCAGAAGGCTGCGAAGGCGGCGGCGATCAGAAGCTCGCCGTAGCTGAGGTTCATGATGCGGGCGACGCCGTACTGAAGCGTCAGCCCCATGGCGACCAGCGCGTACATGCCACCCAAGGTCACGCCGCTGAGCGTCACTTCGAACAGCATGTTTCCTCACTCATACGCTGGGGGCGCGCCACTCCAGTGGCGCGTTCATCGTTGATGCGAGCGAAGACGCGCCACTGGAGTGGCGCGCCCCCAGCAAAGACTAGTTCTTCCAGGCCGGCTTGGGCACCACGGGCGTGCCGACGCCGGCGCGCTGGGGCGCCAAGCCGACGAAGAAACCGTCCTGCCACTGGCCGATCAGCCAGAAATTGTCCTGCATCATGTTGTCGACGAGCTTCACCTTGCCCAGCACGGTGTCGAAGGTGCCGCTCTGCAGCTCCTTGATGATGGCGGCGCGGTCGAGCTTGCCGGCGCGCTCGATCGCCTGCTCGAGCATCTGCAGCGAGGCGTAGCCGATCTGGCTGCCCCAGCGGTCGGGCCCGCGCTTGAACATCTCCTCGTGCTTCTTGGCGTAGCCCTGGGTGGCCGCGTTGTCCTTCGACCAGCCGCCGAGCGACATGATGCCCTCGACGTTGGCGCCGAAGCGCTGCGGGTACATGGGGAAGCCGACACCGACGCCCAGGAACATCACCTTGGGCGCATAGGACGCCACCTTGGCCTGCTCGGTGAGCGCCATGGTGTCGGGTGGATAGGAGAAGGCGACGAACGTGTCGGCGCCCGAGCGCTGTGCCTCGCCGATCAAGGGCGACAGATCCTGCGTGCCGATGGGATAGCTCTTGTCGTAGGCGAGCTTGAAGCCCGCATCGGTGAAGCCCTTGCGCGCGGCCTGTGACAGGTCGATGCCGAAGCCGTCGGAGATCGAGATCATGGCGATGTTGGCGCTGATCTTGCCCTCGTCCCGCATCTTCTTCAGCAGCCCGGTCAGCGCATCGACATACTGCTTGGAGGTGCCGAGCAGCCAGAAGCTGTTGGGCCAGCGCTTGGCGAGCTCGGGCGCGCGATCAGTGACGGCGCTGAAGGCGAGCTGCGGATAGCCGTGCTTGTTGAACACCGGCCCGACCGCGAGGTTGAGGCCCGTGCCCCAGGGCGGGAACAGCAGGTCGACCTTGTCCTGGGTGATCAGCCGTTCGACGGCGCGCACGGCTTCCTCGGAGTTGGAGCGATCGTCGTACTCGATGACCTCGATGGGCAGGCGCTTGTCGCCGACCTTGAGCCCGCCCTTGGCCATCACGTCCTTCACCCACATCTCGTAATTGGGGATCTGAGTGATGCTGGCGCCGCCGGCATTGGGGCCGGTCTTGGAGATGGCGTAGCCGATCTTGACCTTGTCCTGCGCCGTCGCCGGCAAGGCGAAGGCAAGCGCCGCGGCTGCCGTGGCCGACAGCAGGCGCAATCCGAGTCCGATCATGGGCATCCCCTCTTTGAAGCATTTCTTCCCGGTACGTCGTTTCTTATGGAGGGCAGTTCAGCAGCCCTCTCGTTCTAGAACGCTTCTAGGTTATATTGTTTGGGACCCAAATCAAATCCAATCGCGTGGCGGCAGCGAGAATCTCCCTCGGGGCGAGAGGATGCGCGCGGCTACAGCAGGAACGTGTTCGTCCGGTCGAGGAAGTCGTGCATGTGCACGATCATCTGGTCTTCCTCGAGCAGCACCACGCCGTAGGCCGGCGGCTCGTGGCTGCCCGGGATGCGGCCCTCGATCACGAAATTTAGCGCCACCTGGTGGCTGGTGGCGCGCAGGGTCGAGACCGGGATGCCGCGCCAGCTTCCCGCCAGCGGTCGATGCAGATGACCGAAGAACATGTGACGGATGTTCCTGCGCCCGGCGATCGCGTCGATGAAGAAGCGCGGCTCCAGCAGCGAGATGTCGTCCATGCGCTTCAGCCGCACCTTGAAGGGCGGATGGTGGATGAAGAGGATCACCGGCTGATCGCCCGTCTGATTGAGCGTGTCCTTCAGCCAGGCCGCGCGCGTCGCGCAGAACGTGCCCCAAGGCTTACCAGGCTCATTGGTATCGAGGCAGACGCCCAGGACGCCTTCGCCCATGTCGAAGGTGAACTGCACGAAGCCGTTGGCGTCGAACCTGGCCTGCGGGAAGGCGGCGCGGAAGTTGGCGCGGTCATCGTGGTTGCCGACCAGCAGGTGATAGGGAATGACCAGCTTGTCGAGCTCGCGCTTCAACGCGTCGTAGGCCTCGGGCTGACCCTTGTGGGCAAGGTCGCCGGTGAGGATGGCGAAGGCGGCGTCGGGATGGTGCGTGTTCACGTCGGCGACGCAAAGCGCCAGCCGGTCGATCGGGTTCAGCCCATACAGGAGGTTGCCGGGCGGCACGAAATGGGTGTCGGTGAGGTGGATGAATTTCTGCATTGTTCGTCGGCCCCGGTTCCCTGGCAGCTGTCGCTAGGCGTACTTCGCTCGCAGCAGGCGGGCAGCGTCGGCCTCGGCCTTGAGCTTGAGATAGACCTCGTCGGTGTCGACCTTGGCGGCCGAACCCGGCGCGAAGCCGCAATCGGGATTGAGGGTAATGCGGCCCTTGTCGAGGCGCGACAGGGCACGCTCCACCCTGCTGGCGATGATCGGCGCAGCCTCCGGCGCGCCGGGCGTGACATCGACCACGCCCAGCCCGATCTCGAAGTCCTCGCGCAGGCGGCCCAGGCTCTCGAGATCGTCGGCGCCGGCCGCGGTGAATTCCATCGTGAGGTGCTGCACTTTCAGCCGGTTGAGCTGGGCCAGGATCGGCCCGTAGGTGCCGGCATGATGCTTCTCGCCGCGCACCCTGGCCCCTGCCCGGCGGCAGAGATGCACGGCGAACTTGATGCCGGAGAACCCCGCCGCCGTCTCGTTGATCATCTCCACGGCAAAGTCGGCGGCACGGTCGGGATCGTCGTAGCGGCGGCGCACGTCGGGATCGACGAACAGGCAGAGATGCGGATCGTCGATCTGAACGATGTCGACGCCCATGCCCTGCAGCAGGGCGATCTCGGCGCGCAACGGCGCCACGCAGGCCTGCACGAAGTCGTCGCGCCGGGGATAGGCCTTCTTCGACCGCTCGGCGTCCCACAGGCGTTCGCCGAGCAGCGCCGGCGCCGGTAGCGTGATCTTGGTCGCAACGGTCGCGACCTTCTTCACGAAAGCCGCCTCGCCGGCGATGAAACCTGCAGGCTTTGGCGTGAGCTTCTCGGTCACGACCGTCCACGGCCGTCCGTCGGCGGGATTCGTTTCCAAGGTGAAGCCGTGCGCCAGCTCGGCGATGACGCCGATATAGGAGCGTCGGCGCCACTCGCCGTCATTGACCACGTCGAGGCCGGCTCGTTCCTGCATGGCGACCACGAAGCGGATGGCGGCGTCCATGGTCGCGGTGTCGGCGACGTCCCACTGCGGCTTCTCGATCAGCTCGCGCACCACCAGCGGGCGCGGGATGGAGCCGACGATGGAGGCGGGAAACAGCGGCAGCGGCTTGGTCACGTCGGGGGGTTCCACAGTGTCTGGGCGAGGTCCATGTCCTGCTGGGTGTCGATCTCGCGATAGTGGCCCGGCGTATCGGCGTGGCCTACCTCCATGCCGTGCTCGATCATGTCCTGGAACATGTGGATCAGGTAGGCCTTCTGGAAAAGCGCGGCCTCGCGGTAAGGCTGGCCCCAGAACTGCGCCTTGCGGCGGCGGTAAAAATCGCAGAAGCGCTGCGCGCCCTCGGCGCCGAACTTCGCCACGCCGATGAACTCGCCGGTCGCCGCCTCGTAAGAGATGCCGCGATGGACGCACTCGACCCGGCCGTTGCGCGTGATCACCTTCTCGGCATCGTGCGGCGGATGCTGGGTACGCGGCCGGTAGTGCTCGCGCCAGTCGGTATCGACGCCAAGCGCGATCTCGTCAGGCGAGCGCACGAGATCGCCGACCACGCGATCGGTGAACAGGATGTCGGAATAGGCCGTGACGAACGGCCGGTCCATCAGGTCCTCCGCGCACATCAACGAGACCAGGATGTTGTTGTCCTGCCAATCGGCGTTCTCGCGAAAGATGAAGCCGGGATACTCGCGCCGCACGGCCTCGATGCGGTAGCCGCCGATGAAGCAGATCTCCGTGCAGCCGCCGCCCTTCAGCGCCTCGACCGTCCAGTCGAGGATGCGCTTGCCCTGGATCTCGGCGAAGCACTTGGGGGCGTTCTCGGTCGTCGGCATCAGCCGGCTGCCGCGGCCGGCGCCGATGATGATGGCCCGCATCAGAAGCGCTTTCCGGCGATGATGCGCGCGCTGAGCTCGAGCTTGGCGACCGAGCGCCGGGCATCGGCCAGCGCGCAGCACGAGACCAGCGTGTCGATGAGCGCGAGCTGCGCCACGCGGCTGCTCATGGCTTCGGGCCGGTAGCGCGTCTCGTTGGCGATTGTGTGCAGGACGATGTCGCAGTAGCGCGCCAATGGCGATTTGCCGAGGCGCGTGATGCCGATGGTGCGCGCGCCGGCGTCGCGCGCCAGACGCGTCGCCAGCACGGTCTCCGTCGTGCTGCCCGAATGCGAGATGGTGATCACCGCCGTGCTCGAATCCGTCATGGCCGCGCTGACGGCCTGGATGTGCGAATCGCTCACCACCTTCACGTCGCGGCCGAGCTGCAGCAGGCGGTAGGCCAGGTCCTGGGCGATCGGGCCGGAGCTGCCGATGCCGTAGACCTCGATGCGCCGGGCATTGCGGATGATGTCGACCGCCTTGGTCAGGGCCGGCGACGCCAGGAGCTGGCGCGTCTGCTGCAGCGAGGCGATGTGCGCGGCGAAGACGTGCTCGGCCACATCGGACACCGAATCACTTTCGTGCAGGTCCTCCTGGATCATGCGCACCGGTTCGACCAGGTCGCGCGACAGCAGGATCTTCAGCTCCTGGAAGCCGTCGATGCCGAGCCGCCGGCACAGGCCGACGATGCTGCCCTCGCTCGCCTCGGCCTGCTCGGCAAGCTCGGTGATCGACATGCGGATCACGTCGTTGGCGTGCTTGTCGATGTAGGTCGCGATGCGCCGCGCCGTCGGCGGCAGCGCACGCAGCGACTGGCGGATCAGGGTCAGGATCGAGGCCTTGTCCTCGGGCGCCTCGACTGTCCTGCGCTGCCTGCCCGACATCCCTGCTCCTGTAACCCGATTGAAATAAGCTCAATCTATTGATGGCCCAAGAATGAACTCTTTTCAACCCAGAGCACGCGAGCTATCGTCGCCGCCGTCCGATCGTGAGCTGAGGGGAGGACTCGCAATTGGAACTTCACGGCGACCCGCCCGAGCTGCTTTTCCGATGCAGGCCGTGAGTCCCAAGGTCATGGGCATCGGGCGACCTGCCGCGCGCGGCGCCGTCAGCCTTGCGGGCATCGCCAAGCAATTCGGCGCGACGTCGGTATTGCGCGGCATCGATCTCGACATCCGGGCGGGCGAGTTCATCACCATCCTGGGGCCGTCGGGCTGCGGGAAGTCGACCCTGTTGCGCATCATCGCCGGGTTGGAGCCGCAGAGCGCCGGCACCGTCGCCATCGACGGCGCGTCGATGGACGGCCTGCCGCCCGACCGGCGCGACATCGCCATGGTGTTCCAGTCCTACGCGCTCTATCCGCACCTGACGGTGGCCGAAAATATTGCCGTGCCGCTGCGCATGCGCCGGATGACACGCCTACAGCGCCTGCCTGGCGCCGGCGTGCTGCCGGGCGTGCGCCGCATCGCCGGCTCGATCGGCGAAGCCGTGCGGTCCGTCGCCGCCACCCTGCGGTTGGAAAGCCTTTTGGACCGCAAGCCGGCGCAGCTTTCGGGCGGCCAGAAGCAGCGCGTGGCATTGGCCCGCGCCATGGTGCGGCAGCCAAAGGCCTTCCTGATGGACGAGCCGCTCAGCAACCTCGACGCTGAGTTGCGCGTGCACATGCGGGCCGAGATCGCCCAGCTCCACCGCCAGCTCGGCGCCACCTTCATCTACGTGACGCACGACCAGGCCGAGGCGATGACGATGTCCGATCGCGTCGCCGTCATCCTCGAAGGCGAGCTGCGCCAGATCGCCTCGCCTGGCGAGCTCTATCGCAATCCCGACGACCTGCGCGTCGCCCAGTTCGTCGGCACGCCGCGCATCAACGTGCTGCCGGCCGTGGCGGCGGCCACAGGCATCGACGTGCTGGGCATTCCGCTCGCCCGGCAGAGCGGATTGTCGGCGGGCAGCGAACTGCAGGCGGCGATACGGCCTGAGCGGCTGGTCGTCACCAGTGACAAGTCGGGCCTCTCCGGGCAGGTCGTCTATCGTGAGAACCTGGGCTCCGACCTCTTCCTGCACGTCGCGATCGAGGGCGTAGCGACGCCGGTGATCGTGCGCTGCGATTCCTCGGCGCTCGACTCGACGGCGGTCGGCGTGACGGTTCGCGTCGCCGTAGCCGCCGAGCATCTCCTCCTGTTCGACCTCGAAGGCCGGAGGATCGGCCGTCATGGCTGACGCGAGTTCGCGCAAAGCCAGCCTGCCGACCGTGCTCCTGCTCACGGCACCGGCGGTGCTGCTGATGCTGGTCTTCCTGGTCGGTCCGCTGATCTGCCTGTTCGTGCTGTCCTTCACCGACTATCAGCTCGGCGCGCCGTCGATCTCGCTGGTGGGGCTCGCGAACTACGCGGAGATGACCGGCGATGAGACGGTGACGATCTCCATCGCCAACACCCTGATCTACGTCGCCATCGTCGTGCCGGCATCTGTCGCGCTGGGACTGGGCGCTGCGCTGCTGATCGATGCCGATGGTTCGCTGCGCGGCTTCTATCGCGCCGCCTACTTCCTGCCGGTCATGGCGACCCTGATCGCCATGGCTATCGTCTGGGGATTCATGCTCGATCCGCGCATCGGCGCGATCAACTTCGGGCTGAAGGCGATGGGGTTGCAGCCGCTGGACTTCCTGAACGACCGCAAGATCGTGCTGTTCACGCTCTGCGGCATCGGCATCTGGCAAAGCGTCGGCTTCAACATGGTGCTGTTCATGGCGGGCCTCACCGCCATCCCGCCCGAGCTCTACGAGGCGGCGGCGGTCGACGGCGCCCGCCGCGGCGGCGCCCGTTTCCGGCTGGTGACCTGGCCGATGCTGGCGCCCGTCACCCTGTTCACGGTCGTCATCACCGCCATCCGCGCCTTCCAGGTGTTCGACACGGTGGCGGTGCTGACCGGCGGCGGGCCCAACAAGGCGTCCGAGGTCCTGCTGCACACGATCTACTCGGAGGCCTTCGGCTACTTCCGCGTCGGCTATGCCGCAGCCCTTGTCGTGGTTTTCCTGGGCTTCATCCTGGTCCTGTCGGCGATCCGTGTCTTCGTGCTCGACCGGCGGAGGCAGGCGCAGTGACCGGCCATCGCCTGCCCGGCTCGCTGCGCCTGGTGCGCCATCTCGTGCTGCTGCTCGGCACGACGGTGATGCTGGCGCCGTTCGTCCTGATGGTGGCGACCTCGCTCAAGCCGAAGGACGAGATCTTCGCCACCCGCTTCCATCTCCTGCCGCAGCGACTGGGCGCGGCGGAGAACTACTACGAGGCGTTGACCCAGGTGCCGCTGCTGCACTTCCTGCTGAACGGCGTCATCGTCACGGCGGCGATCTTCACGTTGCAGGTCATCGTCAACGTGCCGGCGGCCTATGCGCTGGCCAAGCTGCGCTTCCGCGGCCGCACGACGCTGTTCGGGGCCGTGCTGGTGTGCCTGCTGATCCCCTACCAGGCGACGGCGCTGCCGATCTACATCCTGTTCTACTGGTTCGGGCTTCTGAACACCTACGCCGCGCTGGTGCTGCCCTTCACCATCTCGGTGTTCGGCATCTTCCTGATGCGCCAATTCTTCCTCGGCGTGCCCGACGACCTGATAGACGCCGCCCGCATCGACGGCATGAGCGAATACGGCATCGTCTGGTCGGTGATGGCGCCGGCCGCCATCCCTGCCCTGGTGGCATTCGGCATCTTCTCCGTCGTGGCGCATTGGAACGACTACTTCTGGCCGCTGATCGCGGTCGCGGACCACAGCCTCTACACGCCGCCGCTCGGCATCGCCTTCCTCAAGCTGAACGGCGAAGGCACCGCCTACGGGCCGCTGATGGCGGCGGCCACCATCGTCATCGCACCCTTGGTGCTGGCCTTCCTGCTGGCCCAGCGCCGTTTCGTCGAGGGCATCACATTCACCGGCCTCAAGGGGTGAGGAACAGAGGGAGGAAGACATGAGACGTCACATCAAGGCATGGGCAGCCGGCGCCGCGGCGCTGGTCATGCTCACGGCAGGCCAGGCGCTGGCGCAGGCCAAGACCACGCTCAACGTGCAGTACCCGCTGGGATTCATTTTCGACAAGGTCTTCGTCACGCTGAAGGCCGAGTTCGAAAAGCAGAACCCGGACATCACCGTCAACTACCTGCCGGCCTACAAGGAGTACGAGGACGCCGCTCAGACCGCGCTCCGTCAGGCGATCACCAAGCAGCTTCCCGACGTGGCGCTGCAGGCGATCAACCTCCAGCGCCTGTTCGTCGACCGCAAGATCGCTGTCGACCTCACGCCCTTCATCGCCAAGGAGAAGGACTGGCAGGGCCAGGGCTTCTCGCCGGCCATGATGGCGCTCGGCACGTACGGCGGTAAGCCCTACGGCCTCGCCTTCGCCGTCTCGACGCCCATCGTCTATGTGAACGACGACCTGGTTCGCAAGGCGGGCGGCGATCCCGCCAACTTCCCGACCACCTGGGACGGCATCTTCGACCTCGCCAAGAAGGTCAATGCGCTGGGCGACGACAATGTCGGGCTGTTCTATTCCTGGGCGATCACCGGCAACTGGATGTGGCAGGCCCTCGTCTTCTCCCATGGCGGCAGCATGATGACCGCCGACGAGAAGGCCATCGCCTTCGACAAGGAGCCCGGCAAGAAGTCGATCGAGCTGCTCGGTCGCATGGTCAAGGATGTCGGCATGCCGAACCTGACGCCGGAAGCGAGCCGCGCGGCCTTCTTCGCCGGCAAGCTCGCCATCTGGACCGAATCGACCTCGCTGCTGCGCGTCGCCGACGACGGTGTGGCCGGCAAGTTCAAGTGGCGCACGGCGCGCTTCCCGGTGCCCGGCCCCAACGCCAAGCTGCCGACCGGCGGCGCCTCGGCGCTGATGTTCGCGACCGAGCCCGCCAGGCAGGAAGCGGCATGGAAGTTCATGAAGTTCATCACGGGAGCCGAAGGCGCCACCATCATGGTAAAGGGCACGGGCTACATGCCGCCCAACTCGCTGCCGGCCAGCAACCCCGCGATGCTGAAGGACTTCTATGCCGAGAAACCCAACCATCTGACGTCGCTCAGCCAGCAGCCGCTGATGACGGCGTGGTACGCCTTCCCGGGCGACAACAACCTGAAGATCATCCAGGCGATCAAGGACCGCCTGCAGACGGTCGTCGACAAGTCGGCGGCGCCCGACGCGGCGCTGTCGGCGATGGCCGCGGACGTCCAGAAGCTGTTGCCGAAGTAGGCGGCTAAGCCGCCAGCTCGAGGATCTCCATCACCTCGGCCGGTCGCGTGATCGGCCGAGGATTGTTGAGCACGGCGCGGTCGTGCATCGACTTCTCGGCGACCTCGCGGAAGCGGTCCTTCCCGACCCCGACGTCGGCCAGCCGTCCCGGCAGGCCGAGCGACTTCACCAGGCCCGCCACCAGATCGGCCGCCGGCACGTCGGGCTTGCCGAACGCGTCACTCACCCGGCTCTGCCGTTCGGCATTGGCCGGCAGGTTCCAGCGCAGCACCGAGGGCAGCATCACGCACGAGGTGTGGCCGTGCGGCACGTGGCAGGCCGCACCCAGCACGTGGCCGATGCCATGGCTCGCACCAGTGCCGACGCCCGAGGTGCCGGCGCCGATCGACAGCCACATGCCGAACTGCAGGTCGAGCCGCGTCGGCATGTCGTCGGGCTTGGTCGCATGGGCAGGCAATGCCTTGGTCAGAAGCCGCAGCGCTTCGGTCGCCGTGCCCAGCACGAAGGGATGGGCCTGCTGCGAGCACAGCCGCTCGACTGCATGGTCGACGGCCTTGATCCCGGTCGACAGCATGAGGTCCATCGGGGTGGCGAGCGTTGCCGCGGGATCGAGCACGATGACGCGCGGCACGATCAGGCGATGGCCGAAGCTTTCCTTGATGCCGTGCCGCGGGTCGCTGATGCCGGCGAAAGGGTTGAACTCGGCCGCCGACAGCGTGGTCGGCACGGCGATCATGCGGACAGCGTCCGCCGTCGGCCTGATCGCCTCCGACGGCGGGGCGTGTCCCTCTTTCGGCCGGCCGGCGCGATAGAGGTCGAGTGCGTCGATCGTCATCGCACCCTGCCACAGCGCGATCAGCATCACCTTGGTCGCGTCGATCACCGAGCCGCCGCCAACGGCGACGATGAGATCGGCGCCAACCTCTCGGGCAAGCTTGGCGCCCTCGATGACACAGGGCCGCGGCGAATGCGCGGTGATGCCGGAATAGACGCCGGCATAGCGGTCACCGAGGTCGCGGATGACGTCGGCCAGCAACGCGCTCTGCGCCACCGACTTGGAGGTCGTGACGAAGACGCGCCTGGCGCCCAGGCGTTCGGCTTCGGCGCGCAGGGCGGGCCCCGCCGGCTTGCCGTAGACGACGCGCTCGATGTCCTGATGGCCGTGAATTCCGCTGAGCATGGGCTGCCTTTCATGACCGGGCCAGAGGCCCGCGCTCCCATGACCGTATCGACGTCACGGCCCATGGTCTATAACCGCCGCTCTTCATGGAACCCGAGGAGTGGAACGAGATGCCGGGGGCATTGGAAGGCCTGAAAGTCGTCGATCTGTCGCGCGTGCTGGGTGGGCCGTACTGTGCCCAGATGCTGGCCGATCACGGCGCCGAGGTGATCAAGATCGAGCCGCCGCAGGGCGACGAGACGCGGCTGTGGGGCCCTCCGTTCGACCAGGAAGGCATCTCCGCCTACTTCGCCGGCATCAACCGCAACAAGCGCACCGTGGCGCTCGACCTGTCGAAGAAGGAAGGCCGCGAGGTTCTGGAAAAGCTGCTCGAGAGGGCCGACGCGCTGATCGAGAATTTCAAGACCGGCACCATGGAGAAATGGGGCATCGGCTACGAGACCCTGTCGCAGAAGTTCCCGCGCCTGATCCATGCCCGCGTCTCGGGCTTCGGCGCCGACGGCCCGCTGGGCGGCTTCCCAGGCTACGACGCCATGGTGCAGGCTTCGGCCGGCCTGGTCTCGGTCAACGGTGCGCCCGAGGCGGGACCAGTGCGCATCGGCGTGCCGGTGGTCGATCTCTCGACCGGCATGAATGCCTGCATGGGCATCCTGATGGCGTTGTATGAGCGCAATCTCTCGGGCAAGGGCCAGTTCGTCGACGCCACGCTCTACGACAGCGCCGTGGCGCTGCATCAGCCGCATGCGCCCAACTACTTCATGGCCGGACTGAAGCCCAAGCTCTACGGCAACAGCCACGGCAATCTCGCGCCCTACGCCAACTTCCCGACCAGGGGCCGCAACATCGTGATCGGCGCCGGCAATGACGGGCAGTTCCGCAAGCTGACGCAGATGCTGGGCAAGCCCGAGCTGGCCGACGATCCGCGCTTCAAGACCAACAAGGACCGCGTCGCCCATCGCGATGAGCTCGAGGCCGAGCTTCGGGCGCTCACCAAGGACCGCAACGGCGAGGCATTCGCCAACGAACTGATGCAGAACGGCGTGCCCTCGGGCGCAGTGATGGAAGTGCCCGACGTCATGGAGCATCCGCACACCAAGCACCGCAACATGGTCTGGGAGAAGGACGGCTGGCGCAACGTCGGCAATCCGGTGAAGCTCTCGCGCACGCCGGCGGCCGCGCGCAGCAAGCCCCGGACGTTCGGCGCCGACACGCGCAAGGTGCTGGGCGAAGTGGGCTACAGCACAACCGAGATCGACAAGCTGCTGGCCACGGGCGTGGCCTTCACCGAGATCCGGAAGTAGCGATGTTTCAACCCGACCTGCTCAAGGGCAAGCGCATCCTGGTGACCGGCGGCGGCACCGGTCTCGGCCGCTCTATGGCGCACCGCTATCTCGAGCTCGGCGCCAACGTCGTGATCTGCGGCCGGCGCGAGGACGTGCTGAAGCAGACGGCCGACGAGTTGGCCAAGGACACCGGCGGCGAGATCGAGACCGTGGGCTGCGACGTGCGCGTGCCCGACGCGGTCGAGGCCATGATGGACACGATCTGGGCCAAGCGTCCGCTCGACATCCTGGTCAACAACGCGGCCGGGCAGATCCTGGCGCAGACCCACAAGATGTCGACGCGCGCCATCGATGCGGTGCTGGGCATCGTGCTGCACGGCTCGGCCTACTGCACCGTCGCGGCGGGCCGGCGCTGGATCGACCAGGGGCTGCGCGATCGCGTGGTGATGTCGATCCTCACCGTGTCGTCGCTGACCGGCGCGCCCTTCACCGTGTCGTCGGCCATGGCCAAGGCCGGCGTCTTGGCCATGACCAAGAGCCTCGCCGTCGAATGGGGACCCAAGGGCATCCGCACCTGCGCCATCGTGCCCGGCCCCTTCCCGACCGAGGGCGCGTGGAGCCGCCTGATGCCCAAGGAGCGCGGCGGCAACGAAGCGCTGGTCAAGACCATCCCGTTGCGCCGCGTCGGCGAGCACGAGGAACTGGCCAACCTCGCGGCTTTCCTGGTGAGCGATGGTGCCGCCTTCATCAACGGCGATGCCGTCGTGATCGACGGCGGCAAGATGCTGCAATCCGGCGGCGGCGGCGCCAACACCCAGGCGATGATCGACTGGACCGACGAACAGTGGGAAGCGATCCGGCCGAAGCGCAAGTGATGGGAGCGCGGGCCTCTGGCCCCGCATCATGATCATGAGCGGGCCAGAGGCCCGCGCTCCCAGTAAGACCTATCTCTTTTCCGTGACCGGCGCGGCCGCCATCCACGTTTTCATCAGGTCGTAGAACACCGCCAGGACGACCGGGCCGACGAACAGCCCGATCAGGCCACCCGCGAGGGTGCCGCAGATCACACCGGCCACGATGATCGGCATCGGCGTCTGCAGGCCGCGCGCCATCAGGATCGGCCGCAGCACGTTGTCGAGCAGGAGCAGCGGCACGGTGTAGACGGTGAAGATGGCGGCCGTCATCACCGGCATGGTGAACCACAGCCAGATGATGACCGGGACCATGACGATGTTGGGCCCGACCTGGACGATCGCCAGCACCAGGCAGACGAAGGTCAGCGCGCCCGCAAACGGCACTTCCGCGACCAGCATGCCGAGCCCCAGCAGGGCCGCCTGCAGCAACGCCACGCCGATCACGCCCTGCGACACATTGCGGATGGTCGAGCCTGCGATCTCGACAAAGTGACGCCCTCGAGCGTCGGCAATACGCCCGGCAAGACCTGTCACGGTGACGCTCAACCGGTCCGAATAGGCGAGCAAGACGCCGGCGATGATGATCGCCGCCGCGAACTGCAGCACCTCGAAGGCGACACCGGCGGCAATGCTGCCGATGAAGCGGCCGAACGAGGCGATCTGGGTGACGTGTGTGGTGAGGAAAGAGCGCGAATCGTTGGCGGCCGCCAGCCAGAAGGCGTGGAGGCGCTCACCGACCAGCGGCCAGGTGCTGAGCGAGGCCGGCGGCGGCGGCACCACGCGGTTGCCCTCCAGCACCATATGGCCATAGGCCTCGAGCGTCTGGATGGCCGACGTCGACAGCAGAATGACGGGCGTCACCAGCAGCACCAGCAGCAGGATCGACAGCAGCGTCGCGGCGAGCCACGGCCGCATGCTGGCGCGGCGGCGCAGCAGGGCATAGAGCGGGAAGACAGCGACCGCGAGGATCACCGACCACAGCAGCAGCGGCGCCACGGGTCGCAACAACAGCAGGCTGACATAGATGACGCCCGCGATCAGCGCGAGGCGCACCGCCATGTCGATGGTGAACCGCGACAACTCGAGCCTGCCTTTTTCCGTGTCGATCATCGTCGCCTCCCCGCCAATCCAGGAGCTAGGTCAGGCTCCCTGTCTTGATTGTCCACCGAACTGGGCCTTACGCTCCAGCACTACGCAGCGGGGGAAGCGAGGGGCGCATGACTCCACCCGACAGTCGTGGGTGACGCGGCACCGGAATTCCGCGACCAGACCAAGTCCGCGGCGAAGAGCCGACCTCCCGATCGTACGGAGGGGACCATGTCCCAAACGAACCCCGCCCGCTGCCCGTGGGCGGGGTTCCTTTTTGGCCGGGTTCCCCTCTAGCGGGAAGCCGCTGCCGGCTTGGCCGGCGTGACCACGCGCACCGGATCGCCGTCGGCAAGGCCGTCGGGCGGGCTGTCGATGATGCGATCGCCGGCCACGAGCCCGCTGGCGATCTCGACGACCTGGCCGAGGTCGCGGGCGATAGTGATCGGCTTCAATACGACCTTGCTGTTGGCATCGACCGTGGCGACGTGCAGCCCCTTCTGATCGAAGATCAGCGCACCGGCCGGGATGCTGAGCGCCTGCTGGTTGGTCGGCAAGTCTATGCGGGTGTTGGCGAACGCCCCCGGCATCAGTTCGCCCGAGCTGTTGTCGACGACGATCTGCATGCGCGTGGTGCCGCTTTGTGCGTCGACCGCACGTGACGATGCGTCGACCACGCCGGTGTAGGTCTTGCCGGGATACTCCGGGACGGTGATCTGCACCTTGGTGTTGATCCGGACCGCCGGCACATAGTTCTGCGGCACGCTGACCGAGACCCGCAGCCTGGTGATGTCGGAGATCACGAACAGCGCCAGGCCAGCGCTGGAATCGGCGTTGATCAGCGCACCGATATCGGTGTTGCGCACCGTGACGATGCCGTCGAACGGCGCCGTCAGGCGTTTGAAGGAATACAGCACTTCCAGCCGATCGACGGCGGCCTGGGCCGCCTTGGTCAAGGCCTGCTTCACGGTGAGGTCGGCGGTCTTCTCGTCGACCGTCTGACGGGAAACGGTGTTGGCGCCGCCCAATTGCTGCCAGCGGCCCGCCGTCACCGTCGCCAATGCCTCTGCCGCCTGCGCGCTGGCGAGCGCTGCCTTGGCCTGCAGGAGCTGCTGGTCGAGATCGGGCGCCTCGATCTCGGCCAGGAGCTGTCCTGCCTTCACGGAAGAGCCGATGTCGACGTGGTACGCCTTCAGGAAGCCGCCGACGCGGGCATAGATCGGCGCCCGGATGTAGGCCTCGAGCCTGCCTGGCAGGTCGAGCGTGGCCTGGTTGGCGCTGTTGGCCGGCTGCACGACGCTGACCACGGGAATGGCCTGGGCGTCGGTCCATTGCTTGAGCTTGGCCTCGCTGGCGTTGCGGTTCCACAAGCCGCTTGTCACGACCAGGACGACGACCAGCAGCCCGGCCAGGCCGGCGATGGCGAGGCCGCGCCGTGGCTTGCGGGGAGCGCCGGGTGGTGACTCAGGCGGCATGGGGAACTCCAGGGGCAGCCGCGGCCACGGTCTTGCCGTGGTGGCGGTGAACGACGCTGAACACGACCGGGACGAAGATGAGCGTGGCGACCGTTGCAAAGATCAGGCCGCCGATGACGGCGCGGCCGAGCGGCGCATTCTGCTCGCCGCCCTCGCCCAGGCCGAGCGCCATGGGCGCCATGCCGATGATCATGGCGAGCGCCGTCATGAGCACCGGCCGGAAGCGGACATAGCCCGCTTCGAGCGCCGCCTGGGTGGCGTCACCGAGCTCGGCCAGCCGCTCGCGCGCGAAGCTCACCACCAGCACGGAGTTGGCCGTGGCCACGCCCATGCACATGATTGCCCCCGTCAATGCCGGCACCGACAAGGTCGTGTACGTCGCAAACAGCATCCAGACGATGCCGGCGAGCGCCGCCGGCAGGGCCGTGATGATGACGAAGGGATCGCTCCACGACTGGAAGTTCACGACGATCAGCAGGTAGATCAGCACGATCGCGCCCAGCAGGCCGAACAGCAGGCCGGAGAAGGCGCTCTCCATGGTCCTGACCTGGCCCTGCACCTTGACGGCGCGGATGCGCGGCGACTGCTGCGGAGCGAGCTCGGCGATGATCTTGCGCACGTCGGCGGCCACGGCGCCAAGGTCGCGGTCCTGCACCGCAGCGTAGATCTGGACCATGCCCTGCAGGTCCTGCTGCGAGACCACGGCGTTGGCGGTGTCGCGCCGGACATCGGCGATGCCGCCCAGCACCTGGAGCTGGCTGGCGGCCGGGGCGGCGATCGGCAGGTTGGAAAGCGCCGACAGCGAATCCAGCCTGTACTGCGGCGTCTGCAGCACGATGCCGTAGGACACGCCATTGGCCGGATTGAGCCAGTAGGTCGGTGCGACCTGGCTCGAGCCCGCGAGGTTCACGACCAGCGAGTTTGTGACGTCGCGCGTGGTCAGGCCCACGTACTGGGCGCGCGTGCGGTCGATGTCGACGGCAAACACCGGTGCGCCGCGCGACTGCTGGATGCGGGCATCGACCACGCCCGGCACCTGACGAATACGCGCCAGCAGGCGGTTGGCGTGCTCGAAGTTGGCCTTGAGGTCGGAGCCGCGGACCTGAACGTCGATCGGCGACGGCGCGCCGAAGTTCAGGATCTGGCTGATGATGTCGGCGGGCAGGAACGAGAAGGTGAAGCCCGGGAAGCGCTCGGGCAGCTGCTCGCGCAGCACGCGCACATATTCAGCAGTAGGGCCATGGTGCTCGGTGAGCTTGATCTGGATGTCGCCGTCCTGCGGGCCGATCGTGCCGGTGTTGTTGTAGGTCATGTTGATGCCGCTCACCGGCATGCCGACATTGTCGGCGATCGTCGCGATCTCCTGTGGTGGGATGATCTGGCGGATCGCCTTCTGGATCTGGGCGAACTGGTTGGCAGCCTCCTCGACGCGCGTACCGATCGGCGCACGGGCATGCATCAGGATCTGGCCTGAATCGACGGCCGGGAAGAAGTTCTGGCCGAGGAACGGCGCCAGCGCGAACGAGGCCAGGACGAAGGCCATGAACCCCGTGATGAAGAAACCGCGGCGAGCCAGCGCCATCACCAGCAGGTCGCGGTAGACCGTGCGGAAGCGCTCGAAGCGCACCTCGAAGCCACGCTGGAGGAGCACCAGCGGATTGCGCGACGGCGGCTTCTCGCCATGAGCATGGTCATGCGGCTTCAGGAGGTAGTTCGCCATGGTCGGCACCAGGGTGCGCGACAGGATGAACGAGCAGATCATGGCGAACATGACCGCTTCGGCCATCGGCACGAACAGGAAGCGGGCGACGCCCTCGAGGAAGAACATCGGCACGAACACGATGCAGATGCAGAGCAGCGATACGAAGGCCGGCGTCACGATCTGCCGCGCGCCGTCCATGATCGCGGTCTCGACGTCCTTGCCCTGCTCGAGATGCCAGTTGATGTTCTCGATGGTGACCGTGGCGTCGTCGACCAGGATGCCGACGGCGAGCGCCAGGCCACCCAGGGTCATGATGTTCAGCGTCTCGCCGAATGCCGACAGCAGCGCGATCGAGCCCAGGATGGCCAGCGGAATCGAAGTGGCGATGATCACCGTCGAGCGCCAGCTGCCGAGGAACAGCAGGATCATCAGGCTGGTCAGCACGGCGGCGATCACGGCCTCGAAGGCCACGCCGCCGATCGCGCCCTCGACGAACAACGACTGGTCGCCCAGGATGGCGATCGAGACGTTGTCGGGCAGCGACTTGCGCAGCTCCTCGACGCGCTGCTTGATGCCGTCAATGATGGAGAGCGTCGACACCGAGCCGTTCTTCAGCACCTGCAGCAGCACCGAGCGACTGCCGTCGACATGCACGATGTTGGTCTGCGGCGGGTTGCCGTCGCGCACCTGCGCCACGTCGCGCAGGTAGACCATGGCGCCGTTGGCGGTGAAGACCGGCAGGTCGGCCAGCGCCTGGAAGTCGGTCGGCGCGTTGTTGAGCTGGATGGCGTATTCGTAGCCGCCAATCTTCTGCGTGCCGACCGGCGTCAGCAGATTCTGCGCGGCCAGCGCATTGGCGACGTCGTTGGCCGACAGGCCACGCGCCTGAAGGGCACCGGGATCGAGGTCGATCTGGATCTGGCGGAACTTGCCGCCGAAGGGGAATGGGATGGCCGCCCCCGGCACGGTGACCAGCGGCGTGCGCACCGTGTTGATGGCGATGTCGAACACCGCCTGCTCCGACACGCCCTTGCCGGCCAGCGCCAGCTGGATGATCGGCACCGTCGAGGCGTTGTAGTTCAGGATCAGGGGCGGTGTGATGTTGGGCGGCATCTGTTTCAGCACGGTCTGCGAAATCGCCGTGACCTGCGCGTTGGCCGTGCGGATGTCGGTACCCGGCTGGAAGAACACCTTCACGATGCCGATGCCGGTGTAGGACGTGCCCTCGATGTGCTCGATGTCGTTGACGGTGGTGGTGAGAGAGCGCTGGAAGTTCAGCATCACGCGGCCCGACATCTGGTCGGGCGGCAAACCGGTGTACTGCCAGACGACGGCGATCACCGGGATGCGGATTTCGGGGAAGATGTCGGTCGGCGTCCGCATCGCGGAAAGCGGACCGACAATAAGGATCAGGAGCGCAAGAACAACGAACGTGTAGGGCCGCTTCAGGGCGACACGAACCAGAGCCAGCATGTGGCCTTACTTCCCCACTCTACAGGTGCCGCCCGACTCCCCAGCAACCGGCGGCACGACCATCGGACCATGAGGGGTATCGCCTGTCGAGCCGATATTGCCCCAGCTTCGTGCATGGCTCAGGGTTAAGCTTGCATAGGCAATCACTGCCGCGTGAGGGGGAATTCGAGCCATGGCCGACTATGACTACATTATCGTGGGCGCAGGTTCGGCGGGCGGCGCACTGGCGGCACGGCTGAGCGAGAACCCGGCCAACAAGGTGCTGCTGCTGGAGGCTGGCGCGCGCAGCCACCCCTACTCCCGCATGCCGCTGTCGTTCGGCCTGCTGATCGAGCATCCGACGGCCAACTGGTGCTACCAGTCCGAGCCGGAACCCAACACGGCCAACCGAACGATCCCGGTACCGCGTGGAAAACTTCTGGGTGGCTCGAGCTCGATCAACGGCCTGGTCTGGGTGCGCGGCCAGCCGCTCGACTTCGATACCTGGGCGCAGATGGGCTGTCGCGGCTGGAGTTGGCGCGACGTGGCACCGGTCTTCACACGCATCGAGAACTTCGTCGACGGCGACGGCAGCAACGGCCGCGGCACGGCGGGCCCGCTCAAGGTCTCGACGGTGCCCGACCAGAACCCGCTCTACGACGCGCTGTTCGCCGCTTCCAAGGCCGCGGGCTTCAAGCTCAACCCCGACTACAACAGCGAGGATCAGGAAGGCGTCGTCAAGACCCAAACCTCGATCTACAAGGGCCGGCGCATGAGCGTCGCCCATTGCTACATCGAGCCGGCGATGAAGCGCTCCTCCAACCTCCATGTCGTCACCGACGCCTTCACCTTGCGCCTGCTGCTCGAGGGCAAGCGCTCCGTCGGCGTCGAGTACGAGAAGGACGGCAAGGTGGTGCAGGCCAAGGCGCGCGAGACCATCCTGTCGGCGGGCGGCGTCGCCAGCCCGCAGATCCTCGAACTGTCGGGCATCGGGCAGCCTGAGCTTCTGAAGAAGCACGGCATCGAGGTGAAGCACGAGCTGAAGGCGGTGGGCGAGAATTTCCGCGACCACATCAACGCCCGCATCATCTGGAAGGTGAAGGACCCGCGCGTCTCCTACAACCACATGGCGCGCGGCATCGGCGCCATGACGCAGATGATGAAGTACCTGGCAACCGGCGGCGGCTTCATGAGCTTGCCCTCGGCGCCGCTGCTCGCCTTCCTCAAGACGCGGCCCGAGCTCGAGACGCCCGATGTGCAGATGCATCTGGTGCCCTACTCCATCAAGGATCCCAAGACGCGCAAGCTGCAGGACTTTCCGTCGATGACGATCGCCTGCTACCAACTGCGGCCCGAGAGCCTGGGCACGATCCATATCCGGTCACCCGATCCCAAGGCGCAGCCGGCGATCCGCTTCAACTTCCTGGCCGACCCGATCGACCAGGCGGCGATGGTCGGCGGCTTCCGCATGATGCGGAAGATCGTCGATGCTGGCCCGATGGACGCCTATCGCGGCGAGGAGTTCTCACCCGGATCGTCGGTGCAGACCGACGAGCAGATCCTGACCTGGATCCGCAACAACTCGCAGACCGCCTATCACCCGATCGGCACCTGCCGTATGGGCCCGGCCGGCCCGACGACGGTGGTCGACGACAAGCTGAAGGTGCACGGGCTGGAAGGCCTGCGCGTGGCCGACGCCTCGATCTTTCCGACCATGCCCTCGGGCAACACCAATGCGCCGTCGATCATGGTCGGCGAAAAGATGGCGGATATCCTGAAGGCTGCGGCTTAGTCTTTGGGAGCGCGGGCCTCCGGCCCGCGCTCCCAATATCACCGCCTGATCACTCCCCGACTGTTCACCTCACTCCTACGTTCAAGTCCCGACCGCGACGTGAGGGACGATCATGAGCGTGACCGCCAGGGCTGAAGGGTCGACAACGGGTGTGCGCACCGGCGGTGGAGTCTACAGGGAGGCACGGCAGGCGTTGCGGTCGCTCTGCCCGCAGGCGTTGCTCAACTGGCGCGAGGCGCGCTTCTACGGCCGCTATGGCGAAGTCGAGCTACACCTGCTGGAATTCCTGTGCCGGCCCGACCGCGACGCCATCGACGTCGGCGCCAACGACGGCAGCTACGTCCACTACCTGCGCCGCCATGCCCGCCGTGTGATCGCCTTCGAGCCGATGCCGAGCCTGGCCGACGCCCTGCGCGCCAAGTTCCGAACCGGCGTGGACATCCAATCCATCGCCTTGTCCGACCGCGCCGGCACGGTCGAATTGCACATGCCGGTGGTCGACGGCGTCACGGTGACGGGCTGCTCGACCGTCTCGCCGACCGCCTCCGCCACCTATCCCGACCACCGCGCCATCGAAGTCCGAATGGCGACGCTCGACAGCGTCTATGAAGGCAATGTCGGCTTCATCAAGATCGACGTCGAAGGCCACGAGCAGGCCGTGCTCGACGGCGCGATACAGACGATCCGCCGCTGCCGGCCACGGCTCCTGGTCGAGGTCGACGAGCGCCTGTCGCCGGGTGGACTCGTGCGCGCCAAGGCCTATTTCAGGGACCTCGACTATCGCGGCTACTTCGTCCAGGCCGGCCACATCGAGCCGATCGGCCTGTTCTCCGCGGCCGCGCTGCAGAACCCGGACAATCTGCCCGACCTCACGGCGCCGTTGCAGCAGCGCCAGCGCTTCGGCCGCTATATCTACAATTTTATCTTCCTGCCGCGAGATGAGCCGATCGAGACTCTGCGGCAAATGTCGAAACGTCTTTCCGAGCTATAGGAGACGACCGCTCGACCTTGCGGATGTGCTGCACCAGGTGGTGGCCGATCCGCCGCCAGTCGAAGCGATCGGCGCAGGCGTCATAGGCCGCGGTTTGCCACGCATTCAGCCGCGGGAAGTCGTCTATGAGCTCGACCACGCCCTCGGCCAGGGCGGCGTGGCTGTCGTACAGCCCGATGCTCGCGCCCTCCTGTAGCGGCATGCCTGGCAGGGCAATGCGCATGGAGAGAATCGGCAGGCGGTTGAACACATAGTCCAGCCCCTTGAGCTTGAAGCCGCCCAAAAGGTCGGGCACCAGAGCAAGCCGCGCCTGGCGCATGTAGGACCGGACGTCGTCGACCCGGCCGACGAAATCCACGCTGGGGAAACGCCGCCGCAGGCTCTTGAGATAAGCGGGTTCCGCCTCGCCCACGACCTGCAGACCGATGCCTTCGCGGGCCAGCATGGCCGTGGCGGCGGCGAGGAACGCTTCCACCGCCGCCCGCTTGGGCGGCCAATCGAGGCTGCTGACCAGGATGGCCCGCCGCGGCACGCCGTCGTCGATCGTGCGGGCTTCGACCCGCGGTCCGCTGAAGCCGGGCGGCAGGAAGACGATGGAGCGCTCCTTGGCATCGGCGGCGAACCGGCGGCAATCGTCGGGCGTGTTCGACGTCACCAGGTCGGCTGCGGCGACAAGCCGGCGCTCCAGGCGCCTGACCTTGAGGTAGTCGACCGCCTTCACCAGGCGGCGCAGCCCGCGGGACGCCTTGGCGATGCTCCTTCCGACCGTCCGCTCGTGATTGTGGGCGATGTAGACGACGCGCGGCGGCCGCAGGCTCCGCCGGCAATGACGCATCACGGCGCGCAGCGCCCAGCCGCTGCAGATGCTGTCGAAGACGATCGTGTCCCACGGCCGCTCCGCCAGCGCCTCGTCGAGCAGCCGCCGCATGTTCGGGGCATTGCCGCGGTGGGCAACGACGGGCATGGACGACAGCCGCCGCCGCCATGCCGACTGGACCTGCTCGTCGGCCAGTCGCCAGTCGATGGCCAGGAGCTTGGATACCGATCTCGGGTTCTCGCGCCGTGCCAGGCCGATCACGCGCAAGCTGGCGCCAGCATCACGCGCCGCCTCGATCAATCCCTTGGAATAGATGAGCTGGCCGTTGGTGGCCGGGTCCGGATCGGCAAGCGTCAACCACAGGCACTGCATCAAGCGTCTCCTCGGCCAAAACGATGTGCAACGGCTTTCGGCGACGCCAGTGATCAAGCTGTGTCGACTCAACCGACGTTCGCATCTGGAGCGATCTTTCGACCTTCGATTTCGCGACTGTTGCCGCTGCAACACACTGTCCTGCAGCCACAATCTGGACACTGGCAAGCCCACAGCCCGCATTCCAAGAATACGAGAACAGCCCGTCAGCCGGGCACGCGAGAGGGTGTCTCGCGAAGGGAGGCTAAATGTCTCTGGCAGCGCCGGAGGAGACGTCACTTGAAGCCGCGTTCGTCTGCAACAAGTCAGAAAGTGTCTTGTCGGTCATCGAGAAGTGTCTCGATAACGGACTGGGCTCGTGCCTGGTCGTCGGTGATGACCATCGCCTCATCGGCCGCATCTCCCTCGACGACATCCGGCGCGCACTGGCCGACGGCACGGCGATCGTCGATCCCACGCTGGGCTGGCACCCGGCGGGCAACGTGATCAGCGCCAATCCTCTGCGCAACGACGTCGATCAACAGGAAATCCTGCGGCCGGTGGTCGATGCGAGCGGCCACCTGACCGGCGTCCTGATCGATCGCTCGACGCGGCCGGTCCAGGTGGCGATGCCGCATATGAGCAGCGACGACTTCCGCTCGGTGCTCGATGCGTTCATCTCCGGATGGATTTCCAGCAAGGGACCCTACGTCAACAAGTTCGAGGAGGACTTCAGTCGCTTCGTCGGCGTCCGCCACGGCGTCGCCGTCTCGAACGGCACCGTGGCCCTGCATCTCGCGCTGGTCGCGCTCGGCATCGGCCCCGGCGACGAGGTGATCGTCCCCGATCTCACTTTCGCCGCGACCATCAATGCAGTGCTCTATTGCGGCGCCACGCCGGTGATCGTCGATGTCGATCGCCTGACCTGGTGCATGAGCCGCGAGACTGTTAAGCGCGCCTGCACGGCGCGGACCAAGGCGATCATCCCGGTCCATCTCTACGGCCGGCCGGCCGAGATCGGACCGATCACGGAGTTTGCCAGGGGCCGCGGTATTGCGGTGGTCGAAGACTGCGCCGAGGCGCATGGCGCCCGCTATCGCGGCAAGGCGGTCGGGCAGTTCGGCGACGTCTCCTGCTTCTCGTTCTACGCCAACAAGATCGTGACCACAGGCGAAGGCGGGATGTGCGTCACCGATTCGGCCGAGCTTGCGACCTCGCTGCGCATATTGCGCGACCATGGCATGTCGCCGGACCGCTCCTACTGGCACGAGCGGGTCGGCTTCAACTACCGCATCACCAACCTGCAGGCGGCGATCGGCCAGTCGCAAATTTGGCGCGTCAACGAGGTGCTGCAGCGCAATGCACGCATCGCCGCGCTCTACCGCGAGGCGCTGAAGGGCATTCCCGACGTACGGTTTCCGCCGGAACTGCCCGACGAGTACCGGCCTGTCGTGTGGATGACCTGCGTGCAGGTGCCGGCGGAGAAGCGCCTGCCCCTGATGCGCGCGGCACACGAGGCCAAGATCGAGACGCGGCCCTTCTTCCATCCGCTCTCGGCCTTGCCGCCCTACGGCAAGTACGCCCGCGCCTGCCCCAACAGCATCGAGCTTTCAACCACCGGCGTGAACCTGCCGACCTCGCACTCGGTCGACGAACAGGTGGTCGAGCGCGTCGCCCGTGTGTTCCACGACGTGTTCGCGTAACGGAGGCCGTGTCCGCCATGTTGTCATCGGTCATCATCGGCGGCGGCCCCGGCGGCCTCGGGCCAATCATCTGGGCGGCGCAGCACGGATTGTTGCCTGAGTGGCTCGATCGCGGGATTGCCGTGGTCGAGCGCCAGGCACAGCTCGGCGGCACGCTGGGGCGGTTCGGCATCCATTCGGATTCGCTGGGCGGCTCCTATCTCGAATGCCTGGAGGCAGCGGGGCTGCCGGCCGAGTTGAGGCCGTTGCGCGACGAGCCGGTGGCGCACGAGATGGCGCACTATCGCGACAGCTTTCCGCCGCTCGTCCTGGTCGACCGCTACATGCGACGCATCGGCATTGCCCTCGCCGCCATGCTGGCCGAGCGGTCGGCCCTGCATCTCTGCACCGAGGCCCGCGCGATCCATCGGCGGCCCGACGGTTCGGTCGAGGTCGAGATCACCGGACCTGACGGCCGCGAAAGCGTGCTCGCCGCCCGCTCCGCCGTGGTCGCCCTGGGTGGCCGCCAGCGCTGGATGCAGGGCGAGCTGCGGCCGCGCCTGGCCTTGGCGAGCTGCGCGATGCGCCATGTCATGCCGTCGGATCGCGCCCTGTCGGCAGTGGGGCTCGAGGAAGCCGATCGGATCCTCGCCGACGCTGGCCAACGGCCCATCCTGATCCTGGGCGGCTCGCACAGCGCCTATTCGGTGGCGGGCGCCTTCCTGGGGTTGCCGGGCGCCGAGCGGCTGACCAAAGGCCAGATCGTCATCCTGCAGCGACGCGAGCCGCGCATCTTCTATCCTGACCGCCAGGCCGCGCTCGACGATCTCTACGAGGTTGCATCGGGCGACATCTGCCCGCGCACCCAGCGGGTCAACCGCATGGGCGGACTGCGCGGCTTCGGCCGCGAGATGTGGCGCCAGATCGCGCGGCGTCCCGGCACGCCGGCCGAGCCGCGGGTGGTCACCTTGGACATGCAGCGCCTCAGTGACGAGGAGCTTCGTACCATGATCGCCGAAGCGGCGCTGGTCGTGCCGAGCTTCGGCTATCGCTCGGCGGTGCTGCCGGTGTTCGACGCCGACGGCCGGCGGCTCACGCTCAACGCCGAGCTGGGCGGCAATGCCGTCGGCGAGCAGAGCCGCCTGCTGCTGAGCGACGGCAACAGCCTGCCCAACCTGTTCGGCATCGGGTTGGGCACCGGCTACAAGCTGCCAACCAGCATGGGCGGCGAACCCAACTTCGACGGCCAGGCCAACAGCCTATGGCTCTATCACAACGACATCGGTGCCATCATCTATCGCGCCATCCACGAGCTGGAGCGCAAGACCGCAAGCGCAGCCGCCGTCGCCGCGTAGCGCTTGTCCGCTTTTTGCAGCATGCATCACGGAGTCGTGAGCTTGTCACGGCCTAGTCACCGCGCGTGCGGCGCGACAGCGGTATGGCTGCCGCGATGCTCGGATCTCGGTCCCGGCAGCGATCACCAACAACCAAGCGAGAACCAAAGGTGCGACCAGGGGCAGAGCGCATCGCCGGCCTTGATGTCCTGCGCGGCTTCGCCGCCGCGGCAGTGATGCTGCATCACCACGGCCAGTACTACGACGTGCTGTATCCGGGGCGGATCCCACTCTCCGTCGACCTCGGGCCCGGCCACTTCGGCGTGGAACTGTTCTTCATCATCAGCGGCTTCGTGATCCTGATGACGATCGAGCGCAAGAAGACGGTGCGCGAGTTCGCGGTCTCGCGCACGGCGCGGCTGATGCCGGCCTTCCTGGCCGCGCTGATCCTGGCCACCGCGATTCGCGCCGTCTCGCCCGTGCCCCTGCTCGACACGCCGACCGTGCCGCAGTTCCTCGCCAACCTCACCATGGCGCCGAGCCTGTTCGGCCAGAACGCCATGGACATGCCCTACTGGACGCTGACCTACGAGCTGGTGTTCTACGTCGGCATGGGGTTGATCCTGGCGATCGGCATGCTGCGCTGGGCCGAATGGTTCGGCCTGCTGGCCGTCGCCGTGAGCTGTCTCTTCATCGCCACGCTCGATGTGCGGCTGCACTATCGCAGCTCGATCCTGTTGCTGGTCTACTACAGCAACTTCTTCCTGATCGGCATCTGCCTCTATCGCATCCACTCCCAGATGGCGCGGCCGGTCACCTGGTTGGCGCTGGTGGTTGCCATCGCGGTGACGGCGCTGGGCGGCGGCGAGAAGTCGTTCGACACGCCGGGCCGCCTCTACCTGCCCCTCGCGATCGCCTTCACAGCGCTCGTGTGGTTCGCCATCAGCCGCCACGGCAAATGGCTGGCCTGGCGACCGCTCGTCTTCCTGGGACAGATCTCCTATCCGCTCTATCTCGTCCACGTCGTGCTGGGCTTCGCGGTCATCCGCTGGGGCATAGCGCGTGGCTGGAGCACGCTCGAAGGCGTGGTCGCGGCCAGCCTCGTCTCCCTGATCGTGGCGACGCTGCTGCACTATCTCGTCGAGGTGCCGGGCGGACGCTGGGTGCGGACGGCGTTGGATCGGCGACAGCCGCCTGCGTTGGCAGCCTAGCCGCCGAGCCGCTTTTTCACATCCTCGGGAATCGGCACCGCGTTCAGCGAGCGCGCGTCACCTGTCTTCTTCGCCCAGATGCGCGTTTCGCTGCCTTGCGCCGCGACCTCGCCCGCCCCGTCACGGAAGACGTGGGTGATGGTGAAGGAGCTGCGCCCGAACCGCGAGACGTGGCTCTCGACCAAAAGCTTCTCACCGGGCTGCGAGGCGCGCTTGAAGGAGCATTCGGCGGCGACCAGCGGCGTGCCCTCCGTCCACGGTCCGCCGCGCGTGTTGTGCGTCGCGCCGGCCGCCGCCAGCAGCCGATGGCTCGCCTGGTCGCACCAGCGGAAGTAGGACGGGTAGTAGACGATGCCGGCGGGGTCGCAGTCGCCCCACTCGACGGTCACTTCGTGACGGGAGACCAGCGCCATGTCTAGACCTCGACCGGCTTGCCGGTGATGTATGTCGTGCCGGTCATGGCGGCGACCAGCTTGCCGTCGCCGCGCGCGACGTCGATCCGATAGTTCGACAGCCTGCTGGTGCGCGCGATCTCCACCGCCGTCGCCGTCAGGACATCGCCCGCACGGGCCGGCAGGCTGTAGAGGATGTGCGAATCGATGCTCGGGGACAGGATGCCTTGCGAGTTGCTGGCATAGCCCATCGCAGCGTCCGCCAGGGTGAAGACGAGGCCGCCATGGGCGACGCCGATGAAGTTGATGTGGCGCTCCTCGAGCCTGACCCGGCTGACCGCACGGCCGAGCGATGCCTCGACGATCTCGATGCCCAGCGAGCGCGCAAAGTTGTCGCGCGCGGCCAGCGCGAAGACATCGATCGCTGCCGGCTGCTGTTCGCCATCCTTCATCGCTGGTCTACTCCGCGGCATGCCGCAATGACGGGACCGCGGCGGCAATCGAGGCCAGCGTCTTGGACAGGGTATCGCCCTCCGGATCGGCCAGGGCGGCCACGCGTGCGCTGGCAACGGCGTCCACTGCCGCGCGCGGCGTCATGCGGCGCGCCAGGGCGGGCTCGATCACCTCGGCCGTGATGCGGCGGTAGTTGGCCAGGCCGCGCTTATAAGTGTCGCCGTAGCCTTTGATCAGGCGGGCGCACTCGGCGATCTCGCGCGCCAGGCCGACATTGGTGCGCCCTGCCGTGCGGATCTGCTCCAGCCAACGATCGATCTCGGCCTGCTCCTCGGCGAAGCGGTAGGTGTTCGGCCGGTACGACTGCAGGCCCGCGACCAGCCGCAGGCGCAGGAAGCCGAATACCGTGGTCGAGCGCAGATGCATGGAGAAGTAGGTCTTGCCCGTCCGGCCGCTACGCTCGCCCCAGGTCAGCAGCCGTTTGGCCCAGGTCGGCGGCAGGATCGCGGCGATCTCCTCGATGCCGGGCTTGAAATGCTCGGTGATCTCGACCGGCTCACGGTCCTTGGCGCGGACCTCGGCGCGCACGCGGACCAGGCGCTCGGGCGAGGTCTTGGCCTGGGCGACGCGGATGACGTCCTCGAATGACATGCGCACCGCGAGATGCCGCGCCGTCTCGCGCAAAAGCTCGGTCGAGCCCAGCGCGTGCACCGTATCCAGCCGGTTCAGGTACCACTCGGCGTACCAGCGATGCTGATAGGCCGTGAGGCGGCGCATGCCCTCCTCGATCACGTCCAGGGCCGGCGCCGGGTAGGAGCGCCGGGCGCGCGCTGTAAGATCTTCCAGTCCCTTCGCGGCGGCCTGCCGCTTGCGATGCTCGCGCACGACCTGGGCAAGCTCGCCACGGGCATGGCCACGGCCGAAGGCGAAGGCCGCGAGGTTGGTGTCGACGGCCTTGCCGCCATGACGGATCGCAGCCTCGAAAGCGGCGTCGGGAATCGGCAACCGGCCCGAACCCGCCAGCGCACCCAGCAGCACGGCATTGATCACGCCGCCGGACTCTTCGGCGGCCTGGTCCATGTCGAACAGGATCTGTTGCTTGCTGCGCTCCTTCACCGCGCGCAACAGGCGGCCGACATCGAAGCTGCCGTCGCCCATCGCCATGCGCTCGCCGATCGCCAGCACACGATGAGTCGAGGCGATCAGGGTGGTGCGGTCGGGCGTGACGAAGCCGTTGAAGATCATGCGGCCGGCCTCGAGGAGCTCGGTCGCCAGAGCCACGTCGACCTCGCCGATCGCCGGGTTGAGCGCCAGCACCGAGGGCCCAGCGGCCCGCGCGGGCATGACTTCGAGATAATATGTCGTGGCCCCGGTGCGCTGCGCCACGCCGGGGATTTGCGTCGCCTGCACGGCCAGCCCCTGGCTCTGCGCGGCCGCAACGATCCAGTCGCACAGCACGCCGCCACCGTCGCCGCCCAGGGCGCCGACCAGGATCGTGATGGGCTTCATGGGAGCATGGACTCATTCTCTTCCGGACCGCGCGCATCCTGCGCGCTCATGAATCTGAGCACGCAGGAAGGTCGCGTCAGACGCGACCCAGCGCGCGGTCCGGAACACGAAGAAGCCCGCGCTCCCCGCATGATCACGCCAGCGCTCCGATCACCGCCATCCGAAAACGCCATTTCACGCGGTCCCACCAGGTGGCGTTCTGGACGATGTCGGCCTTGTAGAAGGACGGGCAGAGCACCGCGGCGTCGGCGACCTCGCCGCACAGGCCGCAACCGACGCAGCCGTTGTTGACGTGCGCCACCGGATCGGAGCGCAGCGGATCGGGGCTGGGCTTGACCACCAGCGACGGGCAGCCCGACAGGCGGATGCAGGAGTGATCGCCGGTGCAGACCTCGTCGTCGACGCCGAAGCGGGTGCGCACCACGCGCTCGCCGCGCTTCAGTTGCGCGGCCACCTGCGGGCGGATGCGGCGCTGGCGGGCGAGCTGGCATTCGCCGTCGGCGACGATCACCTTCAGCCCCTTGTCGTCGCTGCTCATCGCCTCGCGCAGGGTCGTGAGCATCGTGCCGACATTGTAGGTGCGGATGGTGCGCAGCCATTTCACGCCCATCGCCTTCAAGGTCGCGGCGATATCCGAGGTCGTCTCGCCGTCACGTCGGTTGCCCGACGTGTTGGGAATGAACTGCGCGCCGGTGGCCGAGGTGTAGCCGTTCTGCATGATCACCAGCACGCGATCACCGCGATTGAACATCGCCGAGGCGACGCCGCTCAGAAGGCCGTTGTGCCAGAAACCGCCGTCACCCATCACCGAGATGGTGCGTTTCTGCATCACCGGCGCCACCGCGCCCGCGGCGGCAAGCGACATGCCGAAGCCCAGGATCGAGTTGCCGAGGTTGAACGGGGCCAGGGTCGCGAAGGAGTGGCAGCCGATGTCGCTCGAGATGTGGACCTTGCCGACCTCGCGCTCGAGCAGCTTTATCGCCGAGAAGACCGGTCGCTCGGGGCAGCCGACGCAGAAGCCGGGCGGCCGGAGCGGCAGCGGCCCGCCCAGCAGGCGCTGGGCCTCGGCGCGGCCGGCACGCGCCGCCTCGAAGCGCTCGCGTGGCTTCGAAAGATCGATGTCGTTGGCCGACTGGGCAAAGAATTTCAGCAGGCCGTCGGTCACCACTTCGGCCGTGTACTCGCCCGCCATCGGCAGGACGTCCTTGCCGTAGACCTTCGTGTCGATGTCGCGCTTGCGCAGGATCGCGTGGATCGCCTGCTCGATGTAGTCGGGACCGCCCTCCTCGACCACCAGCACGGCGCGCTTGCCCTTGCAGAAATCGACGATCTGATCGGGCACCAGCGGATGCGTGACGTTCAGCACCAGGGTCGGCACCTTGCCGTCGACCTCCAGCCGGTCGAGGCCGCGCAGCAGCACGTTGGTGATGCCACCCTGCACGATGATGCCGAGGTCGGACCGCTCGCCGGGCAGAAACTCGTTCAGGCCGTGCTCGACGATGAAGCGCTGGGCGGCCGGCTGGTCGAGCATTGGACAAGTATAGGGGCTAACG
>Ga0075369_10000037_pt1 | contig 34478 bp, 33 predicted proteins | sample EndMethybrTD3034_FD_71400 | JGI IMG/M metagenome (GOLD analysis project Ga0075369, IMG submission 71400) | Populus endosphere microbial communities from Tennessee, USA - Endosphere MetaG P. TD hybrid TD303-4 | ecosystem: Host-associated > Plants > Roots > Endosphere | place: USA: Tennessee...
GCCGACGGCCGCCCGATCTTGCGAGGCATCGAGTACACCCATGACCTGACGCGACTGTCATGCGGCGAGCCGTTCGTGGCGGTCAATACGGTCGTTGAGATCGACCCCGTCGGCCAGGTCAATGTCGAGAGCATCGGCGAGACGGTCATCGGCGGTGTCGGCGGCCATCCCGACTACTGCGCCGCCGCCCGGGCCAGTCGAGGCGGGCTGTCCATCATCGCAACACCGTCCACGGTCAACGGCCGCTCGCCGCTGGTCGAGCAGTTGAGCCGGCCTGCCTCGACCGCCGCACACGACATCGACCTGATCGTCACCGAGTCAGGTCATGCCGACCTGCGCGATGCCGACTGGTCACAGCGCCGAAAACTGATCAGCGAATTGTTCTCAGCCTGAAGGAGATACGTCCATGCCTGCACTAGACGGCCGCGTGATCGTGGTCACCGGCGGCGGACGCGGCCTCGGTCGCGCACACTGCCTGGAACTCGCCGCCCGCGGCGCCGCAGTGGTCGTCAACGACCCCGGCGTCGGCCTGGACGGCAGCGGGGGCGGCGGCGGTCCCGCCGCTGACGTCGTCGCCGAGATCGAGCAGGCGGGCGGCAAGGCGATGGCCCATACCGGTTCGGTCACCGCATGGGACGACGTCGCCGACTTGATCGAGACCGCGGTCTCGACGTTCGGCACCCTCACTGGTGTGGTCAACAACGCCGGCATCGTCCGCGACGCGATGATCACCAGCATGTCCGAGGCCGACTGGGACGCCGTCATTGCGGTGCACCTGAAGGGCACCTTTGCGGTAACCAAGCATGCCTGCGACTACTGGCGAGCAGAGGCCAAGGCAGGCAACCCGATTGACGCCCGCATCGTCAACACCGTGTCCGGGGCAGGACTGTGGGGCAACATCGGCCAGAGCTCCTACAGCGCCGCCAAGGGAGCGATCGCCAGCCTCACGTTGGTCACCGCGATGGAGATGCGCCGCTACGGGGTGGCCGTCAATGCGATCTCACCGCTGGCAGTGACCCGAATGAGCGCGGACGTATTCGCCGACCGGGCCAGCGACCCGGCGATGGATCCGGCCCGTAGCTCTGCAGTGGTGGCGTGGCTGCAGTCCGCGGAGGCCTCATGGCTCACCGGTCAGATCTTGCGGATCAACGGCCACAAGCTCAGCCGCATCGAGGGGTTTACCGAAGCGCCGCACTGCTACCACGCCAAGGATGGGCAAAACCTCGACTTCTCCGAGGTCGGCCAGGCGGTCAGCTGGCTGTGGGGTGCACTGCCGCGGGGGCTGGCAGGCCCGCTGCCGATCGGATAGCCGGCGCTCGCCTTTTGACTAACGATCAATTAAGCTAATTGTTTAGCGAATTACGAGAGGTTTTCCGTGGTGGACGTAACCGACGCGCAGCGCAGCGCTTATGTGTCGCAGCGCGCGGCATATCGGCAGGGCCTGCGCCGCTATCTGGCGGATGAAGCCTGGGTGGGCCAGGCGCGGTCGGCGGCATTTCGCAGTTCCGAAGAAGCGATCGCCCATGACGCGACGATCCTGTCGAGGCTGCACGACGCGGGATGGAATCGCTACGGGTGGCCGCAGAGCGGCGGCGGATTCGGCGGAAGTGAGCTCCACCGCGCCACCTACTACGAAGAACTGGCGGCCGCGATGCTGCCCATTCCCGCGCAATGCTGGAGCCTGGAAGTGTTGGGGCCGGCGCTACTGAAGTTCGCCCCCGCTCTCGCGGCCGAGTACCTGCCCCGCTATCTGCGCGGTGCCGAATGGTGGGCCCAGGGCTTCTCCGAGCCGGAGGCGGGCAGCGACCTAGCGGCCTTGCGCACCCGCGCGAGCGACGACGATGCGGGCGGCTTCGTCATCAACGGGCAGAAGATCTGGACCAGCCAGGGCCCGACTGCTTCCCGGTTGCTTGTGCTGGCACGAACCGGCAGCCCGGAAAGCCGGCATCGGGGATTGACCATGTTTCTGGTCGACGTCGACACACCCGGTGTCACAGTGCGCCCGATCATGCTGGCCAGCGGACGCCGCGAGCTGGCCGAGGTGTTCTTCGACGACGTGCGGGTGCCGCGTGAGCGGATTGTCGGTGAGCTCGGCGGCGGCTGGTCCGTCGCGATGTTCCTGATGCAGTACGAGCGCGGCATGTACGGCTATGGGGTGACCACCAAGCTGCTGACCCTACTCAGCAGACTACGAGAGACCATGGCACGCAACGGTTCTGAAAGCGCCGATCGGGAACGGTTTGCCCACGTCTACACCTCGGTGTTGTCAGCGCAGGCCCGCTCGGCCATCACCGTCCGGAAGTTGGCCGACGGTGGCACCCTGGGGCCGGAGAGCAGCATCGACAAACTGTTGTTCACCCGCGCCGAAAAGGAAGTCAACGACCTGATTCTCGACATCCAGCGGCAGCAGATGCTGATCGGTATGGACGACGTCGACGCCGCCGAGGCGGACACGTCACGCGCCGAATGGTGGTACTCCCGTGCGGCGACCATCATGGGCGGAACCGTCGAGATCCAGCGGGGCATTGTCGCCGACCACATCCTGGGACTGCCGAAAGAGGTGCGGGCGCAATGACCGACGACTCGTGGTCGATGATCGAAGAGGCCGTTTTTCGGATCTTCGACGAGATCGCCGGAAAGCACACTGCCATCGCGCCGCAGCTCTCGGAGCTGGGCTGGTCGGACATCGAGACCGAATATCCGATCGAAGCCTGCGAATTGTTGTTCCGCGCCCAGGGCCGTTCACTAGCCCAGACGGACTGCCTCGACCGCGTCATACTCGCCGAACTTGCAGGCGCACTTGGTGATCCGGTCGATGCCGTCGTGATGCCAGCCATCGGTAACCGTTGCCAACCAGCCTCAGACGCTGAGCAGGTGCGCGGCGTTGTGCTGGGTCCGTTGCAGGGCCGCGTGATGGTGCCGGTGACGGGACCGGGAGCGACCGTGGCGGTGGGGATCGTCGACGCCGACAGCCTGCACGGCCAGCGCCTGGACACGTTTGATCCGACCGTGCATTGGACCCGAGTCAACGGGCCGCAGCACGGCGAGTTCGTCGACGCGTCGGAGGCGTGGAACCGCGCTGTCGCGGCGGCGCACCGCGCGCTGGGCACCGAGCTGATCGCGATCACCGAGCAGATCCTGGCAATCGCAGTCGATCACGCCAAGACACGGGTCCAGTTCGGTACGCCAATCGGCTCATTCCAGTCGCCACGCCACGCGTTGGCTGAGGCCTGTGCCGCGCTGGAAGGCGCGCGTGCGTTGATGGGTGAATCCTGGCGCTACGGTGGACAACTCTCGGCGCAGGTCGCCAAGACCGCCGCTGGGCGCGCACACCGGACGGTGTCCGACACCGCGCTGCAGGTGCTGGGTGCGATCGGCCTCACCGCCGAACACCAACTGCATCGCTACGTCAGGCGCGGCTTCCAAATCGACTCGCTGTTCGGCTCCTACCACGAACTCGAAACGCTGCTCGGCGAGCAACTGTTCAACGCCCATACCCCCGGCGAGGCGCTTCCCGCGATCGTCGCGTGTGGCTGAACCGGAGGTAAGCCTTGCGTCGCAACATCTTTGAACAAGTCCACGACGACTTCCGCAAGACCGCGCGCACATTCTTCGAACGAGAATGTGCTCCGCACACCGAACAATGGGAACGCGACGGCAAGGTCAGCCGCGAGGTTTGGCGCGCCGCCGGTGAACATGGGTTGCTCGGCTGGGCGCTTCCGGAGAAGTACGGCGGGATGGGACTCACCGACTGGCGGTTCAATCAGATCCTCTCCGAAGAGTTCTTCGCAACGGGATCGGTCGGGATGGGTTTCGGTGTGCAGAACGACATCCTGGTGCCCTACCTCAACGACCTGACCACCGACGAACAAAAGGATCGCTGGCTGTCCAAGTTCATCTCCGGCGAATACATCGGCTCGGTCGCGATGTCAGAGCCCGCTGCCGGGTCGGACCTCGCGGGCATCAAGACTTCTGCCCGCGACGAGGGCGACCATTGGGTGGTCAACGGCCAGAAGACCTTCATCAGCAACGGACTGCTGTCCTCGTTGGTGCTCACCGCGGTCAAGACGGACCCGGCCGCCGGGCGCAAGGGCATCAGCCTCTTGATGATCGAGGACGGGATGGCGGGGTTCAGCCGCGGCCGCAAACTCGACAAGATCGGCCAGCACTCGGCCGACACGGCCGAGTTGTTCTTCGACAACGTTGTTGTCCCGAAGGAGAACTTGGTCGGCGAGCTCAATCGCGGCTTCTATCACCTGGTTTCGCACTTGGCGACCGAGCGGGTGGGCGTGGCGTGCTACGCGTTGCCGACTGCGCGACGAGCATTGGAGCTGACCAAGGCGTACGCGCTCGAGCGCACCGCGTTCGGCCAGCCGATCGGCAAGTTCCAGGTCAACCGGCATTTCATCGCCGAGATGCAAACCAAGTTGGATGCTGCGCAGACCTACCTCGACCAGTGCGTGCTCGCGGCGAATGACGGCGAGTTGACCGACGAGGATGCCGCCGGGTTGAAATGGTGGACCACCGAGGTGCAGTGGGAGATCGTGGACCGTTGCCTGCAAATGCACGGCGGCTACGGGTACATCAACGAGTACGAGATCGCCCGGCTTTGGCGAGACTCCCGCGTACAGCGGCTCTACGCCGGAACCACCGAAATCATGAAGGATCTGATGGGCCGCTCGATGGGATACTGACTCGCTGGACCTGGCACGGCCGCGTTATCAGCTAACCTATCAACCAATTAGTGATTTAAATGCCCTGACAGAAAGGGACAGCATGGAGGTCGTCAATCTCCGAGAGCCGAAGATGGCCGACCGGGTGGCCGCGCAGCTGCGCCGGATGTTCATCCGCGGCGAGATCGCCGAGGGCGACATGCTGCCGCCGGAGTCTGAACTGATTGAGAAGTTCGGTGTTTCGCGGCCGACGCTGCGGGAAGCGTTTCGGGTACTCGAATCCGAGTCATTGATCGAAGTCCAGCGAGGGGTGCGCGGGGGCGCCCGGGTCAAGCGGCCCCAACGGGAAACGCTCGCCCGGTACGCGGGGCTGATTTTGGAGTTCGAGGGCACCACACTCAAGGACGTCTACGAGGCGCGGGCGGCCCTCGAAACGCCGATGGTGGTGCAGCTCGCCAAGGATCGCAACCCCAAGGCCATTGCTGCGCTGGAAGAGATCCTCGACCAGGAGGCCAAACTCGAGGGCGGCGAGGGAGTCGACAAGCGGACAGACTTTCATGCCGCGATCTCCCGCCTGTCCGGCAACAAGACGCTGGAGATCGTCAGTTCGATGCTCCACCACATCATCGAGAAGGCGAACCGGTCATTGCAGCCGGCGACAACGGCCCGCGGCGAGTCGGCTGGCCGGCGCGCCAGCAAGACACACAGGATGCTGGTGGATCTCATCAAGGCAGGCGAGGCCGAGAAGGCCGCCGCACTCTGGAGCCGGCATCTGCAGAAGGCAGAAGAGTATGTGCTCTCCGGTGCCGAGATGTCCACCGTCGTGGACCTTCTCGAATGACAGCGATTCGACCGGAGCCCCGTGAGGCGCATGTCGATCCGCTGACCGCTGTCGAGGACAGGTTCGCAGTCGAGATCGTCGATCTCGACGAGATGTCTTCAACGGCAGTGTTGACCATGCCCGTCGCCGACTGGATCAATCCATTCACCGGAGCGACGACGCTGAGTCCGCTGGCGATCCTCGTCGACGCCGCCGCAGGCAGGGCGAATCACCTCGGCCTCGGCGCCGGCGAATGGTCGATGTCGAGCGAGCTGAGCTTGGAGTTGAGCCCAGGAACGGGCGACTCGAATGACCACGTCGTCGCCACGGCGCAGACGCTCGGCCGTCAAGGCCTTACCGCCGTATCGCTGTGCACGCTGACGCGCGGTTCCGACACCATCGGGTACGGCACGGTGCGGTCGTACTTCATCACCGCGGATCGGCTCGTCGACGAGCACCCGAGCGACTCAGCCTGGACCCCTGAGAGCACGTTGGCCGAGATGATGGCGGTAAGGACCCGATCCGCAGACAACGGTTCGCGGGTGCTCATGCAGGAGCCGAATCCCGCCATCTACAACCGCGTCGGCGCCGTGCACGGCGGAGTTGCCGCCGCGGGTCTCGAGCTGGCGGCGTCGGCCGTCATCAACACGGACGGCAAGCACATGGCTACCGCGTCGCTTCGGGTCAACTTCCTTCGACCCTTCATCGGCAGTGACCAGTCCCGCTATGTCGCAACTCCGTTGCGGACAGGCCGGACATCGGCAGTGGCCGACGCGCAAGCGATCCGCGAAGACGGCAAGGTCGCCGTCGTCGCCCGGGTTACCGCGTATCGGTAAAATCCCGTCGCCGCGTTACGTCTTACTGCGGCCGCGGAATTGCGCGACTCGATCCTTGAACTCCTGGGTGTCGAATGAGATGTACTCCTCGGCCAGCGCGTATTCCAAGGGCCCGAGCGCCGCACGGCTCAGATGCATGTTGAGCGCGATCTTCGAGGAACGCACGGCCTGTGCAGGCAGCGCGGCGAGCCTCTCGGCCAGCGTCAGTGCCTCTTCGAGTACCAAGTCGTCGGATACCACACGCGTGACGAGGTTGAGCTCCTTGGCGATCGACGGGGTGATCTTGTCGCCAAGCAAGACATACTCCTTGGCCTTCATCATCCCGATCAGCAGCGGCAGCATCGCTGCCCCACCATCTCCGGCAGTGAGCCCGACTGCCACGTGCGGGTCGGCCAGGTAGCTGCTCTCCCCCATCACGAGGAGGTCGGACAACAAGGCGACCGAGCAGCCCAACCCGACGGCCGGTCCGTTCACTGCCGACACGAGCGGTTTGCCGAAGTTGATCAGCTCAAGGAAAACCGTTCGCGCCTCGGCGATTTGGAAGGCCCGCGCCTGTGTGTCGGCCATCAGTCGGCCGAACATCACCATGTCGCCGCCCGCCGAGAACGCCGTGCCTGATCCCGTGATCACGACTGCGCGCACCTCGTCATCGGCGAGCAGCACCCGCCAGATCCCCGCCATCGACTGATGAACGGCTTCATCGACGGCATTGGACGCCTCTGGCCGGTTGATGCGCACCACGTGCACGCGGCCCATCTTCTCGACGAGCAGCGACGGGGCGAACTTCTCGTATCCGGGTAGGGTCGTGATCTCCGAGGTCGTCATCTCGCTCCTTACGTCCTGTCCGTGGACAGGATTGTCACCGCGGACACGGCGGTCGGTCCGCCGATATTGTGCGCCAACGCGACTCGCGCGCCATCCACCTGATTTTCCGCCTCGCCGCGCAGCTGGTTGAAGAGTTCGTAACACTGCGCGACACCGGTGGCGCCCGGCGGGTGTCCCTTGGCCTTCAGCCCGCCGCTGGGATTGACTGGTATCGATCCACCTACGTAGTTCTCGCCGGCCTCCACCAGCTTGTAGGCCTCGAATCGGCTGGCGAAGCCGAGGTCTTCGTAGCTGATCAGTTCGACGCCGGTGAAGCAGTCGTGTACCTCGGCGACGTCGATATCGCGCGGCGTCACACCGGCCATCGTCATCGCCGCCTTGGCCGCCCGGACCGTCGGCGGAAACGTGGTCAGGTCCTTCTTGTGCTGATGCATGACGCGATCGACGCCGAGTCCGACGCCGCGCACCCACACCGGCCGGTTGGTGTAGCGGTCGACGACGTCTTCCGCCGCCAGGATCACCGCCGCGGCGCCGTCGCTCTGTGGCGTGCAGTCATACAGACCGAACGGCTCGACGACGATCGGCGCGTTGAGCGCCTGCTCCACCGTGATCTCGTACCGGAGTTGTGCTTTCGGGTTCTTCAGCGCGTGGAAGTGGTTCTTCACTGCCACCATCGCCATGTGTTCTTTGGTGGCGGGTGACTCGTGCAGATAACGGTGGACATGCAATGCGAAGTTGGCGGGTGCCACCAAGCCGAGCGGATAGTCCCATGCGTTGTCGCGGGTCATGGCGGCCCATTCCCAAAACGTGGTGTTCGATGCCGTCTCGCGAACCTTATCGGCGCCGACCACGAGCACGACCTCGTACATACCGGCCGCGATCGCCAGCGCTCCGTGCCGGATCGCGTCATTGCCCGTCGCACAGGCATTTTCGACCCTGCTGACCGGGATGTCGGTCAGATCCAAGGTGTCGGCGAGGATGCCCGACGGGAAGCCGTCGGTCGTCGAGAGTTCGCCGAACCAGGCGGCCTCGATCTCCGACTTGTCGATCCCCTTGTCCACATGCGCTACGCAGTCGGCATAGGCCATAGGAATGAGATCCTTGATGCCCAGTTCGAAATGCTCGGCGAACGGTGTCATTCCGGCGCCGACGATTGCGACACTCCTCATGCCACCGCTCCTTCGGATTGTGGGGCGGGCTTGCCCGGCCAGAACATGTAGCCGTAGTCGGGAATCCCTGCCCGCATGGCGATCCGGCGTAGCACCACCGAACCTGCCTGACCGATGGTGGTGGTACCGGCCGGCACGCCCGTCACCTTGAGCAGGACCCGCACCGGGCTGTTGTCGAGCTCGATGAGCGCAATCGAGTAGGGACTCGGCAGATCCGGCACAGGGATCCGAATCGTGGTATGCGTATGCACGGTGCCGGTGCGCGGCAGCGGCTCCAACCGATAGTCGGTGACCAACCCGCCGCTGGAGTCCACCCTGGCCCGCGGCGGAAACAGCGGCGTACCGTCTATGCCCGGACGTTCGTCGAAAACCGCTGCTTCCCAACGAATCTTGGGTTCAAAGGCACGGGCGTAGGCAGGCAACGAGATCGGGATACCGACGCCCTCGGTGAAGCTGAACTTCGGCGACTCGCTCGCAGGCACCTCGTCGCGGGTGATGCGCGGCGGATTCACCCCGAGTGTCAACTCCGCTGCGGTGATGCTGGCTTGCTCGACGGCCACGACAAGCCCCGACGTACGCCGCTCGACGGTGTCGGCGATCAGCCGGATCACCGCCGCCGCAGAAGGGTTCGGATCGTTCACTGCGCCTTTGGTGTCGAAGTCCTTACCGAGCTGGTTGGACGCCGCTCCGGCGACGGCCACGACTGTGGGAACTCCGGTCAGCCCGAGACGTTTGAGTGTCGACTTGACGCCGACTTCGCGCTGGAGTCGCGGGTCGACGTAGCTCTGGTGCGAGCCGTCGTCGCGGCGGGCACGCATGGGCAGGCTGCGGCTTTGACGCGCGGTAGCCGAAAGAGTCGCTCCGCCGTTGGATCCGGTCAGCACCGCCGCGGCACCCGTCGCGGTATCGGAGTCGTCGGCGGCGATCACCAAGGTGCCGTCGGCACTCGCGAGGATCTGGTCAACGACCGCGGGTGCACCGCCGAGCACCTCGGCCACCGGAACATCGGCCGGCAGCGAAAGAGCGGCCAACAACACCGCGCCGTTGCCGCCTTCCAGCAGGGGGAAGTTGCGCGACACCATCACTAGTCGCTGCGCCGATGCGCCCGGGTCGGCCGCACGACCGGCGGCGACCGCCATCGTCAGCGCATCCTCATCGGGTCCTTTGACCCGTCGGCCGCCCTTTTTCCACGGCGGCTGGTAAACGCCGATCGCCGCGATCTGAGCCATATCAGCCTCCCGAGTGATTACTGTCCTTAATAAGCTATATAGTTAACCTATTCGAGGCAAGTCAGTGCGGAAGGGGCATGGGTGAGCGGGTTCGATGTGCTCTGCGCCAACGAGCCCGAACTGGCCGGGTTGCGGGCGTCGGTGCGCGAGTTCATCCAAGGCGACCGTGAGGCGTTCGGATGGCTACCGACCGTCGACTCGTGGCTGTCGTGCTGGGACGAGGGGTTCAGCGCGCGCCTTGGCGATGCCGGTTTTCTGGGCTTGACCATCCCCCTGCAATGGGGCGGGCGCGGGCTGGACTACCTGCACCGCTACGTCGTCACCGAGGAATTACTTGCGCACGGCGCACCTGTCGCCGCTCATTGGGTCGCCGATCGCCAGGTGGCTCCCGCGCTGCTGGCCTACGGCACAGAGGAGCAGCGACAGCGCCTCCTGCCCGGCATCGCCGCGGGTCGGTTCTACTCGGCGATCGGCATGAGTGAACACGGCGCCGGATCGGACCTTGCCGCGGTCCAGAGCAGGGCAACGCGCACCGACGGTGGGTGGATCCTCAACGGGACGAAGGTGTGGACCAGCGGCGCGCATCACGCGCATCAGATATTCGTGCTGGCCCGCACCAGCCCCGCCGACCCTGAACAGCGGCATGCCGGGTTCAGCCAGTTCCTGGTGCCCCGGGAGTCGCCAGGGGTAACGATTGAACCGATCTTGTTGATGTCGGGTGAACATCATTTCAACGAGGTTGTATTCGACGACGTGTTCGTGCCCGACACGGATGTGTTTGGAACGATCGGCGAAGGCTGGCATCAGGTCACCGCCGAACTGTCCTTCGAACGCAGTGGCCCCGAACGCATTCTGACCACGGCCCCGCTCATCACCGCCGCGATTCACGCGGTGGCGTCAACGGCGGACTCCGAGCAGAACGCGGCCGCGGTCGGCGACTTGCTGGCCCGGCTGATCTCACTGCGCCAGTTGTCGGTGTCGGTGGCGCGCACGCTTGCCGAAGGCGGATCGGCGGCCAGCGAGGCCGCGTTGGTCAAGGACCTCGGCACCCGTTTCGAGCAGGAATCGGTCGACTTGGTGGCCGATTTGGTGGAGACACCCGATCACACCTTGCGCGAGATGCTCGGCGCGGCCGCGCTACACCGACCGCTGTTCACGTTGCGCGGCGGGACAAATGAGGTGTTGCGAGGTGTGGTGGCCCGCGGAATGGGCGTGCGATGAGTGCGCTCGCCGGCGGCGTCTTCGGCTCGTCCGTCGACGACGAGTACACCGAACTGCGCAGCCTCATCGATGACATCGGCAGCCGTTCGTTCGACGCGCGGCTGGGGCACCGCGTACGCCCCGAGCGATTCGACGATGCGCTGTGGCGCAACCTGGAGGACACCGGGCTGGCCCGGCTGACCAGTACTCCCGAACTCGACGCAGGTCCGACGGAACTGGCGATCGTGCTAGCTGGTCTGGCACGCCACGCAGTTGCGGTCCCTCTCGCTGAGACCGATGCGCTGGCGGCATGGCTCGCCGAGATCGCCGGGCTCGCGTTGCCTGAAAAGGGGCCGCTGACCGTGGCCATCTGCGACGCGGCCGTCTGCGGCAACCGCATCAGCGGCACCGCGGCCGATGTCCCTTGGGCGCGGGCTGCGACGGCAATCATCTTGGCCACCAGCACCTCTGACGGCTTCTGTGTCGCGCGCGTGGAGCCCGCCGACGCGACGATCGACGACGGGCACAACATGGCAGGCGAGCCGCGTGACCGGGTCAGTTTCGATCTGTCGGCCCACAGCTTTCATCGCGTTGACGCCGCGGTACGTGAAGAGTTGGCACGCCGAGGCGCGTGGGTGCGTTGTGTACAGATCATCGGCGCACTGGATGTCGCCGCCGAGCTGTCGGTGGCGCATACGAGCGAGCGCGTGCAATTCGGCAGGCCCCTCTCAAAGTTTCAATCGGTGCAACACGCGCTTGCCGAGATGGCCGGCGAAATCGAAAGAGCCCGGGCCGCAGTCACATTAGCCGTAGCAGCCGCTTCCGATCATGGCTTTTCGGCCGCGCAGACCGATTACGCGGTGACTGTCGCGAAGGTGGTGCTCGGCCGCGCAGTGGGGCCGATCATCACAATCGCCCACCAGTTGCACGGTGCGATCGGCGTGACCCTCGAGCACCGGCTGTGGCTGGCCACGATGCGGGCACAGAGCTGGATTACCGAGTTTGGCAGCACCGTTCACCATGCCCGTCGCCTCGGCCGGGTGGTGTTGGGCTCCGAAAATCCATGGGACGTTGTCGTCGGCAACGACCTGACCGGCTGGGCGTAAACACACAAAATCAAGGAGAAACAGTGACAGTTAAGGCATTCGAAGGTGCATCGGCGATCGTGTCCGGCGGGGCAGGCGGACTGGGCGAGGCAACCGTGCGGCGCCTGCATGCCGACGGGCTCGGCATCGTCATCGCAGACCTGGCTGAGGAAAAGGGAAAGGCGTTGGCGGACGAACTCGGCGACAAAGCGGTGTTCGTTAGCACCGATGTGACCGACGACGAAAGCGTCCAAGCCGCAATAGAACAGGCCAACACGCTCGGCACGCTGCGCTACGCGGTCGCCACTCACGGCGGTTACGGCGGGCGCCCCGAGCGGACAGTCAACCGTGACGGGACGCCCGCCGATTTCGACGTGTTCAAGAAGACGATCGACATCTACCTCTCGGGCACCTACAACATCGCCCGCCTGGTGGGCGCGTCGATCGCGAAGACTGAGCCGCGTGGCGATGGCGAGCGTGGGGCTTTGGTGATGACCGCGTCGATCGCCGGGTACGAGGGCCAGATCGGGCAGAGCGCATATGCCGCGGCGAAGGCCGGTGTGATCGGGTTGACGCTGGCGATCGCACGCGACCTCAGCTCGGCGGGCATCCGCATCAACACCATCGCTCCCGGCACGATGAAAACGCCGATGATGGAGACGGTCGGCGAGGACGCGCTGGCGAAGTTCGCCGCGAACATTCCCTTCCCGAAGCGCCTCGGCGAGCCGAGTGAATTCGCCGACGCCGCAGCGTTTCTGCTGTCGAACCACTACGTCAACGGTGAAGTACTACGCCTCGATGGTGCACAGCGCTTTCAGCCGAAGTAGTACTGGCTGCACTATTGGGGCGGGTAGGCGGGCGCAGGGTGTACGCCACGCAATATCCACGGGAACCAGTTCAGGCCGAACTCCAACTCGTCACTGGCGTCATAGTCGGGGTTGGGATCGTTGGGACTGATCACCGGCACGGGAGCGGTCGGGCTGCCGTATACCGCAACCACGACGGTGCGATCAAGACTGTTCTCCGACCACACCCCCATCACGGTGTGTGAGCAGTCCCGCATGATCGCCAGATAGTCGGGGTTGTCGAATAACCGGTTGATCAACTCCATACCGCTGATCGCCAAAGCGGGGTTGATCACCACGGTTTCGGCGACCGCGCCGGGGAAGCCTGCCGCGTTGGCACGGTCCTGTGCCGTCGAGCCATCGGTGCCGATGTCACCGTCCAGTCCGCGATTGTTGAGTACATCCTGGGCGTGCCACTGAGCCGCGAGCTGAAGTTGCGGGTTGCCGTTGACGTCGTTGGTGCATCCGGCCTGATGCTGGATTGTGTACACGTTCTGCACGAGACTGTCGTTGAGCCGGCTGTTGTTGAGGATGAGTGTGTTGTTGTCGTGGTCGGCGTGTGCGGCGGGGTTGGTGAGCGCCATGGCGAGAAGCGCTGTGGTCGCGATCAATAACGCCACGCGAAACACCAGTCGGGTCATCGGATTCTCCTCTACTGAGTGCGGCTCACACCGGGTCGAACTGTGAGATCAGCCATCGATCCCGCTCCTTTTCCATCGTGACGCGCACGGTTGACGAGCTGCTGGTGGGTGCGTCTGTGCCGATGACGATGCTCTGGTCGATGAAAACGAGGATGACAGCGTGATTGCGCATCACCGAAATCGGTGCTGCCGCAGGGACGGTGGCGATCGCCGAGATCTTCTTCTGCTTGGCGCCCGGAATGACGACATCGGTGATGAGTTGGGTGTATTGGTCTCGGAACGGCTCGGCCAGCCGATCGCGGGCAGCGGTCAGCTCCTTCTCGGCGTTGTCCGGCTGGTAGGACAGAATTGCGATGGTGTTGTCCGTGGCCGCCCGCACTGACGCCGTCCGTGCCCCCTGCGCCTCGCGGGGCGAATCAACCTGCCATTTGAGATAGCCGGATCCGGCCGCAAGGATCACCGCCAGTATCGGAACGACACCGAAAGCCAGGATGTGTTTGGTCCGCAACCACTTTGAGGGCCGCTGATCTATGTCCACCGTGGCGGTGTCGTCGGTCGCTTCGTCGGCCGACTCCACAATGATCGCCGTCATGGCACGAACTCCACGTTGGCGACCTTCGTGCCGTCGCCAACTCTCTGGACGTCGATGCGCATTCGCCACGCTCGCGGTTTCTGTTCCGGCGCATCAACTGTCGACGTCTTCACCGCGACGGCCACCAGCACTCGCGCCCGATCGGACTCGACCGATTCCAGCCCGGCCGCGGTGACAGACCCTTCGGACTTCGACTGCGCCTTCTTGACGACCCCGACGAACGCCGGTGCCCGCTGTGCCCAGTCGTCGTGGAACGTGCCGGTGGACGAGTCCAATATGCGGGCCACGTCCGCGTCCGCGTCGGCGGCGCTGATGGTGGTGAGGTCCAGCGCCGCCTGCCGCCCGACCTGAAGAAACAGATCGCGTTGGTGTTCGCCCTGTCTGGTTTCGACCGCCCGGTATCCGAGCCAGGCGAACAGGCCGCCCAAGGCGATCAGAATGATGGCTCCCAGCGCCAGGGGCCAACGAAGGCTCGGTAACCGTTGTTGCGCAACGGCTTCGGCGTCGCTTTCATCGTCCACCGTCGAACTCAGCCGCTCGGCGGGATCAGCATTGACTGCCACTTCTTCTCCTGTGGTGCGTTTTGGGCGAGGTCACTTTGGGTGTAGATCCGGCCGTCTGGTCCGACGTAACGCCCGGTCGCCGTGTCGTATTGGGCGGCCGCAATCGGTGTGGACGCGGGAGGTGGCGCGGGGCCCGCCGGTGCCGCCGCCGGTGGCGCTCCGGCTGGCAACTGCGGAATGTCCTGACCCGACAGCGTGGCGTTGGGGTCGCCTTTCCAGTTGTTGCCGTCGTTGAGCGGCACGTACTGTTCGTCGCTTTCACACATTTGTGCAGTCGGTGCCCGTTTCCCGGGCTTCGCCAAGCAGGGATAGTTCTTGGCACCACGCACATTCCACATCGAGTCCTGCGGGGTCCGGCAGTAGACGTTGCCCGGGGCGCGCGGCGGATCATCCTCGAACTCGGGTCCCCGCTTCTGCGAGGCAGGCAGGAATCCGGTGTTGCATGTGGGGGGCAGGTTCAGGTTGAACAGGTTGAAGCTCAAGTAGAAACCCCGATAGTCGGACTTGTTGTACAAGTTCGGGACCATGGTCGCCGCAATTTCCGCCGTCGCCTGCGGCAACAGCACAAGCAGCTGCTCGATGGCGGGTTGGTATACGATGGCCACCTTTTCGACGCTGACCAGATTGGCCAGCAGCGTCGGCAGAGTCGGTTTGAGGCGGTCGAACAGCGCCCGCACCTCATCGGTGGCGCCGGGGCCCTTCTCGAGCACACCGGCCAGCGCGGTGTCCTGGGTCTGCAGCCGGCCGGTGATCGTGGCCAGGTGCGCTGCCCACGCGTGGATCGAATCGGCGGTGTCGACCTGCGAGTCCAGCACCGGCTTGGAGTTATCGATCAAACTGGTCAGCGCATCGCGGTTCTTGTCCGCGTCGATCGCGAGCGTCGTGCCACCTTGGACCAGCCGGGAGAACTCCGGGCTCAGCCCACCGAACGCCGTATAGCCCTCGTCGACAACGGTCTTGAGGTTGTCGTTGGGAATGGCCTGCAACCCGCGGTTGGCCGCCTCGAGCAACGAGCCGATCTCAGGCGGCACCGAGGTACGGTCACCGGCGATCACATCGCCGTTGCGCAACGGCGCCGAATTACCCTCCCGCGGTACCAACGCGACGTACTGCTCACCGATCGCCGTCGCGCTGTGCACCTCTGCGTCCAGATCCGATGGAATAGAGACATCGGACCTCAGCGAAAGGTCCGCTTCCACCCCCTTGTCGGTCAACCGCACTTCGGTCACCTCGCCGACTTTGGTACCCCGGTAGGTGACGTTGGCCCGGCGATACAGGTTTGCGGCCTGGGCCAGTTCCACCCGCACGTCGTAGCGACCGACACCGAACAACGTCGAGGGCAACTTCATGTACACGAGGGCGACGAAGATCATCGAGGCCAGCGCCAGCACGAGGAAAACCGCGAGCTGAATCTTGATCGTCTTGGTCAGATTCATGTCACGGTCCTTGGTCAAAGCGGTACGGGACGATCAGCGGGTTGCCCGCCGTGTACGGGCTGGGCATCTGGCCGATGGTGCGGCCCCACTGCATCTCCAGTTCGGTCAGATTGCCTTCCCACCGGGTGCCGGTGAACAGCCCGGCGTCGAGGCGGCTGAGCGTCAGGTCGAAAACGGCTGACAGGTTGCAGTAATCGCCCCGGCACCAGTTTTTGAGCGTCTCGTTGGGCCACGGATAGGTGGCGAGCATGCTCAGCGAGCGGGTAAGGGCGGGACCGGCGTTGGCCAGCGACTCCACTACTGGCCCAAGCTGGTTGAGTTCGGTGACCAGATTGTCCTTGATCCCGTTGACGGTGTCGGCGGTCAGCGCGCTGAACCTTCCGAGACGATCCAGCGCATCGGCCAACTTGATTCGGTTGTCTTTGAGCACGGCCAACGCATCTGGAAGGGTCTTCAGCGCGCGGTCGATGATTGGGTCTGCGGCCGCGAACTGGCCGACCAGTCCGTTGAGTTTCTCGGTGGCCGAGATGATGTCACCGGTCTGGTCGTTGAGGTAGGCCACAAACTTCTCGAGTTGGTCCAGCAGGCTCCGCAAATCCTGCTCACGACCGTTGAACGCTGTACTCAACGCCTTGGTGATGTCTTGAAGCTGGCCAAGACCGCCACCGTTGAGCAACAGAGACGCCGCCCCGAGCGTCTCCTCGGTGGTCGGGTACATGCCCGCCGACGACAACGGGATGAGCGAGCCCTGGTGAAGCTTGCCATGGGCGGGAACGTCTGTCGGTGCCGCCAGTTCGATGTGCAGCGAGCCCAACAGGCTGGTCTGGCCCAACTTGGCCGTCGCGTTCTCCGGAAGGTCCACGTCCCCGGCAAGTCGCAGCGTGACCAGCGCGTGCCAGGCCTGACGCTCGACAAGGGTGACGTTTCCGACGGTGACGTCCCCGACCCGTACCCGCGAATTCTCTTGCAGGTTGGTCACATCGGGAAGCTGCACCTGGATGGTGAACGATCCGGCGCCGCCTCCGGCGGTTCCCGGCAGCGGCAGGGAATTCAGGCCCCGCCAGCCGCCACAGCCGCTCAGTGCCGCCATCGCGACCAGAGTGAACAGCGCGACAACGGCGAATCGCCAACGGCGGCAACGCATACCGATCACGACCCACCTCCCGGCGGCACCATGATGCCGGTCAGCCCTGAATCCGGGTCGGTGGGCGTCGCACCGCTGGGCAACGGCGCTTCGGCCGCCAACGGCGCCTGGGCATCGGGATCCGGTGGCGGCATGTCTGCAGGCGGTGGCGGCTGGTTCGCCGGCAGCGGCCCTTCATAGAAGTCGCGCACTCGGCCGGGCTCGGTCAGTGGGCGCAACCAGTCCTCACTGAACGTCACCTCGTTGGGCCGGGCCTGCGCGCCCACGATCGGGTTGCCGCCGATGGGGAAGAAGTTCAGTTGGCGGTTCTTGACGATCGGCGCCAGGTACTGCACGCACAACTTCGCCGACTGCTCTGCTCCCAGGCGCGATGCGGCCTGCACTGCGCTGCAAATGAATTGCAGCGGGTTCGCGAACATGTTGGGGGCAAGGGCGCCGGTAAACGCCGCGGCTGCCGGTTCGTAGATGTTCGAGAAGTTCTGGAACGCCGTGGGGGCCACGTGCAGCGTTTGTTTGATGTCTTCGAGACTCTCGACGAGTGCTGTCGAGATCGAGGCCAACTTGTCCGACGCGATACCGATCGGCTCCTTGTTGTCCGCGACGAAGCTCTGGACACCGCCGAGCGCGGCATTGAGATCCTTGACCGCGTCGCCGATCTCGTTGGAGTCGTTGGACAACAACCCGGTCACCGACGACAGGTTCACGTTGAGCTGCCGCATCAGGTCGGTGCTCGAGTGCAGTGCCGACACCAGCACGGACAGATTGTTGAGTGTGCCGAAGACGTCGTTGCTGTGATCCCCCAGGGTGGACAGCGCCTGGGACAGCCCGATCAGCGTTTGGCGGATGTTGGCACCCTCACCGCGCACATTCTCAGCGGCGACGTTGACGAACTCGCCCAGCGTGCTGACCCCGCCCGGTTCGGTCGGCTGCAACGTCTCCGTCAACTTCTCCAGTTGCTCACGGAGATCGTCGAATTCGACCGGTACCGCGGTGCGCTCCCGCGGAATGATGGCGCCGCTTTTCATCATGGGGCCCGACGTATAGGCCGGGGTGAGCTGGACCGCCCGCGCGGAGACCAGCGTCGGGTTGATGATCACTGCGCTGGCGTTCGCCGGCACCTTGTACCTGTCGTCGACGTGAAAGGTGACCTTCGACCATCGCGGCTGAGGCTCGATCTTGTCGATCTTGCCGACCGGAACACCCACGATCAGCACGTCGTCGCCTTCGTAGATCCCGTTGCTGTTCGAGAAGTACGCCGTCAGCTCCGTCTTGCCGATACCGGCGCGCTGCCAGACGACAACGGCGATCGCGGCGACAAGGCATGCCGCGAGCAGCGCGGCAAGGCCGATCCTGCCTCTGCGTGAGATGCTCATGGGGTGCCTCCCTCACCTGTCGGGCTGCCAGGCAATGGTGGTCCACTGGGAACCACGACCGGTGCCGGCGTCGGCTCGGTCGTCTGAACCAGCTCCGGCGGCGCCGGCGCAGGCGGCCCGGGAGGCGGTCCGCCGGGTGGCCCCGGCGCAATCGGTTCCCGGTACGGGTAGCAGCCCGGGCCGGGCAACGGCACCCCGGGTGGACCACACTGCTGATCGCCCGGGTTTCCGGTGATCGCATCGGGGATCGTCATCCGAGGTTCGCCACCCTGCCCGGTGCGCGGATAGGGCACGGGCAGCGCAGGTGTCGCCTTCTGACCGGTTTGCGGATCGGTCAGTTCCGAGGGCAGTTTGGTGTTGGGGTCAAGGCCCAGATCCGAGAACGCCGCGTCGATGAACGGTTGAATCCACTGCCCCGGCAACAGGTTGCCGATGTAGGCGTTGAAGAACGGGCCCGAGGAAACCGACTCACCCAGCGACAGCGCGTACGTGTTGAGCAGTTTGATCGACTGCTGCACCTTGTCTTTGCGGTCGTCGACGATGGTGAGGACACCGTCGAGTTTCTCCAGCGCCGGCTTGAGCTGCTGGCGATTCTCGGCGATCAGCCCTGAGAGCTGCTGACTGAGTTGCGACAGATGGCCCGAGATCGCGTCAAGCGCGCTGCTCTCGGTAAGCAGTTGAGCCAGAAGTGCATTCGCGTCACCAATGAGGCTTACGACTTGATCGGTGCGCTTGGCCAGCACCGTGGTGGCCTTGTTGGCGTTGATCAGCAATGAGCGCAACTGTTGGTCGCGGTTGTTCAGGGTCTGCGAAAAGCGACCAAGTCCCTCCACAGCCGCCTTCAAGTCCGGCGGCGTGTTCTGAAAGGTCTGTGACAACGTAGACAGGGACTGCGACAGCTGGTCGGTGTTCAAGTTGTTGATCGTCGAGCTGAGATCGCCCAGTGCGTCAGGCAATTGATAGGGAGAGCGAGTCCGCTCGAGCGGGATGGTTTGGGACAGCTGCCCATCCCCGCGTGGCAATACTTCCACGATCTTGGTCCCTAGAAGCGTGTCGGCCTTGATCGCAACTTCGGTGCGATCGCCCAGCCGGATGTTGTCGCTCACCGTGAACGTGACCCGTGCTTTCGATCCGTCGAGTTCAACGCCGGAGACCTCGCCGACCTCCGCGCCGGACACTTGCACCTTCGCACCGGAATGCAGGGCCCCGGCATCGGCGAAGTACGCGCTGTAGCTGTTGCCGGAATCGACGATCAGGTTCTTCAACCCAAACCCGAGCACCGTGATCGCCACCACCAGACCCAAGCCGGTAACGCCGACAATCATCGGATTGCGTTCGGAGAAACTCTTCACTTCGGCGTGCACCGCCCCGTGGACTGACTGGCCAGCCTTACATACACCGGCTGTCCGCCCTTCCCGTTGAGCTTGAGGATCAAGTCGCACAGGTAGAAGCTGAAGTAGTCGCCGTACAGGCCTTGCCGGTTGAGGATTTTGTACACGTCGGGCAGCCCGTCGAGCAGGTGCTCCATGTATTCGTGGTCGGCGACGATGATTCCTGCGGCCCGGTCGATCTGGTGGACCGTGTCGTGCAGTGGCGGGCGTGCCCGGGACAGCAGGTCTACGACCGAGCCTGTGGCGGCGTCGATGTTGGCGATGCCGTTGGAGATGTCCTCCTTGCGCTCGGCCAGCCCGGCCACCAGCTGCGACACCGAATCCAAGGCGCTGTCGAACTGCTTGCTCTCATCGCCCAGCGAACCGAGAAGGACATTGAGGTTGTTGATCACATTGCCGACCAGTTGGTCGCGGTCAGCGAAAGTGCTTGTCAGCGAAGCGGTCTGGGCCAGAAACGAGCCGATCGTAGGACCTTGGCCCTGAAGCACCGAGATCAGCTGACCGGTCAGCGCGTTGGCCTGATCGGGGTCGAGGGCACGCAGCAGGGGTTTGAATCCGCCGATCAGCGCATTGATGTCGACTGCCGGCTCGGTCCTGTCCATGGGGATGGTCTGTCCGGGCTGCAGCGGCTTGACGCCGCCGGCACCGTCCTCCAACGACATGAACCGGTCACCGACCAGATTCTGGTAACGGACAGCTGCCCTGGTGCCCTCGGTGAGTACCACTGAATCGTCGGCGGTGAACTCCACATTCACCGTGGCGTCGCCTCGCACCGTGATGCTTTTGACCTTGCCGACCTCCACGCCGGCGATGCGGACGAAGTTGCCGCCCTTGAGCCCGCTCACGCTGGAAAACACTGCGTTGTAGGTCTTTTCCGGCTGAAATCTCAGTTCGCCATACACCGCGATGATCGCCACAATGCCTAGCGAGCAGAGCGCCAAGAACAGGGCCACCCGCCAGGCGATGCCTGCCATGCTTCGTCTCATCGCTGATTCCTCGACTGCATCGTGGTCATGGTGGTGGTGGGTTGGAGGCGTCGGGTGTCGCCGGGGCGTCCGGCGGCGCAGGTGGCTGTGCCGGTGCCGGGGCGGTGGGCCACGCGTTCATTGGTGGCCCGAACGGTCCGCCCGCAGGAACGACGAGTCCCGGCGAGGGCGGTCCCTGGCAACGGACGCTCGGCGGCTGGGGAACCGCCCGCGTGACCGGGAACCAGTCGGCGTAGCACGGGTGCCCGAGACCGATGTTGTCGCGAATGTCCATGCCGGTGCCCCACCCGGTGTTGGTCACCAACTGGCGCACAGGGAATTGCTTCGTCGGATCGGGCAACGATCCGCAGCCGGGCTTGCCGCCGGGTCCACCCTTGGCGGCCACGATCGGCAGATTGTCGGGATACATGTACGGGTCGTTACCCAACAGGATCCCGGCGTCGGCGATCAGGCTGTAGCCGTTGTGTCCGCCAGTCGTGTAGTAGGCGCCGTGGTCGAGCGCCCATTTCGCTCCCACCAGCAGGCAGGTGTATGCCGGGTTGTACTTGTTCAGCAATTGGGTTGTCGGCTCGAGATTGTTGATGTCGTTGACCAGGTTGTCCTTGTTGGGACCGATCAAGTCGATACCGGTATTGGCCAGACCGGTCGCGTTGAGCAGCAACGAATCCAGGTCGTTGGCATGGTTGGTGATCGTGGGCCCGGTTGTGTTCAGTGCATCCAATGTGGCCAGGATGTCCTGCGCGGCACCGCCATAGGCATCGCTGAATCCACCCAGCGCCTGGAAATCCTGGCGGATGGTCTCGCTGCGCGGATTGATCTGCTTCAGCACGTCGTCGGCGGAAGTGATTGCGTCGCCGATCTTCTCACCCTGGCCGCGAAGGCCGTCGGCCAGCGTCGTCAGGATGGCGTTCAGCTTGGCCGGATCGACCTGGTGCAGTAGATGAACCAGATTCTCCAGGACGGTGTTCACCTCGATGCTCACGTTGCGCGAATGCAGCGTCTGGCCGCGCGACAACCGTTGGGAGCTAGGGTTTTCCGGGTAGATCAAGTCGACGTACTTGTTTCCGAAAGCCGTTGTGGACTGAATCTGCGCTTCGATGTTGGCCGGGATATAGCGGATCTGATCGGGGTCGATCTCCAGGTTCAGGTGGACGGTGTCCCTGCCGCCCTTGATCGAGCCGACCGTGCCGACCTCTACTCCGCGCAGCTTTACTTTGCCACCGGGATCCATCACGAGACCTGACCGATCCGAGGAGAGCGTGACCGGCACTGTAGGACTGAACGACCGGGTGAAGGTGGCCACGCACAACACCGCGCTGATCACAATGACGGCGATCAGGATCGTCGCCCACCATGCCGGATGTAGCCGGCTTCCGGTTCGTGTTGGGTTCACGGCGCTAATCCGAGAGGTGGAAGTTTCCGTGCGGGCCGTAGATGGCAAGCGAGAGGAACAGATTCACCACCACGATGACCACCAATGAGGTGCGTACTGCCCGGCCGACGGCCTCACCGACTCCGGCGGGACCACCCGAGGCGGTGTAGCCGTAGTACGTGTGCACCAGCATGATCAGCGTGCCCGTGACGACGACGAGCAGAAGCGACCAGAGGACATCCTGCGGATCGAGGAAGGTGTCGAAGTAGTGGTTGTAGACACCCGCTGACTGTCCGTAGATCGTGGCGACCGCCCGAGAGGCAAACATCGAGGTGATCAGCGCGACGCAATACAACGGGATCACGACGAAGATTCCGGCGATCAGTCGGCTCGAGGCCAGGTATGCGATGGAGCGCACACCCATGACCTCCAGCGCATCGATCTCCTCGTTGATCCTCATTGCGCCGATTTGTGCGGTCGCGCCCGCGCCGATGGTCGCCGCAAGTGCCACACCGGCTATCGCGGGTGCTGCCAGTCGAACGTTGGAGAAGGCGGCCACGAAACCCATGAGGGCTTCCACGCCGATGCCCTCCAGCGTGCTGTAGCCCTCCTGGCCGACGAGCGCCCCGGCGGCGAGCATCAGGAAACCAACCACGGCGACCGTTCCGCCGATCATGATCAATGCCCCTGTGCCAAGGCTCATCTGGGCAACAAGGCGAACCAGCTCCACCTTGTAGTTCTTGACGACGTCGCCGACCGATCTGATGGTTGTGGCGTAGAACTGCGCCTGCTCGCCGATGCGGTTGTATCCCGCTGCGAACGCACGCGCCGGACGGCGGACTCGATCGTAGAGCCGACTCGGACTGGAGGTCATGCCGTGACTTCTCATTGCGCCCTCACTTGCACGCCGACGGCCGTCATCAGCACGTTGACGGCGAAGAGCGCCATGAACGCGAAGATGACGGTTTCATTGACCGCATTGCCCACGCCCTGGGGCCCTCCGCCCACCGTGACGCCCTTGTAGCAGGCGATCAGGCCGGCCGCCAGACCGAACAGCATCGCCTTCACCATCGCGACGATCACGTCAGACAAGCCGATCAGCAGGGTCAGGCTGGAAGCCCACGCACCGGGTGTGACGCCCTGGACGTATACCGAGAAGAAGAACGAACCGGTCAGCCCGGCGAGCGTCACCAAAGCGAAAAGCATCAGCGCAACGAGTGTCAAGGCCAAAACGCGCGGAACCACCAGGGCCTGGATTGGGTTGATGCCCATCACCCGCATCGCGTCGAGTTCCTCGCGGATCGTGCGCGCACCCAAGTCGGCGCACACCGCGGTGGCGCCGGCGCCAGCGACGACGAGCACGTCGACGATCGGGCCGATCTGATTGACGATGCCGACGGACGCACCCACGCCGGACAAGTCGGCAGCGCCGAGATCGACCAGCAGGATGTTGAGGTTGAAGATCACCTGCGTGCAGAACGGGATCGACATCAGCAGCGTCGGGATCAGCGCCACCCTCGCGACGAACCAGATCTGGATGAGGAACTCCCGCCAGGCGAACGGCGGCTTGAACATCATGACGAAGGTGTCGAGGCTCATCGCGAAGAAGCCGCCGATCGCACGAACCGGCTTGGTGATCACGCCGTTGACGCCATTGGAGACAGTCCCCAGGGTGATCAAGGCCGGCCAACCCGCTGCCGGATCGAACCCTGGATTGACACGAACCTCTCCATCCCGTCGATATAGCTTCACCCCGGTAATACCGTGACCCTAGGCACAGGCGACTGCGCTGAACCGTACACCATAAAATTCGCGCCGAGCAACAGTCCTGGCCATTAAATTCGATTACCGATCGGTCCCAGGCCGTGCGAGCTGGCCCCTTTGCTAGAACGTGACGCGGCAGATGTCGTCAGAACGTCTCGGGAAGATGGCACTCGTGTGGCGGGGGGTGTCTGTGGCACACTGCGACAGGTGGCGCGACGTCGCTCAACGGCATCTCTTCCCAGTTACCGGGCGGTTCCGACCCGTGAACGGGTCGAGGCAACGCGCCGCGACATCATCGCGGCCGCGGTACACGCGTTCCGGCTGCGGGGCTACGATGCAACTCAAATATCGACGATTGCTGCCATTGCCGGGGTTTCACCCCGAACGCTATATCGATATTTCGGGAGCAAGAGTGAACTATTCGCAGCAACAGTCGAAGAATCGACCGAAAACTTTCTTAAGCAGGTATCCGAGCGAATACGTTTGTTCCCATTACGCGACGCAATTATCGACGGTGTTAAATGCGCCGATATTGAATTGAATGGCGAAAGTCGGGAAATGATGCGGCTGGCGGCAGCCGATGAAAAAGCGTGGCGATACTTTCTCGGAGCGACGAATCGGCTGCAGGCGACCTTGGCTCGCGCGCTGCGTGTCGCGGCCGAAGGCGCGGAGGCGGCAGAGCAGTCCGATGACGAGGCGATGTTGTGGGATGTCCGAGCCGCCGCCCTGCTGGGCGCGATCACCACCGCATACCGACGTTGGGCGACCACCCCCGGCTCCGAACTGTCCAGCGTGATAGCGACGGCAGTGGACGCGGTGATGCCTGTCGTCACAGCTCGACCCCGGTGCTCGCCGTCATTGGGCGTATTGTCAGTCGCGCCCATTCAGGACTAATATTTAACTGATTAAAGCAGCCCTGTAGAGGTTGAATCGTGGCGATCAGGCACCGCAACAAAACCGGCAGCGGACCGATCACAGACACCAAAGGCCCGCTCGAATACGGCCCGAATACCTCTATCCATTTATCGGATTATGCACTTTGTCGAGCACGTGTGGGCGGGATTGAGCTAACAGCGTTCGGCCATTGCACAAAACGTCAGGAGCACAGCCTCAGGCCGGCGTTCGGCAAGCGAGCTGGCGCAAGACCGGCAAGAGAATGCGATATCTATTTAGCTATTTCAGACAGCTCTCCCGCCGATCGTTAGGCCAGGGTTGTCGACCCCACCGAACGTGCGCCCCGAGGGAGTTAGCGCCCGCCTCCGCGCAGTGTGTTGAGGAATGCGGAGATGATGCGGCCCTGTGCGGACACAGACAACGGTCGCCGGCCACGAGAAGCGATCGACCGCATGAACACCACACCCACGAGCGCATCTGCTGACCACCGGCAATCGACATGCTCGGGCAGCTCACCGTCAGCGACGCCGCGAGCCAGTAGCGTCGACAGCCGGGTGGCGGCCTTCGTCATCACCTTGTCCTGATAGGCCGCGAAGAGCTCGGGGTGTTTGGGCGCGTCGGCCACGATCCGTAACTGGATTCCAAGCAGCGTGGGATCCATCAGTTCGACAATGCGTGCGACGATCGCCTTCAGTTCGTCGACGAACGGCGCATCGACGTTCGGACGGGGCCACTCCACGAGCCGCTCGACCGTTTCCACGATGAGCGCATCCCGGGTTGGCCACCGCAACAGCAGGCTGGGGCGGGAGACGCCGGACCTTCTGGCGACGCTGCGGACGCTGAACCCCTCGAACCCAGCCTCCGCCAGTTCCGCCGTCGCCGCTTCAAACACCTTCTGCTCGACGGCCGGATCCCTCGGACGGCCACGCTGCGATCCGCCGTTCGAAGCGCGTCCGGCTCGTGGAGTCGCCGACTGGCTCATTGACTGAACAGGTTCATCCCGTTGTCGCGCAGGAAATGCCGCCGCCGGGATGCGTCGAGATCGGCGACCCGGTGCCACATTTCGGCCGGCTCGCGCAGGCCTTCGGCGTGTGGCCAGTCGGATCCCATGACAAGCGCTTCGGTGCCGCCGAGTTCGTCCACCAGGGCCACGATGTCGTCCTCGGGGTAAGGCACGACATTCACGTGGCGCTTGAAGATCTCGCTCGGCCGCTCGCTGAGTTGACCGCCCAACCACGGCCCGAGGCGCGCCATGCCGCGGCTCTTGTCCATGTGGCGGATGAAATGCGGCACCCACGACGCACCGAATTCGCTGACGACAACGCGGATGTCGGGAAAGCGGCCGAACAGGTTGTCGAAGATCAGGGCCGATAACGTGTCGGTGACCGGTCGTTCCCCGTAGCTGTTCTGCCACTGCCACGCCGAGAACTGAAACGGCGGGCCCAGCTTCCAGCCCCAGTCGGCCGCCACGTTCTGCTGGTAGTAGAACTCCGAAATATGGAAGCAGATAACGGCTTTGGCCTCATTGATGCGTGCCCAGAACGGGTCGAAGTAAGGATCACCCGGGCTGCGTCCGTAGGCCGGCCCGGCAGGCAGATACACGAACTTGGCGCCCGCCGCCAGCACCCGGTCTAGCTCGATGACGGCCCGGTCTAGATCGCGCAGCGACATCATCGCAGGGGCGTAGATCGTGTCTTTGTAGTCAAAGCCCCAGTCCTCGTCGATCCACTTGTTGAAGGACTCGAAGTTGTCATAAAGCGCATCGACGCTGTCGAGGAACGGCTCCGCCATCAGGGCCCATCCCCCGGGATACATGATGGCCTTCTCGATCTGCTGCTCTTGCAGTTGGATCAGCCGCGCATCCTTGTTCAGGTACTCCTCTTGCATGGGCTCGAAGAAGCGCTCCGCGTCAGACGGATCACCAGAAGCGCGTTTCCTGAGCATTTCCGCCAGGGAACCCGGCACGTACGCCTTGTCAAGATCGTTTTCCATGGCCGTCACGATGCGATCGTTGGCGAGCAGGACCTTCTGCCCGCTGGGCGCGATGATCGGCCGCACGGCGATATCGAGCTTGTCCTTGGGCATGAATCGCGTGAAGCAGTCCTCGGCCTCATAGGAATGTTGGTCAAAGTCGGTCAGCAGGTACGGCAGCGTGCCGACGGAGTCCTGGATGAGCGCCATCGGTGCAGTCCCCTCGAGTGTTGTCAACAGGTACGAATTTATATACCATACTGGAATATATCTACCGGCCGTACGTGGCGTCAATGTGCTTTCGACAGATCAGGGAAGGCAGACCGTGACTGACCCCACGACTCGTCGGGAGGCCGCCAGCCCGTTCGGCGAGTGGGCAAGTTCTGTGGACGCCTTGATGAGCTATCGGTATCTGGCGTCGCGGCCGCGTGCGATCGATCGCTCGCACGCCGAGGGACTCATGCAGCTTCGGCCGGACCTTCGTACATCGGCGGGTGCGGTTCTGGCGGCACCACTGACCATCGCGATGCTCGACGTCGCGGGCATCAATGTCGACCGGATCTGGATTCTGGCCTTGACACAGACCAACGTCGAAGTCCTCGACGCTGCAGTTGAGGTTGGCGAGGTCTACCTCAGTGGTCACATCACCAGCGAGGCGCGCTCGCAGATCTTTACGGAGGCAAGGATTTACGACGCGGCCGACCAGAACCGCCTGATCGGTTTCGGGACCGCGAACTGGTCTGTGATCTGCCCTACGCCTGAGGGTTTCCAGTATCCCGAGCCCGGCCGCGGCGTCGACGAGACGACCGAGTTGCTGCCGCTATGGCAGGCCTACACCGGTCGGCGACGCACCGACGGGCTGTTGGAGATCCCGGGCCTGCGGCCTGAAATCGGCGGCGAGCGCCTCCATCACGGCCCGATGTTGGTGGTGACGGAGGCTGCGGCCATCGAGGCGGCGGCGAAGGCGCTTGGTACCGATGCTCTGGCCGTAGAGCACCTGGGACTAACGATCGTTGCGCCTGGCCGGTCAGGGCCGTTTGTCGCGAACCCGGTCCTGGTCGCGGTCCGCGCTGACACTGTTGGGTGTCGCATCGAGTTGCGTGATGGGGGGCGTGACGATCGGTTGGTGGCCACCGCTTTCGTGCGGCTGCGCAAAGGCTGATCGCGAAGGCCCGCCCTGCGATGACCCGAGCACTTAGACGGGCGCCAGGATGTTCTTGCCATCGCGGATCTGGCGCATCACGATGTAGTCACCCTTGTAGCCGCGATGGTCGTAGGTCCCGAACGAAATGTGATTGCCGGGACCGCCTGCAGCGGCATCGAGCCGTCGGATTGTTTCCAGGCCGGCACGAAGCCCGTCTCGCGAGTGCGGCTTGGCCCGTGCCAGTCCGTGAGCGACGACGTTGCCCATGTCGAATCCCTGCGCTGTATAGCAATGGACCGGACGACGGCCGAACCGCTTTTCGAAGCGGTCAAGCATCGCGGTGAACGTCTGATTGCGCTCGTCGAATTGGTCGACTCCGACCCAGCCCTCGAAGTTGTCGACCACCCCGCCGTATGGCGCCAACCCCTCGATGGTGCCCATGAAGATCGACATGGTGATCCGTGCGGCGTCATAGCCCTCGGCGGCGAGCTTCTGCGAAGCCTCGAGCACCGCAAATGCGTTGGCGCCGAACCCGACATACATATAGGCCTGTGCATCGGCCTGTCGCATGGCGCCGACGGCGTTCAACGCGGTGTCGCCGTCGATGAATGATCCGACCGGCACGTCTGCGACTACCGCGACGCCGCGCGCCTGCGCACGGCTCTTGAGGGAGGCTGCATATTCGTCCCCAAGGAGGTTCTCCTCGCGGATGATCCCGATCCGCGACGCTCCACAGACGTCGACGGCGTGGTCGACCATGAGCATCGCCTCATCGGGAAAGGTTCCATTGGGGGTCAAGAATGTCCACGGCCCCGCGAGGTCAAGGGCGCCGCACATGGCGATGAACGGAATGCCGACCTGTTCGGCGTACGGATTGATGACGGGCACGTTTTCGGACGTGTGCGGACCGATGATCGCTATCGGCTGGAACTCGCGCACCGTGGCGTCGACGGCGTCGAGCAGCGTGGTCGCCCTCGCGTAGGGCAGCCCCTCGACTTCGACAACCTTCAACTCCACAGGCCGGTCCAGCAGCCCAGACTCATACGCTTCGTCGAACGCCAATTGGGTTGCGTCGTACTGGTCATAGAGGGGCTGCAGTCCGACCCCCCAGTCCTGAATGATCGCCACCCGGTGGGGCTCCCGCACGCCAGAGGCTGCCTTCGGCAGAGAGCGCGATATTCCGTCCGAGTTTTCGGCCATGGCCACTCCCTAATCTGACAGCAATAGTCGTCAGCTCCAGCCTAGCGTATTCTTGACAAGTGTGTCGACTATAACTAGCCTGGCGAAATACCGCTTATCTCACCGCATCCGACGATGATGAGGATCAACATCATGGGCAAGCTAGACGGCAGGGTCGCCTTCGTCACCGGAGCAGGCCGCGGGCAGGGTCGAGCACATGCCGTGAGACTGGCAGAAGAGGGCGCAGACATCATTGCCGTCGATGTCTGCGAGGACCTTCCGACTGTGCCCTACCCGCTGTCATCGCCGGACGATCTCGAGCACACCGCGAAACTGGTGCGCGACACGGGCGCGCGGGTGGTCACCAAGGTCGCCGACGTCCGCGACATCGCCACCTTACGAACCGCTTTCGACGAGGGCGTGGCTGAGCTCGGTGGCCGGATCGACGTCGTGGTCGCAAATGCCGGAGTCATGCATTATGGCGACGTCGACTTCACCCATGAAGACGACGACAGCTCATGGGAAATGGCCGTTGCAGTCCTTCTGACCGGCGTTCGCAACACAATCAAGGTGAGTAGGCAGGCTCTTGTCGACAGCGGACGCGGCGGTGCGATCATCATCATCAGTTCGGCGGCGGGCCTGAAGGGCATGTCGGACGGCAACGGCGGTCCCGACGGCTACGTGGCATCAAAGCACGGCGTCGTCGGGCTGATGCGGAGCTACGCTAATGTGCTTGCACCGCACAGCATCCGGGTGAATACAATCCACCCCACGGGTGTCATGACGCCGATGATCATGAACGAGGCGTTCGCCTCCTGGGTCGCGCATCATCCCGAAATTGCCGACCGAATGACCAATCCGATGCCGGTGCCGGCGCTGGAACCGGTTGACGTCAGCCATGCCGTCGCGTTCCTGGCTTCCGACGAGGCCAAGTACATCACCGGCGTCACCCTGCCCGTCGATGCGGGCTTCAACGCGCGGCTTTGATCCCCGATCGCCTCTGCCGATCTAACCGACAAACAGGCTTCGATATCAGCCCGGCAGCGATGTGACCGCGAAGAGCGCGACCTGACTTGGCTTACGATTCGCGGTTCGAGGCTGTCACAGCGAATTGTCCTGTCGTTTTGTGACTTTCGGCTGCGCCGCCTTGTCTGCGCACTGATTCTCTTCCTGTCGCTCGAAATCGATGAGACAACCTTCGGATTACGTTGGCGCGCTCAGGTTTGGACGAAAGATGATTCAGAACGACAACGATGCTACATATTGCTATCTATGTAGCGTCGCAGTATATTCGCCAGTGGCGCCCTACAGGCACGCGGCGCCGGCGCGACGCGCAGCACCCAACGAAGAGGAGTTGGAGATGACCGTTACGGGGCCTCAACTCCATGAAAACGAGAAGCACCCAAACGGTCTCGGAGATACATCGACCAATGATGGGGTCAACGTCGATGTTCCGCGCGCCGGCATCCTGAGAATTACCTTGAACCGACCGCACCGGCTCAATGCGTTGGATGACATCGCGGTCGAAGGGATCCACGGCGCGCTCGATCTCCTCGAGTCTGAGCGGTCGCATAGGGTGGTACTCCTTCGGTCGCTTGGCCGGGCGTTCTGCTCGGGGTTCGACATGAACGATTACGATGGCGATCCTGAAAGCCGCGGCGGAGCAGCAGCTCTGGTCGATCAAATGAACCGGCTCGCTGACATTCCATTGAGGCTGCGCGCGTCCCGCGCCGTTGTTGTCGCCGCGGTTCGTGGGCCCGCCGTCGGGGGTGGCCTTGCGCTTGCGTTGGGCGCCGACATCGTGTTTGCGGGAGAATCAGCGGCATTCAGTCTTCCGCAGACGCGCCTAGGTGTACTTGCCGCCGAGATGGGCATCAGCTTTCTCCTGCCAAGAGTCGTTGGTACGAATCGCGCCGCCGATCTGATGTTGCGTGGGCGCACTCTCGACGCAGCAGGGGCACACGCCGCAGGGCTGGTAGCTGAGGTGTGGCCCGACGAGGACGTCGACGACGCGGCGTTACGGGCCGCCATCGAACTGTGTAACCACAGTGCGGATGCGTTGGCAGCGACGAAACAATTCCTACTCGCCGGCCTCGAGAGTGGCAATCTGACATCTACGGTTCGACGTGAAACAGATGCCCAGGTTCTTTCGAACTACCGGCCCGAGTTGAGGGCCTCGATAGCGCGGCGGAGGGCACAACAATCCACGCGATGAATTGCCCCTCTGACTGGCCCCATCAGGAGTGCAGTCAGCACGCAATGTGATAGCTCGAGAAAGACCAGTGCCCGCCCTCTATTCGGTTCGAGAAAGGTAGTCGATGTCTAAGACGCTGATGTTGGTTTTCAGCAACGCCACGGAGGGTCAAGACGTAGCGTTCGACGAGTGGTACGACTCTCAGCATCTTGCCGATGTGGTGGATTGTCCCGGCGTGGTGGCTGCACAGCGGTATGACATGACGGAGTTCGAGCCGCCCGCCGGCGACAATCTGCCGACTCTGCCGCCCCCTGCACATCGCTATCTCGCCGTATACGAACTCGATGGGGAACCTAACGATGTGATGGCGGAGTTCATGACCCGCATGGCGCAAGGCAAGATGCCGCTCAGCGAAACTCTCGACCTGACGACGGTCTCCATGACCATTTGGCGCCCGCAGCGTCGAGACGGATAAAACTGAAGATCGCGGTAAGGCGGCAAGCGTGAATGACATTGAAAAACTTTTGGCCATCGAGGAAATCAAGAACCTGAAGGCTCGCTACTTCCGCTGCGTCGATACCAAGGACTGGCATGGCTTCAATGCGGTCTTCGCGCCGGAAGCACGTTTCGACATCACAGACGACGTCGCCGGCTGTGTGCTGGTCGGGCCCGAAATTGCCGATAAGGTAAGCGGTCTGCTTGCCGGGTGCGACAGCGTTCATCACGGCCACTGCCCGGAGATCGAGATCACGTCGAATACCACGGCGACAGGGATCTGGGCTATGGAAGACCTACTCCGATGGGGTGAAGAGTCGCCGAACCAGACCGCTCACGGGTACGGCCACTACTTCGAGACCTATGAAAAGACAAGCGGACGTTGGTATATCAAGGCGATGAAGCTGCGGCGGTTGCGGGTCGACGTCATAAAGACGTGAACCGGCGAAACTCCCGGGGTTGGTACGTCTTCATGTGCAGCCCAAGAGTCGTCGAGTAGCCGTGGGTACTCGGTAGGCGCTGTCACGCCAGCCTCGGCGGCGATCGCGCCGTGGTTGCGGATCCGCGTGAATTCAACCTTGACAGCTGCAAATGTCGTTGACGGCCGTGTTGTTTGCTGAACATCCGGTCATATCAATGGTATTCAACGTATTCCGCCGCAAGTCTAGCCATATCCGCTACATCAAAGCTAGACTGTAGCGATATCCGGCGTGGGTGGACTCATCCCTCATAAAGCTCGCTGGGACCGCATCCAGATACCGAGAGGTCGACGATGACGAATTCGAACGGGGAGTCTGCCAGCGCGTCGATGCGGGTCATCTCATCGGACGCCCCAAGGCTTAGCGGCCCAAGACAATCACGACCACACATCTTCCCGCACCGCTAAGGCGCTTCACTGAACACTAGCGAAGGAGCACCCATGATCGATGCCAGCAGGTACGGACCCTGGGCATTCATCACCGGCGGGTCAGAAGGTATCGGGGCATGCATCGCCTCAGACCTCGCCGACAGTGGCATCAACACAGTACTTGTTGCCCGCAAGCCTGAGCAGTTGGAAGTCGTCGCGTCCGACATCCGTTCGCGCACTGGGACACAGGTCCGAATCCTTAGCCTTGATCTGACCGATGCTGCCCTGCTGGAACGTGTCCGCGCGGTGACCGACGACATCGATGTCGGCTTGCTCGTCCACACCGCCGGTGCGTCGCACCGCACGGGTCCCTTCATAGACTTCACCGCTGAAGACGTGCTCAGGCTGATCCGGGTCAACGTCGATTGCCCCGCTCTGCTCTCCCTTCACTTCGGCACAAAGATGGCCGAACGCGGAAGCGGCGGAATCATCCTCACCGGATCCTTCGCGGGCACGGCTGGCAGCCCGATGGTCGCTACGTACGCCGGTACCAAGGCCTTCTCCCAGATCTTCTCCGAGGGCTTGTGGTGGGAAATGAAGCGACATGGTGTCGATGTACTGCACATCGTGGTCGGAGGCACAAACACCCCCGCGATGGCACGGCTCGGAATCATCTATCCCGAGGATCAAGGGGTCGAACCGGAAGTCGTTGCGCGACATGACCCGCACGCAGCCCCACGCTGGCGAAGCCCCGTGGAGGCCGAATCGATCTCATATCGGGTGGAGATCGACGGTAGGCCGGCGTATCGCGCCGAAGTCTCGTTCGATCGAGAACCGGGCTACGAGCCCGGCGCGGCGGCAGCCGCGATGCACGCCGTCAACGCAATACCCGCCGTCGTCGCCGCAGCGCCGGGTGTCCTCGGGTTCCAGGATCTGCCGCCGTTCTACGGCAAGAACGCTCATCCCGCAAAGGTCCGCATATCGTGATCGGCCGATAGGGGTCGCTAACAACGCGAGTCCCGTTGTGCAATGGTGTATCTCGGCATGGACAAGTAGCTCGCCAAGACCTGGGCTTCGGACTCGTGACAGATTGTCGGCGCGAGGCAGGTGCCTTCAATGCATCGGCTCTCTTTTCGCGATCGTCGAATCGGAGGTCATCGGTCAGAGCGCCGGAGACAGCGTATGCGACATAGTTTGTTATGTGTAGCAGGCGTCGCCGCTGACGCACCAGGCACACCTAACCTCGCACTTTGCGAAACCTGTGATCAAATGGAGTAATGGCAGCGCCGAAGAGAGCTCGAACTGTGCCCCGGCCCGCTACATCGACTCGGGACCGGATCATCGCCGCCGCCGAAAAGCTCATTGCCGACGTGGGTATCGACCATGTCAACGTCGCCGAGATAGCGGATTACGCCGGTATTCACCGGGTGACGGTGTATCGACACTTTGCCGACCGTGAGTCCATTCTCGAGGAAGTGCTGTTGCGAAGGTCACGGCCGGTGTTGGACCGCGCGGCCGCCCGACTGGCCAAGGCGGATCGCTTTCCCGACGATCTTGCGTATGTCCTGGTCGCCGCTGTCGACGAGGCCCGGCAAATACCGGGAGTGCTCCAGGCAATGGCGCTTGTACAAGAGGGGGACTCGTTCAAGAGCCCGGCCATGTCGGACCGATTTCGGGCAGCTTCGCAGGACGTAGTAAGGCCCTACCTGCTCTGGGCTCAAGAGCGGGGTGAGATGCGGGCGGATCTTTCAGTCGAAGAGACGGTCAGATGGCTAACCCAGGTCTGCTACTCCTGGCTTTACCTCGCTGA
>Ga0075369_10000041_pt1 | contig 33583 bp, 29 predicted proteins | sample EndMethybrTD3034_FD_71400 | JGI IMG/M metagenome (GOLD analysis project Ga0075369, IMG submission 71400) | Populus endosphere microbial communities from Tennessee, USA - Endosphere MetaG P. TD hybrid TD303-4 | ecosystem: Host-associated > Plants > Roots > Endosphere | place: USA: Tennessee...
TCGGGCTGCAGCCCGACCGCGATGATCAGAACGATGAGGGCGCCGCCGATGAAACCGGATCGGATGAGTTTCTTCCCGCGGTATCTGTTCATGGGTTCTCCGCGCACCTTCCGGTGTCCTGCTTGATCCACGGGAATACGGCAGTGCGGCCCTGCATGTCGGACACCCGCCAGGTGACCCCACACAGGTAATAGTTGAAGAAGCTGCCGTAAGCCCCCATCCGCGCCAGCTTGCGGTAGTTCTCCGGGGATTTCTGCAACACACCGTCGATGAGCTCTTTCTGCGCGTCAACCGCTGGCGCGAGGCGGTTGAGCTGGTCTACCGTGCCAGCCAGCGGTTCACGCACGTGCCCCAGGAGGCCGGCCACGGATGTAGTGCCGTTACTGAGCGATTCGATGGCCACGCCGATCGGCTCGCGTTCGGCGGACAGCTCGCCGATCAGCTGATGTAGCTTTTCGATTGCGCCGGAGAACTTTTGGCCGTCCTGGTCGAGTGTGGCCATTGCGCCATTGAGATTGTCGACCAGCTGCTCGATAACTTGTCCGTTGTCGGCCAACGCGTTGGTGAACGATGACGTTTGCGACAGTAGCGATTCGACGGTCCCACCTTGACCCTGCATGATTTGTATCAGTGCGGTGGTGAGCTGGTTGACATCCTCGGGCTTCAGCCCCTGGACGACCGGCTTGAGGCCGTTGAGCAGAACATCGAGGTTCAGTGCGGGCAAGGTGTGGTCAGCGGGGATTTGGGCACCCTCAGCCATGATCTGTGTGCTGCCGGGACTGTCGACGAGTTCGAGGTAGCGGTCCCCGACGAGGTTGAGATAGCGCACTGCTGCCCGAGTGCCGGTGGTCAAGACGACCTTTCGGTCGGCATCGAAGTCGACGACGACCTTCTTGTCGGCGCGCAGCGCTACACGGTTGACCTTGCCGACCTTGATGCCGGCTACTCGCACTGAGTCCCCGGTGCGCAGGTCTGAGACGTCGTTGAAGAGTGCCGAGTATCCAGCGGTCGAACCACTTCGGTACTCACCGAAGACGGCGAACAAGCTCGCGGTGAGCACCAGCATCACCGCCGCGAAAGCCCCGAACTTGAGCAGCGTCCACGATAGGCGTTTCATCCGGGCATCCCGATCTGCGCCGAGTTACGAGGCGGTCCATCGATGGGATGTCCCAGAAGATATTCCTTGATTCCGGCTGCGTTGAGCGAGATCCCCGGATGGCCGTACTCCCAGGGGTTGGTGCCGACGTCGGCGACGACGTAGGGAGGCCGCGTTTCGTACTGAAGGCGCGGGAGGCCGACGCATTGTGGCCCTCCGGTCGCGGCGACTTTGGGTAGGTCCGAGGGATAGCGGTACGGGTCCGCACCCCACACCAGGCTGGCCATGACCTCGGCACCGGGCACCCTGGCGGGGGGCACCTTCGTCAGCTCGAGGGCCCCGGCGAGTGCGCAATAGAGCGCTTGGTCGTACCTGTGGGTCAGGTCTGTCACGGGCGCGAGAAGGTGGAGGACATCGGCAAGGGGACGGTGATTTGTGCTCAGCACGTCGTTGCCGATGTCACTGATGCCAATAGCACTGACCAACAGCGCATCCAGATCTTTTTGACGCTCGACGACGGTCTTGCTGATGGAGGTTGCGTGCTCGGTGATCTCCAAGAGGTCTGGGGCTGCGTCGGCGTAAGTGTTGAGCACCGTTGGCGCGACAGCCATGTCGTGGCTCAGATTGTCGAGACTCGGATCGAGTTCGGCCAAGGTCGCGTCGAGATCGGCGATGATCTGGCCCATTTTTTCGCCGCGGCCACCGAATGCCGATGACAGTGCGCTCAGGGTCTGATTGAGTTTCTCGGGCTGAAGGGTCGAAAGCACGGAGGTGAGCTGTTCGAAAACCGTGTTGATCTCGACAGTGACATGGTCGCCCTCGATGACCTGGCCTGCTCGAAGGGGTGTCGGGGACGGGTCCGGGGGCAAGGCGAGTTCGACGAATTTCGCGCCGAAAACAGTGGATGATGCGACGTCGACGCTCACGTTCGAGGGAATGAGGTGCATCGCAGAGCGGTCCATGGCGAGATGCAATTCGGCTGTCCCGTCGGGCTTTTGGTCGATAGACGACACGGTGCCGACCTGGATGTCGTTCATCTTGACCTTCGCGTCGGGATTCATCACCAGACCGGCGCGCTGCGAGATCACCGTCACCGGGATCGTCTTGGAGAAATCGCCGCGAAACAGAGCGACCGCCACAACGACGATTCCGACAATTGCCACCACGGTGCCCATGCCGGCGATCGGACGGATGCGGCTGCGGACGCCGAAATGACGACCCGGGCGGGCGTGCAGAGGACTCGCGGAGCTTGTGGTCTCCGATTCGGCGATCGGGCCGGGGCCCAGGCTTCGCGTCAAGGTTCCTCTCCGGTCTGCTAAGTCCGAACTGGAATCGATTCGTCAAACGTTTCGATCGGCGCCGACTCTCTCTTCCAGCGCGTTGCTGCTGACGGCTTATAAGGACAGCGCTGTAGACGCCACCGGGCCATGGTATGCAAATCGGCGCTCTCTAGAAAGAGAACGGTAATTTCCGACGCCGGAAATAGCAATTGATGCTCTGGGAGCTGGGCGGGCGCCTGCCGTCTCATCGTTGACCAAACCGTATGTTCGATGCCTCGGTCGGCTGACACCCGATGCTGACGTCGCCACCGGTGGTGTCGGTTGAACAGCAAAACATTCTCAGCAGACCCCACCCGCCGATTACCCGGTTTACGATCTGCTAGCCGGGCTGGGCCGGGTTCCGACGGTAAAGGGAGGGCTGAATACGCATGAGCCGACGGGCGCAGGCTCGGTCCCCCCTTTCGCGACGCAGCAGCGGTGAACTCGTCGCCGATCGCCTCCGCAGCCAAATCATCAGTGGCGAACTGTCGCCGGGCCAGCGGCTCAACCAGGAAGACATCGCGACGCAACTCGGCACAAGCCGGGTCCCGGTGCGCGAAGCGTTGGTCATCCTTGAGCAGGAGGGATGGGTGAAGATGGAAATGCAGCGCGGCGGATTCGTCCTGCCGATTGAAACGTCGATCAGTGACAACGCCGAAGTCTGGGATTTGGTTTTCGGCCTGGTTGCTCGGCGCGCATGTGCTCGCCTTACGCCTGAAGTCGAGGCCCGGCTGGTGCAGATTGCTGCCGAACTCGAAGCCGCCCCGGATCCTGCGGCCACGTCGGCGTTGTGCGAGGACTATCTCGACGTCCTCTTCGAGGCAGCCAGCGCCCCAGCGGTGGCACGAACGGTGCGCAGAACCCGCGCCACTGCAATCGACTCCATAATTGGGGTCGCACCCGACACCATCGAGATCAGCCGCGTGGGAACGCTGAAGGTCATCGCGGCCATTCGCGACCGCGACCAGGAACGCGCGGTCGCCGTTCACGCCGAGATGCAACGTGACTGCCTCGATCTCCTCATGAAGGCTTTGAGGAACCGGGCAAGATGATCGACGGTTGATCCCCATTACAGTCTGCGCTGAGTGGACTGGCTCCCATCCGCGCGGGCTCTTCGGATCCTGGACGTCTTCGCCGACAGAGACTTTCGTCGGCAGAATCATCGTCATCGTCCCCGCGCGAGCGCAAACACCGCTGTCGCGGCATCGAGCAGTTCGGGTGTCATCAGATTGCCGGTGTATTCGACCCAGCACCAGCTTCGCGCCGGCGTCTTACCTGCAGAATTATCCGTCAGTTTTCCGAAGACATGCAGCGGGCTGCCACTGGCATCGAAAGCGAAGGTGTAGGAGTCGGAGCCGATGGTGGTGTCCAGTGCGGTCATCTTGCCGGCATCGTTGAACGTGGGCTTGGCGATGATGTCCGTATGCACCATTGTGACACCGTCTTTGACCTGATATCCCGGGCCAAATCCAACGCCTTCCCGGCCCTGCCAGAAACTTCCGCCGCCTAGTTTCCCGTCGTCGAACTCGTGTAACCAGGACACCCACATGCCCTGCAGATGACGTGCGATCGGGAGTTCGGTGTACACCATGCCCGGCGGCCCGTACGCGAAGTCCTGATGTGCGTATCCCGATACTTCGACACCCTCGATCCTGCCGGTTACATACATCAATTCGTGGCGGTAGTAAACGTCGTCGTCGATGCCCGGCTGGACCGGGACGTGGGTGAGGACGATGTCACTCACGGTCCGGCCGTGGAGTTCCCAACGGTTGCTGGCGTCATGCCAGTGAAAACCGTTGGCATCTCGCTCGATTCGCCCACTCGGGTACAGCAAGCGCACGGCCTCCCCTGTGTCGGTGTACTGCAGGGGCTCGAACCAGTCGAGTGTCGAGTACTCGGCGAACAGATGAGGCGCATCGATGTCGAGGCGCTTGTGCAACGACCGGAATCCGCAGACCGGCGACACGACATGGGTCATGCCGGGGACGAAGTCGTCGCATCCGCGTACTCCCCAATAGTCCCGTCCCGACGCATCGCTCACCACTGCACCCACCCAGATTCCCGAGAGCCCTAAACCCGGTCCCGGCGTCCAATCGCGCCGATAGTGCTCCAGCGACGCGTTCTCCGTTATGACTTCGAAGTCGACGCGGTCAAACACTCATTTTTCCTTTCGTCGTCACCAGCCAACGCACGCATAGAGGGGTCTAGCAGACCGAGCAGCTCGAGGTCGGAAATGTACTTCTCGATGATCCGCCGATCGATCGCCGGAATGGCACCCCCGATGCCGATTCCGGCTTCTGCCACCGCCTTTCGGAACCTATGTGTCGAAGCGAAGGCGCCGCTCAACACTGGCTGGGGATGACGGAAGCTGACCAGAAGTGGTAGCAGCGAGGCGTTGCGCTGTCGTTCAGGCAGGTTTCGAAGCGCTGTCTCGAACCGCGCCAGCCAGTCGTCATAACCGCTGATTCGATCGATGCGGCAACCGGCCTGCATCATCCAGTCGACGTACTCGTCCAGTCCGATTCCGTCGTCATGGGGGTTCATCACGTGATAAGTCCAGAAGCCCTTGACGTTCCTGGAGCCGTCGACCGTGAGCGCCGATACCGCCTCTGCGACGAAATCAACTGGCAGGCCGTCGAAATGGGCTCTCGGCCGCACGCCACTGGCTTCACGTGCGTAAAACGATCCTGGTGCCACGCCGGTCGCTGCGATGCTCAAGATGAGCCGTGTCACCATATCGGGAGCGTTGAGCTGTCCGCGATAGGTCGCCTCGGCCATGATCATGCCGCACCGGAAGATGCTCACCGGCAGCCCGCACACGTCGTGCGCTTCACGCAGCAGCACTTCACCGGCCCACTTGCTGACGGCATAACCATTGGCGTAGGTGTCGTTGATTACGCGGGTCGCCCCGGCGATACGCACATCAGCGTCCTCGTCGAGGACACCAGACGCGATGGCCGCCACGCCGATGGTCGAGACGTATGCGAACGGTTTCTGACGGACAGATAGCGCCAACCGGATCAGCTCCGCTGTACCAACGACATTCGGCTCGAACAACTGGTGATACGGCAGGATGTGATTGACCAGCGCGGCCGAATCGACGATAAGGTCCACGGTGTCGGCGAGGCGTTGCCACGTGGACTGCTCGACTCCGAGACGGCGATCGACCTTGTCGCCGGCGACGACTTCGAGATGATCTGCGGCCAACGCGCGGTAGCGTGCCAGCAGCGCCGCGTCCCCGCTGTCGAACACGGCGTCCAATCTCGCCCGTGCCGCGTCGGTGTCTTTGGCCCGGACCAGACAGATCACGGTTCCGTCGACGGCAGCCATCCTGTCCAGCCACTCGAGCACGAGGTAACGGCCGAGATAGCCTGTGGCACCAGTCAACAGCACAGTGCGCACGTCTGACACCGGTGGCGCGAGGTCACCCATGCTATCGAGCGTTTCGACATCGATGAACTTGTCGAGCGTGAGCTCACTGGCGTGCACTTCGGCGACGGTGGCGCCGTGCACAGAGGCAAAGGTTGACCGGTCCAGATCCGTCCGGCGCCGCGTCATGATGAGATCGGCGATTGACTGCATATCGCCGTCGGGGCTGATGATGACGCCGACTGGAACCGGGATCGCGAAGATACCTTCGAGGGTGCTCGCCAACGTCAACGCCGACAACGAATCTCCGCCCAGGTCGGTGAACTTCGAGGTCGGCAGAACATCGTCGGACAGGCCGCCGAGCAGGGCACCCGTCGCGGCACAGACGCTTTCGACAACCGAACGGTCGGCAGACCGGTCATGCAGTTCATGCAGGCGCGTTTGTTGGGCCGCGGTGAGATCGGCGTACAGATTCTCCAGGCGTTGACCGTAATGTCTCTTTAGGTTCGGTCGCGACGGTTTCCGGATCCCGCTCAGTAAACCGTTCTCGATTGTGAACGGCACGGGTTCGACGATGACCTCGCGGGGGATCTCGAAGGGCTCGAGCCCGGAGTCTCTAGCGGCGTGCTGAAGTGACTGCAGGATCCTGGTTTTGAGTTCGTCGACGCTGTGGTTGGCCAATGCTTCCGCGGTCGGCACCACCACGGCCAAGAGGTAGGCCTGCTCACTGTTGCCGTAGACGAAGATCTGTTGGACAGGTTCGCAGTTGGCATAGATCGCCTCTACTTTCGACACTGTCACGAACTCACCTTGCGAGAGCTTCAGCACGTTGTTACGGCGGTCGAGGTATTGGACTTCATCTGGGCCGATCTGAGCAACGATGTCACCCGTTCGGTAGTAGCCGTCGCTGTCGAATGACTCCGCGGTCAAGTCCGGTCGCTTGTAATACCCGCCAAAGAGCGTGCGCGACTTGATGAGTAGCTCGCCGCGCGGATGCGGCTTGTCGGTGCTGAAGTAGCCGAGCTCCGGCACGTCGACGAGCTTGTAATCAGTCACCGGAGGGCGCTGTACCTTGCCGTCGATGACGACGGAACCTGACTCGGTCGCTCCGAAGGCGTTCATCAAGTGTGAGTCGATCAATCGTTCCACCCAGGCGGCGAGGTCTGCAGCAATGGGTGCTGAGCCCGTCAACGCCGAGACGTAGCGCCCGCCGAGAACGTCAGCACGCAGGTCGGCCAACACCTTGCCCTCAGAAATGTGCGGATCCTTCGCCAGCCTGCTGAGGAACTCGCGGTAGAGCATCTCCCAGACCCGGGGCACGAAGTTCAGTTGGGTCGGGCGCACCATCTGCAGATCGGCGAGAATGGTCGACATGTCGCTTGCGCCGGCGAAATACGCAGTGCCACCGGCCCCCAGCGTCGAGTACAACATCGCGCGGCCAGCGGTATGGCTCATCGGCATGTAGTTCAGCGTGATCGCTGGCATTGCGAAGCCACGCTGGGCAAGTACACCCGCGGTGACCGTCCACACCGATTTGGCAAGGGCCTCGGGTTGCATCGCTCCCTTCGGGCTTCCGCTGCTTCCCGAGGTGTACACGATCACCGCAAGCCGCTCGTCGTCGGCCTCTGGACCGCGCGGAGCAGGCAACCGGCGGCCACGCTCGATTGCCTGCGAAAGTGTCTCGATGCAGACGCCCCCGCCTGCGTCGGTGAGGCGGTGCCGGGCATCCTGGAGAGCGGCAAGGTGAGCATCGACCTCCTGGTCGAAGTCGAACACTAGGACGAGTGCCGGCCGGTGGCCGTTACTAGCCAGCGCCACCGCAGCCCACAGTTGTTCTGCGCTACAAGCGATCACAGCCGGTTCGACCTCATCAACCATCGCTTGCAGCTGGTTGACCGGCGCGCCCGCGTGCAGGGGTACCGACACCGCGCCAAGCAGGGGCACAGCCATGTCGACCGTCGTGTAGTCGACGCTACAAAAACCCAGAGTGGCCACCCGGTCACCGGGCCGCACGAAGCGGTGTGACAGGGCAGCCGCTACCGCAGTGACGCGCTGCCATAGCTCCCGATAGCTGACGGTGACGTATCGCGGCAGCAGGTCCAACCGCCGACCGCCCTCGGTATTGACGATCCGGGTGGCACGTTGGCCTAGCGCTGGCCGGTCCGCATAGCCCTCGGCCACCACGCGCATGAGCTCGCTCCAGCCGATACCGGGACGCAGGATCGTCTGGCAGATGTCCTTGTCCGGCAGTGCAGCGGTGAACTGAGTGTCACCGGCGAGTAGGTCAGTGACGCGTTGAGCCAGTTTTGTGGTCCCCCCGTCGGTCAGCACGCGCGCCCGCCGAACACGTGCCCCAGCTGCATACTTCCTCCCTCGCGCACGAGACCGTCGAAAATGCAGACAATCTGCATTTGCAGCTTACGGCAGCATCACGACGGCAGGTACCTCTTCGGAAGAGATCGTTGTCGTTTTCGAGAATCGAGTTTCTCGTCAGACCGAATCAGCCACGGCGGCGAGCGTGGTCGCGAGCTGATGCGGTCGGGCCAGGAACGGCGAGTGCCCGCCAGCCATCTCGATCACGCCACTACGCGGATAGCGCAGTGCCATCTGCCGCGACCATGCCGGGTCGACGGCTCTGTCGTCGGACATCACGATGAACCTCGCCGACACATCCGGCCATTGCTCAATCGGGCACCGTTCGGTGAGCACCGTGAAGGCCTGCCGACGCAGACGACCGAATTCTTGTCGGGCAAGGACCTCGTCGACGTCGTGATAGAACCCGTCACGGACAGTTTGGAAGTCCAGCCCGAACGGCCCATCCCCACCGGTCGATCCGGGCGCGGGAAAGGTGACGGCCGAGGGATTTTCCGCCAGCTGCTCGACGAACGAGCGACCGACAACGGGAATCAACCCTGCCACAAAGACCATCGCCCGCACCTGTCGCAACGCGGCGGCGACTGGAACGCACAGTCCCGCAATCGAATGCCCCACGACGATGACATCGCCGTCATCCGGTCCGACGGCCCCATCGATCGCATCAACAGCGACCCGCGCCCACCGCGCGGCACCGGCATCCTCGTCGTCCACCGGAAGGTCCGGGGTCACCACGTCAAACCCGCGGTCCCTGAGTTGTGGCGCGACCAGATCCCACGACGAGCCGTCGTGCATGCCGCCATGGAGCAGTGCGAATAGGGTCACAGTCCGGCTAGGCGTTCAGAAGTCGTTCGCCGATCACCCGTTGCTCACGAAGCACAGCCAGCTCGTCCTCGGACAAGCCCAAGGCGCCGAGCACCTCGGCGTTGTGCTGGCCGAGCGTCGGCGATGGTGTGCGATGGTGCCGTACGGGTCCCGGTGTGATGCGAAATGGCCAACCGGGGAAGCGCTGTCGGCCCGACAGGGGGTGCACCAGGTCCTCGAAGTAGCCGCGCGCCTCGAGTTGCTCCACCCCGTACATGCGGTCGGCTGTGAGCAAGCGTTCCGCAGGCACCCCACGACTGCGGAACGTTTCGGCGACCTCTTCGGGCGCTCGCGTGCTCGTCCACCCGGACAGCACCTCGTCAAACGCGTCATGATTACGCAGTCGCGCCTCCGACGAGGCAAACCGACCGTCGTCACGCAGTTGCGGCGCACCAATGATCTCGACCACCGTGGCCCAGTCGGAATCGTCACGCACCGAGATGGCTACCCACTCGTCGTCGCCCTTCACCGGATACACGCCCTGCGCGTAGAACCTGTGCCGGTTGCCTTCTCGCGCGTGTACACGTCCGGTCAGAGAGTGCTCGATAACGGGTTCGGCCGTCACGGCGGCGCCCACCTCGATCTGAGCGACCTCGATGAGCTGACCCTCCCCCGTGCGCCGCTTGTGCTCGAGCGCGGCGAGCAGCGCAACGGTGGCGTGGACACCTGCGATCGGGTCGGCCGGGCCTTGCAGATTGCACGGGGGGCCGTCGGGATAACCCGTTGCGGCCGACATCCCCGAGAGTTGTTCGATGTTCAGCGCCCAGCCGACGTAGTCCCGCCACGGCCCTTCGAGCCCGAAACCTGGCATGCGAACCATGATCACGTCGGGGTTGAATTTCACCAGAGAGTCGTAGTCCAGACCGAAGTGTTCCACGACACGTGGCGAAAAGTTCTCGACGACGACATCGGCATCTGCGGCCAACCGCTGTGCCAACTCGCGCCCGGACTCGGAGGTCAGGTCCAGGGTGATGTCGCGCTTGTTGAGATTGGTGCCCTGCCACATCGGCCCGACTTCGTACCAGTGGTCGCTGCTGCGCAGAACAGAGCCCGAGTATCGGTGTCCGTCGGGACGTTGGATCGACTCGACTTTCACGACGTCGGCGCCAAAAGCGCCCAGATAACAGGTCAGATACGCACCCGCCCAAAAGGTGCTCAGATCGAAGACTTTCAAACCCGCGAACGGTTGGCTGATGTCGTCCACCGCGGGTGACGGGGACGCTGGGCCGCGATCGCCCCACTCGATGGTGGTGTCGGCGCGGGGCCGAGGCGCGGGGCGCGGCGGCGCGACCGGCGTCCTCGACAGCCGAAACGGTGCGCCAGGGCGCTGAAAACGTGCGGATTGGCCGCCACCTTCAATGAAGAATCCCCGCGCGGCGTATTGAGGGCAGTCCAGGATCGAGGCCCCGTCGTAGATCGGCGCCGCGGGAATCCGCATGGCTTGACTGAGTTCAACCAGGTCGGCCACATTCATCGAGTCGAGCCAGGGCTGAGCCTTGGCGAAGAACTCGTCGCGCTCCGGCCCACCCAACATGATGGCGATCTGGTGCTCACCGAACTCTGGCAGCCCGACCATGGCGCAGACATCCAGCCAGTGCTGGCCGGTCAAACAGTTGATCCCGATCCAGCCGTCGGCAGCACGAACGATGCCCAGCATCGGGGCCGCTTTTGAATTTTCTGGAAGCCCAAGGCTTTTCAACCGTTCCGCCATCAGCATCGGATACGGCAGAGTGGATAACAACGACTCGAAGATCGACACGTCCACCTCGACGACCCTGTCGGCCCACGCAGCGACACGCGATGCGGTCAACGCGGCCATGGCCGCGTAACCGCCCGCGATGTATTCAGGAATACGGACTCCAGCTTGCACAGGTGCTCGACCGGGCTGGCGGGTGGTCACCCAGCCTGACGCGGCCTGGAGAGTCAGCGGTGTCGTCTGCCGGCCACATCGCGGCCCGTCCTGGCCGTAGTCGGAAATGCGAACTACGACAAGGTTTTTGTTGATCCGTTGCAGAGTGTCTCGGTCCAGTCCCCACTCCCACCGGTCTGCCGAGCCCACGGGTAGGTTCTCGACCAGCAAATCGGCGTCGGCGATCAATTCGTGAAGGCGGATAATGCCGTCTGGATCCGCCGAATTGATTGTCACGCCCTGCTTTCCGGCGTTCAGGTACTCGAACATTCCGCTGCGTTGCGGATCGGCCTCGTCATCGGGAAACGGCCCCCACCAACGCAAGGGATCCCCCGTTGGAGCTTCGATCTTGCAGACCTCGGCACCGAGATCAACGAGAAGCTTGGTGCAGTACGGTGCCGCGATCTCGGTCCCGAACTCGACGACCCGCAGCCCCGCGAACGCTCCGGTCATGCAGGCACCCCGATGGCCTTGGGTTCCATGTATGCGCGAAGTCCCATCACACCCCCTTCGCGTCCGATGCCGCTCTGCTTGAACCCGCCGAACGGTGCGTCTCCGGGGATGGTGCCGTTGATCGATACCTGACCTGTCCTGAGTCCCCTTGCAACTGCTACCGCGCGGTCGACATCGGTTGCCCACACCGCACCGCCCAGTCCGTAAGGCGAGTTGTTGGCGATCGCGACCGCGTCCTCGTCGTCGCGATAGCGAAGTACCGTCAGGACCGGACCGAAAACCTCTTCTTGGGCAATGAACGACTCCGCTGTTGCGTCCGTCAGAATGGTTGGCTCGTAGAAGAATCCGGCGGTGTTTTCCTTGGACCGGCGACCGCCGGTGACGACCGTTGCGCCGTCGCGCTCCGCGCGCTTGACGAAGCTGTCGACACGGTCGAGGTGTTCGCCGCTGATCAACGGACCCATTTCCACAGTTGGCTCGCGCGGGTCTCCGACGACGACATTGCGCGCCAATTCAGCGAGCCGCTGCACAACGTCGTCATGCATCGAATCGGGGACCAATAGCCGGCTGTTCAGAATGCATGCCTGGCCGGCGTGCATGGTGCAACCCTCGAAGAGCAGCCGCTGCAGCAACTCGTCGGTGAGCTCGACATCCTCCACCAGAATGCTCGCAGACTTTCCGCCACACTCCAGCAGGATCCGCTTCATCGTGGCAGCGGCGCCGGCCATGACGTCTCTGCCGACCGCCGAACTTCCGGTGAAGCTGACCATGTCCACCAGTGGATGCACGGTCAAAAGCCTGCTCGCTTCGATACTCGCCGGAGTCACCACGTTCACAACGCCGGGCGGGATGTCGGTCTCCTCCTCGACGAGCTGTGCCAGGGCCAGAGCTGCCAGCGGCGTCAACGGAGATGGTTTGAGCACCAACGTGTTTCCTGCAGCGAGCGCCGCGCCCACCTTCATGGCGTTCAACGTGTGAGGAAAGTTCCACGGGGTCAGGATCGAAACCACACCCAACGGCTCGTAGCGCAACAAGGTGGTGCCTGCTGCGCCCCACGCGTCCATGGGTGATTCCGCAGGCTCCAGCGCAAGCTCGGCGGCGTGCCCCACCATGAAGGCCGGACCCTCAACGTGGATCAGGCGTTCATTTGCCGAACATCCCCACTCGACCTGCGCCAGGGCGTAGAACTCGTCGGCGTGGGCAAGCAGTGCGTCGCTCAACTGTTGTATGCAGCGGGCCCGTTCCGAGGGTTCAGCGGTGCGCCACGGCCCTGAGTCGAACGCGACCCGCGCGGCGCAGATCGCCGCTTCTACTTGTGACGCACTCGCGTCGGGCGCCCTGGCAACGACCTCCTCGGTGGCCGGGTTTATGACGTCATATCGTCCGTTGTCCGGCTCGACCCACTGGCCGTCGACGTAGAGACCGTCGGCTTGAGTGAGTGGGCGCGACTCAGCCATCACACCTTGCCTTCCTGCCAGCGCCGGTTCGTGACAATTTCAGCACTCAAATTTGAGAACATACATAATCATCACCTGTGTACACCGCAGTTGGTTGCGGCGTCAATGGTCGTGAGCTGCTATTTCGCTGGGTATGTAGATGATTGACAGATACCATGGCCGTCCGGTAGACACATCGGAAACGGACATTTCCTCTACGTCTGTCGGATCGACTTCTACCGTGAGAAAGGCGTGCCGTGCCTACCACATCGGTCCCTCTGCACTCACCGGATTTCTACGCAGGCGATCCGTACCCCGCCTATCGGGAACTTCGTAACAGCACGCCGGTGGTGTGGAACGACGTCACCAACTTCTGGGCGTTGCTGAAATACGAAGACGTGCGCTACGTGTCTGGTCACCCCAACACGTTCTCATCGGTTCACGGCATCACGATCCCTGATCCGAGCCAGCCGGAGCCGGTTCAAGAGGGCAATCTGATCTTCACCGACCCGCCGCGCCATCGGCAGCTCCGCAAGCTCATCAACTCGGGTTTCACCCGCCGCCAGGTGACGTTGCTGGAACCGAAGGTGCGTGAGATCGTCAAGGGCATCCTCGATGATGTCGACCCGGCACGTGAGTATGAATTCGCGGAGGAGATCGCGGCGCCCTTGCCGACTCGTCTGATCGCGGAATTACTGGGGGCGCCGCCCGAGGATTGGGAGCAGTTCCGCGCGTGGTCGGATGCGGCGGTGGGTACCGCCGATCCCGACATCGAATTGGACAACATGGTGGCTCTCGGCGAGCTCTACGAGTACTTCACCAAATTGATCGACGTTCGACGCTCCGGTGAGGTCGCGGGCCAGGACGACCTGCTGAGCATCCTCGCCGCGGCCGAAGTGGATGGCGAACAACTGACCGACGCCGATCTGCTCAACTTCTCCTTCCTGCTGTTGGTCGCGGGCAACGAGACCACGCGAAACCTGATCGCCCTGGGCACGCTTGCGTTGTTGGATCATCCCGACCAGATGGCGCTGCTTCGCTCCAAACCCGAACTGCTCCCCTTGGCCGTGGAGGAGATGCTGCGGTACACCAGCCCGGTGACGCATATGGCGCGGCAGGCGACCGAGGAAGTCGAGATTCGCGGCCAGAAGATCCGCGCCGGCGACAAAGTGGTCATGCTCTATGGCGCGGCCAACCGTGACGAAGAGATCTTCGGACCGACCAGCGAAGAGTTCGACATAACCCGTAATCCCAACCCGCACATCGCGTTCGGTGCGGGTGAGCACGCCTGTCTGGGTGCTCAGCTGGCTCGACTCGAGGCCAGGGTGATGTTCGAAGTACTCCTGGGTGCCTACCCGACGATCGAGCTGACCGGCGATGTGACCCGCTTGCGCGCCACGATGGTGCCGGGTGTCAAGCGCATGCCGGTGCGGATGAGGACGGGACTGTAAATGGATTTCGAATACACCCCCGAACAGGAGAAGCTCCGCATCCAGTACCGCGAACGGCTGGAGGCCGTCATGACTCCCGAGCGGCGTGCAGCCGTCGCGGGAAAGTTGGAGGGCGGTGCCGCGGTCGTCGAGGCGCGGCGGGCGCTCGGCGAGGCGGGTCTGCTCGGTGTCGCATGGCCAGTCGAGTACGGCGGTAGTGGGCTCACCGCACTCGAGCAGTACATCTTCGCCGAAGAAGCGCGGCGGGTGCACGCACCGCTGCCGTTCGTCACGCTCAACACCGTCGGTCCAACACTCATTCAATACGGCACCGAAGAGCAGAAGCAGAAGTTCCTCCCCGCCATCCTCAACGGCACTGTCGACTTCGCGATCGGCTATTCCGAGCCCGGAGCGGGCAGCGACTTGGCCTCGCTGCGCACCACCGCGGTCCGTGACGGCGACGAGTTCGTGATCAACGGTTCCAAGATGTTCACCAGCGGCGCCGAGTTCGCCGACTACATCTGGCTGGCTGCGCGCACCGATCCAGAAGCCAAGAAGCACAAGGGCATCACGGTGTTCATCGTGCCGACCGACTCGCCCGGATTCTCCTGGAAGCCGCTGCACACAATGCCCGGGGTGTCGACCTACTACACCTTCTACGACGACGTGCGCGTTCCGGAGAGCTCCATCGTGCTCGGGGAGAACCAGGGCTGGAAGCTGGTGACCAATCAGCTGAACCTCGAGCGTGCCGCCATGGGTAACCTCGGCGCCCTGGAGCCACTGTTCGAAAAGACCCTGCAGTGGGCCCAAACCACCGAACTCGACGACGGGTTCGTCATCGATCAACCATGGGTGCAACAGGCCCTGGCTCGGGTGGAGGCCCAAGTCGCCGCCTATCGGCTGCTCAATCTCCGCGTCAACGCGAATATGAGCTCCGGGGTTTTGGGAATGGGCGAGGCTTCGGCCGCAAAGGTTTTCGGCACCGAGCTCACCCAGCAGGTGGCCCGCGAACTGCTCGACGTGGTAGGCCAAGGCGGCCTACGCAAGGACACCACGGCGCCGCTGGAGGGCGAACTCGAGAGCGCCTATCGATTCGCCGTCATCAACACGTTCGGTGGCGGGGCGAACGAACTGCAACGCGACATCATCGCCATGGCCGGTCTCGGCATGCCGCGCGCGCCCCGCGACATGCGAGCGTCCTGAAAGGAACGACACCGTGACTGAGACGAAAGACGAACTGCGCGAGCGCCTTCAAGCGTTGGTCGGCACACCGACTGACAGGGTGGGCGAGCGCTCGCACGCGCCGGATCCGGTGAACGCCGCGATGATCCGCCACTGGGCGTACGCCCTGGACGACATGAACCCGGCCTACCTTGATCCCGAGTTCGCGCAGAGTTCCCGCTACGGCGGCTTGGTCTCACCACCGGTGATGTTGCAGAGCTGGACAATGCCGCCGCCGAAGCTCGCAGGCATCCAGGAGCGCGGTGGAGTGCCCATCGAGATCAAGACAAACCCGCTGCAGTTCCTCTCCGACGCCGGCTATACGGGCATCATCGCGACGAACTCCGAGTTCGAAATCAAACGTTATCCCCGTGTCGGTGACCAAATCACCGCCGAAACCGTTTTCGATTCGATTTCCGACGAGAAGAAGACAGCCATGGGCAACGGCTTCTTCGTCACGTGGGTGACCACTTACCGCGATCAGAACGACGAAGTCATCGGGCGCCAGTGGTTCCGCACGCTTCGGTTCAAGACAGGAAACTGATGGCCTCCAGACTCGCGCCCTCCGTCAGTCCAGATACCGAATTCTTCTGGTCGGGCCTCAAGGAGAACGAACTGCGCATTCAGCGGTGCGCGGACTGCCGCACTCTTCGGGTACCGCCGCGCCCGATGTGCGGTAACTGCCAATCGCTGGACTGGGATTATGTCGTGTCTTCCGGACGCGGCACGGTGTACAGCTTCGTGATGCCGCAGTATCCACCGTTGCCTTTCCTCCAATACCCGTACGTCGTCGCGCTCATCGAGCTGGACGAAGGCGTGCGCATCGTGTCGAACCTCTGCGATATCGAACCCGCCGCCATCGAAGTCGGATTGCCCGTCGAGGTCTTCTACGAGACCTTCGAAGCGCTTCCGAGTGGCGACGAGTTGGTCTTGCATCAATTCCGCCCTGCAGGCTGACCTGGAGCTGAAGAACCACAATGGATTTCACTTTTACCGAAGAACAAGAGACAGTCGGCAAGGTCGCGCGGCAGTTGTTCGAGGCTCGTGCCACACCGGAGCACCTGACCGACCTCGAGACGGGCGACGTGCGCTACGACGCCGCGTTGTGGGGTGAGCTCGCGTCGGCGGACCTGCTGGGAATCGCACTGCCCGAGTCTGTTGGCGGCAGCGGCGCCGGATTCCTCGAACTGGGTGTTCTTCTCAGCGAAGTCGGTTTCAACGTCGCGCCGGTTCCGGTTTACGCAACGCTGGTGCTGGGCGCAGACACCATTGCGCGACACGGCGATTCCGCGCTGCAGCGGCAATACCTGCCTGGTGTGGCCGACGGCAGCACCCTCCTCACCGCAGCACTCACCGAAGCCGGTAACTCCAACCCGAAGGCGCCACGCACCACCGCCCGCGCTGACGGCGACGTGTGGCGCCTGGACGGCACTAAAGATCTGGTGCCCGCTGCGCAACTCGCGGCGGCCGTCGTCGTATCGGCCCAAGCCGAGGACGGCCCGGGACTGTTCGTCGTCGACACCGCGGCAGGCGGCGTGACCATCGCACCCGTGGCTACGACCAACGGTGAGCCCCACGCCGACGTCACGCTGACCGGCGCGGTCGGCCGCCGACTCACCGAGCATGTCGGCGCCGACATCATGGGCTCTGTCCATTCCAGAGCACTCGTCGGCCTGTGCGCGGTTCAGGTGGGTGTCGTCGAACGGGCATTGAAGCTCGCTGCCTCCTATACCAGCACGCGGGAACAGTTTGGCCGACCCATCGGCTCGTTCCAGGCGGTCCAGCAGCGGCTTGCCGACGCCTTCATCGATGTCGAAGCAATCCGCTGGACCACGTGGCACGCCGCATGGCTGATCGGCGAGGGCAGGCCGGCGAATCGCGAAGCGGCGATCGCTAAATTCTGGGCGGCTGAGGCCGGTGCCCGCGTCGCCGCATCCGCACAACAGGTCCACGGCGGAATGGGCATCGATGTCACTTATCCGCTGTCCCGATATTTCCTGTGGGCCAAACAGAACGAACTCGCGCTCGGATCGGCGTCGGCGCAGTTGGCCCGACTCGGCAACACCTACGCGGAAGGAAGCGACAAATGACCTCAACGATCAAGCGCACCACAACCCTCGCGTGGAACACCGTGACGATCGGCGACGAGATCACGCCGATGGATGTTCCCGTCACCACGACGCTGATCGTTGCCGGTGCCATCGCGTCGCGCGACTACATGCCGGTGCACCACGACCGCGACTTCGCCAACTCCCAAGGCTCCAAAGACATCTTCCTCAACATCCTCACCACCAACGGACTCTGCGTGAAGTTCTTACACGACTGGGCGGGCCCAGAGGCAATGGTGAAGAAGTTGTCCATCCGCCTCGGTGTACCCGCCTATCCGAACGACGCGCTTCACTTCACCGGCAGTGTGACGAACAAGTCGGTCGCAGACGGTGAAGGTCTGGTCGATGTCGCCTTCAAGGGCACCAACAGCCTGGGCGACCACGTTTCGGGCACAGCGGTACTCAGCCTGCTCGACGGGATCGAGGAATGACCGAAGGCCTCGGCGGAAAGGCCGCACTCGTCGGTATCGGGCAAACCGAATTCTCCAAGGAGTCTGGCCGTACCGAAATGCAATTGGCGTGCGAAGCCGTCAAAGACGCCATTGCCGACGCCGGATTGAGCCCGAGCGACATCGACGGGATGGTGACGTTCACTGTCGACGAGAACGAGGAGATCGAGGTCGCTCGCAACGTCGGCATCACCGATCTCACATTCTTCACCAGGGTCCCGCACGGTGGCGGTGCTGCAGCGGGAACCGTGATGCAGGCCGCCATGGCAGTGGCGACAGGCGTCGCCGAGGCGGTGGTGTGCTACCGCGCCTTCAACGAGCGCTCAGGCTTTCGTTTCGGAGGCGCGGGACGCCAACCCGGCGTCACGCCGCTGTGGATGGCGCCTTACGCTCCGTTCGGATTCATGACACCGGCGGCGTGGGTCGCTTTGCACGCACAGCGCTACATGTCGACCTACGGTGTCACCAATGCCGACTTCGGCAAGATTTCGGTCATCGACCGCAAGCACGCCGCCAAGAACCCCGACGCCTGGTTTTACGGCAAGCCGATAACGCTTGAGCAGCACCAGGAATCACGCTGGATCATCGAACCGGTGTTGCGCCTGCTGGACTGTTGCCAGGAAAGTGACGGCGGCGTCGCGATGGTGGTGACCAGTTTGGAGCGAGCCCGCGACCTGGCGAAGCCGCCCGCGGTCATCACCGCGGCCGCACAAGGCGCGGCCTATGACGGTGAGGTCATGACGAGTTACTACCGCGACGACATCACCGGTCTGCCGGAGATGGGAGTTGTCGGCGACAAGCTCTGGCGCGATTCCGGGCTCAAGCCCGCTGACATCTCGACCGCCTTCCTCTACGACCACTTCACGCCGTTCGTCTTCACTCAACTCGAGGAACTTGGATTCTGCGGGCCCGGCGAGGCGAAGGACTTCGTGTCTGTCGACGAATTGTCGTTGGGTGGCCGGATGCCGATCAACACCAACGGCGGACTGCTCGGCGAGGCATACATCCATGGGATGAACGGCATCACCGAGGGCGTCCGTCAGGTGCGCGGCACGTCCCACAACCAGGTCGATGACGTCGAACACGTGCTGGTCACGTCAGGCACCGGGGTTCCGACCAGCGGTCTCATCCTGGCACCGGACCGGTGAGACAGGACGGGCAGACTCGTTGAAATGACACAATCGACGGCAGTCGACACCCGCGATGTGATCATCGTGGCCGCCTTCGCGTGCTTTCGAACCCGGGGCCTGGCCAGAACCACCATCGTCGACATCGCCAAGGCGGCTGATGTTTCCCGCAGCACCGTCTACGAATACTTCCGGGACAAGGAAACTATCGTCTCCGCGTGCGCCGAAGCGGCGTCGCAGCGGTTCTATCGCAACATGGCCACCTCGATCGATCGACACGGCGGCAGCACCTTGGAGGGCCGATTGGTGCAGGCGGCAGTCTTCGTGACCCAGGCGCGACGAGTCGTCGAACCCGAGGTGTACTTCGATTCCGAGGAAGTGAACCTCATGATGACGAAGAATGCCGCCACGCTGTTGAGGGAGTGCGCGGAGTTCCTCGCGCCATATATCGCGTCCGCGCGGCTGACGGGCGAGGTACGAAGCGACCTCGACATACCCTCCGCCAGCGAATGGTTTGCCCGTATGTTGTTTTCGCTCTTCACTACTCCCTCGTCGACAATCGATATGCGAGACGACGATCAGGTAGCCGACTTCGTACGGTCTTATGTGGTCCGTGGATTCGTCGAATCGCGTCCACGGCGGCGCTGAGAAAAGGGTGAGGCAGCGAACCATGGCATCAGCGATTCAGCAAGCCGAGTCAACACGACAGTCGCGCAGTCGCCAGTTAGAACGCGGGCGGGGCACGCCGTACAAGTTGGTGACAGCCGGCGTCGATGCTGCCGATATCGTCTGCGGGGCAGGCGGTCTCGTGTGCGACGCTGTGCAGGCGGGCCTGCGGGTCGAGGTGTATCTGGAGTCGATCGGCGGTGAACATGCGCTGCAAATCCTCGGTGTCGCCGCCGAGATCCTGCCGGCACGGTTCGACTTCGGAGCAGAGTGGCCCGACGCCATCTTCTTCTCGAGAAGTCTGCATGACCGCAGTCAGGCCCTGCGTCGTCTTATCACCGATACCTCCCGGCGCCGTAGCGTCGAAATCGCCTCCTGGGACCCCACCGGGTCAACCCAATCGGACGTACCCGCCTCGATCGAGCATCGGCTGAGCTACGCCGCTCGGGCTTTCAAACATCATGCAGTGAAAGCCGTTGGAAGCGTTGAGCTTACGACGGGTATGGAGGTGTTCAGCGCAATTGGGCGCCGCAGTGACGGTGCCGCGCCTACGCCGTGGCGCTAGTCACCGTCGACTGAAGCGCCTCAGCAGACTCTGCGCACCGGCACGTTGGACCAGCCGGACACGTTCGACATAGCCACTCGTCGCAGCCCTTCGAGGTCGACTTCGTACTCCGGCAAAAGATCCAACAGGGCGTCCAGCGCGATACGGCTCTCCATGCGCGCGAGCGCTGCCCCCAGACAGCTGTGCACGCCGTAGCCGAAGGCCAGGTTGAAGCCCATCTTGCGTTCACGGTCGATGTTCAGCCGGTCCGGATCGGTGAACATCCGCTCGTCCCGGGTAGCGGCGCCAGTGACCAGAAGCACTGCGCTGCCCGCCGGGATGGTGGTCCCGTAGTACGTGACTTCCTTTGTCGCCGTGCGTACCTGGTACTGCGAAGGCGGCTCGTAGCGCAGTAGCTCCTCGACGGCGGCGGGAATCTTGCTGCGATCGGCGTGAAGCAAGCGCCACTGCTCCGGGAAGTCCGCGAACGCCACCATCGCGTTGCCGATCAACTTGGTGACGGTTTCGGCGCCTGCGCCGCCCAGCATGGTGGCGAATCCGGTGATGTCGACGTCCGTGAGTTTTTCGACTAGTCCATCGCGCTCGACTTCCGTCTCGATGAGGTGGCTGATCATGTCGTCTTCGGGGTGGGCGCGCCGTTGCTGAACCAGGTCGTAATAGTAGAGACCGGTCTTCACCGACGCTTCGTATCCGGATCGTGTCGTCGCGATCTCGCCAGGACGACGTTCAAGCAGAAGATCCAGCCACTGCCGAATCTGATCACGGTCCTGCTTCGGCACGCCCAGCATGGTCGTGATGACCTCGTTGGGAAAGAGCGCCGAGAAATCGGAAACCACGTCGAAGGAATCCGGGTTCAAGGCATTGACGCGTTCATACACCTTGTCACGCACCATGTCTTCCAGCGCGGCGATGGCGCGGGGGGTGAACACACTGCTGACTAGCCTGCGCATCTTCTGATGCTCCGGCGGGTCCAACGAGATGATCACCTTCGGCACGTCGATGGCGTCACGATGCGCCTTGACCATGTCCAGAGTGGCGCCCTTGGCCGACGAGAAGGTCTCGTGGTCCTTGTTGGCGGTCGCCACGTCGTCGTATCGCGACAGCGCCCAGAAATCCCACTTCGCGTTGTAGTAGATCGGCGCTTCGTCCCGCAGCCGCCGGTACGTGTCGTATGCGCCGTTGAAGAAGTCTTCGGAGAACGGGTCGAACTCGACTGATCGACTGTCCAACTCACCCGTCGCGCTCACAGGATCGCCCCATTTTGCTTGTACTTCTCGATCGTGTCCCAATCCATGCCCGCATCGATCAACACCTCTTCGGTGTGCTGACCGTGTTCGGGCGCACCCGGGGGAACGACACTGTGCCCGTCGAACTGCACGGGATTCGTTGGCAGCGCATACGGAACGCCGTTCATGGTCGTCGTGTGGGCGAGGTAGCCGTTAGCGGTCACGGCGGGGTCTTCACACAACTCTGCTGGCGTCTGTACCACACCCCAGGCGCCCGATACGCCCGCCAGGGCCGCTCGCCACTCGGCCAATGTCCGCTTGGCGAAGGCGTCATCGAGCAACGAGATGAGAGCAACCCGGTTCTGATATCTCGAGGCCGCGTCGGCGAATCGGGGGTCCTCAACGAGTTCGGGTAGTCCGATTGCAGAAATCGTCTCGGCGTAGAACTTGTCCAGTTGCAACATCATCAGTTGCACATATCGACCGTCGCTGGTGCGATACGTTCCCACAAGAGGATTCGGCGCGTCGGCATGGCCGTATTTGGGTATGGCACTGCCCCCGTGGATCTGGCTCACCGCCACGTCGGGACTGAGATTCCATGCGGCCAAACCGAGTAGGGATACGTCGACAACCGTCCCTTTGCCAGTTGTCGCCTTTCTGTACAACGCGGCCGCGATGCCACCCGCGATCGTCATGCCGCCGAGGAGGTCGCCGAATGCCGGCCGCGAGCGCACCAGATCGTCGGCCTCTTCGGTCAGGACGGTCGCGATGCCGCCGCGGGCCCAGTAGGACACGCCGTCGTACCCGGGCTTGTCGGAGTCCGGGCCCTTCGGTCCGTGCCCCGACCCACGCACATAGACAATGCTGGGGTTGGCGGCTCTGATGTCCTCTACGTCGATGCCGAGTTTTTTTCGGCGCTCCGGTAGATAACTGGTCAGGAACACATCACAGGTCTTGGCGAGTTCACGGACGACTTCCTGACCGCCTGGAGTGCTGAGGTCTACTCCGATGGACTTCTTTCCGCGGTTCGGGATCTCGATCATGTAGTTCACTGCGCCGCCGCCCTCGTCGACGATTCCCATCGTGACGAGACCTCGCTGCGGATCGCCGCCGTCGCGGGGTTCCACTTTGATGACCTCAGCACCCCATTCCGCGAGAACCGCGCCCGCCGAGGGGACGAATGTCCATGCGGCAACCTCCAGCACTCGTACTCCACTGAGTACCTTGTCGACCGAGATAGCGTCCTCCCAGAAGCGATAATTAGCGTTTTCAAGAGCGAGAATGTCAGTTTCGGACAGAATTGTAAACCAAACAAGATTGCGAGTGATCGCGTCTCACGGCCGCGCAGAAAGCCGTCCAGGCAGGGTCGGGTCTCCGCGCTCCCAGAACGCGCGCCAGGTCGGCATCTGCATAGGCATAGCGGCGCGCAAAGTCGCATCGGTCGGCCAGCGGACAAACTCCGGACCAGGGCGCTCCGTGACGTCGACTGAGTACCAGGGATATTCGCGTCGCCTCACAAAACACCACTGATCATCGTGGCGCGCATAGTCATCTTCGTAACGCATCGTGATGACATACCAGCCGTCGCCGTCCTCGTGCTCAGCCCGGCAGTAGACCGAGCCCGTGGCATGGTCGGCGTCGACGAAGTCGAACTGGTGGCCACAGATCAGATGAATACTGCGGTAGAAACGTCTCAACACTCGGTCATACCACCGCTTCAGCGCCTCTCGACCTCGGCCCTCAGCTCCTGCCTCGACGTCACTGATGAAGAGCTCAACCAGGGAGTCCAGGTCGCGTGCATCAAGCGCCATCGCATATCTGCTGGGCAGTTGACTGATCGCGAGACTCGACTCGATGCGATCCAGTCGGTCAAAAGCAGTCGGATCCATTGCCGCCATGGCCGGAGTGTAGTTCCCGGATACGAACGCGAGAACCGCTGTTCTCACTTCCCGGCATACGCATTATCCTGTTGAAACCAACGACGATCAAAGGCGAGGACTCGACGCCATGCCCTTTCCGGCCATCACACCGACGATTCCCGCCCTGGTGAGGTCGAGTGCCGCGCGTTTCGGGGACAAGCCGCTGCTCGTCTCCGAGGGCGAGGAGCTGACCTATTCAGACCTCGATCGGCGGTCCGCAGAGTTCGCGGTGGGACTTCTGGCCCAAGGAATCGGGAAAGGCGACCACGTCGGCATCCTGATGCCCAACAGCGTTGAATGGGCCCTCACGTGGTTCGCGATAACCCGAATCGGTGGCATCGCCGTCCCGCTCAATACCTTCTACAAAGCCTCCGAACTGGCGTGGACGATGCGGCATGCCGACCTACGTGCGGTTGTGGTGCGGCCGACGTTTCGCAACCACGATTTCATCGAGCGCCTCGAAGAGGCGCTGCCCGGCCTCGCCGAGCAGCGTGGGCCTGGCCGCATCGCCCTTCGTCGCACCCCTTATCTGCGCACCGTCGCCGTCTGGGGGCTGTGCGACCGGGCTTGGGCCACCTCAGTAGCGGAGTTTGACTCGCAACATGGCATCGACTCCGAATTCCTCGTCGATGTGGAATCATGCGTCACCCCGGCTGACGAAGCCATGATCATCTACACCTCCGGCAGTACCGGCGATCCGAAGGCGCCCGTGCACACTCAGGGCACTCTCGTACGCCACACCTACAACCTGACTTTCGATTACGGCGTGACCCAGGACACCGTGATGTTCACCGCCATGCCGTTCTTCTGGGTTGGCGGCTTGATCACCGGCCTACACGCAGTGATACATCACGGCGCCACGCTCGTCACCCAACCCGCTTTCGAGGCGGCAGAGGCACTGGAGTTGATCGAACGTCATCGCGCGACCATCACCCTCGGCTGGCCGCAGCAGGGCAAGTCGCTTTCGGAACACCGCGACTTCGCCAATCGCGATCTTAGCTCCGTGCAGCGCACCAGCATGCCTGCGATGGTGCCGACCGACCGGCGCCCAATGGGGCCGAATGCTCTTGGCATGACTGAACTTTGCGGTAACCACATCGGTGTCGACCCGTATCCGCCCCAACCACCGGATCGAGTCGAAACGGGAGGGTTTTCAATCGAGGGGCTCAGTCACGTGCTAGTCGACCCCGAGACAGGCCAACCTGTTCCCAAGGGCACCCAGGGCGAGATCTGGGTCAGGGGCTACTCGCTCATGCAACGGCTGTACAAACGTGAGCGCGAAGACGTCTTCACACCCGACGGTTATTATCGGACGGGCGACTGCGGCATCGAATACCCCGACGGCTGGATCAAGTTCACCGGCCGACTCGGCGATCTGATCAAAACTGGCGGCGGCACCAACGTCACTCCTACCGAAGTCGAACTGGCACTTTCGAACTGCGACGGTGTACTCGAGGCTTACGTCGTGGGCGCAGACGGCGGGACCAATGGCACGGTGGTCGCGGCGGCGGTCGTGCCGCAAGGGAATGCCGAACTAGACGCCGATGATCTTCGTGCGAAGGTGCGCAAACAACTGTCGGCTTACAAGGTCCCAAAGTTCATCTGGGTCACCGCGAAGGACACATTGCCGTTTACTGCGACAGGCAAGGTGAAGAAATCCGATTTAGCGGTGCAACTGGCGGAATTGCTGGCAAAGCGCGAAGGCGAAGCCGTCACGGCAGATTAGTCGTGAGGAGCGTCAACGGAATTACGAACAGCCAGAGGAGAAACGACCATGAGTGACAAGCCATCACGCGTTGCCGTCATCTCCACCGGCTGGATCAGCAGCCTGTCGATACGCGCGATCGTTCGGCGGCCACACCTGGAACTGGTCGGGGTATGGGTGCACAGCCCTGAAAAGACCGGACGCGATGCCGGCGAGATCGTCGGGCTCGGGCCGATCGGCGTGACGACGACCAACGATCTCGATGACATCATCGCGTTGAAACCCGACTGCGTTCTCTATGGGGCGGCAAGCGCCGAGATGGACGCCGCTGCGGTACGCGACTACGTGCGGCTGCTCAACGGCGGACTCAACGTCGTGACCACCAACACGCCGGGAATGATGTTCCCGGACAGGTGGATCCCCGAACTCGCAGAACAGGTCCGTGCGGCCGCTCTAGCTGCCGGGGTCACGATTTATACCTCCGGCATCGAACCAGGCTTTGCGGGTGACCAATTCGCGGTGCTGCTCACGACACTGTCGAACACCATCCGGTCGATTCGCGCACAAGAGATCTTTGACTACTCGGCCTATCCCAACCAAGACCTCATGATCACTGCGATGGGGTTCGGCAAGCCACTCGATTTCACCCCGCTGCTCGAACTCGAAGGCGCACAGCAGTTCGCGTGGGGGCCGCCGATCGGACTCGTCGCCAAGGCGCTCGGTGTCACGCTCGACAAGGTCACCGAGTCCTACCAACGGGTGCCCACTCCACGCGACCTCCACGTCGCGTGCGGAACCATTCCCGCCGGTACCTGCGGCGCCGTACGCGCCGAGACCACCGGCGTGGTGAACGGTCAACCGGTGATCACGATCGAACACATCAATCGCATGGCACCCGATCTGGCGCCGGAGTGGGCGTCGGCACCCAACGGCACCTATCGCATCATCATCGAGGGCCAGCCGCACATGCAATGCGACCTCAGGCTCGGTACCGAAGACACGCCCGAATCGGCGAACGACAACGCAATGGAGGCAACGGCCATGCGGGTCGTCAACGCCATCCCCTACGTCGTCGAAGCTGCACCGGGAATCGCGACGTCGCTAGATCTGCCGATCACGGCACCGCGCAATGCACTCGACGTCGACTAAACGGTGAACATGGGCCCGCGCGGCGCTCCGCGAACCTCGTTACCGCCGTCGATGGCGAAGCTCTGGCCTGTCATCCAGCTGGATTCGGGTCCGGCAAGGTAGCGCACACCCGGCGCGATGTCATCCGACACCCCTAGCCTGCCCAACGGCACCCGGTCAAGGAAGCTTGTCGTGAGCTCCTCAAGGTGAATGTAGCCCTGCGTAGTTGCCGCCTCGGTCAAACCCGGCCGCACCGCGTTGACGCGAATGCCGCGTGGTCCGAGTTCGGAAGCTGCTACGCGGATGAGCATCTCGAGCGCAGCCTTTCCCGCGGAGTAGTGTCCGAGGCCTTCCATCGGGATCTTCGATGACGTCGATGAGATGAAGACGATGGATCCGCCATCGGTCATCAGTGGCACGGAATAACGCATGGCGAGGAAGTTCGACCGCAGATTGCCCATGACGAAGTTGGTGAAGGTCTCCAGGTTCTGCTCGATGAGCGGGCCAGTGCCCCCGACCGCAACGGTGCCGAGGACGATGTTCAGCCGGTTGTGTACGTCGTAGGCGGCTTGCGCGGCCGCCTTCACGGTAGCCTCATCCTCCGGATCGCCCTTCTGCATCACGATTTCGGCGCGGGGCGTGACTTCCAGGATGTTGTCTCTTGCTGCCTCCAGGCGTCTCATCGATCGCCCGAGCAGGTACAACGTTGCTCCGTCAGCAGCCAGCAGCTTGGCCGAGGCTTGGGCGATGCCGGCCGACGCACCCAGGATGAAAGCGGTCTGGTTGTCGAGCACACCCATGTGTCGGCACGCTACCACTGTGCGAAATTGCAATTTCCGTTTTACAGAAATGGTAGTTCTCGGACAGGATGCGGTGAGGTAGCGTACGCATGTGCCAGATCATGTCCGGTTGCCTCGGTATGAGAGCGCACCGAATCTCGGCTGCGCCAGCCCAACTCGCGCCTGATGCATGACCGTTGTCGGCGCGCTGCACCCAGCCTTTCATCTGAAGAACGGCCCCGGTTTTCCGGCATTCTCGAGGTGACCGTACGGGTCGTAGACCTTCACATTGGGATACGGATTCTGGTCGTATGCGGGGCGTGACAAACCCGCCTCCCGCAGGCAGGCAAGGACGGCCAGCGGTGTCGCGAACGATACGAGCCCGATGGCCACCGAGATCAGCAACTGACGGGTCAGCGTCACCTTCGGTCTGCCCGCACGTGCTGGCAGCCGGCGGGCGATCCTGTTGATGAGGACCAACTCGTCGTTCTCGTCTCGGACGCACATCACCGCGACCATGGCGAAGATGATCGAGTCGTAGACAGCCATGATCAGCGGAAAATGGATGTGACCGATCTGCAATACCGGCCCGACGGCCTCGGTGTAGAAGAAAATGCCTGCCTTCATCCAGGTGAACTGGATCAGACCATTGATGGGGATCGCTACGACGGTCGCGCCGATGAACACCGCAACCAGCCGATGATGGTCAAGCCATCTCCTTCGTCGCAACAACGGATCGATGAATCTGTCGTGCAGTTGTAGGAAACCCAGCCCGTTGAGCAGGTAATAAGCCGCGTATCCGCCGAGGAATGCCAAGGCAGGCTCGAGGTTTGGCGAGATGTTCACATATGGCCAGGACAGCGGGAAGTGCAACATACGGGGATCGAAGATGGCGAAGGTCGCCCAATTGGCGAGTGGATCCAGCGCGCCCGTGATCAGACCTGCGAACGCGATGACGACCGCCCAGTGGACTTTTCGCTGCCGCCAGGACAGCCAGACCAGGACCGAGATCAAACCGATCGCCATCGGTATCGAGCTGATCGCAACCGCGAGGGGCCAGTGGTCGAAGCCCAGGAACGGGTGATATGGCGCGGGGCCGGGATTCGGGTTGCTTCTCGTCGGATCGCCGTGCAGGCCAGACTGGATGTTCGCGACTGTGACGGTGGCAAAAGTCAGGTAGAGGACGATGAACAGTCCCCATCCGAACCTGGTGGGCCAGGACGAATAGTTCGCGATCGGGTGTTCCGAAGGGCCGGAATGCGCTTCGAAATCAAGACTATTCGTCATGTCACACCGACACTGGAAGTGTCGCCCAGCCCCTGACGCTGGTGGTGTGGGCGCGTTTGGCCGCTTCGTAGTCGACTTCCCAGTCGGGCCACCGCGTCAACACTTCCTCGAGTGCGATGCGCGCTTGCACCCTGGCCAACGCGGCGCCGAGGCAAAAGTGGATGCCGTGACCGAAGGACAGATGGGCGCCCTTGCGACGGATGTCAAAGGTGTCCGCGTCGGGGTACTGACGCTCGTCGCGGTTGGCTGATCCGTTGAGCAACAACATCGCCGATAGTTCGGGCACCGTCTGCCCGTAGTGCTCGACATCGCGAGCGACATAGCGGGCTTGCACCGGTGACGGCGCTTCGTACCGAAGGACTTCCTCGACGGCATTGGGAATCAGGCTGAAATCGGCTGCGAGCGCCCGTCGCTGGTCCGGATGATCGGACAGTAGCTGGCCGGCGAATCCGATCAGCCGGGTCGTAGTCTCGTTGCCCGCCCCGACGACGGTTCCGGTATATGTCAGCACCTCACCGCGCGTCAGTCGTCGTCGGGTTCCGTCCGGATCTTCCACTTCCGCGTTGACCAGATCGGTCATCAAATCGTCGGACGGGTGGTCGTAGCGCCAATCGATGAACTCCTCGAGCATGGAGCCCGTTTCGGTCAGCACGTCCTCGGCGACTTCGCCCGGGCGGTCATCAGAGAGCTCGAGCAGGCGGTCGTTGCTCTCCCGAATCGCGGCCTGACGGTCCTCTGGGATGCCGAGGAGGTACCCGATGGTGCGCATCGGCATCCAAGCTCCAAGGTCGGCGATGAAGTCGAAGCGGTCAGTCTGCGCCAGTGGCTCCAACGATCGTCGGCAGAATTCCCTGGCCAATGGCTCGATGGCGGCCATCCGCCGAGGCGTGAAGACTCCGGAGAGAAGGCGGCGGTGTAGATCGTGGATCGGGGGGTCCTCGAACAGGATGATGCCAGGCGGCACCTCGACTCCGTTGAGCAGAAACTCGATGACGGTGCCACGCCCCGACCGGTAGTCCTGCCAGTTCACCAGCTCGCGGGCAACGTCAGAGTGCCTGCTCAGTGCATAGAATCCGATCTCCTCGTTGTGGTAAAGCGGTGCGTCGTCTCGCAATTGCTTCCACACCGGGTAAGGGTCGTCGTCGATCTCGAAGTCGAACGGATCGTAATACGGCTCAACCTTCACCCTGTATGCCACGACGCGAGAATATGCGTTATCGGGTGCGGGAGAGGGGTTTTTCCCTACTCGGCCGGCAGTGAACCACTGCCCCTGATCACCGGCATGTTGGTCCACCGGTTCTGATCATCGCGGTACCAACCGGCCGCCGCCAAAGCGCCACCGTCGGCGTGGACCACCGTGCCCGACACCCAAGCGGCCAGTGGACTTGCGAGAAACACCACACAGCCGGCGATGTCTTCGGGAGTGCCGAAGCGGCCGAGTGGAATCCATCGCTCGATGTGGTGCCGCTGCGACTCGTGGATCATCTGGTCCAGGGGTACCTGCGCGGTGTGGGTGGTCTCAGGAGCGACCGCGTTGACGCGGATGCCGTTCGGCCCCAGTTCCAGCGCCAGACTCATCGTGAAGCCCGTGATTGCCGCCTTGAATGCGCCGTACACCGCGAATCCCGGGATGCCGCGAAAGCCCTCGATCGACGAAATGTTGATGATGCTCGGAGTCCCTTCAGCAGCGCGCAACAGCGGCAACATCGCACGGGTGACCAGGAAGACGTGCTTGAGGTTCATCCGGTAGATGTCGTCGATTTGATCGTCTGTCAGCTTTTCGAACGACGTCGGCCGCGTCACGAAGTGGCCGACGTTGTTAACCAACACGTCGAGACGTCCGTACCGTTCGCCGATCGTCGCGGCGAGCCTTGAGACATCGGCGCTGTCGCACGCGTCGCCTTCGATGACCACGATGCGGTCCCCTGCGTGCGCGCGCAATTCGTCCGCTCGTGCGGAATTTATTTCGAGGCAGACGACCGTTGCGCCTAGGTCGGTGAACGCCGATACGATCGCTCGCCCGATCCCGGCGCCGCCCCCGGTGACCAGAACAACGCTGCCCTTGAAATCGATCACGTCTAGCGCCTCCGGCTGTGCCAGTCCCCCCGCGTACGAGAACCTTAATTCTCACATGCGAGAATGTCACTAAACATCGATGGTGGGCGGAGGTCTGAATGCGGTCGATGCCGCCGGACCGTCCGCGCGATCATCGATTCTTCGTCGGCGACGGCGTCATCCGGCCAGAGGAGGCAAAAATGAGTGATCGGCATTCCAACATCGCCGAGACTCGAATGCTCATCGTCGGAGCGTCCTCGGGTATCGGGCACGCCCTGGCGCTCGCGGCCCATTCGAGGGGCGCCGACGTCGCGCTCGCCGCCCGTCGTGTCGAGCGCCTCACCGAACTAGCTGAAAAACTCGGCGGTTCCGCGCACGAACTCGACGTGTCCGACACGCGCGGCATCGAGCGCGTGATCGACGAGGTGGCCGCGAGATTCGGACAACTCGACGCCGTTGTGTTCACCAGCGCCGCTGTACCATTCGCGCTCATCGAAGAGACGGACGTAGAGACGTGGCTGCATGCCTACGCGGTCAACGCTGTTGGCGCCTCACACGTACTGCGCTCGGCACTTCCCTATTTGGCCGACAACGCCGTAGTACTGGTTGCGTCGAGCCACGATGTCGGTCGGCCCCGTGCCGGTGTCGCGGCCTACCACGCGAGTAAAGCGGCGTTGGACGAAATCTTGCGGTCTTGGCGGGCCGAACACCCCGATCTGGCCATCATCCGGGTCAGTGTCGGCCCCACAGAGGGCACCGAGATCCTCCGAGGAGCCGACCGCGACCTGCTGGCCGACCTCTATCGAGCCTGGGCTCAGGAAGGACAGATTCCAGCCAAGATGTCCGCGGTCGAAGACGTCGCCAACGCAATGCTTTCGTTGATCGCCGTCTCGCGCGCGAACCCAACGGTGGTAAGCGACGTCGTGCACCTGGCGCCCCGATTCATCAAGGGACACTGACTAGGAGAGACATGGACTTGGGATTCGCAGGCTCGACCGCTGTCGCCACCGGCTCGGACTTCATCTGAGTGGGTTCAGCCGTTCTTCGACATCTCCGTAGCCGCAGTATCCGCCCACTTCGCCTGGTGACGGCCCATCGTCATTGCGCCGTTCCAGCCTCCGTCGGTCCACAACACCTCGCCGCCGACATAGCTCAGCCGGGGGCTGCCCAGACAAATCAGCGGCCAGGCCTGCTCCTCAGCCGTGGCATAACGTCCGACTGGCCCGATCGCCTGGTCGACCGTCTCCTTACCCATCAAGTCCTGGAAAGCCGGCATCATCGCCGTCTCTGTGGGTCCCGGATTGATGCAGTTGATCCGGATACCCTTGGCGCCCAACTCCGGATACCACCAGCCAACCCACGCGTCGATGATGTACTTCGAGTACGCGTAACCGCTCCACGACCACTTCTTCTCGTTGGTCTTGAGCCACTCCACCGCGCCGTCGAATCCGTCGGTCTCGAGCAATCCACTGATCACTTTGATGTGACCCTGCCAGCCGATCGCCGCCGAGGACGAGATGACGCTGATGGCCGACCCTTGAGACATCTTGGGCACCAGGGCTTCGGCCAGGTGGCGCGCCCCGACGAAGTTGACCAGGATCGTGTCCCACTCGCTGAACGGCGGGCCAGGCAACCCCGCACAGCTGAACAGGCCGTCGACAGGTACGTCGATAGCCCCTGCCACCTGCTCGATACTTTCCCTGTCACGCAAGTCGATCTGCATAGCACGGGCGACGGGAACCGTAGTGGGCTTGATATCGAGCGCGGTGACCGTTGCGCCGAGGTCGACGAGGATCTGAGCGGCCGCCTGGCCCATTCCGGAGGCCGCGCCCGTGACGACGACGGACTTCCCTTCGTACCTCAAGACGTCATCCACGGCACTTCCTTTCGACGGCTTGCACCGATTTTGAGAGAACTCAACTTTGCGCCTTATGAGAACAGACATTATCACCACGGATACAGTGGCTTGTGCTCGGAGTTGAAGGGAGCCGACCGTTGACAATCCCCCGGCCGATACGGGTTATCCAGTGGGCCACCGGAGCGGTAGGCACAGAGATGGTGACAACGATCCTGGATCACCGACCTGACATTGAATTGGTAGGCGCCCGCGTCTACTCCGACGCGAAGAACGGCGTGGATATCGGAATCATCGTCGACCGCCGACCGATCGGTGTAACAGCGACCACCGACACGGCGGAGATCCTCGCCCTGGATGCCGACGTCGTGTTGTACGCCCCCTCGTTCACCAACCTCGACGACGTCTGCGCGCTTCTCGAAAGCGGAAAGAACGTGGCGACGCCGTCATTTCTGTTCCATCCGCGACGCATCCCCGAGGCAGATCGCCTCCGCCTGCGAGCGGCGTGCGAGAAGGGGAACAGCACTATCCATGGCAGCGGACTGAATCCCGGCAATCTGTCGGGTGTGCTGCCGCTGGCACTGTCCGGAATGAGCCGCACAATTGAGAAGTTCACACTCCAGGAGCGGGCTGACTGGACACTCTGGGAGAGCACCGACATCACGTTCGACGGAATGTGGTTCGGTCGGCCGACTCACGATGTCACGCCCACTGCGAACGAATATCTTCGTTTCCTCACAAGGTTGTTCGTCGAACAGACCTGGTTCATCTCCGACACGTTGAACGCCGACATCGATGATGTCTCGGTGCACCTCGAGTCGGTGCCGGCAACGAAGGACTTCCAAATCTTCGACCACGTCGTCCGGGCCGGGACTACCGCTGGGCAGCGCTGGAACTTTACGGGGCATCGCAACGGCGACACGCTGATCGAGTTCGAAACCTTGTGGACCGTGGGTGGCGAGTACCCGAAGCACTGGCCGACGCCCTTGGACGGCTGGACTCTGACCATTGAAGGCGACCCGTCCATGCGCACACACTTCTTCGCGTTGGCGAGCTTCTCACGCGAGGCCTCGATCGAGGAGCATGTGCGAGCCGGCTTGATCACCGTCGCCATGCAAGTCGTGAACGCCATTCCGGCGATCTGTGATGCGCCCGCTGGGTTCGCGACCATGGCGGATCTGCCATTGATCAGAAGCTACACGGGGTTCGGCAACGGCCCGGCAGAAGCGGTCTAGTCACCGAGA
>Ga0075369_10000042_pt1 | contig 33379 bp, 33 predicted proteins | sample EndMethybrTD3034_FD_71400 | JGI IMG/M metagenome (GOLD analysis project Ga0075369, IMG submission 71400) | Populus endosphere microbial communities from Tennessee, USA - Endosphere MetaG P. TD hybrid TD303-4 | ecosystem: Host-associated > Plants > Roots > Endosphere | place: USA: Tennessee...
AAACCGGAAGAAGACCACAGTGTGGTCTTCGCGCCGCGTGGTAGGGGCCCCTTGGAATGTATATTCTGTGTGTTTGTTGTCCGGTTGCACTACGCTTGGAGTCTTTGGAATGCAAAATATGCAGTGTGCGGGGCATAAGCGATTTCTGGTATACTGTATAGATGAATTATTGGAGGGAGCGCTCCGTGCCATACCGGCCGGGGCAGACAGCGCCGTTTAAGGTTAGCCGCAGCAAGATTGAGCTGTTCAAGCAATGTCCGCGTTGTTTTTGGCTGGACCTCCGCCTAAAGATAAAACGTCCTGAAGGGCCGCCGTTCAATATCAACAAAGCCATCGACGAACTATTTAAAAAAGAGTTCGACACCTATCGGGCAAAGGGTGAACCGCACCCCATTATGACCGAATACGAGATAAAGGCCGTACCCTATACACACGAAAAGCTGGACGACTGGCGTGAGACATTTGTGGGTGTGCAGTCATTACATACACCAACCAACCTTTTGGTATTTGGTGCCATAGACGACTTGTGGGTCGATGAGGCAGGCAATATTATCGTAGTGGACTACAAAGCGACCGCCAAAGACCGGGAGGTCAGTATTGATAGCCCGTGGCAGATTAGCTATAAGCGGCAGCTGGAAGTGTACCAGTGGCTGTTGCGCCAAAACGGGCTTAGTGTAAACCCGACAGGTTATTTTGTATACACGAATGGCCGTATGGACCTGGAAGGGTTTTTCGACAAAGTAGAGTTCCGTACTAAAGTAATCCCGTACACTGGTGACGACAGCTGGGTAGAGCCGACATTATTACAAATGAAAGCCTGTATGGATGGCGACATGCCGCCTATCGGGGTGAGTATAATGGGCGGCGAGTGTGAGTTCTGCTCGTATGCCCGCAAACGTACAGAACTTACTATTTCTGCCATCCAGGATAAGCTAAAGCGGGTTAAAACGTAGTATTATAGAAGCATGAAAGGGCAGGGGAACCACGAACGGGGCAATGTACTTACTATAGTGTTGGTAGGTATTATCATTTTCCTTGCCACTACCAATGCTGCTGCGGTTGCGCTGGCTCTGATGAACAAAGAGCAATACGCGCCTGCGGCACCGGCGTCTGCTCCAGTCGCTGCGGAAGACACAAGTGATGACGCCAGGCTGCTGGCGAACCAGGACCGCGAAGCCGATGCGGTACTCGTGGCTGATGGCGCTGCTAATTATTATTCGGCTAACAACGGGTTTCCATCTGCATACACTAACGGCAGCTTTACCGGGCCAGGTACTATAAAGCCCGTACCTGTGCAGCTGGCGGTATATCGACAGGTGACTGTGGTTTCCGGCGCACAAAAGGCAATAGAAGGCGACAATGTCCGGTTGGTACTGAAAGCGGCGTGTGCGGCGAACGGTCCGGCTACAGTCGCATCAGCTACTGCTAATGCGTATGTAGTGCAGTACTCTGCACAGCCCAAGGGCGGTGGTGTAGAGGCAAAATGCTATACCCCACGGTTCTAGACAGCCTCAACCTGTTATACTGTACCCATGATTGACATACAATTTATCCGCGAAAACCCTGAGCTGGTCGCCGAAAAGTCCAGCCAAAAAGGCTATCCGGTGGACGTTACCGCGTTACTAGAAGCTGACAGACGGCGCCGCGAAATGCTTGGCGCTATAGAAGACCTCCGCGGCAAGCGTAATGAAAACTCCAGTAAAATGTCCGGCGGCAAGCCCGACCCGGCCGTTATCGAAGAAGGCAAACGCCTCAAGGCAGAACTGTCAGAAGCCGAACAGAAATACTCAGTTGTCGAAAGTGAATATAGCCGCCTGCTGCGCAGTGTGCCTAATATGCCTCTGGACTACGTGCCCGTGGGCGCTACAGAGGATGAAAACGTCGTCGCTAAGACAGTAGGCGAACTGCCAAAATTTGATTTTACCCCCAAGCACGACTACCAGCTCGGTGAAATACACGACCTCATAGACAAAGAACGCGCCGCCAAAATTGCTGGCGCACGCTTTGCGTACCTAAAGGGCGGGTTAGTACGTATGCAGTTTGCATTAGTTAATTACGTCATGCAGACGCTCGGCGACGAGGCTGTCATTAAGCAGATCGTAGAAGCTAATGGCCTCAACGTCAGCACCAAGCCTTTTACACCGGTCATCCCGCCTGCCATGCTGCGCACCGAGCCATATGTGGCCAGCGCCCGCCTGAACGCTGAAGAAATGACCTACAAAATCGAACAGGACGACTTGTGGCTGAACGCTAGTGCCGAGCACACACTGTGCACAATGTACTGGAACGAAGTGCTGCCAGAAGACATATTCCCAATCCGTTACCTGGGCTACAGTACCAGTTTCCGCCGTGAAGCTGGCACCTACGGCAAGGATGTCGAGGGCATCTTCCGCCTGCATCAGTTCGACAAGCTGGAAATGGAGTCCTTTACGACCCCCGAAACTGGCCTTGAAGAGCATAAGCTACAGGCTGCCATACAGGAGTACCTAGTGCAGCAACTGCAGTTGCCGTACCGTGTCATCCAGAAATGTACCGCCGATATCGGCAAGCCGAATGCCGCCGGTATCGACATCGACTGCTGGTTCCCGGGGCAAGGCGCTTACCGTGAAACGCACACCGCTGACTACATGGCCGACTACCAGTCACGCGACCTTAAGATTCGTGTCCGCCGGCCTGACGGTACAATCGAGCTCGTCCACACCGTGGACGCTACCGGGTTCGCCATGAGCCGCACCCTAAAAGCCATAATCGAGAACAACCAAACTGCTGATGGGCGTATAATGATACCTGAAGTCCTACGCCCATACATGGGTGGCCAGGCGCAGATCTAATACCCAACAAAGGAGGGTCCATGATCAATAAAATCGATATTAATGGCGTACATATGGAGGTGGGGGACGACTTGCGCAAGTATGTCCTGAAGAAGATTTCCCGCCTTGAAAAATACGTGCCCCGCCAAGCACGTGAGAGTGTACACATAGAGATAAAACTCAAGGAGGGTAAGTCCCGCGACAAGAACGCCCGCACCTGCGAAGTCATTATGCACCTGCCACATGACAGTATCACCATTGCTGAGACAACCATCAATATGTTTGCCGCTGTTGACATTGTTGAGCAGAAGCTCAAAACACAGCTGCGACGCTATAAAGAACGCCACACCGACCCCACGCTACACCAGCGGCTGATGCTCCGGCTAAAGCGCAGCACGGCATAACGTTATCATGTATAACAAAAGAGGCCTGCTTCCGGGCCTCTTTTGTTACTCTGCCTGTAGTGGTACTGTATGTTACATATTTATGAGTGAATCTACATCTTCCGCCGAGGGCGGCATAGTAAATATAGCCGCCCAGGTCGAACAGGTTATTGGTGCTGTGCCACAGTCTGAGCTTATAGCGGCACAGCACCACATAGGCACTGTAGAGGAAGCTACCGCAGGTCTATCTATAGGTGCTGACACTGCAATAGCGGCAGAACTGCATGGGGCTGGCCAAGCGCTGAAGGCTGCCAATGAAAAGCTGGAAAAGGGGCGAGACGAACTGTCCCGGTATTTGGCCGTACTGGGGATAGGCGGTAATGCGGCAGTAGTGCAGGCTACTGCGGGCGTGCAGTCTGGTGAATTGCCGCGCGCCGGAGAGCAGAAAAAACCGTGGGAGGCCGCGTACGACCCGGACCTGCTTATCGATTTGCCACCTTTGCCATACGAAATGAACATTACGGCCAGCGGGGAAGTGTATGTCACAGATCCGTTATCAGATGTGCCGCTGCCGGATAAACTGCGCATATACATTCCACAGCGTGCTACGCCAGAACGCCGGGCCGAGCTGGAGGAAATTGCCCGCAAGGCGGGAATAAGTATGCACCAGTTGGCTACAGTCCAGGTTGAAGCCGCCGCTATCGAGGCTGACCCGCGTATCAGGCGTGGCGCAAAGATGCTGCTGGAGTATGAGCATAGCGAGACGTATGTGCCATTGCTGAGTATCCTCTATGCCGCCCAAAATGCCGCCCTCCAACAGGCATACGTGGATGCTATTGCTGCCCGTGGCCGTGCACTTTTGCAACGATACGCGCCTGATGCCGTGCCACGGGAGGCGAACGTAATAGTAAGCTTATCTGATATGGCCGCCGGTTGTTATTATGGTAAATTCGATGACATCCACGTTATAAGTATTTCACCGCCACATATTGTCACCCGCCAAGATGTGGAGACGGCATCTGCTAAAACAGAAGACGCAGTAGTAGTAGCGCATGAGCTGGCACACCAGCATCATGCAGAACTTACAGATATGCAAATGCCGCTCGGCACCCCCGAAGTTATGGCCGCTGGTGCCATCGCCGCTACCGATCCGCATGACCTATTAGCACGTGCGTTCCGGCATGCAGAAGAGAATTACTCTATTTTTGAGGATCTTACAGAGCAGCAGCGTTTAGTAGGAAGCGTATATAGCGCATTGGCTGAGGTGTATGCCTATACGGTAGAGTCTGAGATCCGGCTGGCAACGGGTATCCCGCCAGTTGTCGCAGCTGACGACAGTCTTGAGATTATAGAAGACCCTGACTACACACCGGCGTTAGTGCTGCTGTTAGGGCCTAATGCGCCAGTAAACACTGCCGAAATAAAATCTACTATTCTTGCAGTGGACTTGAAAGCGATAGCCTTACTGTCTAAAGATGAGTTGTCCGCCATTCTGAAGGACCCTCTGAAGCTGTTGGCGCTACCGAAGCGGTAGGTCGGAAACGACCGCCTGTTCTACGGCCACTGTGCCAGGAAGCGTGTACCATGTAGGTGTAAATTCGCTTGTAGGGTGGTACGCAGGAGAGTTTTTGTGCATATATAAACATTACCATAATAAACACAAAAAATCAATATTTAGCCATGCTGCTACGAGGAAATTGAACGCGTACTACAAATATGCAGCAGGCAAGGGCAGTTTTATGGCATTATGACCAGTCAGGGAAGTATGGTGTTCTCTCGGGGAACGCGTTACAATATGATCTAATGGTTAAAACCTGTTGTTAAGAGGGAGTTATTGTAGATGGTTACGAATAAGCTGTTCAAGAAGTTGCTCGGTGACCCCCAAGCCCGCACCGTCAAGCGTTTGAAGAAGCGGGTCAAGGATGTAAACGCACTTACGGACAAATATAAAAAGATGTCCGACGACAAGCTGAAGGAACAGACAGATGTCCTAAAAAAGCGTCTCGAAAAAGAAACGCTTGACAAGATCTTGCCCGATGCATTTGCTGTTATGCGCGAAGCCGCCGACCGTACGCTCGGTATGCGGCATTTCGATGTCCAGCTGATTGGTGGCATGGTGCTGCACGAAGGCAATATCGCCGAAATGAAGACTGGTGAAGGTAAGACGTTGGTAGCGACACTGCCCGTGTACCTCAACGCCCTGACCGGCAAGGGTGCCCACGTGGTGACCGTCAACGAATACCTGTCCCAGCGTGACGCCGGCTGGATGGCCGAGGCATATCACTTCCTGGGTATGAGTGTTGGCGTTATTGTCGCCGACCATTCGTATATCTACGACCCTGAGTTCGTAAACACCGACCACGAAGATAAGCGTATGCAGCACTTGCGGCCCACAACCCGCCGGGAGGCATACGCCGCCGACATCACCTACGGCACCAACAACGAATATGGCTTTGACTACCTGCGCGACAACATGGTCCGCGAAGTAGAGCAACTGCGCCAGCGCGACCTGCACTTCGCCATTGTGGACGAGGCCGACTCCATCCTTATCGATGAAGCCCGTACGCCGCTTATCATCTCTGCGCCGTCCGTTACCAGTGGCAACGCTTACGCGCAGTTCTCTAAAGTCGCACGCCAACTCACCAAGGAAAAGCATTACGAAGTCGACGAAAAGCGTAAGACTGTTATCCTGACCGATGAAGGCACCGACAAAGTAGAGAAAATCTTGGGTCTCAGCAGTCTGTACGCTACCGAAAACATCCGTACTATCTACCACCTGGAGCAGGCTATGCGTGCCCAGGCGCTGTTCAAGCGCGACAAAGACTACGTCGTTACCAACGATGGCGAGATTGTGATCGTAGACGAATTTACCGGACGCCTGCTGCCAGGCCGCCGTTATAACGAAGGCCTGCACCAGGCTATCGAAGCCAAAGAAGGCGTAGAAGTGCAACAGGAAAGCATGACCCTGGCGACTATCTCATTCCAGAACTATTTCCGTTTATATGACAAGCTGTCCGGTATGACCGGTACCGCCCTTACTGAAGCTGAAGAGTTCCACCAGATATACAAGCTTGATGTAGTGGAAGTACCCGCCAACCGCAAGATCGCCCGCGACGACCGCCAGGACCGTATTTACAAGAACGAACAGGGCAAGTTCAAGGCTATCGTAAACGAAGTGAAGATGCTTCATAAAAAAGGCCAGCCAGTACTGCTGGGTACTGTATCTATCGAGAAGAACGAATTACTGGGCAGTATGCTCGCTAAGGCAGATGTGCCGCACGAAGTACTGAATGCCAAGAACAACGAAAAAGAAGCGGCTATTATCGCCCGCGCCGGCCGGAAAGGTGCCGTTACCTTGGCCACCAACATTGCCGGACGTGGTACCGACATCATCCTAGACGAAGACGTCAAGAAATTGGGCGGCCTGTTTGTGTTGGGTAGTGAACGTCACGAATCCCGCCGTATCGACAACCAGTTGCGTGGCCGCGCTGGCCGTCAGGGCGATCCTGGCGTAACTCAATTCTTTGTAAGCACCGAAGACGACCTGATGCGTATATTCGGCGGTGACCGCATTGCCGGCCTGATGGACCGCTTGAAGGTGGACGCCGACACACCTATCGAAAACCGTATGATCAGCCGCAGCCTGGAAGGCGCACAAAAGAAAGTGGAAGGCTTCCATTTTGACCAGCGTAAGAACGTTGTACAGTACGATGACGTTATGAACCGCCACCGCAAGGCAACCTACGCTATGCGCAAAGAAATCCTACGTTCCGAAGATATCAGCAAGCGCATTCGCGCCTTTATACAGGACGAATCAAAGATGCTGGCCAACCACCCAGACTTGCTTAGCGAGCACTTTGAAGAAATGGTAAAGCACAGCTTCCCATTCGACGACCCCGCACTAGACCGCTTGTTTGATGCACCATCCGACAAGTTCGGCGATACTCTTGCGAAGGAAGCTATTGAATTCTATGAAGGCCGCGAAACAGCCTTCGGCACTGACCTGATGCGTAAAGTAGAGCGCGACATCTACCTACAGATCCTCGATAATCTGTGGATGCAGCATCTCGAGAACATGGACCACTTGCGCGAAGGCATTCATTGGATGAGCGTCGGCCAGCGTGACCCGCTGGTGGAATATCGCCGTCAAGGTACCCGCCTGTTTGACGATATGCAGAGTGAGCTGCGCCACGAAGTAGTCCGTACCGTATTGCACGCCGAGCCTATCGACCCGGCATTACTGGACCGTCCGGCCGAGACCGACCTGACCATTGCCGCACGCGGCAGTATCAGCAACGCCGACCGCATCCTGCAAGGTGACAGCGATTTTGAAGAAGCGGATTTTGATGCCGCAAAGGCAAAACAGGCCGCCACCAAGAAACAAGCCGCCCCTGAAGCCCGCAAAAAAGCCCGCAAAACTGAGCGCAAACGTAAAGCCCAAGGGCGCAAGCGCAAGTAACGGCGGGCAAGCGAATGAAACACACAGTTACTGAAATTACCCTTAAGAACGGCGCAAAAGGCCTTTTGATACACATCCCCGACGCATCAGTAATGAGCTTCGAGATGAATTTCAGGGCAGGTGAATACCTGGTCAGCCCGGACAAATGGGAAACCCCCCACCTTATGGAGCACATGCTTTTAGGCGCCAATGAGCGCTACCCTAAAAGCCGTGTCTTCCAGGCTGAAATAGAAAAAAATGGCGCTTATTCTAATGCCAGCACAAGTGTCTACGAGATCAGCTATGAAGCCGAGTGTGCCGACTTCGAATGGGAGCGCGTACTTGACCTTATGCTATTGGCTATCACTAAGCCGTTGTTCCTGGCCGAAGAGTTTGAAGCAGAAGTAGGCAATGTCCGTGAAGAGCTAACCGCCCGCAGCAACAACCATTTCCGCCATCTCAGCCTGGCACTGCGCGAAAAGTACGGCTTTATGGCCAAGACCGACGAAGAACGCCTCAAACTCATGGAAAACGTCACCGTATCAGATGTGCGCGAGCACTACGAGCGCACCCACACATCACGCAACCTGCGGTTTATTGTGTCGGGTAACCTTACGCCCAAGCGCCAAGAAACAGTACACGCTATGCTTGCCAGCATTGGACTGCCACTGGGCACTGAGCGCATTGCACTCCCCGACGAGCGCCCACTCCAGCAGGAAGGTGCAGTCTACATCCACAACAAGACCGTCAAAAATCTCTACTTCTACATCGACAGCTTTATGCTGCGCCGTATGTCCGAGCCAGAGACTGACGCCCTGAACCTGGTGAATACCATGCTTACTGAGACATTATATTCCAAGATACTCGGTACTGCGCGCGAACGCGGCCTGGTATATGGCATGAGCAGCGGCTTCGGCCAGACTAAGCTCAGCAGTAACTGGTGGTTTGGTGCCCAGGTGTCACAGCGTAATGCCCCGGCTTTATTTGACATTGTCCATGCTGAGCTCAGTAATGTATTCCGTGGCGAAATAGCCGCCGAAGACATCGAAGCTGCCCAGGCATACGCCCTTGGTCGTTTCCAGCGCAGCGCCCAGACGGTTGCTGGCGTATCGGCAGGCTACAGTGGCCGCTATTTCTTCGACGAAGAAATTGACGACTACTACCAGGTGCCGCGCCGTATCAAGGCAGTTACCAAAACACAGATTATAGAAACAGCCCAGGCACTATTCGCAGATGATATCTGGGGCTTGGGTATACTGAGTAATTGTGAAGAGCCATTCGCCATCGAACTGCACGACCAAATAGCACATCTTTGGAAGAAACCTCTCGAGTAATATCAAGCAGGTTGCTAGCCCTTAGCTAAGCTGTTTATAGCGCGTACGCCTTTACGGCGTTGCCTTCCTGTGCGTCGTTTCTCTTTTTTACTAGGGAACGTAGGCTTTTTGTCCTTTGACACGCGGTGGCTGTGTGACGGGGTGGAGGATGTCTCTTCGGCGGTATGCTGTTGTCCTACCTCTGCGGTAGTGGTTGAGATTTTTGCAAGTGCCAGTACGGCTTCTTGTTGGGCGCGCTGCTGCGTACGGCGGCTATTAATTTCGTGCATTGATTGTTGAGCTGCGGCATCTGCCCGGCGGCCGACGTATACGGCGTGCCCGCCAAGTACGGCAGTAGCCGCACCGGTTACGAGGACTCCTGCCGTCGCACCCACTAATAGCCTATGTTCAGCTAATGAGTATCCGTGTTCAGCTATGAAGCTCGGTTGCTCTACTGCCTGTGCCTCATATGTAGGGGAGGCGGTTGCTGCGGCAGGGCTTTCTGCGGTCTGTACTTTGGCGCTTGCAGATGGGGCGGTTTCTGACTGAGTGCTTGTGTGTGGAGCGGGTTGCTGGCCGGTGTTGCCAAGGTGTGTGTCAGCAGCGGGAGCTTCAACGGCAGGCTTGATGTGGTGTTCGGCCTTGAACTGGCCGATAATATGGTCGGCTTTTACCTCAGAGTCGGTCATCTTGTATTTTTCACCTGCAAAAATAGTGTGGTCATTGTCTTGGCCAACACTGCGGTTCCCGTGGTAGAACGCGTTATTTACATCGTGGATATTACCCTGGTCGTGTGATAGGGTAGTAGCCTGGGATTTTGTAAGGCCAGCGTCGAGCGCTTCCTTATAAATAGTCTCGCGGCTCCAGTCGGTTACGTTACTCGCGCGGCCCGTATCTTTGTCGTATGATACAGCGGTCTGATAGGTATCGTGGTGTTCCGGTTTGGGTGTAGGTGCTTCAATACCGGTAGTAGGCTGCTGGCCGGCGTCAGGGCTGAGGTGGTTAGGGCCGGGCCCCGTTATTTGGGTTTCAGGCCCACTAGTACTAGGGGCATCGTGCCATGTCGGACCGTTATTGTGCCACTCGGTGCGGTTTCCGCTGTTGTTGGTGCCGCCAATGTCGATAGGCCCGATGTGGATACCATGGCGGGCGCCGTATACTGTTGCGGCTACGGTTGTAGCTGCGGCAGCGAGGCTGCCGACAACTATGGCTGCACGTACAAATTTGCTGCCTTTTTCGACTTTTTCTTGCGCGCCGCTAGTAGCCATGCGGACTGCCGCGGTACGGACGTAATGTGCAGGGCTTAGTGTCGGGAAGTCAAACCTGCGTGCAGGGGTGGTGTTCGCTCCAGCTTCTGCCTCAAGGGCTGCTGTGCGGGCTTGGGCTCCAGCCGTTCCTAACAGGGGAGCATTTTCGAGCTGTTCGATGGTTATGCTGGCGAAACGGTCAGGTTCTGGAGGTGCAAGCTTAGGGGCGTAGGTCTGTTCGATCTGCTGAGAGGGTTGTGTAGTTGCATACTGCTCTGGTACATTTAGCCCTTTGGCTAGTAGGATTTCTTCTATAGAGCCGACTAAAGGATGTGGAGCACGAGCGGTTTCACTCATGACAGCATAGTATCATAATAAGTATATAAATGCAACATTTTAGTTGTAAATGCAAATATATCCTACAGGATGTTGATTTACCTCTGTAGGTATAGTAAGTATGTAATATGTTTTACGGAGTATTCCAGAGCTGGCACTGCTGCATAAGATATAATAGGGTGAATGGATGATTTAGAGCAACCCGCATTAGACTTGCAGGCCCAGATTGAGGCGGCCGCCGAGCGTATCGATGTAGACGGCATCGTCGCTCAGAAGCTAGAGCTGGACGAACAGGTGGCCGCACCTGATTTTTGGCAGGATGCCGCCAAGGCGCAGGAGATTGTGAAACAGCAGGCTAAGCTGGAAAAGCGGGTACGGCCGTGGCTGGACATGCAACAGAAGGTGCATGAACTTACAGAAATGTTTGAATTTGCCGATGAGACAATGCGCCCGGAGCTTTCGAGTGCGCTCACGGAGCTGACGTTGCAATTCGGCGCATTAAAAGAAGAGCTAAAGTTTGCTGGCAAGTACGACGACCATGACATTATCCTGAACATATACGCCGGGGCAGGCGGTACTGACGCACAGGATTGGGCACAAATGCTGTTGCGTATGTATGTGCGCTGGGCTGAGGCGCACGACTGCACGGTGAAGACGATTGACGAATCTGCCGGCGACGAAGCGGGCATCAAAAGCGCCACCCTAGAGATATCCGGTGCATTCGTCTATGGGCGCCTGAAGGGTGAACACGGCGTGCACCGCCTGGTACGGCTGAGCCCGTTCAACGCCGACAACTTGCGGCAGACCAGTTTTGCCAAGGTGGACGTGCTGCCAAAGGTAGATAGCCCTGAAGATCTGCAATTGGACGACAAAGAGCTGCGCATTGATGTGTACCGCTCGGGCGGCCATGGCGGCCAGAGTGTAAATACTACTGATTCCGCAGTGCGCGTGACGCATGTGCCATCGGGCATAACGGTAGCGATCCAAAACGAGCGGTCGCAGCTGCAAAACAAGGAGACTGCCTTAACGATACTGCGGTCCAGGCTTATTGCACTACAGATGGAGCAGCACAAGGAAAAGATCAGCGAGCTGAAAGGCCCGAACCAGTCGGCGGAGTGGGGCAATCAGATCCGTTCGTACGTGCTACATCCGTATAAGCAAGTCAAAGATTTGCGTACGCGCTGTGAGACATCAGATACCGAAGGCGTGCTGAACGGTGATCTCGACCCCTTGATTGACGCATATCTGGATTATTCGCTCGGGCAGAGTGCGGCTTAACCGGCCCGCAGCGTTTTTCTGGCAGCGCTGATTTATGAACAATAGCTGGAAAGTGGCGAACAACATACCCCTTACGGGTGGCAACGACAGTAAAAACTTGATAAAATACTGCTAATGATATTGTTGGACAGGGTAACCAAAACATACGGTAAAGTCGCTACGCCAGCTTTGGACAGGATTAGCTTGCATGTTGAGCCGAAGGAATTTGTGATTGTAGTAGGGCAGAGTGGTGCCGGCAAGACTACATTTCTCCGTTTGCTGACCCGTGAGGAAAAACCCTCCAGCGGCAAAATTATTGTGGGCGGTATCGATTACGACAAGCTCCGCGACAAAGACATTCCGCTCCTACGCCGCAAGATTGGCGTAGTATTCCAGGACTTCAAATTATTGCCAAACCGTACTGTCTTTGAAAATGTGGCCTTTGCCCTTGAGATAGTAGGCGCGACGAACCACGAAATTAAGGCTACCGTACCAAAGGTGCTGGATATCGTAAACCTGCGCGGCAAAGAAAAGCGTATGCCTATGGAGCTGTCCGGTGGTGAACGCCAGCGTGTGGCCATTGCCCGCGCCATTGTACGTCAGCCTAAGATCCTGATTGCGGATGAGCCAACGGGCAACCTCGACCCTAAGCACGCCTGGGATGTCATTAAAGTACTGGAAAAAATTAACCACTATGGGACCACTATCGTGCTGACTACCCATAACCAAGAGATCGTCAACAAATTAAAGCGCCGCGTTATTACCATCCAGCACGGCCAAGTGGCAAGCGACCGCGATAGGGCAGAGTACAACGCATGAGCAGGCGGTTCATCACATTCACCCGTATCATAAACACGGGCATTGTAAATTTTGTCCGTAATGCCTGGCTGGCCATTGCTGCTATGGCGGTCATGATCATTACGCTCACCATTGTGCTGTTCTCCATTATTACCAACGCTACCTTCAATAATACGGTCGCCCAGATTACCGAAAAGATAGATATATCAGTGTATCTAAAAGAGGATACTTCAAAGGGGCAGGGCCAGGAACTTGCCCAGGACCTGCGCGCACTGCCAAACACCCGGTCGGTGACATTCCTATCTAAAGAGGATGCCCTGCAGCGCTATAAAGAGCAGAATAAAGACAACCCGGCACTATTGTCGGCTATCAACCAGACCGACAACCCTATCCCGGCTACTATCCAGATCAAGCCGCACGACCTAAAGAAGATCCAGGATATCCGTGATTACCTCAGCAAACCTGAGGTCAAGAAACTATGGGAAGACGTATCGTACCGTGACGACCGTAAGGCTGCGATCGACAAAATTGCCCATGCCACCAACCTTATGCGCAAGGCTGGCATTGTAGCCGTGGCCATATTTACGCTTATCTCATTCCTGATTATTTTCAACACAATCCAAATGGCTATCTTTAACCGCCGCGATGAGCTGACAATTATGCGGTTACTGGGTGCGAGCACATGGTTTATCCGCGGGCCGTTTGTAGTGGAGACTATCGTGTATGGTATTTTGTCGGCGTTTGCCAGTATAGTGATTATCCATCTGTTGTTTATTGCCAGTAGTAGCGCATTGCAGGCAAGTAGTCTAGGGCTATTAGACATAAGCTATTCTAGTAACTATTTTAATGGACATTTATTACAACTTTTGCTTATGCAGTTGGCGCTTGGTATACTCATTGGAGCCGCCTCATCCTATATAGCCACTAAGCGGTACCTGAAATTTAAAACGAAATAAAACCGCAGGCGTAGCGAACGCATCAAATCGCACAGTTTTACAATTATTTACAAACAAAAATGACAAAAAACCAAAATAGGTTTATTGAACTGCAGAGGGGATTGTGGTATGTTTAAAGCACAAGTGTTTTATAAAAACATGAAACAAAAACAATCAAAACAGCCAAAAAAATTATTTACCCGCCGGTTTACCTCTATTGCAGTGATGGCGGTACTGGTAGCATTTACCGCTGCCGCATCTATTTTGCCGAACGTGCATGTGCGTGCGGATGATTATGATGAAAAGATCAGGACTCTCCAGCAGCAGAACTCCAGTGCCCAAAGCACATTAAATGGCCTGCAAGCAGAAGCTATAAGCTACCAGGATGCGATCGCCAAGCTCCAGGCCCAGATTAACGGCCTCCAGGAAGCTATCAATAAGAATATTGCCGAGCAGAACCGCCTGTCCGGTGAGATCCAGGCAGGGAAGAACGAGCTTGCAAAGCAAAAGGGTTTGCTGGCTGAAGACATCAAGACGATGTATGTCGACGGTGAACCAACTACCATTGAAATGTTGGCTAGCAGTGGTTCGCTGAGCGATTTTGTAGACAAAGAAGAATACCGCACCGCCGTACAGCAGAAGATCCAGAGTACCCTGAAGTCTATCCAGGACTTGCAGCGTAAGCTGGAAGTGCAAAAGAAAGAAGTTGACGGCCTGTTGAGGGACCAGCAAGAGCAGCAAACACAATTGGCCAGTGCACGTTCACAGCAAGACCAGATGCTGTCGTATAACCAGGGCCAGCAGGCTGCGTATAACTCACAGATCAAAGACAACCAAAGCAAGATCGCCAGCCTCCGTTCACAGCAGGCAGCAGAGAATGCCCGTTTGTTCGCGGGAGCTAATGTTATTATCGGTGGCTCATGCGATACTTCACACGGCGATACCTACCCATCGCCATGGTGTGACTCTGGCCAGGACAGCATGATTGACTATTGGGGGATGTTTAACCGTGAGTGTGTAAGCTATACCGCCTGGAAGGTCTACGAAAGTGGCCGCCATATGCCATACTGGGGCGGTATCGGCAACGCAAACCAGTGGGACGACAATGCCCGCGCTGCTGGTATCCCTGTAGATAGCAATCCGCGCACTGGTGACGTCGCCATCAAGAACAGCATGCCTTACGGGCACGCAATGTACGTCGAAAGCGTAAACTCTAATGGCACTATCAACATTTCACAGTACAATGCTGACTACCAGGGTCATTTCTCCAAAGTCTACAACGTAAACCCCGCCGGCCTAGTCTTCATCCACTTCTAAAATATTGGATAAAAGCACCTGCTTGCATACTTCCCATCCCAGAGCCCGTTACACGCGGTCAAAAACACCCAGGATATATTTCCTAGGAGGATAAAGCGACTGCGAACCGGAAGAAGACCACAGTGTGGTCTTCGTGCCGCGTGGTAGGGCCCTCCTAGGAAATATATCCTGGGTGTTTGTTGTCCGGTTGCACTACGCTTGGAGTCTCTGGGATGGGAAGTATGCAAGCAGGTGCTTTTGGCTGGCTTTTGTGGGGGGCGAAACGCTATACTGTACGGGAAGCATAAGAGAAGTGAGGGAATTGTGTATATAAGCCGTAAGCATGCACCTGAGGGTCGTGGCGCAAAACAACCAAAATGGCTGCTCGCCACCAGGCTGGCTGTGGCCGCTGTGGGTGTAGTAGGTATTTTTGGATTAGGGTATGGGTTTGGGACTGGTACTTTGCATTTCAAAGACTCCACGAACCCCGCTAACAAGTCCCTTCCAACAAAACTGGACTATTCTAGTGTCGATGACGTATATCGGGCTATAAAGGCCAATTATGACGGTACCTTGGATAAAGCGAAGCTTCTGGACGGCATGAAGACCGGCCTGGCCGAATCTACCGGCGATCCATATACGATGTACTTTAACGCCGACCAGGCAAAAGAATTTAATAACCAGTTGCAGGGTACATTTAGTGGCATTGGTGCCGAGCTGGGTATGGACCCGCAAAACAACCTGATAGTAGTATCTCCCATTGATGGTTTCCCGGCGCAGAAGGCCGGCCTGCGTGCCCAGGATTTAATCGTGTCTATTGACGGTAAGTCTACAAGCGGTCAGAGCGTAGACGAAGCTGTGACCAAGATCCGCGGCAAGAAGGGTACTGAAGTGACCCTGCGTGTCCTCCGCAACAAAAAGGAAGACCTGACACTTAAGATTACCCGCGACAATATCAAGATTAAAAGTGTGAAGTGGGAGGTGCGCGACGACGGCATTGGCTACATGAAGGTCAATCAGTTTAGCGACGATACTGCCGCACTGTCCCAGCAAGCGGCCGAAGAGTTTAAGCAGAAGGGTGTAAAGGGCATTGTGCTCGATCTGCGCGGCAACCCTGGTGGTTTAGTGACTGCTGCTACTTCCCTGAGCAGCTTGTGGCTCCCAGAGGGCAAGACAATACTGCAGGAGCGCCGCGGCCAGACGGCAGTGTCTACTGAGCTTGCCAGCGGCAACAACTTGCTTGGCGGCATCCCTACGGTAGTATTAGTAGATGCGGGCAGCGCCAGTGCCAGTGAGATCACGGCAGGTGCCCTCAAGGACAACGGCGTAGCCACTATTATCGGCGTTAAGAGCTACGGCAAAGGCAGTGTGCAGCAAATTATGCAGTTACCGGGAAATGCTGAGCTTAAGGTCACTATTGCACGCTGGTACCGTCCAAACGGCCAGAATATCGACAAGAAGGGCATTTCCCCGGACACAGAAGTGAAGATGACGGATGACGACTACAAGAACGCCCGTGACCCGCAAAAAGACGCAGCCCTGCAATTCTTAAATAAAAATTAAATCTCTTGAGGTGGGTAAAGCTTGCATTGTTAAGATTACACTTGCCATAAGAGCAAAACCGATGATACGCTAGTAAGGACATTAGGTAAGTGAGGTACGAGTGTGCCTAAGGCTACGAAATACATTTTTGTTACTGGTGGAGTGCTTTCCGGATTAGGAAAGGGCATCACCGCCGCCTCTATTGCCAACCTTTTAAAAGCCCGTGGGCTTCGCGTAAACCTTCAGAAGTGTGACCCCTATTTGAACCCCGACGCAGGGCTGCTGAACCCGCGCGAGCATGGCGAGTGTTTTGTGACGAAGGACGGCGCTGAAACTGACCTAGACCTGGGGCACTACGAACGATTTTTAGATGAAGAGCTAACCCAGTCCAGTTCATTGATGCAAGGCCGTGTGCTGTTGCGTGTCATTCAGGATGAACGCGCAGGCAAATACCAGGGTCAAACAGTGCAGATTGTGCCGCATGTTATGTCCGCGATCCAGGATTACATCGAAGAGGCCAGTGAAGGCTTTGACGTGCATATTGCCGAAGTGGGTGGTACCGTAGGTGACCTGGAAAGCCAGAGCTTCATTGAAGCTATCCGCGAATTCAGTATTCGCCATGGCCGTGAAAACTGCCTGTATGTGCATGTAGTATATTTGCCGTACCTTGGCGCCAGTCATGAAACTAAGACCAAGCCTGCCCAAAACGCCGTACGTGAGCTGCGTGGCATGGGTATTACGCCGGATGTATTGGTAGCCCGCAGCGAGCAGCCTACGGGGCCGTATGCGGTCAGCAAGCTAAGTATGTTTTCCGGCGTGGACGAGGAGGCTATTGCCTTATTGCCAAATGCACCCAGCATCTACCAGGTGCCCCTGACGCTTGAGGACGCCGGCATTGCGGACGTTATTTGCCGAAAGCTGGATATCCGGGCTAAAACAGTAAACCTGAAGCCTTGGCGCGACATGGTAAAGCGTTCTATGACGAAGTATGAACGCACGGTGCGCGTAGGCATTATCGCTAAGTACCTGGACAATGAAGATACCTATTTGTGTGTGTTTGAAGCGCTCCGTGCCGCCAGCTGGTGGGCGGGGACAAATGTTGAACTGAAATGGATTGACGCCGAAAGTTTAAACAAGGATGACATCACCGCAGAAATGAATAGCGTAGACGGCATCGTAATTACGGGTGGCTTTGGGACGCGTGGCGTCGAGGGCAAGATAAAAGCTGCCCAATATGCCATGAAACATAAGAAGCCATGCCTGGGGCTCTGCTACGGCCTGCAGATGAGCGTTATCGCAGCTGCCCGTACTGCGGGCCTGGAAGGCGCCAATACAACTGAAGTGGACCCCGAAACGCCATACCCAGTCATCACAACTATGGCAGGGCAGGCTGGCAAGGAAAATACCGGCGGTACGATGCGTCTCGGCGACTATCCTTGTGTATTGGAAAAGGGCAGTAAGGCCGCTAAGGTATACGGCGAGTCAGAAATTGTAGAGCGGCACAGGCACCGTTATGAATGTAACAATGACTACCGTGACAAATATGAGTCGTGGGGCATCCGCGCCGTAGGCCTCAGTCCTGACGGCCATCTGGTGGAGGTGATTGAAGCTATCGACCACCCATTTTATATGGCCAGCCAGTTCCACCCCGAGCTCAAGTCACGGCCCAACCGGCCGCACCCGATGTTTACGGGCTTTATTACCAGTTTGTTGCAAAAATAGTTAAGATACTGTAGCTTTAAGTTTATGGACAATAGCGCTCCGACCGCAGGAATCGCCCAACCGGCAGCACACCCTAAGCGCATCCTCTTTGTAGAAGACGATGACGCCCTGGCCGGTGTGTATCTTGTACGTCTACAAGCAGAAGGCTTTGATGTTAAGCGTGTAGCAAATGGCGAAGAAGCCCTTGCGGCCGCACTCAGCTTCCATCCTGATCTTGTGCTGTTAGATGTAATGATGCCGAAGGTAAGTGGTTTTGACGTACTCGATATCCTCCGTAATACACCGGACACAGCCAACCTCAAGATTATTATGCTGACTGCCCTCAGCCAGGAAAGCGACCGCAAGCGCGCTGAAGATATGGGCGTAGACGACTACCTGGTGAAGTCGCAAGTAGTTATTACCGACGTTATCGACCATATCAAGTCGCATCTCGGCCTTTCTTAGACGTAGATATTATTTTGAAGCTGCTGTTTTAAACATGTCAGCTAATCGGTTATAGTAGTTATATCAAGGCTATTGTATTGACCATAACGCTAGTGTATGTTATGGTTATATGCATGACAGAAGGACACGCGGGTACGCCGGAAGTACGGTACCTAACGCAAACCCCCGAGCAACGCGCCGAAGAAATTAACAGGCGTGGGTTTAGTGTAGTTGCGAGTGTGTCCCGCAACCTCGAAACCCTAGTGGGTGGCGGCGTTATGGTTGAGGCCACTGGCCAGATAGAGTCCCGCGCAGGGCAGCGGAAGTTTGTACTGACTGACGCAGGTATCCCTGGCGGCTGGCGCCAAGTAGACTGGCTGAAAGGTGCGCGTGTAACGTTGGTGCAGCCCGATGCGCCCAACATAGCAGGCCACCTTACGGTAGAAACAACCGGCCTTATTAACGGTGGAGCGGAGGCTGCTTCGGCACGTCCGGAAAAAGTACGCATAGATGTTGACGAAGCCTATAGGGCGCATGTTAGCGGTGTTGGCGAAGGGCAGTGGAGCTACGCTGTCGAGCGCCCAAACCCCAACCTGTATGGCCAGGAATTTACTACTGCTAGCCAAATGCTGGAAAACGCCGAAAATATAGTAGGGACGTTACTTGAACAAGCACAGCAACCGGTACGGAATTAAAACAGTAGTGTTGTAATTGCAAAGGAGCCCAGAGATAGGGCTCTTTTTGTATAGAGTACCTTAGCTTTAAATTGACATAAGCACAATAGTATGTTAATTTGTATGTATGTCTGAAACAAATAATACAAACAACCAAAACTTACAAAATAGTGAAACTGGCCCTGCGACCGTCTCCCAAGGGGAATGGGGTCCAAAATACGAACCGAAAGATACTGCTAGTCCGGAAGCGGTCCTAGGGGCTGCCCGCGTGGCGCAGGCCACTGCCGAGGAAGTGCACGAAAATATGACTGCATATGACAAGGAGCAGCTGCACGGCAGTACGAAGACTATGCTGGGTATTGGCGAAATGGCAGTGGGTGATAACCAGTTAGGTGCTATGTCCGAAATGCCTACGCCCAATGTAATTACATTACCCCCTGAAGCCATACGCGAGATGCCGTCACAGTCTACTGGAAATCCACAATCTGACGGGCAGTATACGTAGCGAGCTAAACGGTGACACCTTTATAAAACTAGATAATTCAAATTAAAGACCTTCCGGGTGGGGAAGGTCTTTTGCTATATTCCACACGATGGCTATAATAGCCGTATTACAGCATAACGTACTGGAGGCCGCATGGCGGGTATAGGCGAAGTCAAACAGAAGGTAGAAGCATGCAAGGCACAGGCTGATCAAGCGTACGATTTAGCCGGAAGGGAACGAGAGGCATTGGAGCGTCTCGACCTTGGCGATATCCATGAAACGTTAGGAGAGATAATCGTTAAGCTCGCAGGCGCGCGTATAGAAGACCAGGTGAATGGGATCCGATTGGCTTTGGCTGTGCAGGTAAACCGTGCTGTCAAATATAGGTCAGTCGATGGCGAGGCGGAAGTATTTAGTGTTTTTGGGACGGTGAGTGAAGGCGGTAACCCCGATGCAGCAGGTATGTGGCAAGGGATGCTGGATATTGGCGAAACCGCTGACCATCAAAGGACGCTTATTGACGCCATGGGGCGTAGTGTAGCGAATGCGGTGACAGCTTTACAGACCGCCCAAAGTGAACTCGCTAACTACGGGCTGTTCCGTGATGGTGCAATGGCAGATGTAGGAAAGATCCAACAACATGCAACGAGTACTATCGGACACGCTGATAGCTATATCACGTCGCACTAGTTTTTTCTCTAAGGTAAAAAATACCGCCTCCTGCGGGGGCGGTATTTTAGTGTGTTACGGTGGGAACTATTTTGCTTCGACGGTAACTTCGGTGCGGCGTACCGTCTTGCCGGTAAAGCGGCGAATGCGGCGGGTCTTGTAGGCTACAACACCATCGCGGTCTGCGTGGATGGTGAAGTTGCGGCTAACGCTGGTGCCTTTGCCGTTGCGCTTGGTCATGCCAACCTGGCGCACGATAACTTCGCCGTTACGGACTGCCTGGCCGCCAAAACGCTTAACACCAAGACGCTGGCCAACGCTGTCGCGAGTATTTTTGGATGTACCACCTGCTTTGACGTGTGACATAAATATTACTTCCTTGTTATTACGAGCAGCTCGCGGGCCACAAACTGACCTTCGCGCGAGTAGACCAACTCTGTAGTCTCCGCATGCTCAAAACTTATACGATTGTACCCCAAATCATCCAGATGGTCAAGGAGTGGGAGGTGATGAATCCGGCCATTTGGTGCTTTCCATGCGGGAATGGCCAAACAGAAGCGCGAACCGGGTGCAAACTGCCGGCTGGCATTACGCATAAATTTTTCGATGATAACATTACAGGTACCGATAATTTCGCGTAATTTTTCGGGGGTAGGCCAGCCGCTTAAGGGGCGGCCAAGGTAGGTTTCGCAGGCAATGTGCTGGATGGGCGCATCATGCTTGGACGTAAATGTAGCGGTGGTGGCATCGCCAGTGTCGAGGGAATACCACATACTGTGACGGCCGCCAGCGGAAACGTCGTGCTTGGCCTTGAGCCATTCGAGGTTTTCACGGGTGTAATCGACCATGCGCGGTTCGAGGTCGCTGCCGTAGGCGTCGATATCCATCAATAAGGCTTCTTGCAGGACGACGCCAGTACCGCAAAACGGGTCGAGGAGTGTCTCGTGGGCCTTAGCACCGGAGAGGTTGACGATGATTTGGGCGAGCTTAGGGGGTAGCATGCCGACACGGGCGTCGCGCTTGGGGCGGTGCTGGTCGCGGGCGGCATAGCCGTTGATGTCCTGGACGGCGACGGTACGGGCCAGCCAGGTACGGTGGCCGTCTTTAATGAATAGTAATTCTATGCCAAGGTCACCCGTAAGCTGGTTGTGTAGTACCTGGGCGCTGGACAGGGCTAGCTCGGAATTGTTGGGCACGAGGCGCACGGAACGGCCGTTGGCCTTGCAGATTTTTTTGAGGTCGAGGCCGGTGCGGAACAATTGTGCGGTGCTGACCTGGATGCCAAAAATACTAAGGCCAAGCTTGAGCTTGCCATCATCGGGCAGTGTGCTGAGCCAGACGGGGAACTGTTCGTCTATATAGCGCAGCAAATTGGACCAGGATACGGTATTGAGGACGTTCAGGGCTTCTGCCATGCGGATGCTGCCCCCCAAACGGCTGAACGGCACGTCTGCAGGGGCGATATCACTGCCAATGGCAGTTTCGTTAATAGGGAATAAGTGCTCGGCGCCTAGCATGCTTTCGAGCTCGGCGCGGCCGATAGCTGGCTGCCGGCCTAGTATAAATATGCTTTTTATCATGATCTTCTTTTATTATACCGCTTTATCATATAAGTTAGGGGTATATGGCGGAACAATCTTTTTTTAAGCACAACTGGAAGCTGTTGATAAACATACTGACGTTGGTCGCCTTGGCACTGCTGGTGTATTTTATCCGTGACCAAATCATCCAGACATTTAAGGATTTGGCGCGGGTAAATATATGGGTGCTGGCGCTGATGATACCGCTCTTGCTGGTGAACTATCACATGCAGACGAAGATGTACCAGGGGCTGTTTGGACTGGTAGGCAACAAGCTGAAGTACTGGTTTGTATTCCGCGTGGCTCTGGAGCTGAATTTTGTGAACCATGTGTTCCCGAGCGGCGGCGTGAGCGGTATTTCGTTTTTTGGGGTGCGTATGCGCAGCGGGGATATCACCGCGACAAAGGCGACGCTAGTGCAGATAATGAAGCTGTTATTGCTGTTTACGTCGTTTGAAGTATTGCTGATTTTCGGGTTGATACTGATGGCGGTTGAAGGGCAGGCTAATGGTCTGGTTGTGCTGGCGGGCGGGGTGATCTCGACACTGCTGGTAGTGGGGACGTTTGGGTTTATTGTAGTGGTCGGTTCGGAACGGCGTATCCACGCAACGTTCACGGCTATTACGCGGTTCCTTAACAAAGCAATCCACCTGGTGCGGCCTAAGCACCCCGAGACAATCAGCATGAAACGTGCCGAGGGCGTGGTGCGTGACCTGCATGAGAACTATAAGCTTATTGAGTCGCATTACAAAGAACTGATTGCTCCATTTTGGTGGGCATTAGGCAACAACTTGACGGCTATCCTTTCGATTTACGCTGTCTATATTGCCTTTGGTGAATGGGTAAACTTAGGCGCTATTATCCTGGCGTATGCGGTGGCCAATTTTGCCGGACTGGTGTCGGTGCTGCCGGGTGGCGTGGGTATTTACGAGGCGCTGATGACTGGCGTGCTGGCTGCGGCCGGCATTCCGGCTGGCTTAAGCCTGCCGGTGACGGTGATGTTCCGGGTGATCTCGACATTGCTGCAAGTACCAGTGGGCTATGTGCTATACCACCAATCTATCCGCAAACTGGGTAAGCCGCGTCCGATGGGTGCTGCTGGGCAGGTGTAGCATGACGACTGACATCGAATTGAGTGTAAGCGAATTTGTGGCGTTGTTGAACCAGACGTTGGAATATGCCTATCCGGGCGTAACGGTGCAGGGTGAGCTGACGAACTTCAAGGTCAGCAAGAACCGCTGGGTATATTTTGACCTGAAAGATGCCACGTCGACGGTGCGGTTTTTTGGCACCGTGTACCAATTGCCGGGGCCGCTGGAGGATGGCATGATGGTAGCCGTGCGCGGCGTTCCAAAGCTGCATCAGCAGTATGGCTTTAGCGTAACGGTGCAGAATATCCGGCCGGTGGGCGAGGGTTCTATTAAGAAGGCTGCCGCCTTGCTGCAGGCGAAGCTGGAGGCTGAGGGGTTGTTTGACCCGGAGCGCAAACGTGCGTTGCCGTATCCGCCAACCCGCATTGGGCTGGTAACGTCGGCTGAATCGGCCGCATATAAGGACTTTATAAAAGTCTTGGCTGGGCGCTGGGGCGGTGTGGATATTACCCTGATCGATACGCAAGTGCAGGGTGAGGCTGCGCCACGGCAAATCGCTGCCGCTATTGAACAGTTTAACCAAATGGCCGTACCGCCTGAAGTACTGGTGGTAACACGGGGCGGCGGCAGTGCCGAAGACTTGGCGGCATTCAGTACTGAGCAGGTGACGCGTGCCGTAGCGGCCAGCCGTATTCCGACGCTGGTGGCTATTGGGCACGAAGTGGACATCTCGCTCAGCGAATTAGCCGCCGACCAACGGGCTAGCACCCCCAGTAATGCTGCCGAATTATTAGTACCCGACCGCCGCGCTATGTTGGCAGCGATCGCGCATAAGTGCGAACGCCTGGCGGTAGGCGCAGAGCAGGTAGTAAAAGACGCCCGCCAGACTACGGTGCGGGCCAGCCGTATACTGCACGACAGTGCAGGGCAGGTGGTGCTACAGGCACAGAGGCGGCTACTAGCCGCCCGCCAGTTATTGGCTGCGTACGACCCGCAGGCTGCGCTGCAACGCGGCTATGCACTAGTACAGGCTGGAGGCCATGTGGTACGCAGCGGGGCGGGAATATCACCGGGAAGTGAGCTGGACATTACACTGCATGACGCGGCCGTGACAGCTACCGTCAAACACGTTACTATGAAAAAGGATAGCCATTATGCCTAAAAAAGAAGCATCATACCAAGAAATAAACGACCAGTTGGAAGCGGTGCTTACACGTTTACAACAGCCTGACATCCAAGTGGATGAGGCTGTAAGCCTGTATAGGCAGGGCTTGGAGCTGGCTGCGATACTGGAGAAGTATTTAGAGCAGGCCGAGAATACTATCAAGCAGCTGAAGCTACAGGCAGCAGGGCAGGCCTAAGCGGTGGTCCCTTGGCTGATAGCCGCTGCCATTGCCATTATTTTAGTGTTCGCTATACCGGTATTTTTTGGGCCGCCTTATGTGCCGACTCTGACGCCGAACCTGAATACTGCACTGGACATGCTGGAGCTCAAGCCCGGACAGACGTTGCTGGACCTGGGGTCGGGCGACGGCAAGGTGCTTATTGCTGCAGCTGAACGTGGCTGGAATGCCGTAGGTATTGAGGTGAGCCCGGTGCTGGTGCTGGTGTCGCGGCTGCGTACGCTGAAATACCGGGGGCAGGTGAAGGTACTATGGGGTAGTTATTTTAGCGTGGACTGGCCACCGGCTGACGGCATTTTCGGGTTTATCCTGCAGCGCCATATGCGCCGCGTGGACGCCCGGATCGGTAAATGGCATGCACGCCCCATACGGCTGGCTAGTTTTGCATTTCATATACCTGGCAAAAAACCTATCGTAGAGCGAAACGGAGTGTACCTCTATGAGTACAAATAATAGCTTGCAGAGCGAGCGTACATCAGTTACCATGAGCACTATGAGGACAAATAAACAAGCAGGCTTTGTGAGCGGCTTGATGATTGCAACTATCGGCTTGAGCTTCTTGCTTCTGTGTGTGCTGGGCTTTGCATTCTGGGCATTCGCCAGCCGGGCAGACTACAAAAACAACAGCGACCAAAAGTCGGCAGCCGCATCGGCCGCCACTAAGGAGCAGACCCAGAAAGAAGACGCTGCGCAGTATGCGGAAGAGTCTAAGAACCCGCTCAAGACGCACGTCGGCCCTGATGCGTTCGGCAGTGTAACTATCCAGTATCCAAAGACCTGGAGTGGCTACGTAAACGAAACCACTAGCGGCAGCGGTATCCCTATGAATGATTATTTCCATCCGGACGTCGTATATAACACTACCGACCAGAATAACGCCTACGCATTACGCGTACAGATAACTAACACCAGCTACAGCAGCACGATGCGCCAGTTCCAGTCAATGGCTAAAAACGGTAAGGTAAAAGTAACCCCGTATAAGCTGCCAAAGGTGCCGAGTATTATCGGTTCCCGCGTAGACGGCCAGATCACCGCATCCAAGCAAGGCTCGATGGTCGTATTGCCTATCCGCAACGTAACATTGCAGATTTCAACGGAGTCGGGTGACTTCGAAGGTGATTTCGACAACATTATCCTGCCGAACCTGACATTCTTACCGTAGTTATCTCGCAGAGTGGTCAAAAATGGTATACACTATCCTAAGGATTAGGAGGTGTACGTGCAGCAACCTGCAGCCGGATTGGGAACGGAATGGAGTGATCTTTTGTTTGCTGTTGCCGAACAGTTGAAAGTGCCGTTAACGGTCATTGCGCGCCAGGCTGAGCTGGGTGAAATGACCCGCCAGGAGGATGCGGGGCATTTGCAAATTGTGCGTACGCAGGCCGACGCTGCCATGCAGCTGGTGGACAGCTATCTGCTAGGGCTGGAATTGCTGCGTAGCCAGACTGCCTTAGAACTGGAGCCGGTATCGATTTCATCTACGCTGGTTGACACGGCGCATGCGTTAACGCGGTTTGCTAAGCAATACAACGTGGATATCGCCGTAGACGTAGGCGGGCGTTATGAGCCGGTTATGGCACACGCCCGTGGGCTGCGGGCCGCATTATTGTCGCTGGGCTTTGGCCTGGTGGAAGCGCAGGCAACGCCCACCAGTGGCCGGCGCACACCGCGGCTGACATTGGCTGTCCACCGTACTCCGCATGGCATCATCGCTGGTGTATACGGTACGAACGATTCTTTACATGCAGATGTCTGGCAGCGGGCGTTGCGGCTATGCGGTCGGGCTGCCCAGCCGTTTACTGGGCTGAGTGTGGGCAGCGGGGCAGGGCTATTTGTAGCCGACACGATACTAAAATCCATGGAAAGCAGCCTGAAGGCCGGGACCTGGCACCGTGACCGCGGCTTGGCAGCCGCATTCCAGTCGAGCCAGCAGTTGCGTTTTGTATAAAAATTGTATTCATAGCAAATAGATGGCGAATGTATTATTTTTAGAACCAAACATCTTATTAGCCCAGGCATATGCCCAGGCTTTAACCCTTGCAGGCCACACGGTGCGGGTAGTGCAGGGTGCGCAAGAGGCGATACACGCCGCAGATACTGCGTTGCCTGACATAGTGCTGTTGGAGCTGCAGCTGCCGGCGCATAATGGTATCGAATTTCTGCACGAGTTCCGGTCGTATCCGGAATGGCAGCATATACCGGTGGTAGTAAACACGGCACTGTACCCAGTGCGCATACAAGCGGCACGCCAGGTGCTGGAAGAAGAGCTGGGCGTGGTGGATGTGTTGTATAAGCCTACGGCAACGTTGGCGGACATATGCGAGGCGGTACGTACGTATGGTGCTGGCGTTGCGGGCGGCCTGTACCCAGGCAGTGCGTCGTGAACCAGCTAGTAACGCAGGCCATTATCCTCAGCCGTACCGATTACGGCGAAGCCGACCGCATCATTACCATGCTGACGCCGGACTATGGCAAGCTGCGCGTAATGGCCAAAGGAGTGCGCAAGGTAAAGTCGAAGCTGGCCGGTGGCATAGAGCTGTTCAGTGTGAGCGACATTACTTACATAAAGGGCAAGGGCGACATAGGCACACTGGTGTCTACACGCCTGAGTGTGCACTACGGCAAAATAGTCACAGACCTGGAACGCACTATGGCGGGGTATGACTTTATAAAAGACCTGAATAAAATCACCGAAGACCAGGCCGAGGCAGTGTATTTTGAGCTGCTGCATCGTACGTTTATAGCGTTGAACGATCCGGAAATATCATTGGAAACTATACGGTTTTGGTTTAACGCCCAGATACTAAAAGAAGAAGGACAGATGCCTAATCTGCAAACCGACGATGAAGGCGTAAGGCTGGAAGCGGGCAAGCAGTATACGTTTAGCTTTGACCGGACAGCCTTTGTGGCTGACGCGCATGGCAAGTTCGGCGCGCCGGAAATTAAGTTTTTGCGCATTGTATTTGCCGGCCATGACGCCCGGATTGTGCAGCAAGTGCAAGGCGTGGACGCACTGCTGAAGCTGGCTATGCCAATGGTGCAGACGCTGCGTCTGAACATGCCGCATTAACTCATTAACGTTCGCTAGTTGTACGTGTATAGTGGGCATATATGGCAGAATATTTTACTGGCAGTGATCGGGATTTGAGACGGTTCGCACGGCAAATGGAAGAGCTGCATGAAGTGCAGGATGTAGTAGTGATAGGTGATGTGGGGCGTCAGGCTACGTATGCTGTGCATCAGTATGAACAGGCAGATCCGTTGGCTTTGAAGCGCGGGCTGGACGAACGGGCCCGTAACGATACGCCCCGCAGGCTGGTGGATGTGGTAATGCCCTATGGCATTGTGTATCGTGAGGCAGAATTGAACCCCGATTGGTTTAACGGTTTCCCGGTACGTACAGTAAAGCACAAAGTGTGGTGGCAAGCGCCGGGCGGATACGGCCTGGTGGGCAGTGGGACAATACATACGCTTGGCGAGGAAGTATTGCAGCCTTATACACGTACAGTGCAGGTCGGTGACAGGGAAATCCCTATCCGTACGTTTGGTGCCGGTACGCAGTATTATGTGCAGAGCCTGTATGAGATACCGGGTGTACCGCGAGAACGTGACATGCCGCCACGCGACCGTAAGACGTTCCACGATTTTTTGCATAAAATGTACGGCGAGCATCCGGAGGAATTTTTAGCTGACGTGGCATATCAGGGTTTCCGTGACGCCCACGGCCGTATGCTGCCATCACCCTGGATAGACCTGGAGACATTGCGGCAAGGCATACAGGTGCAGAGCGGAAGTGATGCGGGTGCAGGCCATGATGTGGCCACGCATGCGCGGCCACGCGAAACAGTTACCTTGCAGGCGGTGCAGCGGGCAACTGCGGCGTTGGGCAGTTCTTCGTTGGAGCTGGTATTGGCCGGTGTTGCCCGGGCTGAGGATATCGCCGTAGCCAGCGATAATAGTGTGCTGCGGCGGGTTGCTGTGATGTCTGTATCTTTGGACGCTGCCACGGATTATTTGCAGGGCGCCACTGAAGGCGCAGGCGAGGACGCTGCGTTGCACGATGCCTTGGAAATCCTGGCTGAAGTGCGGGAACATGCCAGCGTTGCCGCGGCTGCATTGCAGCATGCGGACGCCGAACTACAGACGTACTCCGGTGCTATTGGCGGCAATGTAAACAGTGCAGGTGATACGGCTGGTACGGGTACGTGAACGTAGCCGGTATTAGGCAATTAACAGTAGTTACGATATAATTACGGCATTATGAGTGACATCAGTTTAGAAGACATTGCCAGCCTAGCGAAACGCCGTGGTTTCATTTACCAAGGTTCCGAAATATATGGCGGTTTGGCCGGTACCTGGGACTACGGCCCGCTGGGCGTAGCCTTGAAGCGCAATATCTCTAATTTTTGGTGGAAGACTTTCGTAGAAGACCGTGATGACGTATACGGCGTAGATGCGGCCATCCTGATGAACCCTAAGGTATGGGAAGCCAGCGGCCATGTGGGCGGCTTTAACGACCCATTGGTAGAAGACTTGAAGACCAAGAAGCGCTACCGCGCCGACCATATCCTGGAAGACGCTGGCGTAGAAGGCGTAACAAAGATGACGCCTGACCAAATGGGTGCCGCCATCAAAGAGCACAGCCTGAAAAGCCCCGACGGCAACGAGCTGAGTGACGTACGGCAGTTCAACATGATGTTCAAGACATCCATTGGCGCCACCGACGATGAAAGCGGTGTGGTATACCTGCGCCCGGAAACCGCCGCCGGTATGTTTATGAACTACAAGAACGTCGTAGACAGCTTTAGTCCGGACATGCCATTTGCGCTTGCGCAAATTGGTAAGGCCTTTCGTAACGAAATCAGCCCCCGCGATTTTATCTTCCGTGTCCGCGAACTGGAACAGATGGAAATTGAAGTATTCTGCAATCCCGAAAACTGGCGCGAAGTATTTGACGAGTGGCTGGAGCGCCAGCAGCAGTTCTTCTTGGCGCTGGGCTTGCCCGCAGAAAAACTACACAAGATTGATGTACCTGCTGAAGACCGTGCTCACTACAGTAAACATTCGGTGGATACCGAATTTGACTACCCGTTTGGCCAGAAAGAATTAGCTGGGTGTGCATACCGCACTGACCACGACCTCTCCGCGCATGCTGGTGCTAGCGGCAAGGCATTGGTTTACCGGCCGAAGCAGGGCGGGGAACCATTTGTGCCGCACGTGATCGAGCCAACCTTCGGCTTGGACCGTCTCGTACTGGCAGTATTGGCTAACGCCTACTGCGAAGACGAAATGAACGGCGACAAGCGTATCTACCTAAAACTGCCGAAGCATCTTGCGCCAGTAAAAGCCTGTGTGTCGCCACTATTGAAGAATAAGCCGGAGCTGGTTGTTAAGGCCCGCGAGGTATATTCTATGCTGAAGACTGAACTGGGCAACGTGATGTGGGACGACAACGGCAACATCGGCAAACGCTACCGCCGCCAAGATGAGATCGGCACGCCGGCATGTATTGTTATCGATTTCCAGACCTTGGAAGACAATACAGTGACTGTGCGGGATCGGGATACTGCGGAGCAGCGCCGGGTACGATACGAAGATCTTGATATAAATTTATAACTTTGGACAGGGTATATGGGTTTCATAAAGTTTGAAAAATTGCTCGACGAAACCCACCAAGTCCCGGACCGGTTCGATTATTCGTTTGCTGTCAAACGCCTAGATAACCTCATACAGCGTGCGCCAAATTATTCATTGTTATGTGTAGTGGGCCCGTACGGGTCGGGCAAGAGCACTGCACTTAACCAGTTGAAGCCTAAGGCTGGCGGCAAGATCTGGTTTGAATTTGATGCATGGAAGTACCCGGACCGCAAAGATTTGTGGGAGAACTTTGTATTAGAGCTTGCGCGGCAATTTGATGAACCGACGTTTGTAAACGTAGAGAAGGTAATTGACGGCAACCAGAAATCTGACGCCAAAGCGCTATTAAAAACAGTAAGCGGCGGCTTGAATTTGTTAATTCCGGGCGCCGCGATTATTGGCAACCTTGAACATTTCCTGCAGACATCGCCGGCTACCCGGACGTACCAGCTACAAAAGATCCTAACAAGGCTGGTTGGAGAAAAACTCCAGGGCAAGGAAGCGCTAATCATATTGGAAGACATAGACCGGTCTGGTGAGGCGGGGATATTTTTCCTGGAAACCTTGAAGTCCTATCTGAAGACTTTGGATAACCCGGACGTTAAAATTAAATGCATTGTGCTAGTGGCGCAAGATAAATACGACCAACAGATCGATTCATATTTAAAGTGTACCGATATAACGGAATATTTCCGGACGCCGATACCCGTACTGGGCGGCTTTATGGATGAACTCCTGGACGACCATGCAACTACGGAATTAGCAAAGGTACAAATTACACAATTCTGCGAAGCATTGTTCCAACAGCATAGTGGCCAGATGTCACCGAGGAAATTGAAATATATTTTGCGTGCGGCGAATAGTAAATATGAAAGCATGGAGCTTGATGGCTTGAAGCCTGATGCCCGTGTAGCGATAGCTGTCGAAGCTAGCCGGTATATACGAGGTGATTCTAAACAAACTTTTTTTAAAGAGTTCTTAGCTGGCCAAAGTATAGGTACGCGACCTTTTACAAACTTAATGACGGCAGTTGTCATGCAGTGCAGGCCTGACCAATTGAGCCCAGAACTTTTAAAAGATTTTAGGCTGAACGATAACACCAATAGCCCCGCGGGTAATGACCCGCGCTGTAAGCCATGGCTGGAACGGCGTGTGGCCAGTGAGGTTTATTACGTACACAGCTTCTATTTTGATTATTAAGAGTGTTATGAGCTACTGGCTAATTGTAATCGCAATGTAGTTTGAGTTGATTGCAGCGTAGATGTACGCAACACTTTAGTTTTCTGATGAATTAGTGATATGCTTGCAGTCGCATGCGGGCATACAGAGTCAAATCGGAGAAAATTAAAGGCACTACGTACAGCGAAGTAGAGTGTAAGGCTCGTACTTGTGTGCTATCGAGCTTCTAAAGGAATCACGCATAGCGCCTGTAAGTAAAAGTAATCCAAACAAAACTGGGGAAGTATTACACCGGTTTGCTGGCATCACAGCTGGTGGGGAGGAGTTTTATGTACAGGTTAAAGAATATAAGCGAAATGGCAATAAATACTTTATGTCAGTATTTCCGGCCAAATAAAAAAGAACCCCGCAAGTGTAGTGTATAAACTACGGCGCCGAGTTCTTGTATAGACATTAGCAAGAACTGCCTTGAAAGTAAAGTGATTTTTACCGATTCCTTATTTTTAAGCGCTCTCTAACAGATCGCAGCTAATTTTACATACATAAGACCATGGAAGCGCGGAACTATCGAATGTATACTTATAAGTCGAATGACGATTGAACAACGGACAGCGATGGTGGAGCGGCCTGTAGCTTGCTCTGGTAGGGGGCAGTATATGGCGCTGGTGCATTACGGCTCGCAGGGCGGTAGGCTGTACCGGCGTACCTTCAAATATAGCCATAAGGACCCGCGCTATAAGGACGAGGCAGAGGTTTTAAGAGATATCTCCCATATGGTGGCTGCACGGTACCGTGAATTTATTGTGGCAATTAGTGTTATCAAGCGCTGCCTGCATCCGAAATCACATGACGTTGCCAAGCATGACAGGGAGCCGCACATCGAGCGTGTGTTCTCGTGGGTGGTTGAGCATGACAACTCTATTGAGTTTACGCCTGTGCAGGCCCGCAGGCACCGGCAAGTACTGCCAGAGCATATGATACAGTCTGTGGTGCTGCCGTACACGGCAGGAGAGCTGGCTCTGCCGGTGAAGCACATTGTAGCCACTAACTATTGGGACGATATGTACGCCAGTGTAGGTATGCGCGGCGTGGAGCGCGTGGTAAGCTTGAAACATCTACTGGCACAGGCAAAATAACATATGACACAACCTATAGTTCTACATATCCGGAACGCAGCGAAGGCTGCAGGTAATTGGATGAAGCGGCGTAAGCGGGCATTCGTAGTGCTGGGGGTGATGGTTTTTGTGTTCGTTATGACACCTACTATTTTGTTCAATGTAAGCACAGCGGGATCGCGTTACAATGCGATGGATGACAAATGGACGGACACTGTCACACAGCAAGAATACGCCATTGTACTAGGAGCAGGGGTAACGCCGGAGGGCACACCTACACCGTACCTGAAGTGGCGGGTAGAGACGGCCGCAGACCTATACAAAGCGGGTAAAGTGCACACAATTATTATGAGTGGCGACAATAGTGATGCGCACTATAACGAGCCGGAAGCGATGGGCAAATATGCGCAAGAGCTAGGTGTGCAACAGCACGATATCGTGCTGGACTACGCCGGTTTTAATACCTATGACACATGTTACCGGGCAAAGTTTATTTTTGGCGTGTCGCAGGCGGCGGTGATTAGCCAGGGTTACCACGTGCCTCGTGCAGTGGCCACCTGCAACAAGCTGGGCGTGCAGAGCATTGGCGTAGCGGCCAAGCATACGGGCCGCGACTACACGCTGTCGTATTTGTTTCGTGAAATCCTGTCGAGCGACAAAGCATTTGTACAGTTAATCTTGAAGCCACAGCCGACTGTTGCGGGTAATCCACAGTATATTACACACGAACAATAACGGCATGGACAACTACGACGCCGGTGCGTACAATGGCGTCCATAACATAACCGATAAGGGAGGCTTTCTGTATGTCTGATGATGGTTTATTAGGAATGGAACAGGCTGTTAGGGCTGCGATGGCTGAAAATAATGCCGTGCGCGAGATGGAAGTGGATACTATGGAGAAGCTGGAGCAGTTTGGCAACCGCGCTGCATCATTAATGATGCAGTTGATGCCCGTAGTGAACGATCTGGATCAATTGCGCCAGGACTGGAGCGGTATAGTCGAGGAAACAGTGGAGGCCGAGCGGCGGGCACGGCCAGTGCCGC